>Ga0208586_1000244_pt1 | contig 20821 bp, 23 predicted proteins | sample NGESurshal072012_6_FD_184471 | JGI IMG/M metagenome (GOLD analysis project Ga0208586, IMG submission 184471) | Arctic peat soil microbial communities from Barrow, Alaska - NGEE Surface sample 53-3 shallow-072012 (SPAdes) | ecosystem: Environmental > Terrestrial > Soil > Wetlands > Peat ... | reverse complement strand
GCGGCCATCCATCTCAGCGATCTACCTCGGGAGTGCCTTGTTTCCAAGGCATGCGGGCCACGCGCTCCCACGTTTGATCTTGCTCCGGGTGGGGTTTACCTAGCCACTGCGATCACTCGCAGTGCTGGTGCGCTCTTACCGCACCGTTTCACCCTTACCTGTACTCGGTTGCCCAAGCCATCGGCGGTCTTTTCTCTGTGGCACTGTCCTGCACGTCACCGCGACTCGCGTTTCGCGAGCACCCTGCCCTTTGGAGCCCCGACTTTCCTCACCGCTCGTTGCCGAGCAGTGCGGCCACCCAGTCGACTCACCATCCTCGTCAATTCTGGCACATGCTCTTTCGGTCAACAAGACCCGTAACGATGTTGTAACCGCCGAGTATTCTGCCTGCGTGAGTGACGACGAGGTCGGGACCGCCCCGGTGCACGAGGTCGGTGAGTTCTACCAATTGCTCACCGCTCAACTCGAATCGGCGTTCGGGCGGCGTCACCCACACTGGGTCCGCGGCGAAATCGCCAAGGTCTACGAAAAGGGTCACATCTACGTCGATCTCGTGGACGCCGGTTCGGCCGCGGCGGACACGAAACGGCCCGTCCTCAACGCGCACTGCTGGGGAACCCAGTGGGCCCCACTCAAGAAGCGATTGGCCGCGGAGGGTGTAACGCTCGCGCCCGGCGTGCTCGTCAACTTATTCGGTTACGTCGACCTCTACGCGCCCCAGGGTCGAATTGGGTTCACCATCACGCAAATCGACGTGCAGGGACTCCTCGGTGACGTTGCCCGTCGACGCCAGGAGCTCATCGCTCGGCTGACGAGCGAAGGATTGATGGAGGCCAATAAGAAGGTGTTGATGACGCCCGTGCCGCTACGGGTCGGCCTCGTGGCGAGCCCCGGAACGGAGGGGTACAGCGACTTCACCGGTCAGCTCTTGCACTCCGGATTCGGTTTCGAGATCGTGCTCGTGAAGAGCGCGGTTCAGGGTGACGCGGCACCTCCCCAAATCGTGGCCGCGATTGAGACGTTGGACAGTGCGGACGTCGACATCATCTGTCTCGTGCGCGGCGGTGGGTCCAAGGGTGACCTCGCCTGCTTCGACGATGAGCGCGTCGCGCGAGCCGTCGCCGCTGCGAAGAGACCGATCTTCACTGGCATTGGCCACACCGGTGACGAATCGATTGCCGACCTCGTGGCGCACACGAGGGCCATCACGCCGACGAAACTTGGCGAGGAGATCGCGGCCATTGTCCGTTCGTGGCACGACCGACACGTCCGGCTGCCGGCCCAACGACTCCTCGACGCGGGCCACGAACTTCTTGATGAGGGTACCGAGTACGTCGCCGAGCGACGACGCACGATGATCTTCGCGGTGCGGGACCGACTCCGTGGCGAACAGCGCCACCTCGAAGGCACCCGCGCCGGACTCGTCGTGCACAGTCGTCACCTTCTCGCGACTGCTGCGCAACTCCTCGCGAGTAGTCGTCAACTCCTCGGCGCCTACGATCCCAAACGGCGACTGGCTCAGGGGTGGTCAATCGTGACCGGGCCGAGTGGCGCGGTCGTGCGCACGCTGAACGACATCTCAATTGGTGACGCCGTGCGCGTTCTCGTGAGTGACGGGTCGTTTGAATCTACTGTGAAGGAAAAGGACGGGACACCGTGAGCGATATTGGTAATTGGAATGACGCGGCGCGAGAGCTCGACGCGATCGTGGCCTCCTTCGACGAGGGCGAGGTGTCGGTCGACGATCTCTTCGCGAAGTTGGAGCGTGCGACGACCATCATCGAAACGCTCGAGGCCCGACTCGACGCCACGAAGGCGCGCGTCGACGAATTGGCGCCGCGACTTTCGAGGGTCGCCGAGTCTGAATGAACGACCGGTTTTATTTTCGACAGTTGCTTGGGGGACTCGATTTCGCGATTGGTGACCCGGTCGCCGAGCAGATGGTGAACTTCGCCTACGCCGTGGGCGACCGTGAGAGCGGCGAGGCGCTGCTGGTCGACCCGGCCTACTCCCCACACGAACTCGTTGACATCATTGAGGGAGACGGCCTGCGGGTGACGGGAGTGCTCGCTACCCACTACCACGCCGATCACGTGGGTGGATCGCTCGGCAGGGAGTGCGACATTGCCGGCATCGTGCAACTGCTCGAGAGGACCGACGTACCGATTCACGTGCAGAGTCCCGAAGTTCAGTGGGTGACTGAGCGCACCGGTGTGGGCGTCGATTCACTCGTCGGCCATGCGCCCGGCGACGTCGTGTCGGTCGGTAACTTCGACGTCACGTTGATTCATACGCCCGGGCACACGCCCGGCAGTCAATGTCTCCTCGTGAACGGCCGACTCATCAGCGGCGACACGCTCTTTCTCGACGGTTGCGGTCGCACCGACCTGCCCGGCTCCGATCCCGAAGAGATGTACCGCACCCTCACCCAGCGACTCGCCGATGTCCCCGACGAAACGGTGCTCTTTCCCGGACACCTCTACTCCGCCGACCCGAGTGCGCCCATGGGCGATGTGCGCCAGCACAATCGAGCACTCGTGCCCGCCACTGCCGAGCAGTGGCTCGCCATGTTTGCGCGTTAGACGTGCTGGAATCCTCCGACCACGTCGTCGTCGTCGGCGCCGGATTCGGCGGATGGCGCTTCGTCGAAGCACTGCGCCGAGAGGGTTTCGATGGTGCCGTGACGCTCATCGGTGACGAAACCTACGCCCCTTACGACCGACCGCCCCTTTCCAAACAGGTGTTGGTCGGCAAGTGGGAGGTGGAGAAGGCCACGCTCGCCACGCCCGAACGTATCGAGCAAACGGGCGTCACACTGCTCTTGGGGTCGGGCGCCGTTCGACTCGACCGCGACGCCATGACCGTGCACCTCGCCGACGGATCAACGGTTGAGGGCACGCACATCGTCATTGCGACCGGTACGCGCGCCCGGCGTCTTCCCTATAGCGCCGACGAATTCATTCATACGTTGCGGAACCGCCGCGACGTACAACGACTCCGTGCGGACCTTGAGCGATTCGATCCCGGAAGCGTCGTCGCGGTGATTGGCGGGGGATTCATCGGGGCTGAGGTGGCGACCGCCCTGCGTACGAGGGGTTTTCGGCCCATCGTTCTCGAGGCACTGAGTCGCCCACTCGTCGCGTCGCTCGGTGAGGACGTCTCGTCGTGGCTCGAGCGACTCGCGGACGACGCCGGCATTGAGCTTCGAAGTGGCCAACATATCGACGACGTCGTGCGTGATGACGACAGATTCACGGTCCAATTTCATGACGGGAGCGAACTAGGGGCCGACGCCGTCGTGGTGGGCGCCGGGGCATTGCTCAACGTTGAGTGGCTCGCGACCTCGGGACTCAACATCGACAACGGCGTCATCGTCGACAGCGACCTACTCGCGACCGAGCGGGTGGCGGCGATTGGCGACATTGCGCATTTCAGTTGGAACAGCGTGATGGGCGAGGAGAGCATCCGCATCGAGCACTGGGAGGTGGCCAACTTGCACGCCGCCCGGCTCGCGCACTTCTGGGTGACGGGGGAGAGCCCCCAGGCATTGATGGTGCCCTACTTCTGGTCTGATCAGTACGGGAAGAAGTTGCAGATGCTCGGCCATCCCAAGCCCGACGACGACGTCGTGCGCGTCGAGGGTTCGCCCGAGGAGGGTAAGTGGCTCGCGTTGTACTCGCGCAGTGGCGTCGTCACGGGACTTATTGCTCTGTCCCAGCCTCGCGCGCTCATGTTGTCGAAGCACTTCCTCGAGGTGCCGACCACGCTCGATGAAGCGCTCGATCAGTCTCCCTGGGCTGGCTAGAACTCGACAGAGCTCAGTTCGGGGATTGTCTTTTCTACCCGTCGGACCGTCTCGGCCCACTGGCGACGCACGGCCAGGCGCTCGTCGTTCGTGAGCGACGGCGAATAGACGTCCTCGGGCGACCACAGTCGTTCGACGTCGTTGATCGTGAGTGCGCCGGCGCCGACGAGCGCCATGAGACCGGCCCCGCGGGTGGTCGCCTCTCGCTCCGGTGAGACGGCAATCGGAAGGCCAGTGAAGTCGGCCAAGCGCTGCACGAAGAAGCGGTTCGCGCTCATCCCGCCATCTACGCGCAGTTCGTCGAGTCGGGTGCCAATCTGATAGCCGGCGGCGTCCACGAGATCGGCACCACGTTGGGCGATGCCCTCCAAGACGGCGCGAACCATGTGGGCCCGCGAGGTGCCACGGGTGATGCCGAAGAAGCCGCCGCGTGCACCGAAGTCCCACTGGGGGGTGCCCAGTCCCGAGAGGGCCGGCACGAAGGTCACGCCGTCGCTCGACGGCACCGACGTGGCGAGACTCTCCGTCTCGGCGGCGTCGGCGATGAGGCCGAGATCGTCGCGTAACCATTCAATGCACGAACCGGCCGACAGGACAATGCCTTCAATGGCCCAGGTGAGTTCGTTGTGGTGACTGAACGCAACGACGGGGAAGCACCCGGACGCGAATCGGGTCATGGTGGACGGCCCCGCCGTTCCGCTCACCATGTCGAGCATCGCGCCCGTGCCAAAGGTGATCTTTGCCCCGCGCGTCACGCACGATTGACCGAAGAGCGAGGCCGACTGATCCCCGACGAGGGCCGTGATCGTCGGGGATCCCGCCAACGCGCTCGCTTCGCCGAACGAACCCATGGTGTCGACAATCGTCGGCATCATGGCGACGTCGAGATCCAACGACTCGAGTATGTCGTCGTCCCACGACGCAACGTCCAGCGCGACCAAGCCGGTGATCGCGGCGTTGGACCGGTCCGTGACGTGCACGGCGTGCCCTGTCAGATTCCACGCCACCCAGGTTTCGATCGTCGCGAAACGAAGTTCGCGCGCTCTTCGTCCGGAGTTGGCGACCAACCACCGGGCCTTGGTGGCCGATTGATTCGGTGCTAGGCGAAGCCCTTCGCCTTGCAGGACCAAACAGTCGATCACCGTGCGAAGGTCTTGCCAGCCGAGAGCCGGTCCGACGGGGGCTCCCGTGACGGGGTCGAAGACAATCGTGGTCGCGCGTTGATTGGTGATGCCGACCACGTCGCACCCACCGCACTCCTCCAACGTTTTCGAGGCGAGCGACATCGTGAGTCGCGCGATCTCCAGCGCGTCGAGTTCGACTTCGCCCGGCGCGGGCGTCGTGACGGTGAGCCGTTCGTGGTGCGAGTACGACACGACGCCATTCGCCTCGACCATCGCCGTGCGGATCATGGTGGTACCGATGTCGATTGCGAGCGCTCTCACCACGGCGGCCCGCCGACGCCGAGAGCCCCGGGGTTCATAATGTTGAACGGGTCGAATGCTTTCTTCAGGGTGCTGAGAACGGGGTAGCCACTCCCGAGCGCGCTCTCCACGAATCGGGCCCGGTTACGCCCAACGCCGTGATGGTGGCTCAATGCACCACCCTGCTCGAGGACGGTGCGCGTCACCGCGTCCCACGACGCTCGGTAGAGACCGAGCACGTCGTGTTCCGGCTTGCCGGCGAAGGTGAAGTACAGACACGCACCGTCGAGATAGGCGTGGGACTGGTGCACGGACGCCACCGAGATGTCGGGCAGCGCCCGCAGCGCCGCGACGACGGCGTGGTGAATTGGCGAGAGCGTCGCCCACGGACCGGCTACTTCGATCGTGTCGACGACGTAACCACGTTCCCAGAGTGGTCCGAGTGCCCCTACGTCGTTTCGATGTCCCAGCCAACGCTCGACCAACGAAACATCGAGCGGAGTGGCGTCGACACACTCGTCAGCGACAATGCGCACGGTCGCGTCGACGAGGAGAGCGTCGCCCTCGTCGAGCACGATGAGTACGCACTGGTCACTATCGAAACTCCGCTTCGATTCAACTTCGTCGTAGAGGCGCAGTACTGCGGGGCGCGCGTCTCGCTGCATGATTCGCCGACAGGCTTCGAGGCCCTCATCAAAGGTTGAAAAGCTGAATGCCGCGCGCCGTTCGAACGGCGCCACCGGGTGCATGACGAGCGTGGCCTCGGTGATAACGCCGAGCGTCCCTTCGGAGCCAATGAAGAGTTGTAGGAGGTCCGGCCCGACGGCCTGGCGCGGGCCACGGCCCCCGAGATGGATGACGTCACCGTTCGCTAGTACGACCGAGAGGGCGCGCACGATGTCCTCGATCTTTCCGTAACGATTGGAATATTGTCCCGCACCGCGACAGGCAATCCAGCCGCCCACGGTGGCCAGCTCAAACGACTGGGGAAAGTGACCGACGGTCCATCCCTGGTCTCGAATCGTTCGTTCGAGGTCCGGCCCAAAGACGCCCGCTTCGACGCGCACCGTTCCCGACACGTCGTCGACGGCAAGTATCCGGTCGAGCCCCGTGAGATCGAGAGCAAGGCCGCCGCTCGGCGCGACGGCTCCGCCAACGACGCTCGAACGTCCACCCTGCGCGGTAGTGGGAACCCGGTGGCGCGAGGCGACCTTCAACACCTCGCTCACTTCTTTGGTCGAAGCCGGTCGAACGACGACGCCGGGCCACTGCGGTACGCGACCGACGGCGACGTCGGCAATGGTGAGCGGCCACCAATCACGTCCGTGGTCGGCTCTCGACTCGTTGCTGACGTCTACGGCGACGCCAAGGGCGCGTAATTCGTTGAGTAGGTCATTCGACGCGGGTGCCGGTACGTCGCCGTCGAAGGAACCGACCGGATACTCATTGGGCATCGAGGGCCGGGTCACCGTTGCACTCTACAAAGTAAGACCGGCGGCGAGGAACTCACGCGCCACGAGGTTGCGATAGGCGCCAACTTGTCGCTCCGTCTCCTCGTCGTCCCAACCCAAATCAGGTGCCACCACTTTCGCAATGATCGGCGCGGCAGCGAGCGTGGCGCGCGCATCGATCAAGTGCGAGCGCGTACGTCGCGTGAGGAGGTCGACGAGCGACGTCGTCATCTCGTATCGCGCGCTATAGAGAAACTCTGCCCCCACGTACGGCAATCCCCCAATAAGCGGAGTGCCCAACGTCGGATCCGTGGCGATGATCTGGAGAATGACGTTCGCGTCGCCACCGAAGCGTTGGTAGAGGTGGGATTCGAGCGCCGTGGCGGGTCGCCACGCATCGACACCGTGCAACCGAAGATTCTTCGTTCGAACGCCTTTCAGGTTGGTGACGTACGGGCGCAGCGCGTCGACCGTGTCCTCGGCCATCTGGCGATACGTCGTCCATTTTCCTCCAGTGATGTGGACCACGCCATCGTGCGTGTCGGTCACTTGGTGTCGACGCGACAGGTCGGATGTTCGTTCGCTCACTCGCTGACCCGTGACGGGAGCGAGGAGCGGGCGAAGTCCGGCCCAGAGGCCGGTGACGTCGTCGGTCGTGAGATGTGATGACGTCGAAGCATTGACGGCCGTCAGAAGGTACTCCACGTCTTCCGGCGTGCAGTGTGGTTCGTCGAACGAACCGGCGTACGTGGTGTCCGTCGTCCCGATGTACGTGAACGGTGCCTCTTCGAAGGGCACGACGAAGATGCTTCGTCGATCGCCCGGTACGGCGAAGACCGCCGCCACGTCGGCCGGGAGCCGGTCGCTCGCCACACTCAAGTGCACGCCTTTTGCCGGCGTGATGCGTTCGGACGTCGCGTGCTCGGCCATTGTGAATACGTCGTCAGCCCACACACCGGTCGCGTTGACCACGAGTGGGGTCGCGATGGCAAATTCGGCGTCACTCACTTCGTCGTGACAGTTCACGGAACTCACTTGACCATTGACCCGGGTGATGTTGGTCGCGCGTACGTAGGTCGCGACCACCACGTCGAAATCGAGCGCCGCGGTCTTGGCCAGGGCGAGCGCCACGCGTGCGTCGTCACCTCGTGCGTCGTAGTAGAGGAATCCCGCGACGAGCCGATCGGCGTTCAACGTCGGCAGGTGCTCCAGCGCGACCTCGCGGGTGATCTTCTTGTGGCGGTGCCCGATCCGCCATCCACCACTCAGGTCGTAGATGCGAAGCGCGGTCCCGTAGCCCTTAACGAGTGCCTTGGAGGCCACACCGTTCTTCCCGAAGAGCGGCACGAGAAAGGGGAGTGGACGCACCAGAAAGGGGGCATTCGCCAAGAGTCGCTGGCGTTCGCGGAGGTTCTCGTAGACGAGACGGAACTCCTTCTGCTGCAAATAGCGCAGTCCGCCGTGCACCATCTTGGACGACTTCGAGCTGGTGCCGCACGCGACGTCGCCCGCGTCGATGAGGGCCACCTTTAGACCCCGCGACGCGGCGTCGAGCGCCACGCCGGCACCGGTCATGCCCGCGCCGATGACGACGAGGTCGTAGGTGGACGCGGCGAGTGCCCGTAACGCATCGTTGCGTTGGAAGGTGGCCACGGGTCAATGCTTACACAGCGCCACGTGTACCTTGAAAGACATGGACTTCCAACTTTCCAACGAACTCACCGGGTTGCAACAGAGTGTTCGGCGCCTCGCCCAGGAGAAGATCAAACCGAGGGCGCGCGAGATCGATACGACGGGCGCCTATCCCCAAGACCTCTTCGACGAGTTCAAGAAGGCCGACCTGCTTGGTCTGTGCATCCCTGAAGAGTACGGCGGCTCAAGCGCCGGCATCATGGGCCTCACCCTGGCGATCGAAGAAGTCACGAAGTACTCCAATGTGCTCGGCCTGATGCTCCTACTAACGCGTCTGCCGACCGGACCGATCATGATCGCGGGCAGCGAAGAACAAAAGTTGCGCTACCTCCCCGGTATCGCGAAGGGTACGCACCGCGCCGCGTTCTGCCTCTCCGAACCGGGAGCCGGTTCCGACGTCGCGGGCATGCAAACGAGGGTCGTCGCGGACCCCGACGTAGCGGGCGGCTTCATCTTGAACGGAACGAAGTGCTGGATCTCGGGCGGTATGCAAGCCGATTGGTTCGTCGTGTTCGCCAAGACCGGCGACCCGGCGTCACGTCTGCACACGGGCATTGGTGCGTTCATCGTCGACGCCGACACGCCTGGGGTGACGCGGCCGCGCGTCGACAAGAAAATGGGTGTACGGGGCATCGACACCACCGAGATTGTGTTCAACGACGTAAAGGTCGCACCGAATCAGGTGATTGGGGGAGGGTTCGCTCTGGTCATGCAATCGCTCAACGCCATGAGGCCCATCGTCGCCGCCAGAGGACTAGGCCTCGCGGAGGGCGCGTTGATGTACGCCACTGAGTACGTGAAGAATCGCGCGGCCTTCGGCAAAACCATCGCCGAGTTTCAGGGCATCCAGTGGGAGATCGCGAAATGCGCCACGGAGATTGAAGCGGCGCGTCTCCTCACCTATCGAGCGGCGACGCTCGCGGACGAGGGCAAGTTCACGAAAGAGTACGTACCGATGCTGTCGATGTGCAAGTACTACGCGTCCGAAGTTGCCGTCAAAGCGTCAGGGCTCGCGGTGCAGCTCCTCGGTGCGGCCGGGTACATGGAGGAACACCCCGTCGAGTTGTACTACCGCGACGCCGCGCAATTACGGATTGTCGAAGGTACGAGCCAGATTCAATTGGGCCTCATTGCGAAAGGCGTCCTCGGCCACGATCTCTGGTGGGACTAGCAAGTTTGCGCGAGCGTTGAATCTACACTGACATCGTGAGTGGACCTCTTGACGGGCTGAAGGTTGTCGAGTTGGCCGGTGTCGGTCCCAGTCCCTACGCCTGCATGCTGATGGCCGACCTCGGCGCCGACATCTTGCGCATTGAACGTGGCGACGTCGACGCCGACGACACGCCAACGTGGGACGTGCTCAATCGCTCGCGTCCATCGGTGGCCATTGACTTGAAGAACCCCGCCGGTCGCGACCTCGTGCTCGAACTCTGCGAGCGGGCCGACGTCCTCATCGAGGGATTCCGTCCCGGCGTCACGGAACGTCTCGGTCTTGGACCTGACGATGTCGCGGCACGCAATTCCCGACTGGTGTACGGACGCATGACGGGCTTTGGTCAAGTTGGCCCCCTCTCCCAGCGCGCCGGTCACGACATCAACTACATCGCCGTGTCGGGTGCGCTCTGGCCGATGGGACGAAAGGGAGACCGCCCAGTTCCCCCACTCAATTTGGTCGGTGACTTCGGCGGTGGCGCCCTCTTCCTCGCCTTCGGTGTCGTGTCGGCCGTGTTGTCCGCGCGCTCGACCGGTGTCGGTCAAGTCGTCGACGCGGCCATGGTGGACGGTTCGGCGTCGATGATGGCGATGACGCACGCGATGATGAACACGGGTCTCTGGCACGAAGATCGCGGCACGAACATCCTCGATTCCGGTGCACCGTTCTACGAGGTCTACGAAACGAGTGACGCGAAGTTCGTGGCTGTGGGCGCCATAGAACCGAAGTTCTATGAGACGTTGCTCGAGGGGCTCGGTCTGCGAGCCGACGATCTATCGGCGCAGTTCGACCGTGACCAGTGGCTGGCTACGAAGGAAACCTTCGCGAACATCTTTCGAACAAGAACACGTGACGAGTGGACCGAGGTCTTTGGTCACGTTGACGCGTGTGTCGCCCCGGTGCTCTCGCCCCGTGAAGCGGTCACGCATCCGTACAACACCGAGCGCAATGTTTTCCAGACCGAGGGCGCCATCCAGCCGCAACCGGCGCCGCGATTCTCGAAGACGCCGGGGTCCGTCGGGAGAGCGCCCGGAAAGCCCGGTTCAGGAACACGTGAGGGACTCGCGAGTTGGGGAATTGACGCGACGCGCCAAAGGGCGTTGCGTGCCGAAGGGGCCTTCGGTTAGATATTGACGACGGGACAGGTGAGGGTGCGGGTGATTCCGGGGACCTTCTGAATCGCGCCCACGATGAACTTGCCCAGGTCGTCGACACTGTCCGCCTCGCAGCGCACGATGACGTCGTAGGGGCCGGTCACTTCGAAGGACTCGAGAACACCAGGAACGGCACGGGTTGCGAGAACGACGGTCTCGCTGGAGCCGATTTCGGACTGAATCAAGATATAGGCCTGCACTCCCATGGGGAACCTTTCATTACGAGTCCCTCTATATTGCCCGATTTTTGCGTTCGAACGCTAATCGTCGCGGTAGCGCTTGCCCACGTGCCACTGGTGGCAGTAGTCGCACCGATAGGTGTCGAGCTCGGCGCCGTTGAGCGTCCACGCGAGTTGCGCCGCGCTCTGAGATTCGGCCTGCGTGCGGTACGAGTTCTTCGGTGTCCCGTCGCGGGTGAAGTGCGACGCCATGCGCCCGGGCGCGTTGTTGTGCGCGTGAGGACGTCGACGTCGTTTCATGGAACTTTGAGATTACCCGCGTCGGTACTATTTGGAGCATGAGCAGTGAGGTGGAAACCGAACTCGTCGTGACCACGACGCCGGAGGTCGACGACGAGAATCATGAGCGCTTCACCCATATTGTCCTCGAGGGTTACACGCCGAAGGACGGCGAGTTTGTGCCGCTCGACAATTCGGTGATTGGCGGGATGATCAACGCGACGCCCGTGACGGCGCTGTGCGGCAAGGTCTGGGTACCGGGGCGCGATCCCCAGAAGTATCCAATCTGTCCCACGTGTAAGGAGATTGCCGAGGGGCTCGGTTGGTCGCTGCCCACTGGCTGATGGACCAGGCCGTCGTGATCGCCTCGTAGGCTCAAGGTCATGACGCGCGCATTGGTACTTCGCCATCATCCCGAAGATCATTCGGGACTCATTGGTGAGGCGTTCGAATCGCGTGGTTACGAGATTGATTTGCGCATGATGAATGAGACCAGCGACACGCCGTCGCTCGACGGCTGCGACGTGTTCGTCATCCTCGGGTCCAAGAGCGCGGTCTACGACAAAGAGGTCGAGGCGGCGTGGTTCGGACGCGAGATGGAACTCATCGCCGAGGCGCAACGGCGCGACATCCCCATTTTCGGTATCTGTTTTGGCGCTCAGGCGCTCTGCCTCTATCACGGCGGCGTCGTCGAACGCTCGGACGATCCCGAAATCGGATGGTATGAGGTTGATGAACAGAACGGTTCCGGAATATCGAGGGGACCCTGGTTCGAATTCCACTTCGACGAATGCACGTTGCCCGAAGGCGCCGAGTTGTGGGCGACGTCGCCCCGAGCGGTGCAGGCGTTCGCGGTCGGACGCGACGTCGGTGTGCAGTTCCACCCCGAGATTGATCACGTGCAACTTCGTGACTGGTTCGCCAGCGGCATTGAGGAAGCGCGAGAGTTCGGCGTCGACGTCGATGCCCTCATTGCTCAGACCCAGCGTGAGACGCCGGCCGCGCGCGAACGTGCCGGTGAACTCGTCGACCTCTTCCTTACGCATATCGCTCGCTGACGCCGCCATTCGGTGGTCACGAAAACGTCGCTGAGTAGGCTACCGAGGTGAGTAACGAGTCAACCGGCCAAATTGAGAGCCCCGTACTGGTTGATCGACCGGCGACCGGTGGCGGCGTGGGACGGTTGGCCGATGGCCGAGTGGTCTTCGTGCGCCACAGCCTGCCCGGCGAACTGGTGTCGGTTGAGGTCACCGAGACCACCTCCAAGTTTGCGCGCGGTGAAGCGGTTGCCGTTCTCGAGGCGAGCCCCGAGCGGGTGACGCCGCCGTGCCCCTACGCCCATCCCGGAGGTTGCGGGGGATGCGACCTGCAACACGCCACACGCACCGCGCAGGCGGCGTGGAAGGCCACGCTCGTCGAAGAACACCTCAAGAGAATTGCCGGTATCGAGCGATCGATTTCCGTGCGCGACGCTCCGTCTGACGCGCAGGGATCGCGGACGCGACTGCGTTGCGCGGTCAATGAGGATGGACGTCTTTGTCTACGGGCAGCGCGTTCGCACGACCTCATTGCGATTGACCGCTGTTGGATTGCTGCCGATTCCTTCGAACCGGCCTTCACGACGTCGTGGGATGGTGCTGAGGAGGTGGAGCTGCGCGCGATTGGCACCGGTGAGCCGTTCGCCGTCGTTCGACGCGAGACCGACCGTGGGACCATGTACGAAATCTGCTCGTTGCACGGCGAACCGCTCGAGCCCTCAACACAGTCACGAGTGTCGGTCGGTGGTCACGTCTTCTCCGTGGGGCCGCGTTCATTCTGGCAGTCGCACCGCGACGCGCCGACGCTGTTGCTGGAGACTGTCCTTGCTTTGGCTGGTGCGAATCCCGGCGATCACGTGACCGACCTCTTCAGCGGCGTGGGGCTCTTTTCGGTGCCGCTCTCAAAAATCGTTGGTCCCGGCGGAAGGGTGACGGCCGTTGAGTCGTCGCCCTACGCCGTGCGTGACGCGCGCCAGAACGCCGAGGGACTGCGTCAGGTGAAGGTTCGCGAATGGTCGGTCACGCCGCGCTCCGTCAACGACGCCGTGGGCGACGGTGACCTCGTCGTACTCGACCCGCCGCGCGGCGGACTGGCCAAGGGCGTCGCTGATGCCCTCATCCGGCGCCGTCCTCGACGAATTATCTACGTTTCGTGTGACGCCGCCACGTTCGCTCGCGACGTCAAAACGCTCGCCAGTGGTGGTTTCGAACTTGGAGAAGTGCAGGTTTTTGACCTCTTTCCCATGACCGAGCATGTGGAACTTGTCGCAAGCCTTGACTTCACTCCCTAGAGGGTAGAGAGTGAATATGAGGGCAGAAGACCTCGGCCCTCGCGAGGGGGTTGAGCATGTCGATCAAGTTGGACCATCACCACCGCGTTACTGCCCAAAAGTTATTCACGCACCCGTTGTGTCACAACATTCAGTGGCACGACGTCTGTTCCTTGCTCGGTCGTTTCGGAGAAGTGTACGAAACGCATCGTGGCAATTGGGCCGTCAACGTTGACGGCGAGACCCACTCGTTTGGCTCCACTCGAACACGCGACCTCACCGAGGATCAGGTCGTCAGGGTTCGCCACTTCCTGCGTTCCCTCGGCGTCACGAAGGATCTATTGAAGGCCGCGTAACGCTGGCCGGTACGGTAGTTGACCGTGGCCGGCAAACTGTTTGTCCTTCTGCCTCCCTCGGAGGCCAAGACGCCCGGTGGCTCACGCGTCATGAAGAAGGGCACGTTCGACGACGAGTTGGCCAACGCCCGACTGACCGTGGTGCACTCGCTACTTCGAGACATTGAGTCGGCCCCCACGAAACGTCGCGAACTGCTCCTCAACGCTCGGGGAGCGCTGATGGAACGCGGCATCGAGGCCACGAAGGAGCTCGCTGACGGTCGGGCGCGGCTGCTACCGGCTTGGCGGCGCTACAGCGGTGTCGTCTGGTCACATTTCGATCCGTCGACGCTGGCACTGCCGCTTCGTCGACGCGTACTGATCCCTTCGGCGATCTACGGGATCACGACGGGGGAGGACCGCATTGCGGACTTTCGACTCAAAATGAACGTTGGGGTCGGAAACCTGGGCACGATGGCCACGTACTGGCGCCCTCTACTCACGCCGGTGCTGGCCGCGCACACTCGTCGGGCGACGGTCGTGAATCTCCTTCCCAAGGAGCACGAATCGGCCATTGATCTCGATGCGCTTCGCAGCACGTGCACCATCATCACGGTCAATTTCGTCGACGAGTCGAGAGGCGTGAGCGTCGGACACGACGCCAAGGCGACCAAGGGAGTGCTGGCCCGACGGCTGCTCGACGAGGGCCTCACCTCGCTCTCGTCGTTCGTATGGCAGGGTTGGCGGGCGGACGTTCGCAGTGGTGAGGTCTCCATCGTTGCGCCACTTCTGACCTTCAAAGCCGCCCGCGACCAGGAAGAAAAATCAGCTCCTACAAGGGTATTTGAAAAATGACTTGACGCTGATATCAATATGATGTTACATTGACATCATGTTGATATCAGAACTGATTGCAGGCCTCCGACAGGACTTCAAGTCCCTTGGTGAACTGGGTGGTACCGAGACGGCGGCCATCGCGGACCGATTGAGTGCCGCCATGGAGCCGTCGCTGCGTACCCACTTTCTGAGTGCCATGAATGACGTGATCCAAGAGTTCAACCTCCACGACGGCACGGCCCTCACGCTCAACCTCGAGGGCGACCAGGTACGAATGGCCCGCGTGGTGCCAGTGGACAGCACCGCCAGCACCCCCACGCCGACGCCGGCCGACTACTCGGCACGAATCGCACTTCGTCTCAGTGACGGCCTGAAAGAGGACATTGAACACCTCGCCACCGACGTTGGATCATCGGTTAACTCGTGGATCGTGCGCACGCTCGAGCGTTCCGTGCGCAGCGATCCAACGGATTCGTCGACTCCCGGCTCGCGGCAACTGCGCGGCAAAGGTCGCGCGTAAGCACTTTCGAAGTGAAGTAACAGCATTGCCATTCCGACAAGTGGTCGGATGCGAGCGGGGGAGATGACGAAGTGAATGCAAACCAGGAACGACACGAGGTCTTCGAAGCCTCCGGGGCTATTGCGGCGAAAGTCTTTACGAGTAGCGGTGACGTCACCATCGGTGCGTCGGACAGCTCCGTCATTGAAGTCACGCTCAGTGTGCGTGACCTATCACATCAGCATTTGCTCGACGAGGCCGAGATCACGTTCGTCGCGAGCAAAGGTACGCTCGACGTGCGATCGAAGTCCCACGAGCACCACAACACCATGGGGGGATTCAAGGCCGTGATCAGGCGCAACTCATGGTTCGAGTTCGGAGGCGCTGACCCCGACGTGCACATCGCACTTCCGGAAGGCTCGAGTGTGGAAGTGACAACGGCCTCGGGTGACACCGAAATCATTGGCTCACTCGCCAAGGCCAGCGTCACCAGCGCATCGGGCAATGTCTCGGTCGCTGACGAAGTGGGCGTCCTCGAGATGAAGACTGCCTCGGGCGACGTCAAGACTGCGGCCGTGCGCGAGAGTTTGACGTGTCACAGCGCCTCGGGCAACGTTCGTTGCGCGAGCGCTGGGACGACAACCAAGATTCGCACCGCATCGGGCGACGTCAAGTTGGAGGTCGAGGTGCCATCGGAAATCTCGATCCGAACTGTGTCGGGCAACGTGGCCATCGCCGTTGCTCGTGGACTCGACGTCGACGTCGACGCCACGTCAATCTCGGGTCGCCTGACGTCCACGATGCCTCTCGATTCGACGAAGGGCGACCCGAGCGATGGCGACGCGGTGGCCATCAACGCCAAGACCGTGTCGGGCAATGTCTCGGTCAGCTCCGCAAACTAGCGAATCAATTAGTGGGAGGTATCTTCATGACCAGCATGCTCGCCGGGTTCGAGTTGGAAAGTCGAATGCCGCAAATCGAAGTGTCCCGCGAGACAACTCTGGAGTTGATCCAGGATCTTCGGTGCCAATCCGTTGGCGAAACAGTCGTCATCAATGACAACGTGCGCCGAAAGCGCCGGAAGACTCGTCATCACGACCCACGCGTGCAGATCGTGGATGCCGATCACGTGCTCCACCGACAAGAAGTGGTCACGGACCTCGGTGAGATCTATGCCCGGCGGAGCCGCTTCTAAGAGGACTCGTCCGGAGTCCTTCAGGAGCGACCACGACGTACGCACCATCAAGAGGACGACCAACAGCGACACAATCGGGTCCGCCCGTCGATAGCCGGTCGTGACGATGAGTACTCCCGCGGCGAACGTTCCGATGAAGGCCCAGAGATCAGTGAGCAAATGGCCCATGACCCCCTTGATGTTGAGATTCGACTGGTTCGCTTTCGAAACGAACAGTGTGGCGAGCACGTTGACACCAATGCCAATCACGGCAACGACAATCATCGCCGGTCCGTGAACGTGTTGAGGGTGAACGAGGCGAAGAACCGCTTCGGCGCCAATAACGACAGAAATCAGCAGCAACGTAATGCCGTTCGTCGCGGCCGACAAGATTTCCGCTCGTTTGAAGCCGAAAGTCCACTGGGCGGACACGGGACGTAGCCCTAAGCGAATGACCCAAATGGAGAGTGCCAACGCGCCAGCGTCAGTCAGCATGTGTCCGGCGTCGGCGAGCAACGTCAACGAATGCGCGATGAGCCCGACGGTCACTTCGCCAATCATGAAACTTACGATGATCGCGAGTGCCAACCCGAGCAGCCGTTGGTCCGAGGAATGATCGACCGAATGGACGTGATGCGAATGCGGTGAACCGTTTCGCTCCGGTGAATCACCGTGGGTATTTCGATGATCGTCCATTATTCTCCTCGTTCTACCTTGACACACGAGCGACATGGTTGAAATGCAACCACTGGAGAGGGAACAGAGTCGACCTGCAATTGTCCTTTGTTGGTCGTTGCGGTGCTCGTTACGTAGTCAAACGCGAAGGTCTGGCGTTCGTTCGACTATCTCGTCACTATGAAGGAGGATGGAAGGCACAACGCACTGAGGAGAACACGATGACAAGACCGCGACGGCACTTCTGGCTCCGTCTCTCTCGCGTCTTGGTTCCGGCGGTGACCGCGGCGGTGCTTTTTAGCGTGGGCGGCCCCGTCGGTGCCTCGACCTCTTCGTCAGTTGCGCTGCGCATCGCGGACTACGCCGTGGCGACTGCGAAGCACGACAACCCATCACACGTAGTCACGGCGGCTGACGTCAGCAACGCAGCCGGCATTAGCACCGTGAATACCGCGAGTCTCGATCCGATAATCAACCTGGGTGACGTGTTCGGCTACGCGCGTCTCGTCCTCTTCTTTGGGTCCAAGGGCTTCACCGACACCTGTGTGAACTTCCCTGCCACGGTAGGCGGCACACCGAAGGTCATTCCCTGCCCGCACCAAGCCCAAGGACTCTGGGATAGTCGCGCCGGCGCTCTGGCAGTCAGCAATAGGGCGATTGCCGCAGCGGCAGCGAACGGTCGCGCCGTGTCCGGCGCCGACGTGGTCGCAGCGGCGAAGGTCTATCACGAGACACTTCGCCGCAAGCCGGCCTTCCTCGCGGGGCAGGGTGGAAAGGTGGAGTTCACGACGCTCGTCGAGATGGGCCTCAACACGAAGTTCACGGTGAACAACTGCGTGCAACTGCCGAAGACCGCGTTCGGCATACCGGTCTCAGTACCTTGTTGAGTGCAGAATCAGCCCCAGACCTCGGCCGCCGTTTCCACGACGAGCCGGAGTTTGGCGATCTCTTCGTCAACGGTGAGACTGTTGCCCTCGACCGTCGAAGAGAACCCGCACTGCGGAGAGAGACAAAGTTGATCCAAGGGCACAAACGTCGCCGCTTCATCAATTCGACGTTTGAGATCGTCCTTCTTCTCGAGTGCTCCGCGTTTCGTGGTGACGAGCCCGAGGACCACCATCTTCCCCTTGGGTACAAAGCGAAGCGGTTCGAAGCCGCCCGAACGGGCATCGTCGTACTCGAGGAAGAATCCGTCGACGTTGAGTTCGCTGAAGAGCGCCTCCGCCACGAAGTCGTAGCCACCCTCGGCCGCCCAGTACGACTGAAAATTCCCGCGGCACGAATGGGTCGTCACCGACATCCCTTCTGGTCGACCTTCTAACGCGGTGTTGATCTGCTTGATGTAACGCAGGTGCTGATGATCGGCGTCGTCACCTCGATCAGCGATCATCTGGCGCTGTGCGGGGTCATTGAGGTACGCGAGCGACGTGTCGTCCAACTGCAGGTAGGTGCAACCGAGCGCGCCCAAACGTCGGATCTCTTCGGCGTAGGCAGCGCTCAGGTCGTCCCAGAACTCGTCGACCGTCCCGTAGACGGCGGGGTCAATCGCCGCCACACCTCCGCGGTAGTGCACCATGCTCGGCGAAGGGATGGTCAATTTGGGAACGGCCGTTGTCGTCACTGACTTCAAGAAGGTGAAGGCGTCAGCGAAAATCGTGTCATCCAAGCGAACCTTGTCCGCGACCTTGAGGGCGGCCGACGTGAACGATGTCGATCCCTCGGCATTTTTGAAGGCGACTTGCAACTGCTCGTCGGTCTTGGTGATCCCACCCAATTGATAAATGAAGTCCATGTGCCACGACGTTCGACGGAACTCGCCGTCGGTCGCCGCTTGGAATCCCAACTCTTCTTGCATGGCGACGGCGTCGCGAATGGCCTGGTCTTCGATCTCGGCGAGGGCTTCGGCACTTACCCGACCGTCCGCAAAATTGCGCCGCGCGTCGAGAACGTCGGGCGGGCGAAGGAGACTGCCGACGTGGTCGGCGCGAAATGGTGGGCTCGTGCGCTGGGTCATGTCGAAGACAGTAGTGGCTCACTGTTCCAGTTATCCGGTGCGCCAACGTAGGCCAACGGGTCACGACGACGGCCCGAAATCGATATTGACCGGCGTGTTCAGGTGACGATCGGATTGTCTGGTTGCTGACCTCGCTCCCGACGGGGATACTCAATATGGACTTCGTTCAGCACGTCCTCGTCCGCAATCATCTCGATCTTCACGACGACGCCGTCGATCACCGTGAAGTCGAATGCCACCTTGGGTTTACCGCCATGCGCCCACACGAGTCCCGCCATACCGTCAAGTAGGGCGACTCTCGCGGCTTGGGCACCTCCGGCGAAGCGCGTCGCGACGTCGAACGCGCCATCCCTTCGCGCCGGTGCGCCAATCGCGATCGCCGCGGCATCGGCCACGAGCTGGGCGTCGGGGCTGAGTAGGGCCAGGAGCGACTCGAAGTCACCGCTTTTGGACGCAGCGAGGAAGGCAACGACCACTTCTCGTTGGCGTTGTGGGTCCGCATTCGGGTCATCGGCCGAGCGCACGCGACGACGGGCTCGACTCGCGAGCTGACGACAGGCGTCGGTGGACTTTCCGAGTATCTCGGCGATCGCCTCGAACGAGACGGAAAACATGTCGTGCAGCACGAAGGAAATTCGTTCGGCCGGCGACAGCATTTCGAGCACGACGAGTAAGGCGCGTCCCATGGAGTCGGCGAGCACGGCTTGCTCTTCGGGCGTCACCGCTAAGAGATCGGTGAACTGAGCGTCGATGGGCGAATCGTCGAGGGACCTCGCCGAGTGGCGTTGTCGTGTTCGAAGCGTGTTGAGACACACTCGTGAGACAACGGTGGTGAGCCAACCGGTAAGATTTTCAATGTCGTCGGTCGTCGCATTCGAGAGTCGAATCCACGACTCTTGTAGGGCGTCGTCAACATCGGCGGTATTGCCAAGAATGCGGTAGGCGACGGCTCGCAGGTGTGGTCGATCCCTTTCGAACAGTTCGCTGAGCGAATCTTCACTATCCACGTGTCACATTCTCCTCGGCCCCGGGGTCATACGTATTGACCAGTTAACGTGAGCAAACGTGACATGAGGAGAAGCCGTGACAATTCATATGAAGACAGTGCTCTACCCCGTACAGGACGTCGACAAGGCCAAGGCGACGTTTGCGGCCCTGTTCGAGGCGGAGCCGCACGTCGATTCGCCCTATTACGTGGGCTTCTCGGTTGACGGTTCTGAGATTGGCCTCGTCCCCAATGGGCGTCGTCAAGGAATGGACGGACCGGAGCCCTACTACGACGTCGCGGACATCACCGCGACGCTCGCTGCCCTGAGCGCGACCGGCGCGCAAATCGTGCAGGAACCCAAAGACGTGGGCGCCGGACTACTCGTGGCGAAAGTGCGTGACACCGAGGGCAATATCATCGGCGTGAAGCAAGTGCCCACGAGCGCGTAGCGAACAACACTCGGTCGTAACGATTCGTCGCGACGAAAATGAGAAGCGGCCCACATGATGAGTGCGGGCCGCTTTTCGTGGAGATGCGGGGATTCGAACCCCGGTTCAAAGGCTTCTCCGTGAACATTCTCCGAGCGCAGCTAACAGAAGATTGTTGGGAGCGTCACTACTGCTAGCGCCGATGACGTTCCTTAGTTAGCTAAATTGTCCCGGCGCCACCACTAACGAGTGCTGTCGGTAAGCCCCACTTCATGACACCCGATATCTAGACCGCAGGGCTGGGTCTAGGCGGATGTTGCTACCTAAGCAGCAAGCGCAAGCGAAGGCTTGGCGTTTATTTATTGT
>Ga0208586_1000241_pt1 | contig 20885 bp, 16 predicted proteins | sample NGESurshal072012_6_FD_184471 | JGI IMG/M metagenome (GOLD analysis project Ga0208586, IMG submission 184471) | Arctic peat soil microbial communities from Barrow, Alaska - NGEE Surface sample 53-3 shallow-072012 (SPAdes) | ecosystem: Environmental > Terrestrial > Soil > Wetlands > Peat ... | reverse complement strand
TCATGCGACGAGATGTTTCGGAAGGCTTCGACGTGAACGGTCACGTCGATGTTGTTGCCCATTTGGCGAGCCCCGCTTCTCCTCCTGAGTATTTACATCTTCCTCTAGAGACGCTCGCCGTAGGGAGTCGCGGTACCGAGGCATGTCTTGATCTGGCTAAGCGCAAGGATGCTCGATTCCTCTTTGCGTCGACAAGCGAAATCTACGGCGACCCCTTGGTACATCCTCAGCCTGAAAGCTACTGGGGGAACGTCAGTTCAATTGGACCGAGGAGTGTTTACGACGAGGCGAAACGCTTTGGCGAAGCACTTTCAATGGCATACGTTCGCCACGAGGCGGTCGACGTTGGCATCGTGCGGATCTTTAATACCTATGGTCCGCGTCTTCGCCGTGGCGACGGGCGTGTGGTTTCGAATTTCATTTATCAGGCGCTGTCTGGCGCGCCACTCACGATCTACGGGGACGGCTCGCAGACCAGAAGCTTCTGCTATGTCGATGATCTTGTTGCTGGACTGTTGTCGATGATAGATCGACGTAATTTTGTCGGCCCAGTGAACATCGGTAACTCACACGAGGTCACCATTGCGGAACTCGCCCAACGCGTGTTGAGTACAACCGAGTCCACGTCTGGAATCGAATATTTTCCGACTCCCGAGCATGATCCTGCCAGGCGCCAGCCAGATATCGCTCTCGCGCTCGCGTCGCTCGGATGGCTTCCGAAGGTGTCGCTCGAGGACGGGCTCGAGCGCACAGCGAATTGGTTTCGCGAGAAGATGGGCGAGGCAAATGATACGGATCGCAATTTTACTTAGAGTCTTACCAAGGGATTATCGAATTCGGGTACCCGATTATCCACTTCACCTAATGTTGAATCGGGGCGGGAAAGTTGGAGAGTGATTCCTCTGAGAGGATTACTCCGTGTCGGCACAACCCCGATACTCACCCGAACTGCGTGAACGCGCAGCGAGGATGGTGAGCGACCAGTGCGAGGACCACAAGTCCGAGAGGACGCCGTGACCGCAATTTCCAAATTGTTCGGCATGTTGCCCGAGACGCTCAAGACCTGGGTTCTCCGAGCCCAGGTCGACGGAGACAAACGCCTCCGGAACCCCGGTTGACGCGCCACGACGAAGTTCTCAAGTTCGAAAGTGAAACGCTTTTCCACCATTCGTGGTAGCACGGCGGCTAGGAGTTCTCTTCAATTTCCGAAGTGTTAGTAAACGGCCGGCAGTGCTGCTAATGGCGTCCGTAATTCAGCCGGTAGAGAATCCCCGCGACTCGAGGACTGCCGCGCGAAAGGAACTCGAGACCTGCGCCCATAGTGCCAAACGTCGCCTGGAGGAACTTATAGGTGAAGAACGCGAGGACTGAGGTCCAGTCGCCACGACGCTGGCGAATCGCACTCCATATCTGCGGTCGTATGGTGCGATAAATCTGCCGAAATTCGGCGGACGATTTTTTGCGCAACTGGCCGTACTGCCACCCGTAATAGAGCGCGCGTTTGACAATAATCGCAACCCCGTCATATTCCGAAACCATGTTTTCGCCGGAATCAATAAGTCCGGTGCGGAACCCCTCTCGATCCAATCGATACTGAAAGTCGTAGTCATCCGCGATCGCACTCACGCTTTCGTCGAAGCCACCCAGTGCGAGGAAGGCGTCGCGTCGATAGAACCGTGCTGCGGATGCCGATGGATCCTTGTAATAGCAAGTCCGCTCAAATGCGCGACCCCGTTGCCAAAAATTTGGATGCGCGATCCGAGTCACAACATTGAGGTAAATCGCATCGTAGCCCCCGGTCTCGCTAGTGCTCACAGCTTCGCTGATGAAGTCGGCGTCCACGATGATGTCGCCGCCGGTGTAATAGACGTACTTGCCGTTGGCGACGGAGACGCCGTGATTGACCTGTGCGGTACGCTCGGGTCCCCACGTCACAACCCGAGCGCCGTACCGTTTGGCGATGCTCAACGATGCATCAGTAGACGAGTTGTCGACGACGATCAACTCGACGTTTGGGTAAGTCTGGTCACGTATAGACGACAGCATTCTGTCCAGGGTTGTCGCATTGTTGCGCGTAGCCACGACGACGCTGACGAGGGGCTGGTTGGATGCGCTCATGTGGTGGTGGAAAAGTTCCGAAATCGGAAGAAGCGGCACTGTGGCATGACGCCGTTTTCATTGTAGCCGCCTCCGGGGGCAGCGTCGAGCTTGCGTGCGCCAAGGCCCTCGAAGTCGAAGCGATCAACGTCAATCTCATCGCTCGCATGATTGAACGCGCGACCGAAGAACTCGAGCACGACACACCGCCGGCACCCGACATGATCCAGGGACGCTTCTGGCGCGACCCTTCTGAGTTCTTTAGCACTAAAGAGTTGGGACGGCGAGTGTACCGATTTCCGTCGTCAACTCGGAACTGGGGAACATCCTCTCACGACTCAAGCTCGGCCAGAGGATGGACACGTCGCCCGAGCAATCCGATCGCCATCGACTTCGCTCCACCGAAATGGTACGAGTTGTCCCGCTGGATGACGGCGTCGGTTATCGTGCTCTTGTTCGATGGCACCGGGTGTAGCCTGCATGTAAGCCGCCGTCGGCAACCCGTCTCCGAAGTCCGTTGCGACACGATGCTCGAACGATCGCAGCTAATAGGCGTCAACAAACTACGGAGGTAATGGATGGTACGCGTCGGTGTGATTGGGCTTGGCTACTGGGGTCCGCGCATTCTGCGAAATGTTGTCTCTCTTCTGCCAGCGGAACAGGTCGTTGTCTGCGATTCAAATCCGACTCGCCTCGAGGCCGCTCTAGCGAGCTACCCTGGCATCGAAGCGACGGATCGCATCGAGGAGCTCCTGGACCAGGACGTCAATGGCGTTATCCTGGCCACTCCTGTGCACACCCATGGCGAACTTGCTCAGCGCATTATGAACCGGGGGGTCGACCTCCTCGTCGAAAAGCCTCTCGCAACAAGCGCGGTAGTTGCGCGCAGCCTGGTGGATTATGCAAGGAATCACAACCTCGTCCTGATGATCGGGCACACCTTCCTGTATAGCCCGGCGGTCCAAGTAATTCGGGATCGGGTACGACGTGGCGATCTCGGCGACATCCATTATCTGATGTCAACACGAGTAAATCTCGGGATCCATCAATCGACGGCCAGTGTCATGTGGGACCTGGCACCCCACGATCTCTCGATCATGTCGTTTGTGCTCGAAGAGGTTCCTATCAGTGTTAGTGCCCTGACGAGGTCCAGCTTGCAGGGTCAACCGGCGGATGTGGCTTTTCTAACACTGCAATTTCCTTCGGGTATCATCGCGGAGTCGAGCATGTCGTGGTTAGCCCCCACAAAGATTCGATCGATGACCTTCATTGGTAGACAGCGGATGCTCGTTTATGAGGACACTGATCTGGAGACACCTGTTCGTATATACGATAAAGGGGTCAGTTTTTCTCAAGACTCAGGTTTTGGTGCGCACGAGTTGTCATATCGAACTGGTGACATGGTCGCGCCGCGAATTGAACTCGAGGAGCCGCTGCGACTTGAAGTGTCGGAGTTCATTCGAAGGATTGAGCGTCGAGTTCCACCGACGGTTGATGAGGAACAGGCCGTCTCTATCGTCGCAACGATCGAGGCAGCTCATCGATCCGCTGAAGCGCATGGTGTTCCTGTGGACGTAATAGCGCCAGCAGGTTCACCGACCGTTTCGGTCTGAGTTGCAATGACTGGCAGCGAGGGAGGAATGGTGAACCGTTATCAACTGCGGGAAGGAGTGGTGGCGCCTACGGCAATTGTGGAAGATGGTGCCAGCCTCGGGAAAGGCGTGCAGATATGGAACTTTTCACAGGTTCGTAGCGGAGCTTCCCTGGGCGATGGGACGGTGCTGGGAAAGGACTGCTTTGTCGATGCTGGAGTGGTTATAGGTGAGCGTTGCAAAATTCAGAACGGCTCCCAAATCTACGCACCGGCGATTCTGCACGATGGTGTGTTTGTTGGTCCGCGAGTGGTCCTTACTAACGATCGCTATCCGAGGGCGATCTCTCCGACAGGGGCTTTGTTGGGAGCCGATGATTGGCAAGCCATCGGCTGTGTACTCGAGGAGGGTTGCGCTGTCGGAGCCGCTTCGGTGATTATTTGCACCACGGTCGGGGCATGGGCAACGGTAGGCGCGGGCAGCGTCGTTACACACTCGGTAAAGCCACATGCGCTAGTGGTCGGAAATCCTGCGCGACAAATCGGCTGGGTTTGCTTCTGTGGGAGACGGGCTGACGGCCTTTGTGCAGTCTGCGGTTGGATCGCCCCAACGATGCCCTCCTCTTAGGGCCAACATTCATCGCGACCTGCTCATCGGTCGTGTGTTCCCTGACGTGAACGCCGTTGGACTGCACCGTATTGCGGTGATCTGTCAGTCGTCGATTGTGCTACCTGGAATTTAAACGGCATAGGGTGGTCAGAAGGTGTTGCCATTGCGAACCTGGTCCTCAGTAAAAGAGAGAGCGATGATCCCCTTTGTCAATCTGAAGCGCATGCATGAACCACTTCTGTCATCCTTTGAAGATGCCCTGCACGAGACGCTGGCGTCAAGCGGCTTTACAGGTGGACCGTCGGTTCAGGAATTTGAGAATCTCTTCGCGAACGCGCATGGCCAATCGCATGCCGTTTCCTGTGCCAATGGAACGGATGCACTCATTCTGGCATTGCGAGCGATTGGTGTCGGAGCGAAGGACGAAGTAGTGGTGCCAGCGCTTACCTTTACCGCAACGGCTGAAGCAGTTGTTCACGTAGGTGCTACGCCGATCTTCGCGGATGTAGATCCTGACACGCTCTTGATCTCGACGGACACGGTGAGTGCATGTATCAGCCCCACTACTAGGGCGGTCATTCCGGTCCACCTATACGGACATACCGTACCCTTCGATGCGATCAGATCATGGCGAGAGCAAGGGTTAAGTGTGATTGAAGACGCAGCTCAGGCCCACTTAGCGACAGATCAAGGCCGGCCGGTGGGCAGCGAATCAGATGCTGCGTGTTTTAGTTTCTACCCCGGGAAGAATCTTGGAGCTTTGGGGGATGGAGGTATGGTGCTTACAAATAGTGAGACGATCGCCGATCGCATTCGGCTGTTTCGTGACCATGGCAGCGTCACAAAATACTTACATGAAGTAGTCGGCTACACCTCGCGCCTCGACGCGTTGCAGGCGAAGTTCCTTATCGCAAAGATGGAATACCTAGAGATGTGGACTATTCGTCGACGCTTAGCCGCTACCCGCTATCGCGAGCTTTTGCGCGATCTTCCCGAAATCCAGCTAGTGGCAGACGCGCCAGGAGATGTTCATCACCTATTCGTAGTACGAGTTCCCAAAGAGAAACGCGATTCTATTCGGCAGTATTTGCTACATCATGGCGTTGAGACCGGAATCCATTACCCGGTACCCCTTAATCAACAGCCGGCGTACCAACCATGGACGCGTGAATGCCCGGTAAGCGACGAGGTGTGTCCAGAGCTCCTGTCGTTACCAATCGATGGGACGATCGAAATGGATGAAGTCAAGAGGGTTTGCGAAAGTTTGAGAAGTAGTTTGCAAGCTACCTAGCGGACCTATCACTGGAATGAAGCATTGAGCCAGGCCCCATCGTTAGAAAGGCTCCAGTCCGCGAGTTCGAGCAACTGGATTTCCTTAAGGCCGAGACAGCCATTCGCGATAAGAGTAAGGAGTTTCTTTCGATGACCGCGCGACCTCGCGTGCCGTCCTGCCTCCGTCAATAACACGACTCGCGGCTCGAACTAGGTGTTGCCCACTTGAGTGGACGTCGAAGATCAGTCCTGGGGAGTTTTCGGAATCCTCGTCAGTGGGGCGCCGTCCGAGTCCCCCGGGCCTCCTTCGCGTTCAAAAGTGGGGTCGTAATTCACCGCAGTGGCAAGTATCCTCGTGGCGACTTCGCTCCATGAGATAACTCCTCCAGGCGAAATCTCCGGCAAGCCGTCTCGCACCCAGGTGCTAAGGAACTCTTGCAGCACGGAACTGAGTTCTTTCGGGTTGGGTGCGCTGAGCACGCCGTTGGAGGCTCTAACCGAATCGCTCAGACCGGCGACATCGTATGCAATTACCGGCGTCCCGACCGCGGCGGCTTCGGTCACAACGAGTCCCCAACCCTCCCGCACTGAGGTCATAATCAACACGTGCGCTCGAGCGAGACGCTCAATCTTTTGGCTTTCAGATAACTTGCCAAGAAATTGAACGCCCTCCGGAGCTGACAGGCGGAGTTTATCTTCCATTGGTCCCGACCCGATCATCCAAAGTACAGCGGTTGGCATGGTCTCGCGCAGCAACTCAAAGGCTCGAATAGCATCTTCTGGCCGCTTGTTGGCCGAAAGCCTTCCTACGAAGACAACGGTGGGTCTTGGTTCGCGCGGCACATTCGGGCGTTCTCCCAAGGAGCGAAATCCCACCGGTACGACGACCACGCGGGTCAGCCCGTAGTTCTCCAAAGAATCTTTGCTGGACTCTGACAAGGTCACGGTAAGAACGTCGCGGTATCCGCGTAACCAAAGTGGCTCGAGCAAGTATCTTCCAACGAACGCCACCGGCAGAGGCGTCTGGTAGTACCAGATTTCGCGACAAACCTGATGGATAAGTGCAATGACTGGCACGTCATCAACCCATTTGGGGGCGCCAAATGGTCGAGTGTTGACTTCATCGACAACTAGGTCGAATTGCCCTCTTCCCTCACGGAGGTAGAACCGTTTTGCCTCGCGGTAGACGCCGTGACGAGTACCTCGTCGGACGATGTGAAGCCCATCAAAATCCTCGGATGCCGGCCTCCCGTCGATTGCGGCGCAGAAGAGCGTCACGACGTGGCCTTCCTTGACCCACTCACTGGCAACGTTGTGGGTGTACACCTCGGCACCTCCAGCCTGAGGATGAGTGATGTCGCGCCAGTTCAAAATGAGGATACGTAGCCTTCGCTCGTGTCCCGTCTGTACGCCTGGCGTCGCTTCTTCTGCGCTCGGGATCTTCGCCGCAGCGGCTGGTCGAGTCAGGAGCGATGCTTCAGGCTTACCTCGAATGTCACGTTCATAGAAGCGGAGCACTCGCAACCGGTAGAAGATCGCGAAAGTGTCGAGGAGCATATTCCGCACCGAACGAGGCGAGACGGTGCTGCCAAAGCGTTGGCCGATGCTCACGGGCATCTCGACGAAGTTCCGGAATCCTTGTTGACGAGCCACGACGAAGAGTTCCAGGTCGAATGCGAAGCGCTTCTCCACCATGCGTGGAAGCACAGCGGCCAAGACATCTCGTCGGACGACCTTGACACCCGTCTGCGTGTCTCGGACGGGCAGGTGGAATAAGGCACGGTTTAACTGTTGGTAGCCCCAAGAGTACATTCGCCGTAGCGGTGGATAGACGACCTCGGACCGCGGGTGGCGCTTGCTTCCAAAGATTATGTCGGGGTGCTCCCGATCTATGATCTCGAGCAGGTTGGGAATCAAGTCAGCCGGCAAGTCACCGTCACCGTCGATGAAACCAAGGTATTCGCCTCGGCCCTTGGACAGTCCCGCTCGAAGCGCGGCCCCCTTCCCTTGACTTTCCTCAAGGCGCACGAGTGTGAGTCGGTTAGAAGAGATGGCTGCCAGTTGATCTTCGCTGTGATCGGTGCTGCCGTCGGACACCGCGAGGATCTCGTAGGAAATCTCTGATGACGAGAGTACGCTGATGATCTCACTAACGCGTTGGCTGAAATGGGAGCCGGGATTGTGGAACGGCACGACCAAGGTGAAGGCGAGTTCAGCGGGTGGAAGTTCAATCAATGAGACGTCCTCAGCGGCTTCGCGGACCCTCGCTGCGGCGAGCGCCAAAAATGCTGGGATGCCAGTCGCGAGCAATGTCAGCAGACTGACAATCAGCATTATCATCGCCATCGACGTCGTAGTCTGATGACGCAGCGTGATCAAGACGATTGCGAGGGCCACGCCGAGCCACGGCGTCAGCGCGAAGAGCGAACGACGCGCCAGGTGGAAATAAATGAACAAACTCAATATACCTAGCGCAGCCGACGCAAACGCCAACAGACCGACTATTGCTATAGCGCCGGTATATCTCGAACCAAAGAGTACATGAACCAGAAGGCTCGAAAGCACCGTCAGGACACCTGCCGTAAGGATGCCAAGAACGGCCGTAAACTTTAAAGCCTGCGTGAAGGCCTTACGGCTTGCGAGACTGATGCCCTCTCCGCTTACCCAGTGCGGAAACGCCACGGTGACGATGGCACCTGGCACGAAGAGGGCGATGTGGGCAGCGATCGCACCCGCCGCATACTGTCCAGAAACGGCGGCAGAGAAGAAGTGGCGGGCGAGAAAGGTATCGACTCCAATCAGAGCGGTGTAACTACCAATGGACGCAATCGACAACGTCATGTCGCGCCGAGTAGTGCGCACGACCGATCCCTGTGGTTGGCTACGCACCTTCTGGCGTGCTGAGAAAAGCAGCGAGCCCGTTGCAAATGCCTGCGAGAAAATGGTGGCTACGATGGCGCCCGTCACGCCGAAGCCAGCCAAGACCATTCCGGCACCGAACAGCAGACGGATAGGGCCACCACCAACGAATGTGGCGAATGCCACCGCGCGAAAGCGGTACTCGCCAATGAGGGCCCCTTGCACCACCGCTCCAACGGTTGCTAAGGGAATCCACAAGCCAACCAAAAAGAGCGGCAACGGTGAGTTGATGTGCAAGAATCCATCAATCGTCGGAGTCAAAGCCGCGAACACCAGCAGGGCGACAAAACCGACCAAGAAGGCTCGCCAAATTAGTCTGCTGAGTGAGAACGACTGTCCATTATTAATGTGGCCGATGACTGCCTGCGTGACGGCCAACTGGGCAGCGCCGACTGGCACAGCCATCAAGCTGAGGATGCTAAGTATCGCCCCTACGGCTCCGTAGTGTGCCGGACCTAGCAAGCGACTTATGACAATGTGGAAAAGAAAGTTCGAAACGTTGAGGGCAGCGGTCGCGACCAGAAAAGATACCGCCCCGCGCCCGAAAATGCCAGTGGTGAACCGAGACCATAAGGCAACAACACTCTTTGACAAATTGATTCTTCTTTGACCCAAAATGCTCCCAGGACTGAGTTAAACGATGCGATGCGTTTTCAATTCATTACAACATTCTCGCAGCAACTATCTGAATTTGACGTTTCACTTTGACGGCGTGGCAGATTACTTCTCTGTGGGTTCCAACTTTCGTTAGAGCCCAAATGAGCCGAAGGCAATTCCACCGCGCACTTTGATCTCATTTCCACTGCATTCCTTCCCAGAGTCCGTTGGGAACGACAATTCTTTCGTAAAGCACTCGACCCCCTTTTGAAAAGGGGGTCGAGTGCACTTCAACTAACTAGTTCCGCAACTACTTCACCAAGTAGTTCACCCTGCAGATGCGTCCATCTGCGTCTCGAATTGTGAACGTGTGCCAACCCTTTGAGCGAGCGTGAGTCGTTACCCGTACGATGATCAAATTGCCGTAGTCGTGTTGGACACCAACCTTTGTGCCGCCCTCACTACTCGTGATCTTCGGCTGACCATAGAATCCTCCGCCAGTGATAGCGAGCCGCACGGTCCTACCGACTCGTGCATAACCATGGACCTTGTGGGCGAACAACCTCTTTCGCTGGGGAGGTCCGGTCTTCACGGTTGTCGTCGTAGTCGCACCGGTTGCCGTGGTCGTCGTAGTCGCACCGGTTGCCGTGGTGGTCGTAGTTGTTCCGCCGCCGCCGCCACCGCCACCTGTCGTTGTGGTCGTTGTGGTCGCGTCCGGGCAGACCTGGTAGCCGTATCCGAACTGGAATACGCCGTCGTGATTATCCCCGTAACCGTAGGCATGTCCGATACCCGTACCGTAACCAAAGCCACCGCCGCTTGAGTTGTAACCGTACCCGCAACCCAGGTAGTAGTCGGCTTGTGCGTTTGGCGTAGAAAGAACGCTGACGATGACCCCAGAGAGCAACGAAAGTACAAGTAGCCCTGGGATGATACGCCTGCGGTGGTGAGAAAGTTTCTGTTGGAATTGCTCTACCATTTTGTCCTCCAATGAGGCACTTCATAAATTAATGCTTCAATTCACACTAACAGGATTGCGAGACGTGTGACCCGATTCGCCTTTTTAATTGACTTTTGAGGTTACGACTGTGTGAACAACAATCACACATTTAGAACAACGCAACAGGAGAAACTGACTCCTGCTGACTCGTTTGATCACCAAATCATTCGACTTCGCCCGTAGTTTAAAGAGCGCCAAACTTGGACGGAAGAGTTAGTCAAGCGCCAGTTGAGCCAATCGAATCAACGGTCTATGTCCTCATCTCTATACATTCTTGAGCTCCGCATGAGCAACGTCGAAAGTTGTCCACACCTACGAGTCGTGCCGATTACACGCGAACAGTCAGAAACCCAGATTGGCGCTGTTAGACCAGTTCGGGAAAGAAGATTTCGATCTCTCGTGTTGCCGACGCCGCAGAGTCTGAACCGTGCACAAGATTCTCACGCCAACCAACAGAAAGGTCACCGCGAATTGTTCCAGGAGCGGCATCCTTTGCATTCGTGGCACCCATGAGTCCGCGCACGACCTGCCAAGTGTCCTCCGGTCCTTCCACGATGGTCACGAATGCTGGACCCTGGGTCATGAATTGCACGAGCTTTTCGTAATACGGTTTACCGTGATGCTCGGCGTAGTGGCGCCCGGCGGTCGCCGCGTCAATTGTGCGAAGCTCCGCCGCGACAAGACGCAACTGCTTGCGCTCGAGGCGCGCGACGATCTCGCCCACGAGACCGCGCGCGACACCGTCAGGCTTCACAATGAAAAGTGTTCTATCCACGACGAAGCAACTTATCAGCCTTAATTGAGATGTCGAGATCGCACGCGGAGCACCTCGCCACGGACTTCGGCGACCAGGTAGAGGCTGCCCGCCACGACAATAAGGTCTTCGTCGGTCGAGCGCTCGCGGGCGTGTGCCAATGCTGCCAAGCCACTGGGGTGCTCGTAGGCAACACCACCATGGCGACGCACCGCGTCGGCCACGACGCTCGCCGGCACCGCGCGAGGCGAGTGCGGCGCACAACAATGGAACTCGGTGAAGCCGAGAGCAACGAGTGGCTCGACCATGTCGTCTATGTCGCGACCGCTCAACATGCCGAGCACGCAGCGCCGGGCACCTTGGACGTGAAACGCGCCGTCCAACGTTGCGACGAGGGCCTTCACGCCCGCGGGATTGTGTGCCCCGTCAACCACAATCATTGGCTTTCGCGAGATGAGTTCCATTCGACCAGGCATCCGTGCCTTCGCGAGCGTCGACGCCACGACTTCGTCGCCAAGCCCTCGACCAAGAAACGCTTCGGCCGCGACGACGGCCGTCGCGGCGTTGACCCCCTGGTGGATACCGTGCAACGAGACGAGGATCTCTTCGTACTGCTCAAAAGGCGTGCGTAAGGTGATCGCGCGACCACCGAGCGCCAGCTCGTTTCTCTCGAGTACAAAGTCTTGATCGAGCAACCAAAGCGTGGCGCCGAGTTCCTCGGCGCGTCGTTTCGCAATCTCCACGACGATGGCGTTCGTCGTGGCCACGATGGCGATACCCTCGCCACGAAAGATTCCAACTTTGTCGCTGGCGATCTCGGCGATAGTCGTGCCGAGTACCGCGGTGTGATCGAGGTCGACGTTGGTGAGCACGGCGACATCGCTGTTGATGATGTTGGTGGAGTCCCACGTGCCGCCCATGCCGACTTCCACGACGGCGACGTCCACACCCTCATCGGAAAAGTGAAGGATCGCGGCCGCGGTCAAGAGTTCAAACCTCGTGAGCGCAATACTGCTGACCGATTCAACGTCAGAGAGACGTTGCAGTAGCGTGATGAGTTCCTCGTCATCGATCGGTTCCCCGTTGACGGCGATTCGTTCGTTGATGCTGTGCAGGTCGGGACTCGTAAAGGCCCCCACGCGAAGTCCAGTGGCGCTGAGGAGCGCACTCGTGAGGGTCGTGGTCGTGCCCTTGCCGTTCGTCCCCGTGATGTGTACCGTTCGGTAGTCCAGTTGTGGATCGGCAAGTAGCGCGAGAGTGTCCGTAATGGGATCGAGCGTCGGCACAGCCTGTCGATTGGGAGCCACCCGTTCAAAGTCGATGTGCGATTCAAGCCACGTCAACGCCTCAACGTATGAGGTAAAGCGCACGGTTTAGCTCGCGCGACGAGTTCGCGTCGCCTTTCGCATTTCGTAGTCAGGGGCGACCTTGCCGAGAACCGATGCCGCGGTCACGACGCACTTGACGACGTCTGTTCGACCAGGAACGTCGTACATCGGCTCGAGCAACACGCTCTCAAGGATCGAACGCAGTCCGCGAGCACCGGTTCCGCGTTCGAGCGCGAGCTCGGCGATTGCGTCCAACGCGCCCTCTTCAATGACGAGTTCCACGCCGTCCATTGCGAGCACCTGCTGGAACTGCTTCACGAGTGAGTTCTTCGGTTCGGTCAGTACCTGAATCAACATTGTGCGATCGAGCTGTTGCACGGCGCTCACGATAGGGAGACGGCCAATGAACTCAGGGATGAGTCCGAACTTCACGAGGTCCTCGGGCAGCGCATGACGGAAGAGTTCAATGTCACCCTTGCGCTTGGACTCGACCGGCTGGTTGAAGCCCATCGACTTCTTACCGAGGCGACGTTCGATGATGTCTTCGAGTCCAGCGAAGGCGCCACCCACGATGAACAAAATGTTCGCCGTGTCGATAGTGATGAACTCTTGGTGGGGGTGCTTGCGACCACCCTGTGGCGGCACGCTGGCGACGGTACCTTCGAGAATTTTGAGGAGTGCCTGTTGCACGCCCTCGCCCGAGACGTCGCGCGTAATCGAAGGGTTCTCGGCCTTGCGCGCAATCTTGTCAATCTCGTCGATATAGATGATGCCTCGCTCGGCGCGCTTCACGTCGAAGTCAGCCGCGGAGAGCAACTTCAAGAGGATGTTCTCAACGTCTTCGCCGACATAGCCAGCTTCCGTCAACGCCGTGGCGTCGGCAATGGCGAAGGGAACATTGAGCATCCGTGCGAGGGTTTGCGCGAGGAAGGTTTTCCCGCAGCCGGTCGGTCCCAGGAGCAGCACGTTGGACTTGGCTACTTCGACGTCGTCGTCGTGCAGTGGCCCAGTTTGGATTCGCTTGTAATGGTTGTACACGGCGACGGCGAGCACCTTCTTCGCCTCCACCTGACCGATGACGAACTCGTCGAGGAACGCAGAAATCTCACGCGGCGTCGGAAGATCATCGAGTACGAACTCGGGGCGGTCACCGAATTCGTCAGCGATGATGTCGTTGCACAGGTCGATGCACTCGTCGCAGATGTAGACGCTCGGTCCCGCGATGAGTTTCTTTACCTGCTTTTGACCCTTCGCACAGAAACTGCACTTAATCAGGTCGTTGCTTTCACCAAACTTTGCCACTGATTTCCTCCGACACTGCCTCCGCCGCGTCAATCCTACGAGCCGAGGACTTCAAAACTGGGTACCTACGGCCGAGCAGAGAGAACTTCATCAATCAGTCCATATTCAACGGCCTCTGTCGCACTGATAATGAAGTCTCGATCAGTGTCTTTGGTGATCCGCTCGACTGATTGGCCGGTGTCGTTGGCCAACATGGTGTTCAACATGTCCTTCATGCGCAAAATCTCGCGAGCTTGAATCTCAATGTCAGAGGCCTGTCCGCCGACGCCGCCCCATGGTTGGTGCAGCAAGACGCGCGCGTGCGGCAACGCGAAACGCTTTCCCTTGGCCCCGGCGCCAAGGAGAACCGCAGCGGCCGACGCGGCCTGACCGAAGCAGAACGTCGACACGTTCGGCTTGATGTACTTCATGGTGTCGTAGACGGCGAGCAGAGCGGTGATGTCGCCACCGGGAGAGTTGATGTAGAGGTTGATGTCCTTGTCGGGGTCCTCTGACTCAAGGAAGAGCATCTGCGCCATGATCAAGTTGGCAATCGTGTCGTCGATGGGCGTGCCGAGGAAGATGATGCGCTCACGCAGGAGTCGGCTGTATAGGTCGTAGGCTCGCTCGCCGCGGTTCGAAGATTCGACAACCGTGGGGACGAGGTAGTTCTGGGCTCGGAAATGTTCGTTCACGCCACTACCTTAGGCGTCGAGTGATTCGTCCTGTTCGCTGCTGTCGTCGGATTCATCGGCCATTTCTTGTGACTGGTCGACGCGCAACATCGCTGGGTCAATCGCCACGCCACTCGGGTCCACGAAGGTCACGTTGTCGCTCAGCCACTTGGACGCCTTCATCTTGGCGACCTCGGCGTTGAAGCTAATGACGCGTCCGGTGTCGTGCAGATTTGTGCGAAGGAGGTCGGCCGTCACGTCCATTGCGGCCGCGGTGGTATCGAGTTCTTCGTCGATCTCCTCTTGCGTTGGTTCGAGCTTCTCGGCGACTACGAGCGCGCGCAGCGCCAAGTCGACGCGCACCGCGCGCACCGCGTCGAGACGAAGTGTCGCGAGGAGGTCGTCGGGCGTCTGGTTGGTCACTTGAAGAAACGTCTCGAGGTTCAGCTTCTGCTCCGAAAGACGATGTCCGAGGTCGTGTAGCCGCTCGTTCGTCTCAGCGTCCACGAGGACATCGGGGACTGCCTCTTCGGCGATGAGTTCACTCAACGCGACGAGCATCGCGTCGCGCTGAGACATCTGCGCCTCGATAATCTTGCGCTGACGCATCTGGATGAGGATTGTTTCGCGCATCTCCTCGTGGGTCGACCACTCCGTGTTCTCGGCCACCCACTCGTCGGTGAGTTCGGGCAGGACGCGCTCTTGGACCTGCTTTAACTTCATCTCGTACGTCGCGACGACGCCTTCACCAACTGAGCCGTTCATCTTCAACTCTTCGCCGGCCTTCAATCCGAGGATCAACTCGTCGACGCCCTCAGTGATCGATCCAGTGCCGACCGTGTACATGAAGTCGCTCATGTCGAGCGGCTCGGCTTCGGTGGCCACCTGTTGCACGTGAATGTCCATTGTCACGAGGTCGCCCGTCACGATCGGTCGGTCAACGGGATTGAGCACCGCGTCGGTCTCGAGGAAACGATTGATCTGCGCGTCGACCTCTTCGTCATTAACAACCGGCGAGGGAATGGTCACGCGAAGGTCTCGCTGGCCCTTGATGGAGAGCACTGGACGCACTTCGACCTCGGCCGCAAAGGTCAGTTGCCCTTCTTCCTCACCGGCCGTGATGTTGATGTCGGGTTGCCCAATGGGGTCAATGAGCGACTCTGCGACGGCACGGGCGTAGAAGTCGGGCATGGACTCGCGAATCGCCTCGGAGCGGAGTACCGACGGTCCGCCGATGTTGGCGATGAGGACGTTCTTTGGAACCTTGCCCTTGCGGAATCCCTTGACACTCACCTGTTTGGCCAGTGTGGTGGCGGCAGTGTCAATCGCCGCATCCATTTCCGCGTCGTCGATCTCGACGTTGAGCATGACTCGGTTGTTGTCTAGAGAGGTGGTGGTAGCGCGCATAGGAGAGACCATCCTACCGGAACGTCATGAATTCCCACTAAATCATGATCGCGAGCGCGTCGGCGAACGACGTCGCGAGCGCGCGATCCCCGCGCACACCGGTTGCAGACGCCGAGAGAAACGCCGCCGCGCTGATGCGACCGGCCGCCCTGCGCCAGAAGAGCGCCACCGGCGTCGTGACTTCGAGACTCGGTGTCGCCGTAGACGACACGCTCGGTACCGCGCGTCCCTCCACCACCGTGATGAACGCCGTGCGGGCCAGTCGGCCGCTCAAGTTCACTTGGATCATGGTCCCTTCGCTGGCCTTCATCTTCTTGCCAACGATGTAGGGCAACGCCGCCTCGAAGCGATTGACGACAATCTCTTCGCCCGGTCCGTGATCGTCCTCGGGTGCCAAGAGCGCATCGCGAATGTCCTGGAGGTGGATCCAACTGTCGACGACCCGCGTCTCTTGAAAACGGTGGAAAGGCCGTTCGCCTTCGGGGCTCCAGCCGACCTTCTCCCACCCCTCATCACTAAGGACTCGCAGCGCGGCCAGTGAGATAGCGCCCTGCGTACGAAACTCGTCGAGCACCGCGAGTCCCGGTTCACCACGATGAGCCTGCACGAAAGCTTCATTGAACTCGCCCACCGGATTGTGCACGTGATCGGGCCACTCACCGCGGAACTCGGGAACCGGCGCGCCTCGTAACATCATTTCGAATCCGACGAGGTGGCTCAGCACGTCCTTCACGCTCCAGCCGGGGCACGGCGTCATTGCGTCATAACTCGACGCCGGCAGCGGGCGGAGCAATTTGTCGATTGACGTCCACGTCTCATCCAACGCGTCGGTGATCCATTCGTAGGCCACAGCCGCCTCCATTGGTCTCAGACGAAGCCTACGAAACTGCGGGGCCGAAGTGGCCGATTTCATGGGATGTGTAACGATGGTGGACACGGGGCGTAGCGCAGCTTGGTTAGCGCGCCTGGTTTGGGACCAGGAGGTCCCGGGTTCGAATCCCGGCGCCCCGACGAAGTGACCTGGTGGAGTCCGGTCGGCTGTTTGACCCGCTGGCTAGCGCGGACCGAGGGCCCAACCGCCGGTCGCCGCGATGTCCTTCAGCAATCGATCACGCCGTTCTTGGCGATTCTTCTCCGCCGACTCGGCCTGTGCGACGTTGAAGTCGACGAGTTCGGGATCGACCGTCGTATCCTCAGTCACCTTCAGAACCGCTCCGCACCGAGCGCAACGCGTAGAGCCGAGCTTGTTTTCTTCAGTGCACGCGTCGCAGGTGATGTAGGAACTCACAGCGCGCCTTTCGTAGTTGACCTTGACCATTGTACGGCCACTTTCTACCAAGGTCCCAATGAAGTGAACAGTCTCGCGGGCAAAGGTACGTTGTTGATCGAGATGAGACACGCGATATACGACACTCATGGTGAAGGCCGCGTGACGTTGTGGTAGCCACTCCCCCGCTCGATCGAAGGACATTGCTTCGACGAGGCGCAGCGATCGGTGTCGTCGCAGCCGGCGCCGTTGCGGCCACGGTTCTCGTTGAAGACCACCGTCACGAAAGTCCTTCGTCAACCACGACGACCACTCCTCGCACATCTTCCAATTCCCATCTCGCGAGGTACCTTGCTGGAGTCATCGAAGTGCCGTCATATGTTCCAGTCTTGAATTCGAATGAATTGGATGACTTGACAAACTCAATGACTGGCGCGGCGAACCCGAGTTGAAGAAGTCGCGACGAAGTGAGTTCGTCGCTTCACGACACTTTCGAGTCGATGAGACGCCGTTTGGCGTTTTCGGTTCTCCAACACCAACTTGTCTTCAACGAGGTTGATCCACGTGATCAGAGCGGAATTTGATGGCGTTGCTCTTAGCACTATCGAAGAGATCGAGGAGACCCTCAAACGTCACGTTCTCCTCCCCCTCCTTCCAGAGCTCTATCACCATCTCACCGTGATACAACATGGGCCAGCGAACGTATCGTCGTCGATCCTTTGGATCATTGATCGCCGAGGAACGCTCGACAGTATTTCGGGCGACTTCGCACATCAAGTCAGTCCCGCAGCCAAAGCCGTAGGGATAGTTCTTTCGATCAGGCTCAACCGTTTCCACTACTGCGTCATCTGCGGACGCCACGCCAATATGAGCGTGGATGCCAGATCTGATGATCGGAACCTCGATCTGGCCGTTGCGGTCGAGTCGCCAGCCGTTCGCACCATCGGGTGATAATCGGACGCGTGGGACGGCGTCAAGAAGTGACAGCACTTCAAGTGCCTCTACCGAAGGTCCCTTGGGCCGAACTCCGAAGGGAGCTTGGACTTGCACTCGCCCTTCAACGATTCCTGAAAGCGGGGTAACTTCGTCGCGATGTAACGCCCTTTTGTCGACGTCCCAACTACCCGAAGCCGTCACCATCGTGGTCCCCGTGAGTGGATCCACTGCGAACAGCATGCCCTCACTAAATCCCTTGAGACCTAAGTACCGCTCGTACACGCGAGCCATTCGTTGGGATACGTAGTCCGAAATCTTTTGGGGCTGAGGCAGCAATCCCAATTGATGCATTCGGTGACCGGCGCGCACTATCTCATCGGGAATCTTGGTTTGGTTCCACGCTGCCTGCGTAATGGCGTCGTCATTGACATCGAACTGTCCGCCAACTTCTCGAGCGCATGCACTCGCAACCAGCCGGTCACGTAACCCGTCGACCTTCGCGTCCGTCTCCGTGGGATGTCCCCCTTCGAGGGTGCAGTACGTGACCTCTTCCGCCCCAGAGCCGGACACGAAGACAATTTTAAAAGAACCTATTCTGCCCATGGCGACACGTGCCGTTGAGACCACATCAACATGGGACCAGGAACCCAACGACTCGTCGACACCGACAAGAACGACCAAATTGTGCGGTCGACGTTTGAGTTGATAGTCCTTCAAAACGGTCAACATTAGTGGCTGAGACCGCTCCGGAATGCGTTGCAGCAGTGGTTCGGGTCCGTCAGGAATCACGGCGTTATCAATCAACAGATCAATATCTGCCTCGCTCGTGGTCACGATGGTGTGACCCTGTTCACGAAACGAATCCAACAGTTGAGATTGAAACGCAGCCATGCGCACGGACCCGCGGTTCTCGCCCACGAACGCGACCTTTAGCGGACGCCACCAGGGGCACGCCCGTACGTCGACAACTTGCACGTCCAAGCGACACCGTTCCATTTAATTTCAATACTAGATTAATTTGATCCTGCTGGGCCAGCCACTACGCTCAGGACGACTTGACTGATTGCAGCAGTTGATGCGCGTGCGGTCCCATCCAAGAAATCCACGTCTAATCGCGAAGACTATTCCAACTTCATCAGTTCATTCCCGTGAGTAACGCCGCAAGCAACGCCGACGATTCGGAGCGACCTGCCGTAAAGCTCTGTCCGAGTTCGAATTCCAAACCCGCAACTGTGGTTTTTCGCGACAGAGCGGAAGAATGAACCTGCGAGTTCTAATTCCATCCGGTCGTCATTATTGAAGCCAAGTAGTTTGTGCCCAGTTCAGTAGAAGGATCGTCAGGTGCCAATGTACGATGACTTCAATGACGAGTTTTCGCCCCAGGACGCCCGACCGTTGCCGAAGAAAGTGCGCACGATGTACCAGCACCTCGACGACTTTCTCCGTGAAGAATCTCGTCGACCTTGAGCACGGACTCGAGAGAAACCTCGCCCGTCACTTACGGCTCACCGGGAGATAGCCATGGAAAACTCCCTGGGACAGCCCCAGACCGTTATCGTGCTGGGCGGTAGCTCGGACATCGCCCGGGCAGTGACTCGCAAGCTCTGCGCCGCGCGCGCCCACACCGTGGTGCTCGCTGGACGCAACCAGAATCTCCTCGACGCCGCGGCGCGAGAGACTTGCAACTACGGGGCCGTCACTACCGACACCGTGCTCTTCGACGCAAGAGACGTCGCCAACGCAAGGACAACGGTGTCTGACGCCTTCGAAAAGGTGGGCGATCGGGTCGACCTGGTGATCGTGGCCACCGGGATACTCGGCGACCAGTTTGCCATGGACGACGACGCCGAGGCCGCGGGTCTGATGGCCACGGTCAACTTCGCCTGGCCGGTCGCGGCCCTCGCCGAGGTGCGCCGGCGCCTCGTGACCCAGGGTGGCGGCCGGATCCTCGTGATGTCCTCGGTTGCTGCGGTTCGCGTGCGCCGGACCGCCTACCTCTACGACGGGGCCAAGGCCGGCCTCGACCGGCTCTGCGACGGACTTGCCGACTCGCTCGAGGGGACCGGGGTCACTCTGCAGTTGCTGCGCCCCGGCTTCGTGCGCTCGAGGATGACGGCAGGAACTCCCGAGCGGCCCTTTACGACCGGGGTCGACGAGGTCGCCGAGAACGTGATGAAGGGTTTGGCGAGCGGCGAGCGCGTCATTTGGAGCCCGCCAATCCTGCGTTACGTCTTCTTCGCGCTGCGCCACCTGCCCGCACCGCTGTGGCGCAGGGTCATGGCAAACGAGCGCGCGGCGAGGTAAGCCACGGCCGCCAAAACCGCGGACCGGGCTCGCCGCTCGCCCCAGATGACTCACATTGTTCAATATCTAAGTCATGCGACCAATTCTCGGTTCGAGTGCCGCGTGCACTTATGTGCTGGAGTCGTTACCCGGACCCGGCAACCGATGGTCGTCGGGTCCGGGTAACGAATTAGTGAATCAATACCTTGAGCGCGTCGTGCTCGGCCGCGTTCCCGAAGACGTCGTACGCCTGGAGGATCTGGTCGAAGGAGAACTCGTGCGTGACGAAGCTCTCCACCGGGAGCTGCTTCTGCGTGACGAGCTTCAACAACATCGCAAGGGTGTTCGTGTTCACGAGTCCCATTGAGATGTCGATGTTCTTGATCCATAGCTCGTTCAAGGCGAGCTCTACCGGCTTGCCGTGCACGCCGATGTTGGCGACACTGCCGCCGGGGCGAACGATCTCCGTGGCCATGGTGAAGGTCTGGGGAATTCCGACCGCCTCGATGGCGACGTCGACGCCTTGACCGTCAGTCAGGGCGAGGACCTGTACTTTCCAGTCCGAGTCGCCGGAGTTAACCGTGTCGGTCGCGCCGAAGTCAGCGGCCCGCTTGAGACGACTGTCGTCGAGGTCAATCGCAATGATCTTCGAAGGGCCGTAAAGACGAGCGGTCATTACCGATGCGAGTCCCACGGGACCCGAACCAATGACCGCGACCACGTCGCCCGGATTCACGTCGCCGTACTGCACACCGATCTCGAAGCCGGTCGGCAGGATGTCCGAGAGCAGGATGCCCTCGGCATCGGTCATGCCTTCGGGGACCTTGTAGACCGAGTTCTCGGCGAAGGGGACCCGGACGTATTCGGCC
>Ga0208586_1000240_pt1 | contig 20973 bp, 18 predicted proteins | sample NGESurshal072012_6_FD_184471 | JGI IMG/M metagenome (GOLD analysis project Ga0208586, IMG submission 184471) | Arctic peat soil microbial communities from Barrow, Alaska - NGEE Surface sample 53-3 shallow-072012 (SPAdes) | ecosystem: Environmental > Terrestrial > Soil > Wetlands > Peat ... | reverse complement strand
AGTCGCCGACCTACTCACTCGACAAGGACCGAGTCGTGTTCCGACCCACTGGCTTCGCTGACCTCGCCGGCAAACGGGTCGGCATCTTGGGCTACGGCGTCGAAGGTCGCGCGACGCAACGTCGTCTCGCGGGCCTTGCCGGATCGGTCGTCCTCGTTGACGATGCGCCCGGTCTCGGTGACGATGTACTCGTTACGGCAGAAGGTGGCCTCGATGCACTTCGTCTTTGCGACGTCGTCCTGAAAAGTCCCGGCATCCCACGTCGTCGCAGTGACGTGCTGGACCTGGAGCGAAGTGGTGTTGTCGTCACGTCGGCGTTGAATCTGTGGCTCCATGACGTCGATCGATCCCGCGTCGTCGCCGTCACGGGCACCAAAGGCAAGTCGACCACGACTGCCCTCGTGACCTTTTTCTTGCACTGTGTTGGTGAGCGCGCACTTCAGCTGGGCAACATCGGACAACCGCCCTACGACCCCGACATTGACACGACGCATGGATGGCTCATTCTTGAGGTCTCGAGTTTCCAATGCGTGGACATCGACGTGGCACCCGGACACATTCTCGTCACCTCGCTGGGCGAGGATCACGTTGATTGGCACGGGAGTGTCGATGAGTATCGAAGCGACAAACTCTCGCTCACTCGGGCAGTGGGCGTCCACCAGACACTCGTTCCCGAGAGCGCACTGTTCCGTGAACTCGCCCATCAACTCGGCGGCACCGTGTCGTACGTCACTCCGGACACGACGTCGCTGGCGGAGTCCCTCGGACTGCAAGGTTCGCACAGCCACTCGAACGTCGCCCTGGCGCTTCGTTGCGTCGGGATTCTCACGGGTCTTGATCCAAGCGGCTTACACGAGCGAATCACGGCGCACGCGGCAACCTTTGAACCGCTTCCGGGGCGCCTCACGCTGGTCGCTACGGAGAGCGTCAACGGTGCATCGCTGCGATTCATTGATGACGGACTCGCGACGTCCGTACTGCCAACGATCGCCGCGTTAGAAGTCTTCGCCGACGCCCCGTTGGCACTCATCGTTGGTGGTTTCGATCGGGGCGTCTACTACGAACCTCTCGCGTCGGCCCTGAGTGCACGCTCGCCTGACACGGTGCTCGTCTGCACCGGTGACGCCGGCCAACGCATTGGCGAGGCCCTACAGCGTCTTCGACCAGACATCACCCAAGAACACGTGACGACGATGCGCGAGGCGGTTGAACGAGCCCGCGCCTCGTTACCAAATGGCGGCGTCGTTCTCCTCTCACCGGCGGCGCCGAGCTTTGATCTCTATCGAAACTGGGAAGAGCGTTCCGCTGACTTCACGTTGATGGTCGCCGAGACGAAACCTTAAATTACGGCACCAACTTTGGTGGAGAGACGGGTCTACTCACGTTGGTCGGCGAGGGCAACTTCAACTGCTTGAGAATGCTCACGTTTATATTCTCAATATCGTTTAGCAAGGTTGATTGCTTGTCGAGGATCACTGAACGCTTGGCGCTCGGCGCACTCTCGAGCGATTGTAGGAGATGCTCCTCATCTCGCGTGTAGGCCGCGAGTTGGTCGATGTTGAGGGCGGCCACTTGCGGCCACTTCTGCGCGTTGAGCTCGTTGAACTCTTTGCCCAACGCTTGCACCAGCGAACGAGTGCTCGTCATCGAATGATCGGCCGGCGTCGAAGCACCTCCGTTGAAGATGACGTCCGCCTCCTCGACGGGAGTGACGTCGGTCAGATAGTGGTGTTGCGCCGTTGCCAGCGACTTTGGAACACCTGACGTTGCGAGTGACGAGACGGTGATCACGATGACGACCAGCGCCACCGCCACGAGCGTGTACGTGCGACTGCGCGAAAGTTGCGAATTCATCAGGCGAACGCGCGAACCGGGGGTCGCCGGCGTCGTTCTCTGTTGCACGCTGTCATTGAGCGGCATCAATGCTCCTTGGTCGAAGAGGGCTCAATCACTCGATCACCTTCGAGCGTACCGTTGTAAATATGGAGCCTGGGAGGAGATTCGAACTCCTGACCTACGCATTACGAATGCGTTGCTCTACCGACTGAGCTACCCAGGCGCAACCAGCAACTCTACTTGATTGCTCGATGAGCCCATCGGCGCAACTGTCCTAAAACTCCATTAACGAAAGCATCAGATCGTTCAAAAGTAACGTCTCATCAACGTTCGACGACAGTCGTCGTGATGCCTCCGAGACAACGCCGATTGCCTTCATCGACGCACCGACTCGGTACTCGGCCCTCGCGTCGCGCACCCCGCTGCCTTCGAGTCCTTCAGTCATTCGCGCGCGATATTCATTGGTGAGCGCGGTGAGTCCAAAGCGGAGTTCGTCAATACGAAACCTTCGCTGCTCACGTTTGAACTGGGCCTCGATGTCCTTGCGGTTCGATACCGAGCGCTGGCCCATCTCACGTGACTCGCGAATTCGAAGTTCCATCTCCTCGTCCTGCATCTGTTGAAGCGGGGCAATTGCAACATCGAGCGAGCGCGCGATCTCTGTCGCCAGGACGGCTGACGTTGCCGGTGTCCCGTTGAGGCGCTCGGGAACCGACCGCCACTGCGCGATGCGTTGCGCCAATTCCGCGTCACGAACGAGAATCCTCGCGCGACGAAGATTTCCGTTGGCCGCACTCGCCGCCGAACGAGCAGCAACCACGTCGGCGCCTTCGCGCACCAGCAGTTCGGCAATGTCGTCGGGTCCTAAGCCCCTCAGCTTCAACTCGACGCAGCGCGACGCAATCGTGTCGAGGGCTGGTGGCACATCCTCGGCCGTCAGAAGGAAGATGGTCCGCGTGGGCGTCTCCTCGAGTGACTTCAACAGGGCCGCGGCGCTCGGTGAGGCCCCCGTCGTCGTGAGTTCGACCTCCTCCAGAATGACGATCTGATAGCCCGAGCCGAGTGGACGGCGACGGCTTATTCGATCGGCCTCGCGCAATTCGTCGATCCGCCACGACACGCCAGCGCGTTGCGCCACGTAAATGTCAGCGTCGTTCTCACTCAACACGAGGCGACAGATGTCGCATTCGCCGCAGCCGTTGTTGGGACACTGCAACGCCGCGGCGAAGGTCATCACCGCATCGTGCAGGCTCGATCCGACCGGTCCACTGAAAAGGTAGGCGTGCACCGGATTCTTGGCGTACTGTCGCATCGCGGCGACCGCGCCGTCTTGACCTACGAGCGAAGTGAAGACGTCAGTCATCTCACCATCGTAAAGAGGTGAGTCGGTTGTCGACGGCGTCAGCGACCTCCTCTTCGCTCTTCGAGCCGTCGATGACGCACCATCGACCTTCCCATTTTCGGGCGATTTCGAGGTAGCCCTCGCGCACTCGCTGGTGGAACGCCAGGTCCGCGGACTCGAAGCGGTCGCGCGCGTCCGGCGCACGACGGTCGTTGGCCAACTCTGGCGGCGTATCAATCAAGATCGTCAGGTCGGGCAGACACGATCCAATCGCCAGCTCCGTCGCCGCTTCCAAACGGGCGAGGTCAACACCTCGTCCGTAGCCCTGATAGGCGAGCGTGGAGGCGAAGTATCGGTCGCTCACAATCGAGCCGCCACTGTCGAGTATTGGTTCAATGACCGTGCGCACGTGATGCGAGCGGTCCGCGAGCATGAGGAGTGCCTCGGTAATCGGCGTCATTGGCGTCGAGGCGTCGAGTACCCATCGGCGCAGATCAACGCCGAGTGGCGTGTCACCAGGTTCGAACGTGAAGTGCGCGTCGCGTAGGTCCGCAACCCGTCGCGCCTGCGTGCTCTTTCCGCTCGCGTCAATGCCCTCAAAGACCACGAAGAGCCCCCGGGTCACGATTCCTCCGTCCGCGTCGCCGCGAGCAATGCCGCGTTGGTCTTTGCGCCCTTCGCCACGGCGTCGCGCTTGGCGACACCGGTCGCCTTCTTCGCGGGCGCTTTTTTGGTCGCCTTCTTGGTGGTTTTCTTCGCCACCTTTTTCACTGCCTTACGCGGTCGCGTCGAGGGCTCGGCGTTTCGTCGTTCGGCGAGTAACTCACACGCTCGGTCCAACGAAATCGTCTCGGGCGTGTCACCCAGACGCAGGGTGGCGTTCGTCTCGCCGTCGGTGACGTAGAGACCGAAACGACCGGTGCGCACGACGACCTGTTTCTTGGTGACGGGGTCTTCACCGAGTTCCTTCAGTGGACCGGCCGCCGCGCGACGTCCGCGTTGTTTGGGCTGGGCCAACAACGAAAGTGCGCCAGCGAGGTCGACGGTGAAGATCTGGTCCTCGTCCTCCAAGGAGCGGGTCTCCTTGCCCCACGTAATGTACGGGCCGTAGCGGCCATTCTGGGCCACGACCTCACCACCTTCGGGGTGCTCGCCGACGACGCGCGGCAGCGACAGGAGCTTCAGTGCGTCCTCGAGCGTGACCGTCTCGGGCGACATGGTCGTGAAGAGAGAGGCGGTCTTGGGCTTCTCCTTCGGGTCGGTCAACTCGCCGACCTGCACGTAAGGGCCGTAGCGCCCGGCCTTCAAGAAGATCGTGAGGCCCGTCACCTCATCCACTCCGAGCTCGCGGTCGTTACTCGGCGCGGCGAGCAGTTCCAGTGCCTTCTCGACGCTGAGCGAATCGGGCTCGGTCGCCTCGGGAATGGAAGCCCGATCCTCCCCGTGCACGAGGTACGGACCGTAACGGCCGGAGCGAACACTCACCGCCACGCCATCGGGCGCCACGCCGAGGGGAATGGAGTTGATGGCTGCGAAATCGAACTCGTGCTGTTCGTGGGTCATCTTCTCGAGACCGGCCTTGGCGAGTTCCGTCGTGGCATTGGGGTCACCAAAGTAAAAGCGCTGGAGCCACGGCTCTAGGTCCTGGGTGCCTTGGGCGATCTCGTCGAGTTGGTCTTCCATGGCGGCGGTGAACTGGTAGTCGACGAGGTCAGCGAAGTAGATCTGGAGAAGGTTCACGACGGCGAAGGCCCGAAAGGCCGGGACCAGCGACTTCCCCTTCTTCCAGACGTAGCCACGGCGGTCGATGGTCTTCATGACTGACGCGTACGTGGAGGGTCGCCCGATTCCGAGGTCTTCGAGCTTCTTGATGAGCGTTGCTTCGGAGTAGCGGTCCGGCGGCTGGGTGTCATGGCCCTTCGCTTCCGCACCCTGCACCGGCACGACTTCGCCTTCACTCAACGCGGGCAAGATTCGTTCCTGATCGGCGAGTTCGGCCTCGGGGTCGTCGGTCCCTTCGACGTAGGCTCGACGAAAGCCGGGAAATTCAATGCGCAGTCCGGTCGCGCCGAGACCCACGAGGACGTCACCGTTGAACCCGACGACGTTGGGCAAGGTCGCGTCGAGGCGTACGCGGTCCTGGGTGAGACGGGCGTCAACCATCTGAGACGCAATGGTGCGCTTCCAGACCAGGTCGTAGACGGCCAACTCGTCGCCACCCAACTGGGACTGCGCTTCGTCGAGGGAGCGGAATGCCTCGCCGGCCGGGCGAATCGCCTCGTGCGCCTCTTGGGCGTTCTTCACCTTGCGGTCGTAGCGTCGCGGCGCGTCCGCCACGTAGTCGTCGCCGAACATCGACGCCGCAGTGGCACGCGCCGCTCGGATTGCTTCGTCCGAGAGCGTCGTGGAGTCGGTACGCATGTAGGTGATCCACCCCTGCTCGTAGAGTCGCTGGGCAGCGCGCATCGTTCGCTCGGGGTCGAAGCGCAGTTTGCGACTCGCTTCGATCTGGAGTGATGAGGTCATAAAGGGCGGTTGGGGTCGCTGGGTACGTGGCGTCGAGGCGATGGAGCGCACGGTGACCTCGGCGCTCTCTAACCCGCGGGCCACGGACTGAGCCGATGGTTCGCTCAGAACCTGCACCTTGGCCTTCGTGTCGAGTACACCCGACGCGTCGAAGTTCTTGCCGGTGGCGAGGGACGCGCCATCGAGCGACTCGACCGTTGCCTCGAACGTCGCACTCTTGGCGCTCAGTGTCGCGGTGACGTCGAACCACGTGGCGGACGTGAAGTCCATACGTTCACGCTCGCGTTCGCACACCAGTCGAATGGCCACCGACTGCACGCGTCCGGCCGACCGCGCTTTGTCAACGGCGCGCCAGAGCACCGGCGAAACCTCGTAGCCCACGAGTCGGTCGAGAAAACGGCGACCCTCTTGGGCGTCGACGAGGCGCAGGTCCAAATCACGCGTTTCGTTGACGGCCTTCGCAATGGCGGCCGGGGTGATCTCGTGAAAGACCATCCGCTTGACGGGGACCTTGGGACTGAGGACCTCTTGAAGATGCCACGCAATGGCCTCGCCCTCTCGGTCTTCGTCGGTGGCGAGGTACAGCTCGTCTACCTCTTTGAGGGCCGCCTTGAGTTCCGCGACGATCTTCTTGCGGTCACTCGAGACGACGTAGACGGGCTTGAAGTGATCATTCACGTTAATGCCGAGTCGCGCCCACTTCTCCCCTTTAACCGACGCGGGAATGTCCGCCGAGCTCTGGGGGAGGTCGCGAATGTGACCAATCGAGGGCTTCACGATGTAGTCGGGGCCGAGCATGCCCTGAATGCGCGTCGCTTTCGCGATCGACTCAACAATGACGAGTGCCCGGGCCATACTCACCACCTCTCAAGAAATAAATCGGTGGCGCGTGCCACCTCTCCGCGCTCTACAAGATAGGCAGGTCTGGAACCCCATAGTCGTCATCCTCGCGTCACGCGACCCATCGGTCGGGCGAAAGACACTGTGGCAACTGACGATTCGGGTGATGAGGGGACGTTACGCGTCACCCGCGGGTGCAGCGACAATCTCGTACTGCGGATTGAGGATGACGGCTTCGCGGCGTAGGGAGGTGACCGTTCCTCGCACGAGAAGCCGCGTGCCGCGCTCAATGCCCGGGATGTTCGATCGGCCCTGGAAGACGAGCGTGACCGAGCCGCTGTTGTCTGCGATCACGCAGCGCAGTTCGTGGCCGCCGCTCTCGTGGTTGATCGCCATCGATCGCACGCGACCGGCGATCTCGGCGAACTGGCGCTCGACCAATCCACCAATGGGCGCGGAGTGGCTCGAGCGTTCAGCCAACTTCTCGTCAGCCACCAGGTGGGCGCTGTCACGCACGCCGCCACGCACGACTTCGTCGCTGCGCGGAGCCTCTTGCATCGCGCCCTCCGTGCGTTTGCGAACCGCGCGATACGGAACGATCGTGGCCGCGGTTCGTGGCACGTGCATCACTGCGCTGGCAATGGCTTCGGCACTGCGGTCGTGCAAGAAGCGCTGCAATCGCGAGACGTACCCGCGTCGCGGGAGAATCACCATGCAGAAGACCTCGGGGTCGCGCACGACGTCGGCGACCAATTCGATTGCCGCGCGGTCAACGCGTCGGTCGTCGCATTCGACAATCTCGAGCGTGATGCCGGCCGACGCAGTGCCCGGCGATCCCCACTTCTCCTCGAGGCGCTTGGTCACGATCGGGTCGATGTCGAAGTGCACCGCACGCACCGAAAAGGCGTTGAGCGACCCGCAGTAGAGGAGCGAGCGTTCCGTGGCGAGGTCGTAGGTGTCGACGAAGACGACCACGCGATTCATACGGATATTCATTGTCGCGGCTCTGCCACTGACGGCTTCGAAGGCCCGCTCTTCGCGGACGTACTGCTTATTCAGGCGGATCAATGCCACGTACATAAGCGGCCCGATGACCGCGATGATCCAAGCCCCTTCCTTGAACTTCACGGTCAAGAAGATGACGACGACGATGGCGGTGACCGTCGCGGAAAGGGCGTTGACAAAGACACCGAAGCGCCATTTGCCGGTGCGCTCGCGAAGGTGGCGCGCGACCATGCCCGCCCCGGCGAGCGTGAAGCCGGTGAAGACGCCGATGGCGTACAGCGAGACGAGCGAGTTGACGCTCGCGTCGAAGACGATAATGAGCGTGAGCGCGACCACGCCGAGCAAAATGATGCCATTGGAGAAGGCCAGACGGTGTCCGCGCTTGGTCAGTTGGCGCGGCAGGTACTTGTCCGTCGCCACGTAGTTCGCGAGGAACGGAAATCCGTTGAAGGACGTGTTGCCTCCGGTGTAGAGGATCAGGATGGTCGCCAACAAGACGATGTAGTAAATCGCGTGTCCGATTCCTTTCGCACCAAAGACGTCGAGCACCTCTTGACTGACGACGGTCGGCGTCCCCGCACCGTAGGGAATAGCGTGCGTCCACGCCGCGAGCAGGGTAATGCCGAGCAGGAGGAACGCGAGGATGCTCGACATCGTGACGAGCGTTTTGCGCGCGTTGGACGACTCCGGTCGACGAAAGCTTGCGACACCGTTGCTGATGGCCTCGAGTCCGGTCAACGACGAGCCGCCTTGGGCGTAGGCGCGCAGTAACGAGATGAACGCCAGACCCATCAAGACGCCCGTGCCCTGGGTGCCGAGGTGATGACCGATCAGGTCCCTCTGCAATGGCAGCGGAATGCGGTGCAGGGTGCCGGCGAACTTCTTGTAGAAGCCAAAGACAATCGTCGCGGTCATCATCAAGATGTAGAAATACGTGGGGAAGGCGAAGTAACTGCCGGCCTCTTTGAGCCCGCGAAGGTTGCCGTAAATGAGGATCAGCACCACGCCGACGGTGATCAGCAATGGCGACGGAGCAGCTCGCAGGTACGGCACGGCACTCGTGAGCACCGCGGTGCCGGCCGAGCACTGGACCGCCACGGTCACGGTGTAGTCAATGAGCAGCGCGACGGCAGCGATCTGGGCGATCTTCGGACCGAAGTTGTCGCGCGCCACGACGTAGGAGCCGCCGGCCGTTGTGTAGTACTTGATGACGTCCATGTAGGAGGTCGTGACGAAGAACAGCACGCCGAGAATGACGAACATGATCGGCACCACGAGTGCGAAGGCCGCGAGACCGATCAACGGCGTCATCTGGGTCAGGATCTCTTCGGTGCCGTAGGCGGAGGAGGAGATGCAGTCGGGAGCGAGGACACCGAGGGCGATGGCGCGATTGAGCCGCTCCCCGCTCAACTGTTCGGTGACGAAGGGCTTTCCGAGGAAGATCCGCTTAAGTCGGTACCCGAGGGTCTCGGGATAGACGTCGGCGACGTTGGCGTGGGAGGTCAGAACCCGCGAATTACTGGATATCTGCTTATCAGCTTCTGACACTCAAACGATACTAAGCCTTTGGCTTTCGCGACTCAGGTGACGCTCTGGCGCCCTGGGCAATGTTGCACCTCCTTCGCCACATGTGTTCTGATGACGGGGTGCATATTGTTGTCGTGGGTTGTGGCCGGGTGGGTTCAGAACTTTCGATGCAACTCTCTGAAGAGGGACACTCAGTCGTCGTGGTCGACAAAAACCGCGACGCCTTTCGTCGACTCAATGGATTCCATGGGAAAACCCTCGTCGGCTCCGGTTTTGACCGTGACGTCCTCTTCCAGGCGGACGCTCGACGGGCCAACGCCCTCGCGGCGGTGACCAGTGGCGACAACACCAACATCTTGTGCGCGCGCATCGCTCGCGACAACTACGAGATTAAGAACGTCGTCGCTCGCATCTACGACCCGGCTCGGGCCGACATCTATATGAAATTGGGCATCCCGACGGTGGCGACCTCGACGTGGACCACCCAACAGGTGAAGCGCTGGCTCTTGCCAGCCGATGACTCCATTGGATGGAGTGCCGGGACCGGCAACTTGCACCTCGTCGAGCGCATTGTTCCCGATGTCCTCGCGGGCAAGCCCGTGAGTCAGTTCAATCAGGGCGAGAATGTTCGCGTGGTGGGCGTCATTCGCGGCGGACAAGGTCGAGTGAACCTCGAAGGCCTCTTCGCCCAAGAAGACGACGTCCTTGAATACCTCGTGACGACCGATGGCATGGAAGAACTCCAGGCACTCATTAAGAGCGGACTTCGATGAGAGTCATGGTTGCGGGCGGCGGTTCGGTCGGCAGCGCGATTGCCCTTGACCTCATCGACCGCCACCACGACGTCACGTTGCTCGAACAGCTCGCGTCGAGGGCTGACAAGTTGAAGGCGATGCTGCCCGGTGTCAACGTCATGGCGGCGGACGCCTGTGAGTACGCGAGCCTCGCCGCGGCGGACCTGCGCAGCACCGACGTCGTCATTGCGGCCACCGGCGACGACGAAGACAACCTCGTCATCAGTTGGCTTTCGAAGCAGGAGTTCGGCGTGCCACGGGTCATTAGCCGCATCAACAATGCTCGCAACGAATGGCTCTTCAATGAGAGTTGGGGCGTGGACGTTTCGGTGTCGACACCGGCGTTGATCACGTCGCTCGTCGATGAGGCCGTGGAAGTCGGGGCGATCATCAACTTGATGGACTTGGCGCAGGGCCGCATGCGACTCATCGAGGTGACGCTCGCGGGGAACGCACCTGCGGTCGCCAACCATCTGACGCTTGACGAACTTCGACTCCCTGACTCAGTGCGCGTCGTCGCCGTGGTTCGCTCCAGCCAACCGCTCGTCCCGTCGGCCACCATGCACTTCTTGGAACACGACCACGTCATCTTGATCACTCGCTCTGACGCCTCGCAGGACTGCGCGTCGGCCTTCGTGGGCTGAGTTCGGACCTCCAATTTTCGAACACACCTAGCATGGATGCGTGCGAGCGGCCTTCTTCGACCTAGATAAGACGGTGATCGCAAAGTCCTCGCTGGTGGCCTTCGGGCCGGAATTCCACGCTCGCGGACTTCTGCATCGCCGCACGCTCGTGTGGGCCGTCCTTAGTCAGATGATGTTTATGCGCTTTGGCGCCGACGAGGAGAAACTCGACAAGATTCGCCAGTCGGTGTTACAAATCACCAAAGGTTGGGACCACCTAGAAGTGAAGCGATTGGTCGCCGAAACAATCAACGAGGTGATTGAACCCCTCATCTACGAAGAGGCCCTCGACCTCATTGACTACCACCTCGCCCAGGGGGACGAAGTGTGGCTCGTGAGCATGTCGCCGGCCGAGATTGTCGAACCATTCGCTGAACTGCTCGGCATCACCGGGGCCATCTCGTCACGAGCGAAACTCGATGAACAGGGAAAGTTCACTGGTGAGATGGAGTTTTTCGCGCAGGGTGAGAACAAGGCGGTCGCCATTCGAGCGTTGGCGCTGCGACGTGACATCAACCTCAATGAATCGTTCGCGTACTCCGACTCCGAGACCGACATCCCAATGCTCGAGAGCGTCGGCCACGCCTACGCAGTGAACCCCGATCGCCAACTGGCGAAAGTCGCGCGCGAAAGTCAGTGGCCGTTACTGAGCTTCACGCACCCGGTGCGCGCTCACGACCGATCGAAGTCGCACACGCCATTTCTCTTGAGCGCAATCGTGATCGGCGTGGCGGCCGTCCTCGGCCGCACGAAGTACCAGAGGCGTTAGAGCGTCAGAAGGTCGCGCGCGCCCGTGTCGGACGACGGGTGACGCAGTTTGCTCATGGCCCGCGCCTCAATCTGTCGGATCCGCTCACGAGTGAGGTTCATCTCGGCACCAACGTCCTCGAGGGTCCGGATCTCCCCGGCACCATCAAGTCCGAAACGCATGCGAAGAATCTTCTGCTCGCGCTCATCGAGGGGCTGGAGCAGCTTCTCGATCGCGGCCGGCATCATCTTGACCGCGGCCACATCGAAGGGTGACTCAGCGGAGCGGTCCTCCACGACGTCACCGAGTTCGGCGTCGCCGTCCTCGCGAAGGGGCTCGGACAGTGAAATCGGCTCGGAGCGAAAACGCAGCGCCTCGATCAACTTGTCCTCAGGCATCTCGCACTCGTCGCAGAGTTCCTTGATCGTCGGGGGACGTCCGAACTTCAGTTCCAGACGTGACTGCGCCTTTTGGACGCGCGCCAACGTGTCACCCGCGTGCACCGGGAGACGGATGGTGCGACCGGTGTTGGCAATACCACGGGTGATTGCCTGACGGATCCACCACGTGGCGTAGGTCGAGAACTTGAAGCCCTTACGCCAGTCGAACTTCTCGACTGCGTGCATGAGGCCGAGGTTGCCCTCTTGGATCAGGTCCAGCAGTGGGAGCCCCGAGGCCTGGTACTTCTTCGCAATGGAGACCACGAGTCGAAGGTTCGATTGCACGAAGTCACGCTCGGCCTGGTCACCACGGTGCACCGAACGCTTGAGCGCCAACTTTTTTGAGGGCGTCAGTTTGATCTTCTTGTCGGTCTCGGCGCCGTCGAGCTCGGCCTTGGCTTCGCGACCCTCTTCAATGGTCTGCGCCAGGCGAACTTCATCGTCCTTCGTTAGAAGGGTGTACTGACCAATGTCGGACAGATAGAGACGAACGAGGTCCTCATCATCCCTGTCTACGCGATCTTTTGCCATGGCACTCCCTCGATTCCGGACACCGGACAGTCCGGTACTACTAGTTATACGGAGGTACGCAACTTACCGGGAAAGGCCCAGACTTTCAGCGTTCCCGGCCATATCCAGGGTCGTCGCCAAGTCGAGTGCGGCCGCCTGCCAGCTCGGATCATCAATGGGCGCTTGGTTTTTCGCCACATCTCCCGTCGCGAGCACCTCGGCGACGACCACCTCGGATCCGTGATTGAAGAGCGCCAAGAGCGACTCGTCGCTGGTCATGTTCGCTCGAGCGTCGAGCAACGTGACCAGCAGTCGTGGACCGACCACCATGGCCATGGCGTAGAGCACCATGGCGCCACTGTCGTCGCTCGTGACGGCGTGGCGCAGTACGGCGTCGAGCGCACCAATCGGGGAGACTTCCGTTGCACTGGTGTAGTCGCGCATCTCGAGGGCCAGGGCACCAAAGGAACGGCCCATCTCGTAGGTGCGTACGACGTAGGCGTCGGTAGTGAGCGGCGGCGCGCTCTCTCCCAGCGCCATATATATGGTGTCGTAGCACGCAAGGACATGGCGAGCCATCTCCTCATTGGTGGGCATCAGAGGGTCTCTTGACGAAAGGTGTTGGTGATGGGCATCCGTCGATCTCGCCCGAAGGCCTTCTTCGAAATGCGTACGCCCGGTGGCATCTGTCGACGTTTGTACTCACTGCGATCGACGAGATGGGTGATCGTGAGCACGAGCGCCGGGTCGTGGCCGCTCGCGATCATCTCCTCGGCCGTCGCGTCGTCCTCGACGTAGAGCTCGAGGAGCGGATCGAGCACCTCGTAGGGCGGGAGCGACTGGTCGTCACGCTGATCGGGACGAAGTTCGGCCGACGGCGCCTTCTCCAGCACCGCTTGAGGGATTGGCTCGGGATCGCCGTCCTTGGTGGCGACGTCATTGCGGTAGCGACAGAGCTCGTAGACGAGTGTCTTGGGCACGTCCTTGATGACCGCGAAGCCGCCGACCGAGTCACCGTAGAGCGTGGAGTACCCGGTCGCCATCTCGGACTTGTTGCCGGTCGTGAGCACGATCGCCCCCGTGTCATTCGAGATGGCCATCATCAGCACGCCTCGGATTCGCGACTGCAGGTTCTCATCAGTAATCCCGCGCGGCTCACCGTCGAGGACGCCGCCGAGGGCCAGGCCAAAAGCCTGGTGCGCACTCTCGATGGGAATCGTCGTGACCTCGATGTCGAGACGTCGCGCCAACTCTTGGGCGTCACTGACCGAATGGTCGGTCGAATAACGACTGGGCATCGTGAAACCACGCACTGCGCGCGCGCCGACCGCGTCGACGGCCAGTGCGGCCACGAGCGAGGAGTCAACGCCGCCCGACAGAGCAATCACCGCGGTGCGAAACCCGTTCTTTCGCAGGTAGTCGCGCGTCCCCATCACGAGCGCTTGGTAAACCTCCTCGACTTCATCGAGTGGCTCGGCGATCGGATTCACGTGCAGCGCTGTCAGTCGCGACTCGTCGCGGGCGTAGCCAATGTTGAGCGGCACGCCCACGCTGCTCTCGCGCGCGCCGATCTCACAGACCAGCAACTCTTCGCTGAACGCGCTGGCGCGTGCAATGACGTCGCCCTGAGCGTTCACGACGACGCTTTGCCCGTCGTAGACGAGTTCGTCTTGGCCGCCGACGAGGTTCACGTACGCAATGGGACAGTTGGTCTCGAGCGCTCGCTCGCGCAGCATTGCCTCACGCTCCTCACGACGACCCCGTGCGTACGGCGACGCGTTGGCGACCACGAGCATGGTGGCCCCCTGGCGCGCGAGTTCCGCCGCCGGTCCATTGCGAGTCCATACGTCTTCACAGATCAAGAGGCCGATGGCAACGCCCTGGACGTTGACGATCGTGTGCGGCCCAACCCCGGGGTGGAAGTAGCGCAGTTCGTCGAAGACGTCGTAGTTCGGTAACAGACGCTTAGTCGCAATCGCGACCACACCATCGTCACTGAGTGCCACCAACGCGTTGGCAATATGAGGCGGAAGCGTCTCACCGAAGGCCGGTCGTGCAACGTCGCGGCCGTCGCTCGAAGGCGCGAGGGCCACGTCGCCCAGTCCTTCGCTCACGACCGTTCCCACGAGGACGGGCGGCACATTGTCGAGCAGCGCCATTTCGATGAGCGCGACGCGCGACGCCTCGATGAACCCCTCCTTCAGTAGAAGGTCCTCGGGCGGGTAGCCCATCAGGGATAACTCGGGCGTCAAGACCAGGTCGGCACTCGCCGACGCGGCCTGAGTGCGGAATCGGCCGAGCGTCTCGACGTTTTGCGCGAAGCCACCGACCACTGCGTTCATCTGGGCCATAGCGAGTCGTATCACGGGCACGAGCCGAGCCTACCGGTGCAGTCGACGCAATCATCTGGCGAACATTCACACGTGGTTAACAAAAGTGGGGGTGGGTCGCAACGCCGCTCCACCAGACTGGTGCGGAACGCGTCGAGGGCGCATTGACATCTATTAAGGAGCAGCCGTGTCGTACCAAGCTGAATACATCTGGATTGACGGCAGCGAGCCAACGCGCAAATTGCGCAGCAAGACAAAAATCGTCGCCACGGGCGCGAAGCCGCCCGTCTGGGGTTTCGACGGATCAAGCACGAACCAGGCGACTGGTCACTTCTCGGACTGCGTGCTGGTACCCGTCTTCTCGTGCCCCGACCCACTTCGAGGCGCGAGCGACATCCTCGTCATGTGCGAGGTGTTGAACGCTGACATGACGGCACACGTCACGAACGAGCGTGCCGCAACCACCACGGTGGCGAAGAAATTCGCCAGCTTTGAGCCGAAGTTCGGCATCGAGCAGGAGTACACCTTCTTCCAAGGTGGTCGACCCTACGGCTGGCCCGAAGAGGGTTTCCCCGCTCCCCAGGGCCCGTACTACTGCGGCGTCGGTGGCGCGAAGATGCCCGGACGTGACATCGTCGAAGCTCATACCCTCGCGTGCATGCGCGCCGGTCTCGGCATCGAGGGCACCAACGCCGAAGTGATGATGGGCCAATGGGAGTTCCAGGTCGGTGTGCTCGGACCCGTCGAGATTGGCGATCAACTCTGGGTTGCGCGTTGGCTGCTCGAGCGCATTGCCGAGGAGTTCGAGGTCGACGTGAGTTTTGACGCGAAGCCGGTCCCGGGCGACTGGAACGGCGCCGGCGCGCACACCAACTTCTCGACGAAGCAGATGCGTGCGGTGAACGGTTACGACGCCGTCGTCGCGGGCGCCGAAGCCCTTGGCACTCGCATCAAGGAGCACATCTCGAACTATGGCCTCGGCATCGAGGACCGTCTCACCGGAGCGCACGAAACCCAGCACTGGTCGAAGTTCTCCTACGGCGTGTCGGACCGCGGCGCGTCGGTTCGCATCCCCGGTGGTGTCGCTCGTGAGAAGCGCGGCTACCTCGAGGACCGTCGTCCGAACGCCAACATTGACCCTTACGTGGTGGCGCGCTTGATCACCGAGACCATCTGTGGTGCGGCGAGCGCGACGAAGGCGCCCGCGCGAGCGGCCGCCAAAAAGGCGCCGGCGAAGAAAGTTGCGAAGAAGGCACCAGCAAAGAAGGCACCAGCGAAAAAGGCGGCCGCTCGTCGTTAGAGATCGGGTACAAAACCCGCCGCTTTCGGGCGGCGGGTTTTGACATTTGACGACGAATCGTCAGCGTTGCGGGAAGGTGAGAGAATGTCCCCCATGCAAAGTTCTGCCGAGTACGTGCTTCGCACCGTCGAGGAGCGTGGCGTGCGATTCGTCCAGCTCTGGTTCACCGACGTCCTCGGACGTCACAAAGCCTTCCACGTCACGCCGGCCGAATTGGAGGACGCCCTCGATCAGGGCATGACCTTCGACGGCAGTTCGATCGACGGGTTCTCACGAACGCAGGAGTCTGACGTCCTCGCTCGACCCGACCTCTCGACGTTCCAGTTACTGCCCTGGTATGAGGAAGGCGCTGGCGTTGCACGGGTCTTTTGCGACATCGTCAACATCGACGGCACACCCTTCGAGGGCTGTCCCCGTCAGCAGCTTCGCCGCGTCCTCGGCGATGCGCGAAGTCAGGGTTACACGTTCTTCGTGGCACCGGAGATTGAGTACTTCTATTTCGAGGACCTCGACACGTCCAGTGCACCACGGCCGATCGACCGTGGTAGTTACTTCGACCTCCTACCCGACGACACCGCCAGTCAACTACGCCGTCGAACGGTGCTGACACTTGAAGAGATGGGCATCGGCGTTGAGCACGCCCAACACGAGGATGCGCCCGGCCAACATGAGATCGACCTGCGCTACACCGACGCACTGACCATGGCCGACTCGGTTATGTCGCTGCGCCACGTCGTGAAGGAACTCGCTCGCCAGGCCGGCGTCGCGGCGAGCTTTATGCCCAAGCCCCTCGCGCACGTCCAGGGTTCGGGCATGCACACGCACCTCTCACTGTGGGAGGACGACCACAACGCATTCATTGGCAACGGTCCCTACGGCCTCAGCGACGTCGCCACGAAGTTCATTGCGGGCCTCGTCGCCCACGCCCCCGAGATCACCGCGGTCACCAATCAATGGGTCAACTCGTACAAGCGACTCGTGCCGGGCGCGGAAGCGCCGGTCGGAGCCAGTTGGGCCCGTTACGACGCCGCCGCACTAGTGCGCATACCTTCGGTGAAGCCCGGACGCGTTGACTCCACGCGCATTGAGTACCGCTCGCCGGACCCCGCCGCCAATCCCTACCTCGCCTTCGCCGTGGTGTTGGCGGCCGGTCTTCGAGGCGTGGCCGGAGACTACGAACTGCCGGCCGAGGGCGAACGTACGGCGCCGCTCCCCCAGTCCCTCGCCGAGGCCCTGGACCTCATGGAGGACTCGAAGTTGCTGCACGAAACGCTGGGGCCCCACCAAGTGGAGTGGTTCCTGCGCAATAAGCGCTCCGAGTGGGACGCCTACCGCGGACAGGTCACGCCTTTCGAACTCGATCGCTACCTGCCGCTGCTGTGATCATCGACGTCGTCCTCTGCGTGCCTTCGTGTGAGGGTCCGGTTCGCAAGGCATTCGAAGTCACGGGGGTCACGCCGGCCGTTGCGTCGACGGGTCGCCTCAACGAAGTCACTGCGCTCGAGCCAACTGACGGCTTCGCTGGTGCCGTCATCAACGCCTCCGCGTTCCCCTTCACTGAAGCCATGAACCTCTGTCGACAACTGCGCGCACGCAGCCGTGGGGTCGGACCGATCATCCTGCTCCTCGATCACTATCAGCTCGACGAGCTGACGTTTCGCGAGAATCTCTTCGATGACTTCGTGGTCGGCCCCTTCGACGTGAGCGAACTCGCGACTCGTCTTCGTCATCGCCTTCGTCGCGCTGGCAACGACAACGTCGCACCACGTGTTGAGCATGGCGGACTCTCCATGAACCTCGAGACCTACCAAGCGTCGATCGCGGGGCGAGTCATGGACCTCACCTACATGGAGTACGAGTTGCTCCGATTCTTGGCGACGAACCCGAACCGTGTCTTCACTCGAGAGACGCTGCTCAGTCGCGTGTGGGGCTACGAGTACTACGGCGGTGCGCGTACGGTCGATGTGCACGTGCGACGGCTTCGTGCCAAGTTGGGTGAGGAGCACGCGCACCTCATTCAGACGGTGCGCTCCGTGGGTTACAAGTTCGGCACGACGCCGAGCGAGTACGCCGTCTAATCGAGCGGCGAGTAGGCCCAGAGTTCGACTTCGGCGAGCGCGCCGAGGGGTAACTGGTGCACCGCAATGGCCGAACGTGTTGGGCGCGGTGGCTCGAAGTTCGCAGTCCACACTTCATTGCACGCAGCGAAGTCCGCTATGTCCGTGAGAAAGAGCGTGGCCTTGATGACCTGTTCGAACGTCGCGCCGGCTTCGGCGAGTACCGAGCGAGCGTTCACGAGCGCCTGACCCAATTGTTCGGGCGCGCCGCCTTCGATCATGGTGGGCTTGTCACTGGGCACGACACCAAGTTGGCCCGAGATGACAACGAGGTCACCGGCGCGACGCCAGGTCGAATACGGACCGAAGGTTACGGCCATGGGTGACGCCCCCTCCTAACTGAAGGAGTTACCGCAACCGCACGTGCGTGTGGCGTTCGGGTTCGTGATGTGGAAGCCGGCACCTTGGAGTCCGTCGGCGAAGTCCAGCGTCGAACCATTCAACAGCTCAGCGCTCGAAGCGTCAACGACGACCTTCACGCCGGCGTAGTCGCGAAGAATGTCATCGTCAGCAAACTCAGAGTCAAAGAACATGTCGTAGTTGAAGCCTGAGCAGCCGCCCGGCTTCACCGAGACGCGTAGCGCTAGGACCTCATCTGCTCCCTCGGCGGCAATCAGTTCGGCGACCTTCGACACCGCGCCATCGGTCAAGCTGATCGGGTTGGGATCCTTTTTGGTCAGGTTCACGCTGGTGATGGTTGTGTTCGACATGTCGCTCCTTCGAGAGTTCTAGGACCATGTTAGTGAGGGATTTCCCTCTTGAACACCTCGCCACAATCGCCGGTAGCGTCGTTTCGTGGAACCCTCTGAACGACTGCGAGAACGCCTGGCGCAGGTGCTCGACCCCGAACTTGGCGCCTCAATCGTCGAACTGGGCATGGTCGGTGGCATTACGGTCGACGAGGGCGGCCACGCCGTCGTGAGAATTTCCCTTACAACAGTCGGCTGTCCCCTCCGTAGTCAGATTGAGCGCGACGTGAAGGAAGCCGCCCTCTCACTCGACGAGGTCACGGATATCGAGTTAGTCATGGGCGTCCTCGACGCGTCGGCGAAGGCGGCGTTGATGAAGCGAGCTCGCACGATTGCCCAAAGCCGCGCGCCGTCGACCTCGATCCCGTTACAAACGCCCGTGCTGATGATCGCGTCGGGCAAGGGCGGCGTCGGCAAGTCCTCCATCACCGCGAATCTCGCCGTCGCACTGGCCGCCTCAGGTCGAACGATCGGCGTGCTGGACGCCGACATCTGGGGCTTCTCACTCAGTCGACTGCTCGGCATACAGGGCGAAGTGACTGCGAGTGCCGGCAAGATGCAACCACTCGAGCGCGTCATCGGCAGCGGCTCGATCAGATTGCTGTCCATGGGACTCCTGGCCGATGAGGACCAAGCACTGATGTGGCGCGGACTGATCGTCCAAAAGGCCGTCGCACAGTTCATCGAAGACGCCGACTGGTCGGGCATTGACTACCTGCTGATCGACACGCCACCGGGAACGGGTGACATTGCCATGACGCTTGCTCGCCTCCTTCCCCAAATGGGGCAACTCGTCGTCACGACACCGACCATCGCGGCGCAGCGCGTCGCCGCGCGCGCGGCCGACTTCGCGCGCAAGTCCAATATTCGCGTGCTCGGCGTCATCGAGAACATGAGTGGCTTCACGTGCTCGTGCGGCGAACGACACGCCTTCTTCGGTGAAGGCGGTGGACAGTCATTGAGCGACGAATTGAATGTCCCGCTGCTCGCAGAGATCGAACTCAATGCCGCGATCGCCGATGGCGGCGACCACGGAGAGCCAGCGGTCCTGCACGAAGCATCCGATGGTGTGTTCCACCAATTGGCGCAACGCATACTCACCGACGTCGCTCCACCGGTCGGTGCAGTTGGCTGCTCCGCGAGGATGCTCGACGCCATTGAAAAGGCGGTGGCGACTCAGTCCTCGTAACCGTCGTCGCCGGACAACAAGATCGACATCTGGCCATCGCGCGTGACAATGCGGGGTTCGACGCGAGGGATGTTCGTGAGCGACTTCGCGTAGTCGAGCACTTCGCGTGATGATGAGAACTCCGCAATCGCTTCGAGGTTGCGAATCGTCGGAAAGATCATGTCGAGCTCGCCGCGGGCGTGGGCGTCCAACGCGTCCTTTGGACGGACCCACTGATCGGCGACCGTTTCGCCCGCATCGTGCGTCGCGGTCTGTCCCGCAGGGGCCAGCGCCACGAAGAACCGGGTATCAAATCGACGCGGCGGACCAATGGGCGTTACCCAGTGCGCCACGTACTCGAGTCCGCGAAGGTCCAGGAGGAGACCCTCTTGGCGCATCATGGCAATGAAGCCGAGTGAGCCTGCGTTGACGTCGCGTCGATGTGCTGCCATCCGAGCGAACGTCGCCTCGTCGTTGAAGTGGACTGACTCGCCCGCTTCGTCGCACGCGACGAGCAGACCGGCCTCTTCGAAGAGCTCACGAAGGCAGGCCACGTAGTACGCGAGACCTCCGCTTGCGAGGGCGAGTCGGGTGGACGCGTCGACGTCATTCACACCCAGTGCAAGTTGTTGCGCGGCCGGACCGGCGTCGGCCGGGTCAACGCCGCCTCCCGGAAACACGTACGCACCGCCGACGAAATCACTCTTCAAGTTTCGGCGCAGCATAAGAATTTCGTAACCTTCATCGCAGTCGCGCAGCGTCATCACCGTCGCGGCCGGACGTGGACTCAAAATTTCAGTCATAGTGAAAACTACGCCGACCACGGGGTTGAAAACCCTCGTGATCGCGCAACCACTAAGTTTGGTGTCCAGACATCACAAGGAGCATCGTGGCCAAGACCCCCGCTAAGAAGAACGCCGCCGCGGCGAACCGGGCCCAAGGACGGGCGCCAGGCAAGTCGGCGCCAGGGAAGGCTCCGAACCGTTCCCCCGTCAAGCCATCGGCCGGCCGGCCGGCCGGACTCTTTACGTGGCTCGCAATAGGTCTCGTGGTGGTCG
>Ga0208586_1000235_pt1 | contig 21356 bp, 17 predicted proteins | sample NGESurshal072012_6_FD_184471 | JGI IMG/M metagenome (GOLD analysis project Ga0208586, IMG submission 184471) | Arctic peat soil microbial communities from Barrow, Alaska - NGEE Surface sample 53-3 shallow-072012 (SPAdes) | ecosystem: Environmental > Terrestrial > Soil > Wetlands > Peat ... | reverse complement strand
ACGAGTTTGGCAACGGGGTGATCTCTGAGAGGTAGTTGTAGAGGATCCACCCAGGGTTGACCGAGGTCGTGAAGTTGATCGTGACCGTGTTGCCACTACCGTGTGCGCTCTTCACCTGGTCGGGAATACCGTAACCACCGTTGTACCCGCAGTAGGACGTGGGGTCCGCCTTGTACATGTTGAGGAAAAACATGACCGATTCAGCGTTGACGACCTGGCCGTCAGCGAACTTCCAGCCCTTCATCGTTATGGTGATCGTCTTGTTGCCGGCGCTGAACTTGGGCGAATTGCCAGTCGAGAGCGACGGAACGTAGGCGCTGGAGCCCTTGAGACCGAACCAGTACAGCGGACGGTACATCAGCTCCTGGAACTGGTTGATGTTGTCAACCGAGAAGAATGAACAACCCATATACGGGAAGATGTAGTTCGGGTTGGCGCCCGGACCCTCCGCAAATGTGATGGTGCCCGACGGTGCGCTTGCGCCACTTATCGCCGGAGCAATGAGACCCATAGATAACGCACTGGCGACTGCGCCAACGGTTATCGCAAGGCGAACTTTGCGTCGAAATTGCATAATAAATTGCCTCCCAGTGCCACGATTTGTGGTCACAATTGCTTTGCTTTCCCATCACTGATGGTCTGGCGCAACTGTATATGGTGACGAGGGGGTGAATATGTTCACCAGAGCCCAAAAGACCCAGAATTCTCGGTGGTGAAACACCGAATCGTTTGGAAGCGAATCAAATGCCTTATATAGTCGCGATTTTCACGTTCATGCCCGGGAAAGTGCGCTTTCGATGATTGAACTCAGATCCGACTGGGCGAAGGTGAAGCCGCTCTCACGCAGGACCCGCGCAACGACGTTCTGACTCGCCAACACCGCGCCCTCTGTGAGCTCGGCTCCTAGGACCAGTCGAAGTACGACCGCCGGCACGTGCGCCAACGCTGGTCGGTGCAGTGCCTGCGCCACGGCGGACGTGAACGCGGCGTTGGTCACGGCAAGGGCCCCGAGGTTGATCGGTCCATCGATCTGATGGTCGATGGACCACAGGATCGCGCGAACCTCGTCAACGAGTGAAAGAGCGCTCATAATCTGTTGACCGTTCGAAAGTTTGCCACCGAGGCCGTAGCGAAACAAGGGCAGTTGTCGCTTCAGTACGCCGCCACTCGCGCTCAACACGATGCCCGTTCGAAGAAGCGACACCTTCGCGCCCTTTGACACGAGTGGCAGGGCGGCCGCCTCCCACGCTTGACAGACGTCGGCGAGGAAGTCATTGCCAAGCGTGGCGCTCTCGTCTACGGGTTCCGCCCGTCGTGCGCCGTAGATACCAATCGCTGATCCGCTCGCCAAATACGCCGTGCCGTCAGGCAGCGATCCGAGCGCTTCCACAAGTAACCGTGTTGAAGCAACCCGTGAGTTAAGGACAATCTTCTTGCGCTGCTCGGTCCAACGATGGTCGCCAACCCCGGCGCCGGCCAGATTGACCACCGCGTCGAAACCGCCGATACCGCAAAGATCGCTTTCGTCTATCTGACCTCGCGACGGATCCCACCGGATTACGGGTGCGTCGCTCGTGGTCGCGCCAGGTCGCACGAAGCGCACGACCTCGTCACCTCGTTGGCGCAGGGCTGCGACGAGCGCCGTGCCGATGAAGCCCGACGAGCCCGTTACGCCGACGCGCACGTCTCGTGCCAGAGCGACTCGATCATGGCCGCGAGTTGGTCGGGGAGCGACAGGTGGGCGCCGTGTCCGGCGTTGCGCAGTTCGCGGCTTCCGATTATCGGATTGAGATGTGCGAGCTTGTCGCAGAGCTCGCGGTAGTGGTTCGGCGTGCGCTCGTCGCCGTAGGCGTAGGTCGTGGGGACACGCAGTTGCCTAAGGTCGAGTGCGAGTGTCCCGTCGCGCAGACTCGAGAGATCATTGAAGAGCGCGGGACCGTCTCGTCGACGTGAGTCGCGCTCGGGTTCACTCAGTCGCTCCCAGGCGGCGTCCGAGACAATGCGTCGAAAGAACATCTCTGCGGCCCGTTCGGGGTCGTCGCTCAGGGGCGTGTGCATTCCCTCTCGGCGAAGGACCCACGGCAACGGCGCTTCGTAGAGCGCCGCCATTTGAAACAGCGAAGGATCGGCGATCGCGGCGCCCAGCGCCACGGCACCACCGAAACTGTGGCCGAAGACAATGACCGGCCCGCGCGCACGTTCTTGTCGCGCGAGGGTGAGCAGGTCCTCGACGTGCAACTCGAAGGAGAGGGGTTGAAGGTCTCGCGAGCCTTGGTAGCCGCGCCGGTCGTAGGTCACGACGTCAAAAGCGTTGATGCGTCGAGCGAGTCGTGCGAAGGAGCCACCACGGTCGAGGCCGCCGTGCACGCAGATGAGCGTCGCCTCAGGCATGTCGACTCGACGCTCCGCGACCGCCAGTCCCGCGACTGGTGAGTCAGATACGAAATGGAGCCCGTTCGGTGTGGTGGGGACGGAGCTCATCTCTGCAACCTACCCTTGACTTCATTGCATCGAACCTCCTGAATCGACCGGTTCGACCCCTAGGCTGAAGAGGTGACATCGCCCCCCAAAGCCTCGTCGTCCAAGTCGAACAAAGGGTCCTTCGGACCGAACGCTTGGCTCGTCGATGACATGTACGACAAGTTCCTCGCCGACCCCACCTCGGTCGCTGAGAGCTGGCGCGAGTTCTTCGCGGACTACCAGCGCTCGACCGTGCCGAGTGTGGCGAGCGCCGCGCCAGCGACGCTCACGCTCCCGGTCACTGACATCGACACGGAAGCCATACCGCTGCGCGGCGCAGCTGCACGCATTGTCACCAACATGGAGGCCAGTTTGGCCGTGCCGACCGCGACCAGTGTTCGAACCGTGTCGGCGCGACTCCTTGAGATCAATCGCGCCGGGCTGAATGAGTCGTTGTCTCATTCCAGTGGCGCCAAGGTCTCTTTCACACACTTCATTGCGTACGCAATTGTGAAGGGCCTCGCCGAGATTCCTTCGCTCAATGCCTCCTTCGTCGATGCCGTCGACAAAAAGGGGACACCCGGCGTTCGCCGCCACGAACACGTTGGCCTGGGCCTCGCCGTCGACGTGCAACGTGCCGATGGATCGCGCAATCTCTTGGTGCCCGTCATTCGCGACGCTGACACCATGGACTTTCGAGCGTTCCTGCTCGCTTACGAGGACCTCGTGCGCAAAGTGCACAACGCGAGCATCGGTGCCGACGACTTCGTGGGCGCAACGGTTTCGCTCACCAACCCTGGAACGCTGGGCACCGTACAGTCGGTGCCGCGGCTGATGGCCGGGCAGGGCGCCATCTTTGGCGTTGGCGCCTTGGGCTGGCCCGCCGGTTTCGAAGCGGCCGATCCGCGCGCGCTCGCCGAACTTGGTGTCGGCAAGGTATTGACGTTGACGTCGACCTACGATCACCGGATTATCCAGGGCGCCGAGTCGGGCCTCTTTCTTAAGTACGTGGCGGAGTGCCTCACGGGCGAACACGCTTTCTACGACGAGGTCTTCTCGTCGCTCGGCATTCCCTACGAACCGGCGCGATGGGCCAAGGACAACAACCCTTCGGTGAGCGAGGGCGACGCCGAACGAATTCTGAAGCAGATTCGCGTGCAGGAAGTCATCAATATGTACCGCGTTCGCGGACATCTGAATGCGCACCTCGACCCACTGCACAGCGAGCCGCCACCGCTGCACGCCGAGCTCGACCTCGCGAACTACGGGCTGACCATTTGGGACTTGCAACGATCCTTTGTCGTCGACGGATTGGCCGGGCGCTCCGAAGCAACGCTGGAAGAGATCCTCGCGATTCTTCGCGAGGCCTACTGTCGCACGACCGGAATTGAATACGGCCACATCATGGACCCTGAGCAGAAGCGCTGGATTCAACAACGCGTGGAAGGTGTCAGCTCCACGTTGAGCGTCGAAGAGCAGCATCGCGTCCTTGAGGCGCTCAATGCGGCTGAAGTCTTTGAACGTTTCTTGCACACTCGCTACGTCGGCCAAAAGCGCTTCGGTCTCGAAGGCGCTGAGTCGACGATCGTCGCCCTACAGACGATCCTCGACGTTGCGGCCGACGACGGCACCAAAGAGGCCGTCATCGGCATGGCGCATCGTGGTCGTTTGAACGTCCTGGCGAACCTCGTTGGTAAGTCCTACAACGACATCTTCTCGGAGTTCGAGGGCAACCTCGATCCCGAGAGCGTCCAAGGCAGCGGCGATGTCAAATACCACAAGGGAGCGCGCGGAGAGTTCAAGAATCCCCGAGGCGCCACGATTGACGTGTCGATGGCGTCGAACCCTTCGCACCTCGAAGCGGTTAGTCCGGTCGTGGAGGGGATCGTGCGTGCCAAGCAGGACCTCGTCGTTCGACCGAGCGACGGCACCAACGTCGAGGCGAACGTCGAGCATTACCCGTACCTCGCGATTTTGATTCACGGTGACGCGGCTTTCGCTGGTCAAGGCGTCGTTGCCGAGACCTTGAACATGTCCCAACTCTCGGGCTATCACGTTGGTGGGGCGATTCACATCGTGATCAATAACCAGGTCGGCTTCACCACGGCGCCCGATTCGGCCCGTTCGAGTTTCTATCCGACCGACGTTGCCAAGATGATCCAGGCGCCGATCTTCCACGTGAACGGCGACGACCCCGAAGCGTGTGCGCGCGCCGCGCGACTGGCCTACGACTATCGCGAGACGTTTCACCGTGACGTGGTGCTCGACATCGTCTGTTACCGGCGCTTCGGTCACAACGAAGGCGACGACCCGAGTTACACGCAGCCCCAGATGTACAAGATCATCGACCAGATGCGCTCGGTGCGAAAGATCTACACCGAAACGCTGGTCCGTCGAGGCGACATCTCCATTGACGAGGCCGAAACCGCGCTCAACGACTTCAACGAGCGACTCCAAAGCGTCCTCGACGAAGTGCGAACCGTTCCAGTGCCGGAACTTAAGGGAGTTCCCGTCGCCGAGGTTCCCGTCGATGCGCCCGCACCCGAGACTGGAGTGGAACGAGCAACGTTGCTCGAGGTCGCGCGCGCGACGATGAGTGCGCCCGACGGCTTCACGATTCACCCGAAGCTCGAGCGTCAGTTCGCCCAGCGGCTCACGTTGCTCGATGAAGGAGAGGTCGACTGGTCGCTCGGCGAAGCACTCGCGATCGGCACACTCCTTCGAGCCGGTTCGAACGTGCGCCTCATCGGACAGGACTCGAGGCGAGGCACGTTCTCTCAGCGTCACGCTGCGCTCATTGACTACGACAACGGGAATCAGTTCGTCCCGCTCGCCAGCATGGGGGCGAAGGGTTTCTTCACGGTCCGTGACTCGTTCCTGAGCGAGTACGCCGCGCTCGGCTTTGAGTACGGCTACTCCGTGGAAGCACAGAACACGCTCGTTGCGTGGGAGGCGCAGTTTGGCGACTTCATGAACGGTGCCGAGATCATTATCGACAACTTCCTCGTCGCAGCCGAAGACAAGTGGGGCCAGCTCGCGAGCCTCGTCATGCTGTTGCCCCACGGCTACGAGGGTCAAGGACCCGAACACTCCAGTGGCCGACTCGAACGCTTCCTTTCGTTGTCGGCGCGCAACAACATCCGCATCGCACAACCAACGACCGCCGCTCAGTACTTCCACCTGCTGCGCAGCCAAGTGGCGCGTGCCCATCCGACTCCCCTGATCGTGTTCACACCAAAGTCCATGCTGCGCGCTGTCGCGACCCGATCACCATTAGCCGACTTCGAAAAGGGATCGTTCTTGAGCGTCCTCGACGATCACGTGGACGAGGCGTCACTCGTGACCCGTGTGGTACTCGCGTCCGGCAAGGTCGCGCATGAGGCGTTGGCCAAGCGCGACGATGCGGCGGCGACCAGCGTCGCGGTCGTACGCGTTGAGCAGCTCTATCCCTGGCCGAGGGACGCGGTCGACGAAGTCCTTGCTCGCTACACGAACCTGCACGAGATCGTGTGGCTTCAAGAAGAGCCCGAGAACATGGGCGCGTGGCCCTTCGTGCACCGACACTTCCATGACCAGTTTCGGGGCCAAAGTGTGCGCCACGTGGCGCGAGCGGAGTCGGCCAGTCCCGCGACGGGCAGTGGTCTGGTGCACACCGCCGAGCAGGCTGACCTCTTGGTGCGAGCCGTTCTGTGAGTCCGGTGAGGGGGCAGCGACTTCGTGTCGTCGTGGACGGTTCGAACTTCGCCACCGAGGGTCGGGTCATACCGAGCCTCGCCCAGCTTGACGAGGCTGTTCGCGCATTCCTCGACGAGCACCCAGGCGCCGAGATGATTGTCGTCGCCGACGCCAGCTTCGAGCACCGCGTCGCGACGAACGAGCGCGCACATTTCAAGGAGGCCGAACTCGCCGGCGAGATCGTGACACCACCGGCCGGTGCCGTGGGCCGGGGCGACGCCTTCATCTTGAAGATCGCCGATCGGATCAAGGGAGTCGTGTTGAGCAACGACTCCTTCCAAGAGTTCCACGAGGAGTATCCATGGCTCTTTGACGAGGGTCGTCTCATTGGAGGCAAACCCGTTCGTGGCGTCGGGTGGGTCTTCACGCCACGACTACCCGTGCGCAACACGAAGACCTCGCGCCCAGTGAAGAAACTCTCCGTCACGCTCTCCAACGGCGCGAAGCCCTCAATCGGCACCACGTTGACGCCCGTCAAGGCGGCGAAAGCGCCTTCAAAGAAGTCGCCCGCGAAGGTGACCAAAGCGCCGGCGAAGAGTGCGAAGAAAGCGCTCAAGGTCGACGACGTGCACCTCAGCGATGATCCGTCAGTCAAGCGGGTCGCCAAGCGCGTGCACGCCGCAAAGAAAACGCCGGAGAAACCCGTGGTCCCGGCGAAGAAGGCCCCGACGAAAGCCGCCAAGAAAGTTTCCAAGGTGCTTGCCCCAGTATTGGAGCCCGCGGTCGCACTTCGTAGAGGACGACACCCCGTCAATCCTGAAGCTGACTTCACCCTCTTTCGTGCCGCGCATCGACTGGGCTCGCGAGTCGACGGCGAGGTGACCGCCTTCACGTCACACGGGGCCGTCATCAAAGTGCGCTTGAAAGGTGGCCAGGAGATCGAGTGCTACGCGCCCACGACCTCACTGGGCGACCCCGCGCCCGCACGGGCGCGCGACGTGCTGAAGCGCGGCGACCGTCGAACCTTCCGATTGGTGACCGTTGACAGCGAACGTCGAATCGCGGAACTGGCTCTCTTGTGAGTGACTTGTCATTGGACCCTCAATCGTGGTTGCCCCACCGAGCTCCGTTTTTGTTGTTGGACGAAATGCTCAGCATTGAACCGGGCGTCCGGGCGAGTGGTCTATGGACGCTCAGTGGCGACGAATGGTTCTTCCCCGGTCACTTCCCGGGACGGCCCACCACGCCCGGTGTACTCCTGCTCGAGTCGCTCGCCCAATGCGGCGCCGTGGCTGTGCTGTCTGATCCCAAGTACATCGGACGACTGCCGCTCTTCGGTGGCATCGAGCGTGCACGCTTTCGGCGCCAAGTGGTGCCCGGCGACACCGTGCTGCTCGAGACCGAGATGACCCAAATGTCGGCGCGCGGCGGCAAGGGTCACGGTCGCGCGACTGTCGAGGGCAAGGTTGCGGCGGAAGCGGACCTTCTCTTCGTTCTCGCCGACGTCGCATGAAGATCGCGACGTGGAATGTCAACTCGCTGACGGCGCGATGGGGTCGCGTCGAGGCGTGGCTCGCAGCGAAGAGTCCCGACGTGGTCTTGATCCAGGAGACCAAGCAGAACGACGTGAAGTTCCCGGCGAAGGATCTCGCGGCGCTCGGCTACGAAAGTGCGCACTACGGACAGGGTCAGTGGAACGGTGTCGCAGTGTTCTCCAAAGTGGGGATTGAGGACGTCGTGGCGGGTTTTGGCGACGACGACCCCGAGGCTCGGATCATCGCGGCGACCTGTGGTGGCGTGCGCGTGATTTCGTGTTACGTGCCCAATGGCCGTGCTCTCGACAACCCCCACTACGTCTACAAGCTCGCGTGGCTCGAGAAGCTTCGCGAACTGGCGGCCGCACGTGACAGAGATCAGCACATAGTTATTGGTGGCGACTTCAATGTCACACCGACTGACTTCGACTGCTACGACCCATCATTGTTCGTCGGGGCGACGCACGTGAGTGAACCGGAACGCGCAGCGCTGCGCGCGCTGGAATCGACCGGCCTCATTGACCTCACGCGACGTCTGCACCCCGACGAACCCAGTTACTCCTGGTGGGACTATCGCAACGGCTCGTTCCATCGTGGGTGGGGACTTCGCATCGACTTGCTCTACGTCGACGAGGGGCTACTCGCGAAGGCCACGGCGAGTTACGTCGACCGCGACGAACGAAAAGGTGAGAAACCCTCTGACCACGCACCGGTCATCGGTGAGTTTGCTCTTTAGCTGAGTCCCTTGGGCAACATCGCCTCGATGAACATTGGTCCGGGCGTCGAATAGGAGCGTCGAAGGGCCTCCACCAGTTCGTCGGCCGTCGTGACCCGCACACTCGGCACGCCCTGCGCCTCGGCCAGTTTGCAGAGATCGAGTGTTGGCTCGTCGAGGTCGAGCATGCGCTGACTCGTCGATCCGTCGCTCACGGCGCCCACGCGTCGTAACTCATAGTTGAGGACGGCGTAACTGCGATTGGAAAGTCCGACGACGGTGACGTCGAGTTTCTCGCGGGCCATTGTCCATAGCGCCTGAAGGGTGTACATCATCGAGCCGTCGGATTCGACGCAGAGGACTCGCTGCGTACTTCCAACCGCCGCACCGAGCGCGAGCGGCAGGCCCATGCCAATCGCGCCGCCGGTCAGCGTCATCCACTGATGTGGCGGAGCGAACTGCAGGGCGCCATAGAGATGGACGCCACTGGTATTGGATTCGTCAGCGATAATGAGACCTTCGGGCGCGGTCGCGCCAACCGCAGCCGCGAACGTCGCGGTCGTAAGTGCACCCGTCGGTGCATCGGGTGCACTGCCGGTCACTGGTGCGCCAGTCGGCGCGTGCAGTTCGTCGACTATGAACTCCAAGGCGGCGTTCGTATCGGTGCCCGGTGGAGCGAGGTCCAGCACCTCACACCCCTCGGGGGCGATCACACTGGCAATGTCGGGGTAGGCGAAAAATGAAACCGGCGCGCGGGCGCCAATGAGGATGAGCGCTTCAAAGTCTTTCAATTGCGACGCGGCAAACTCGGCGAAGTAGATAAGACGCTCGGGACTCTCAATCCCCGCTCCGTGGTCCATAATCGCCGGGAACGTTTCCATCATCACTTTGCTCGACGTTGCGGCAGCGACGCGCTGAGCGAGCGCCAATTCTCGAGCGCTGAGCGCTGTTCCCCCGACGAACAGCGCGGTCCGCTTAGTTCGCAAGAGTTCAACGGCCCGAGAGAGCTGGGATTGATTGGGCGTCGTCAGCATCTCGCGTTCTGCGAGCGGCCAGTCGAGTGGCGCGTTCGTCACTTCATTCCACGACACGTCGGCCGGAAGTATGAGGGTGGCGATCTGACCTGGGGGCCCGTACGCCGCGCGCACCGCATCGGCCGTGTCGCGCGCGATGTCGTCAACGCGAGCACTGCGTCGTTGCCAACCTTCCAATCCGGACGCCAGTGCTGCGATGTCGCTCTGGAGCGGCGCGTCGTACTGCGCGTGATAGGTCGCATGGTCGCCCACGATGTTGACGATCGGTACGCGAGCGCGCCGTGCGTTGTGCAAGTTGGCCCAACCGTTGGCGAGCCCGGGGCCGAGGTGGAGCAACGTGGCGGCGGGTCGCTTCGTCACGCGGCCGTAGCCGTCGGCCGCTCCGGTGGCGACACCCTCGAAAAGACAGAGGACGCCGCGCATCTCGGGGAAGTCGTCGAGACTGGCGACGAAGTGCATTTCGGACGTGCCGGGATTGGCGAAGCACGTCGTGACCCCGTTGGCTCCCAGCGTGGCGAGCAGGGCGTGGGCGCCGTTCACGATCGATTCATTGACTTTGCGTACATATGGCAACGACGTCGATACTTAGTCAAAGAGTTCGGGGTCGGTCTTTACGATGTCGTCCCAGAGCGGCTGGAATGAGAACCAACCGGCGAGGGGGTACCCACTCTGGTCGCGGGTATAGCGCGCGTCGTCGGCGTTCACGAGCAGTGGCGTACCGGCCGCCTCCGCGAGCAGTTGGGCCTGACAGGTCCGCTCCATGGTGATGAACCACCAGGCCGCCTCGTCAACAGATTGACCAACGGTGAAGAGGCCGTGGTTTTGATGGATCGCCGCCTTCTTGTCGCCAAGACCCTTAGCCAGGATTCGACCACTCTCTTCGTCGAGCACGATGCGCCCGCCGCCTTCACTCACGAGCACGTGGTCCTCGAAAAATATGCAGGCGTCCTGGGTGATCGGATCAAGCGTACGGCCGAGTGAAGAGAACGCCTTGCCGTAGATCGAGTGCGCATGGGCGGCGGCGATCACGTCGGGTCGCGCGGCGTGCACGGCAGCGTGGATGACAAAGGCCGCCCGATTGACCGGACGACGGCCTTCGACGACCTGGCCATCGTGATTTACGAGTATCAAGTCCGATGCTTTGATGTGACGAAAGTTCATGCCGAAGGGATTGACCCAAAAATGGTCGAGCAGTTCGGGGTCGCGCGCCGTGATGTGCCCGGCGACGCCTTCGGAGAACCCAAGTTTTCCAAAGATTCGAAGTGCGCCCGCGAGTCGCTCCTTGCGGTGGCGTCGCTCGGCGTCGATCGAATCAAAGGTCGGCGGCACGTTGAACTCCAACTTCGTCTGGTCTTGGATCGTTCGTTCGGTGACGTCGGTCATGGGCTCCTCCGCGAATTGTTCCTCGAGCGAACTATAACCCTGAGCCCCTTCGTAACGATTGAGGTGGCTCGGACGGCGTCAGTGCGTCGGACGACGCAAGTTCGGCTCGTATTGCTGCGAGGCGTGCTTTGCGTGCGTCGCCCGTCAGTGGCGCATTGCGCTGATCGATGGCGGCGATGACCTGTTCTATGGGCGCGAGGAATCGCGACGGCGCACGGTCGGGGTACCTCGGGTCATTGCGACCGCGACTCCACGTGATGAGCAGGGCGTCTTCGGCGCGACTCAGCGCCACGTAGGCGAGACGCTGCTCTTCGGCGATCTCCGCGGCCGTTGTCGCGTTGTAGTTCGGCAGTTGCCCCTCGGCCCAACCAACGGCGGCGACATTCTGGAACTCCAAACCCTTGGCACGGTGAATCGTCGACAGTGCCACCGCGTCACGTTGGTCGTCCTCAATTCGACGTGGCGATGCGTCGGGCGCAATAAAGAGGTCAGACGCGGGGGAGTGCTCGGGTCCTCGTCGTTCGTTGGGGATGTTGGCGGCGTCGAGGTAGCCCGCAATCACCTCGAGTTGGGCGTTGGTACGCGCGAGCACGGCCATCGAACGCCAGGGCGTTCCCGGCTGGTGCTTCGCGGCAAGCCAGGTGGCGACGTGCTCGGCCTCTTGCGCGTCAGTGTCATAACTACGCACCATCGGGACATCACCATCATCCTTGGCCGGTACGATGCCCTGCGCGCCCGCTTCGAGCAGTGTGTTCGCCGCTTCAATAATGTTCGCGGTCGAACGATGATTCCGGGTGAGGTCGAGGACGACTGTGTCGGGCCAGGTGCGAATGATCTCTTGGAGCAGCTGTGGGTTCGCGCCATTGAATCCGTAGATGGACTGGTTCGGGTCACCGACGCAAAAAAGATCGGGATCGTCGCCGGCCATCTGACGCAACATCGAGAACTGCAACGGGTTCATGTCTTGGGCTTCGTCGACGTAGATCGACTTGTTGTGGTGCCGAAAGGACGCGAGCACATTTGGCTCGTCGCGCAACAACGCAATGGCTTCGCTCAAAAGGAGGTCGAAGTCGAGTACGCCGCGACTACGACAGAGTCCGACGTAGCGGTCAAGGACTTCGGCGAACTGACTGAGCGGCAACGGAGCCTCCCGGCGAAGTCGGCGCGCGCTCTTTACGTAGAGCGCGCCGCTGAACCCTTGCGAAAGCGCCCATCCAATCTCCTGTTCCACCCGAGGGAGTTGCCACTCTTCGAGTTTGAGGTCGCCGCTCTCGCGCAGTTGTACGGCGAGTGCCGCAACGAGTCGTCGTCGACTCGGCTCGAGGGTGAGGGGCTTTAGATGTTGGTCCTCGCGGTACTGAGTGACGACCGCGAGCGCCGTGCGGTGAAAGGTTCCGGCGCGCACGTCGCGGATGCCCGCGCGAAAAAGTCGTTTCCGAAGTTCGTCTCCGGCTTTGCGCGTAAACGTCATTGCGAGCACCTGGTCGGCACTGACCTCCTGGTCCGCGACGCGCCGCTGAATCCGCAACGTCAATACGTGCGTCTTACCTGAACCGGCCGTTGCGCGAACGAGCAGACGTCGACACGGCGACATCACTGCTTCGCGCTGCTCAGGGGTGAGCCCCACGAGCAGGTCGTTCGTGAACGTCGTTTCATCCATAGTCACCATGACGCTACCGGTAGGCGGTGACTTGACCGAAGGTTGCACGGGGTGTCGGTAACCTTTAAGACGTGCTGCAGGCCTACGGCGACGGAACGATTTTCGGGACGCCGTACGGCGAGGGACCCGTGCGTGTGGTGTGGCTGCACGGATGGGCGCGCCAGGGCCAGGACTTCGCCGTCGCGGCCGCCCTACTCGCCGATCACGGAATCGCGTCGGTCGCGTTGGACCTTCCGGGATTCGGCGCGTCACCCGCGCCGACGAAGGGGGGCGGTGCGCGCGAATACGCGGAACTCATCGCACCGGTGCTGGTCGGACTTGGCGATGCGCCCTTCGTTCTGGTCGGCCACTCCTTCGGTGGCCGAATTGCGTGCGTCGTCGCGTCGAAACACCCCGAACTCGTGGACCAACTTGTCCTGACTGGGGTTCCCCTCATTCGACGCGGTCACTCGCGCGCCCCGCGAGCGTTCCGCCTTCTTCGTTGGCTCCATCGTCGAGGTGTCGTGAGCGAGGCTCGAATGGAGTCCGCGCGCCAGAAATACGGTTCAACTGACTACCGCAACGCCCACGGCGTTATGCGCGACGTTCTTGTCGCGAATGTCAACGAGAGTTATGAAGATGAACTCGCGACCATTGTCGCTCCGGTGACACTCCTCTGGGGCGAGCGCGACGACGTCACCCCCGAAGTCGTAGCGACGAGAGCGAGTGCAGTCCTGAGTGCGACGCATACGTTGGTGTCATTGCCCGGCGTTGGTCACCTTGTGCCCACCGAAGCGCCGGCGGACCTCGCCACGACCGTGTTCGGGGTAGTGCGCTAGTGGTCGTGCTCGACGTCGTGATGATCGTCGCGCTGGTTGGCGCGTACGTCGCGCAGATGCTCAGGTGGCTTCGCGTGTTGCAGCGCGAGCACTACGAGGCCGGTTCCATGAGTCGATTCCTTGGCCGGTGGTCGTCGCCACAAGTCGGCGCCATCACGAAGTCCAAGTTGCGCCTCGAACTCGCCGACCACTCGCCGCGCCGTGCGCCGCTCGACGACTTCGTGGGCGCGCAGCAGTACGACCGTGAGAAGTTGGCGCCCAAAACGGAGAGGCCCAAGTACCGACCAATTACCTTGAGCCAGGTGTTGGTCGTTGTGTTTGTCGGCGCGGTCATCGTGAAGGAGCCGGTTTTCTTCGTTGCGGTCGGTGTGCTCTACGGTTTCGCGTGCCCGGTGGGCCTGTCGATCAAGGGACGGACGAGCCCTTTGGCATGGACCCGACGCCTGGTGACGATCACCATCCTTGCCACACTCATTGCGGTGGCGATTTCGTTGATTGGCATTCCTGCTCGCCAGCACTGGCTGCCCGCGGTCGTCGTCGTTTGGGCGGTGCCGGTGATCCTTGACGTGACGGCGCGGGCGCTCAAGCCCTACGAGGGTCGGCGCGCGCAATCATTCGTGGATCAGGCGGTGACACGCCTGACTCGAGTGCATCCGCGCGTCGTGGCCATCACTGGCTCCTACGGTAAGACCTCGACGAAGAATCACATCGTTGACCTCCTCGCCGTTGACGGAGGCGTCGTCGCGACGCCGCGAAGTTTCAATAATCGCGCCGGACTCTCCAGGGCGATTAACGAGAATCTCGCCGACGGCACGCGCGTCTTCATTGCCGAGATGGGCACCTACGGACCGGGTGAGATTCGCGCCCTGTGTGAATGGTGCGTGCCGGAGATCGCGGTCGTGACAGCGATTGGCCCGGTGCACCTCGAGCGAATGAAAACACTCGTGGTCATCGAGGGCGCCAAGTTCGAGATCACGGAAAGGGCCAAGGTGGTCGTCGTCAACATCGACGATCCGGTGCTCGCGCGATGGCCCACGCAACGAGCGAGTGGTGAGAAGCGCTACCGGACCGCCGGATCAGTGAACTCAGACGCGTCGGTGCGAGTTCGCGTTGACGGTGACGAGTGGACAGTCATCGTTGACCACGAGGTACTGGGCAGCTTGCGTTCGATTGCGAGTGTGCAACCAACCAACCTCGCGTGCGCCTTAGCCGTCGCTCTCGAACTGGGAACGCCGAGCGATCAGTTCGTAGCGAGAGCATCGTCGGTACGCCCCATCGACAATCGCTCCAACGTTGGCACCGCGCCGTCAGGTGTCATCGTCATTGACGACACGTTCAATGCCAACCCCCAAAGTGCAATCTCGGCGCTGAAGACGCTGTCGCGCGTCGCCGCTACGGGTCGTCGAGTCGTGGTGACGCCGGGACTGGTTGAGCTCGGGCGCGAGCAGTACCCCGAGAATCTGGCGCTCGCCCAGAAGGTGGCCGCCGCGCAGGACGAATTAGTGATCGTCAAGCGCACGAACGCACTTCCCCTCCAAGCCGGTTACAGGGGGCCGGTACGTCGATTTAATTCGCGCGACGAGGCCGTGGCGTGGGTGCGGGCGTCGCTCGTGGCGGGCGATGGCGTGTTGTACCTCAACGACCTGCCCGACCACTACCCTTAATGCTCTAATGACGGCACTGGACGCTTCGTGACACTGGGTGTGCTCTTCGGGGGACCGACGCCCGAACACGACATTTCAATCCTGACGGGACTGCAGGCCCTGCACGAGCTTGAGCGCGCGGGGCGCGAAGTGACCGGGATTTATTGGACGAAGACCGGCGCGTTCTATTCGGTACCCAGTGACGTCGAGGCCGAAACATTCCTCGATGGTCTACCCAAGGGCTCGAACGAACTGACGCTGCGACTCGGTGACCAGGGTGGGTTCTATGGCGCCGGTCGACTGGGCAAGGAGCGCGCGCTGCCCTTGGAGGCCCTCGTACTGGCCACGCACGGCGGCCCCGGCGAAGACGGGACGCTTCAGGGTGCGTTAGACCTCGCCGGACTCGCCTACAGCGGACCGACGGTTGCGGGCGCGGCACTGGGCATGGACAAATGGTCCTTCGGCGCCGTGATGGCGTCGGCCGGCGTACCGACACTTTCGCGGGCGTTGCTCGAAACCTCCACGACGACGCTCGAATTCGACGGTCCCTACATCTTGAAGCCGCGCTTTGGCGGCTCGTCGATCGGTATCGAAGTCGTCACCGACCTAGCGACGGCTAAAGCACGCCTCAGTGCGAACCTGCACTTCGCGAGCGGATGTGTCGTGGAGCCGTTTCGTCGCGACCTCGCGGACTTACAAATCGCGGTACGCACCTACCCGACCGTGTCGCTGTCGGCGATCGAACGACCGATCCGACGTTCCACCGATACCGAGATTTTGGACTACCGCGACAAGTACGTTGGTGGGGAGGGCATGGTGTCGGCGCCTCGAGAACTGCCCGCCGTCCTACCCGAAGCACAAGCGAAACTCATCGAGGAGTACGCCCGCCAGATCGTTGACGTGGCCGGTGTGCGTGGCGTTGCGCGGATTGACTTCCTCGCCAGCGAGAGTGAACTCTTCGTCAATGAGATCAATACAATCCCCGGTTCACTTTCGAAGCACCTCTTCGTGCAACCGCCGCTCGCCTTCGCTGCGCTACTCGCTGACCTGGTTGCTGAGGCCATTGAACGACCAGCTCATCGCTTCAGCGCGGCCGGGGCCGACGGACTCGTGTTGCGCAAGGCCACGTCCATTGCCGCCAAACTCGCGTAGTCGCGGCACCCGAGCGCTCGCCTCGAGCAGCACGTCGCTATAGGGATCGATGAGCAGTCCCTGCTGGAGTGCCCAGAATGCCAGCTCAAAGTGTCCGTGGGCGATGGCGTCATGATGCAGCGCGAGCGCCGCCCATTCACCATCGCGCGAGAGTCGTGCACCGTAGCCCTCAGCGAGGAACCATTCGAAACCGCGCAGGGCGCTCGCGAGTGGCTCTCCCTTAACCATCGCCAGCGCTTGATGGGCGAGCGGTGCCGCTTCATCGTTCGCGAGTTGGCGAGCTCGAGCGACGAGTGTGGTGAAGATCTCAACATCGCTCGTGATGCCGTGGGTGACGTACAGCCCCGAGGACGTCACCGCATGAAGTCGTGGTCCGGTGGTATCTGCGCCGGCGCTTCGACGAACCACGCTGGCGGTATTGGCGAGCGTCCGCAACGAGGCGTCGACGTCGGCGTGCGTGAGGACCCGCGTGCGCAGACGATCGCCGGTGACCGGCTCGTTTCGGTGCAGCGCCAGGTAGGCCAGCATCTCGATGCCACGGCGGCGAAGCGTCGGCGTGAGCGGCTCGCAGAGACCGAATACCTGGGGGTCGGCGCGCAGCAGCTCGACGCGAACGTCGCGCGAACCTACGCGTGCAACAGTGTCGGGCGTCGCCCATGACGTCGTGACCGGTCGAGTGTCGTCGAGGTAGGGCGTCAGCGTGATGGCGCAGGCGGCCAACTCCTCATCCAGATCTCGCGGTGGCCCGAGGTACAGCACCAATGTGTTGCGCACGGTCCTCGTCGCCAGGGCGCGAAGTAAGTCATTTTCGGTGTTGGTGAAGACCAGTCGTCCTTCGTGTAACGAGACGACCGCGTTCGTGACGTCGTCGCCGTTCCACGCGGGGAGAATTGCCAATCGACCACCTTCGCGCGCAAAGCTCACGAGTGTGGCCGCTCCGGTGTCGCCGAGGGAACAGGCCACGAGAGGATCGTCGCTGGCGACGCCGCTCGAAGGGGCGAGGTTGTGCGGCACTTCAATGACGCCGTCAACCCTGTCGCCAATGAGTTGTCGAAGTTGTGCGATAAGTGCCGGATTCAGCGCTCGCAGCACTCGAATTGTCTCGTCAACGTCGTGGTCGATCTCGACGAACTGATGCTGACGGATCAGGTCACTACGTCGTTTCGCCATGAGGGCCATTGGTAGCGACCCGAGTGCGGACAGTGACAACGGAACCACGGGATGCGTGGGCGATCGAGTCGGGACCGGGCGATGGCCACGATGCTGCACGGTCGGTGGATCGGCGAGTGCACTGATCGGCTGAGTGATCGTGTGTGGTTCTGGCGTGGAAATGGCGAGGGCGGGAATGAGGAAGGGGAGTACTGCCACCAAGAGGCCGGCGAGCCACGCGCTTCCGCCTCGCCCACTCGAGGAACCACGACGAAGTCGCACGACGTTGAGCACAACTTGCCAAAGGAAGATCAACCAAAAGAGCGCCAGCAGTGCGAGTAGGGCACGAAGGAGCGTGCCGTCGCCGTGACGCGTCGCGCGGCTCCACTTGGAAAGCACGACGTAGGGGAGAAGGGCGAAGTAGAGCGCCATTGCCGTGCCCTGCAGTGGCGCGGCGACGCCCTTTAGGTGATCGGTATGAGTTGCCACGTGAGCGACGCCTCGCTCGACGTGGAGGAGATTTCTAACTGGCAACTTTGGGTGGCGCCGACCACGACTTGTTGCAAGACCGGACTCATCAGTGCGCCGCATTGAAGGGTCTGGCTCGTTGACGCGCTGGTGGTCAACGTCCAGTTGCCTGGACCTCGAAGAGGGACGTCGACGACCTCGAAACCGGGACCGAGTACTCCCGAGGACCCGCCTTTCATCGCGCTCGCGTTGGATGCGGCGTTGATTCGCAGCACGGTCGTCGTAGTCACGACGGAGTAACTCGGCGCGGCTGGTGGCGTAGTTGTCGTCGTCGTTACCGGTGGACGTCGATGGTGCTGGGGCGTCGTCGGCGCCGGCGTTGTCGTCGCTGGCGTTGTCGTCGCCGGCGTAAGCGTCGCCATGGTCGTGGTTACCGGTGACTTCGAAGAGAGTGGGCGCGACGAAACCGCGGGGACGTTGGGCGTCGAGGCCGTGGTGAGGGTGACCACCAGAACGACCAGAAGTACCGGACTCGACCACATTACGAGGTGCGTACTCTTCAAGGAAAAGTGTGGGCGCGCCATTGTTTTCGAAGGGTAGTGGTGATGGTGGCAAATAGCGATTCGACACTTGCAGTCCTGCGTTTCACCTAAATGAGGAAGCGCACAGCGAAGTGCTGCAGCTCTTTTTGGAGAGTGGCGGGCGCAGAATGGTCGTCGGCGGCGACCTCTCGAAGCGATCGCCCTTCGTAGACGCGCGCGTAGGTGAGACTCGCAATTCGCTCGTACTGACTTCCTCGAAAGCTGTTGAGTCGCGCCAAAAGTGGTGAAGACTCCGCGGCCGGCACGTCGCGCTGATCGAAGTTCGAGATCGACCGTTTGGCGGACTTCTCTTTGAGGAGCCAACGGCGCAGACGCCCTCGCAGCGCCGAGAGTATGTCCGGCGCGGCGTACTGACGTGACTGACCGGCCCAATCGCTGAGGAGTTCGCTGGCGAGACCGACGGCGACAGCGAGTGTTTCGCTCGGTTCGTCAACGATGCCGTCACCGAATCGCAGTTGGCGACAGACGCTGACAATGCCCGGAATCAAAGTCTGAAGGAGTGCACGGTGCACTTCGGGATCATCCGCCGCTTCGAGCAGTGCACGCACCACTTGCGCGCGTTCGAGAACGGTTCGCCCGCCACGAGCCTCGAGCAGGTTGACAATGTCGTAGAGGTCGATCAGGCCGCCCAGACGTAGTTCGGGGAAGCGTTCGTCGAGGGCGGTGAGTGCGCGGCGCGATTGTGTCGTGTGGCCCACGTGTAGCCACTCGTAGCGCATCTGTCCCAGGAAGTCGTTCTGAAGTGTCATGGCGCTCAGTACAGGTCGACGGGCGCATCGCGCCGCCACCCGCGACGTGCCATGGATGCGTACGTTTGTCACGCCCGCCATCATTCGTGCATCCACGCACATGGCGACGCACATGGTCGCCGCGTAGGCTGTTGCTATGGACATTGAAACTTTCTACGAGCAGAACGAGGCCCGCCGAGAGAGCGCGGAGTTTGAATTCGGCAGCGAATGGTCCGATCCGTCGGATAACGAATACGAACTTTCGTGGGTGGAGGCGACGGGCGAACTGTATCTGATGGTCGAGCCCGACGCGATCGTCAACGAGGACATCTTTGGCGACTTCTACGTTCATGACGAGATGATCAGTGACCTCACTGTCGTCATCATTGGCAAATCGCCGTCGCTTGCCGGACTCGAGGACACCCTGCGGGGCTGGGAGGACGCGATGCTCGAAGAGAACTCACTCGCCTGGCTCTATGAGCGGTTCCCGCCGACGGCTTAAAGGTACGGAGTCGGCGAATCGGCCACTTTGCACAGACGCGTAAGTGAGGGTACGAGGTTGTGTAATGGGACACGCTCCGCTTCATTAATGGTGGTCATCAGGGCGTTCCAACTTCCGTCAATCGACGTCGCGGCTGCTGCACTCGGTGTGGCTTTCAGCAGATCGCTCATCGCCCGACCTTGGAGCGACGTGCGCGTCGCGGCGCTGAGTCCGGGAGCGTCACTCTGGGCTTGAAGCGCCAGCGCACGCTTCACGAGCACACACGATGAACGCGCATCGGTGATCGCGCCGCCCGTCCCGCACGAACTGAGCGCGACGCTTGCGACCACGAGCGCAAGTAGTGAACTGAAGCGCCTAACTAACCGAGCCACGAGTCGGCAGCCTGCAGCAGGAAGTCGCTGACGCTGCGTCCACGTTCGAAGATGTCGCACAGTGGATCCTCACCCTTGGCGACCTGACTGAGCGAAATGGCCCGATGCGCGACGATCGAGATTCGACGCTCACTGCTCTCGGTGGGCGAGGCGAAGGTATCAGTCGCAGTTACTTCAAGTGGCATCTCGAGTCCGCCAATAGGCGCAAGGTCAATCGCCAGACGCAGCAAGTCCGGACCGTGGGGCATCGGGGGCAGACTCCACGTCAGCACCAGTGGAAAGTGAAACTCGTCAGGTGGGTCGACGTCATCGGGAAGTCCGAGAACGGCGTCTTCGAAGGCGAGCAGGGTCCGAGGGTCTACGTCAAGTTCGATGTGTAGATCAATCGGACCGCCGCAGCCGTCCTCGGGATGCAGATCAACTTCCCAGGCTTGACGCAGCGAATACGTCTCGACGAAATGTCGTTCATCGTGTACGTGAAAACCGTGAGTCACAGCATGATCTTTTAGGTCTGCAACGAAACCAGCGACGTCAATAGCGGCCATTGACACTCAGGATAGTCCCCAACACCGCTACGGTGACTGCGTGACTGACACACTCCTGGACCCGCTGCGTTCATGCGCACTCGAGATCGGCGAAGCTATTAAAGGTCATCGGGGGAGAGGTCTCTCGGGTCAACGTGCAACGCAGTATCACTTGGACTTGGCAGCGGACGAAGTGGCGTTACGAGTACTCGGTGGCGCCGGTTTTCGCGTCATCAGCGAAGAGTCCGGTGTCACCGGGAACGGTTCAATGACGGTCGTGGTCGATCCGATTGACGGTTCGACGAACTGTGACCGAGGAGTGCCATTCTTTTCCACGAGCCTCGCGGTGATGCGTGGAGAGGAACTCGTTGCTGCGCTCGTGATGAATCAAGCAACGGGCACCATCTACGAGGCGGAAAAGGGGAGCGGTGCTCGCCGGGATGGTTCGTCGATTCAGCCGAGCGGTCAAATCGATATTTCGAAGTCAATCGTCGGCTCCTCTGGCTATCCGACACACGACCTTGGCTGGTCGCAGAATCGATCCCTCGGCGCGGCGAGTCTTGAAATATGTCTCGTCGCCGATGGGGCCCTCGACGTGTATGGCGTGGCGCAACATTCTGGACTCAACATATGGGACTACTTAGGCGGACTGCTGATTGCTCGTGAAGCCGGAGCTGTCGAAGCTGACTATCACGACGAAGAGTTAGAGACGAGTGAGAACGTACTGCGTCATCCGGTCTTTGCGGCGACTTCTCAATTACTTTCCTTCATGATGGGCGCCGGTCCGATTTGACTCCCTGTTGGTCGATCTCGGCATTCAATGAATGAGCGCACCCTCTAGGCTTGAACTCCTCGGGCGCTTAGCTCAGTTGGTTAGAGCAGCTGATTTACACTCAGCAGGTCGGGGGTTCGAGTCCCTCAGCGCCCACCAAGTTTT
>Ga0208586_1000234_pt1 | contig 21370 bp, 17 predicted proteins | sample NGESurshal072012_6_FD_184471 | JGI IMG/M metagenome (GOLD analysis project Ga0208586, IMG submission 184471) | Arctic peat soil microbial communities from Barrow, Alaska - NGEE Surface sample 53-3 shallow-072012 (SPAdes) | ecosystem: Environmental > Terrestrial > Soil > Wetlands > Peat ... | reverse complement strand
CCCCGATGTCAACGATGTGCTTGCGGCTCAACAGCCAGCCACGTAAACGATGTGCTTGCGGCCAGAGGTAAACGATGTGCTTGCGGCCGTCAGCTAGCCAAGCGCGGCTACCAAGTCGTCGGCCTCGACACGCACCAAGTGCGGCACCGTAATCGCTAGGTGTCCGTCGCGCTCTAGCAGCCACCTGGCATTGACGATGGTCACTCACCGTGGGGGCCATAGCGGACACCATGGCCCTCTGGCGTCAGCACAGCATCAGTGGCCACGTTCGATTCGCCGCGCGTGAGGTAGAGAACATCGCCATCCGCGTCATAGTTGGCGCGCTCAAATACTAGATCGTCGATCTTGACCTTCATGTTGTCTATCCGCCTGGCGAGTTGAGGATATTTGTACGCAAGACTATCTAGAGCACCCGACCCTTGAACGCCCGATCGACCATCTCGACCTCACGCTCGTTAGGCGCGTAGTCGGCATAGCGCTGAGTCGTCGCGATGTCGCGGTGGCCCATCCACTCTTGAAGAGTCCGCATGGGCACGCCAGCGGCGGCCATCGCCGTTCCAAACGTGTGGCGCAGGTCGTGGAAGCGGTGGGGGTCGATCTTGGCGGCCTTGAGCGCTCGGCGGTAGCGGCGCATGAGCGCCCCGCGCCGTAGGACATCGCCGGAGGCGGGCTCAGCGAAAACGAGAGCGTTCGGAGCGCTCCAGCGCGTCGCCTGCTGCCATCTACGAAGCTCCCGCGCGAGCTGGCTGCTCAACGGCACACTGCGCGCCGAGCGGCGGCTCTTGGGCGTGTCGAACTGGCCGAGAACATGGTTGCGCACAACACGGACGCGCCGGTCATCCCAGGCGATGTCTTGCCAGCGCAGCGCGATTAGCTCGCCCTGGCGTAGCCCCGTCATCGCGGCGGCGAGGTAGAGCGCCCTATCGAGCTGCTGGTGCTCGCCGGGTACAGCGGCATCGGCGAGCGCTTCGACCTGCGGCATCGTCAGGTAGCGGACCTCTGTCGATGTGCCGAGCGCCGGCAGATCGATCACCTCACACGGGTTGCTGCTCGCCCACCTTCGCCGTGGGTGCATCGCGTAGCGGTATATCGCGCTCAGCGTGCCTATGTAGTTGCGGATCGACTTCGCCCCCACCCCATCCGCTGTCATCGCGCGCATCATGTCCTCCACGTCCTCGGGCCGGACGCTCGCGAACGCCCGGCCACCGAGATGCGGCTCGATCCAAACGCGTAGCGCCATCTCGACCGCCGTCAACGTGCTGCGCTTACGCCCAAGGGCTACCAGGTGCGAGCAGTAGCGGCGACCGACCTCCCCCACGTCGAGACGATCAGCGCTCGCGCCACTTGGCGCAACCTCGCGGATGAGCCGTCGCAGCTCGGCCTCGGCCTGGGCGGCGGTGAGTCCTTCGCAGCTGCCTCGCACGCGCTTGGCGCCCAGCCGGCGGTTGACCCGCCGGCTGTTCGTCCACCACGAGCCGTAATAGGTTTCTCGGCCCGTGCTGTCGGTGCGCACGTACACGCGTCCGCTGCCGTATGAGCGGCGAGACGCCATCAATCGCGCTCCGCCAAGGTCGCGCCCGCGAGAGCGAGGAACTGCTCGATATCGGCAACGCGGCGGCGAGCGCACGCGATCTGCTGCTCGGCGCCCTTGAGCGTCGGATCGTCGCGCACCATCTCGCGCTCCATCTCAACTTGCGCCTGTAGCGCCGTCAACAGGGTCTGGCGATGGCCGACGAGGTTGACGATGGCGGGTCGCTCGTCGGTCTCGTCCTTCCAGCCGATCAGGTCGAGCAACGCTCGTGTCCGGTCGAATCGTTCCAGCGGCTCGGCGTACAGGAGGGGCCGCAGCTTCCCGGCCTCGTGGTTTGCCTGGCCGATGTCTTCGGCTGCCATGCCGAGCTGGCTGTGCAGTGCCTCGCGCAGATAACGCACGATTCGAGCGGGGATGGTGATGGTCGTCATGTCGGTCCTCCATTCGTGGTGTGGAGGCCCCGGGAGGACTGCTCTGGGCGTGAAGAACACCGCACCGCCGTCGGTAGGGTGTTCGCTGCGCCGGGAGTTTGCGCTTCCGGTGCCGCGGCGCCCGGCGGTCACACCCGCGCGGGCGCCAACTATGTTCTGCGCTAGCAACTGCTGCGTAACCTTTACGATATGACAAGTCCCGGACAGACCGATATCGGCAACGCACTGCGCATCCTGCGCCACCGGGCGGGACTCACACAAGACGAGCTGGCCGCCCGCGCCGACCTCACCGCGCCATACATCTCCCGCGTCGAGGGCGGCTGGCGAGACATCCGCTGGAGCACCCTCAAGCGGTTGCTCACGGCACTCGACGCCGACCTGCGTCAACTCGCCGACGTGATCGACCAGGAGCACAAGACGCGCTGAACGAGAACCATGGCGATGTGAGGCAGCAATCATGTTCCTCTCACTCGCTTCGGTCGCGGCCAACAGATCGACCCTCGCACCACAGCATCAGCTCGTCGCGGTTGAACCGGACATAGCGACCAAGGCGTACGTGAGGAATACGCCCGGCGCGTGCCTCCGCCGCGATCCACGACTTCGGCACGTTCAGAATCTCAGCGGCCTGACCCGAATCGAGTAGCGGCGGCATCGTTTCTCTGCCGAGAAGCCCGGCAAGCTCGACAGCCAGATGACGCACGTCAGGCAAGAACTCGCCCTGCCGCCGCTCATCATCGATGAGCCTGCCCGACGCCGCGTTCACTGCGACACCTCACAAGCGACACGCAGTGGGGACAGTGGGTAGGTGAATGCCTTCATCACTACCTACTGACCGCAAACTCGGCAGACCGGCCAACAAAATTTCTCCCCACCGCCCGAGCCGGCCAGTTCGCACCACGCCGCGAGCCCCGCTCCACGCGAATTCACACCAACGCTCAACCCACCCCGCTCAATCGACGCGAACGTCATCAGGCCCTTGCCGCAATCGATCCCAGCCACAAATTGCCACTCACGCCGCGCCCCGCTGCACCACAAACTTCCACACAAACTTCCACACACACAGACCAGATGCACTGTGATGCTTGGGGACAGCAATCGCTGTGCCCCGGCGTAGGGGTGTAGCGGTCGCTTTTGGTGTTGGGCGTCCGCCGTTGTGGGGGACGTCTGGCCTGGTGTTCAGGCTGGCTGCCGGTGGCGATGGACGTGACCCCCAGATGCACTGACCCCACGACTTGTTGTGTGGGTGTCTTTCGCCCGATCTGTCCGTCTGTCGCTGCCGGTCCCGGCCTGACCTCCGCTAGTGGCCTGATCAGAAGCCTGTCCGCCCCGAGATGTTCTTGGGGCGTGACCCATCACAGTCCTGCCCTTTGCGGTTCCTATTGCCCAGGCCGAGCACCGACAGCGCTAACCCCCAGAACAGGAGGTCACATTCCATGCTCGCAGACCACGCCGACCACGTTCTCGGCGTCGATACACACCGCGATTCTCACAGCGTCGCGATACTCGCAGCGGACACCGCGATCGTGCAGGGACAGATCACGATCGCCGCGAACGAGCGGGGCTATCGACGTCTGCTTCGCTACGCCAAAGAGCACGCTCCAAAGAGGCGGGCGTGGGCGATCGAGGGAACCGGCAGCTACGGCGCGGGACTCGCCACGTTCCTGCACGACCAAGGAGAGATAGTGCTCGAGGCCGACCGGCCGCGGCGCCCGGCACGGCGGGACCGCGCCAAGTCCGATGAGTTGGATGCGATCCGCGCCGCGCGCGAAGCACTCACCCGCGAGCACCTTGCGCGTCCCCGCCAACGCGGTGAGCGCGAGGCACTACGTGTCCTGCTGGCGACTCGTGACAGTGCTGTCCGCTCAAAGCGCGCCGCGATATCACTGCTGAAGGGACTACTCGTTTCCGCGCCAGGCTCGCTGCGCGAAGGACTGCGCTCGCTATCCACCAAAGATCAGCTCGCCCGCGCAGCCCGCCTACGCGTCAGTCCAACGCTCAACAGTGAGCAGCGTGCCACGATCATCGCTCTGCGCGCAAGCGCCCGAAGAGTCCTCGCGCTCGAAGAGGAAGCGATCGAGCTGCAACGCGAGATCGAACCGATAGTCAACGGCATTGCCCCCGAGCTGCTGGCCGAGATGGGGGTCGGGCCGATCGTCGCGGCACAGATCATCTGCGCCTACTCTCACAACGGACGAATCCGCTCCGAGGCAGCATTCGCCGCGCTCGCCGGAACCGCGCCGCTACCAGCGTCCTCCGGGCAAACGGTCCGTCACCGCCTGAACCGTTCAGGCGACCGCGAGCTCAACCGAGCGCTGCACACGATCGTGCTCTGCCGAATGCGCGACGACGCACGCACACGCGCCTACACAGCACGCCGCCAAGCCGAAGGACGAACCACCCGAGAAATCAAGCGATGCCTCAAGCGCTACACCGCAAGACACCTCTACCGCCTCCTCAACACCACACTCCCGAATCCCGCAAATAGCGAAACTTGACAAACATAGAAGCATCGGACCCGAGCTGTGCCCTCCGAGGGACCAAAGTTTTTGGCCGGTCGGACGGGTTGGCGGTCAGTAGGTACATGGCCCCAATTGGACCCACCCCCATGGAACCCCCTGAAAATCGCCCGAAACGCACGAGCCGACGCATCAAGGTCACGCTGCCGAAATCCCTGGCGCAAAAACTCGACAAGCTCGCCAGCCGAGCCGGCGAGCCACCCGCGAAAATCGCAGCGCACATGATCCGCCAAGCAGTCACCGACGCCCACGCGAACGGATCGGCCCGCTCTCAAAACATCGACGACGACCAGGAGAGTGCCGCCCAGGCGCCCCAACGCGACGGCCGCCCGCCGTGGCTTGAGCCCTATGGAGGCAGCCGCAAATGGCGCGGCCTCATGTGGGCCGCCATCATCGGACTGCACACCCGCTATCCCGAGGCGCTGGGCACGCTGGAGGAGGGCTGGTGGCGCAACCCGTCTCAGCTGGAGACGCTGAGCGCGCTCGCCGTCTGGCGAAAGTCGATAGACGACGGCGGCGGCGACCCGCGCGAAGAGTTGGCCTTCCAAGTCCAGCTCACCAACTACGGCCACACCCTGCGACAAGCTGGCGGCAGCATCAAGCGGCCCTGGCAGCCGGGCGCGCCGCCCATCGAGTGGTCGTAGACCGCCGCGCGCCACCCCGACCGCCCCAAACGGAACCTCATTGGAACCTTGAGGCCCCTCAGACGCGAAAAAGCCCCATGGAATGGGGCTTTCCACCAGTGGGCGATACTGGGCTCGAACCAGTGACCTCCGCCTTGTCGAATCCGCTCGGCGCATGAACTATGCCGACCTATGCGTCTGACGCCCCGTGTTTTCGGGGGTTTGAGGTAGCCGGCTGCCCCTCTATCCTGTGATGTTCGGCGTCGTTTGTGGGAAGTTCGTGGGAAGCCGCAGCGACACTCTCGGCTCGAGTGGCAGTCTCCGACCCAGGGTCGAAGATCTCAATCTCCTCGGCTAGGGCGTCCGCCAGGTCGGGGTCGTCTACCGGTAGTTCCTCGGCCACTCGCCGGCGGCGGAGCACAACAATGATCGCACGCTCCCGATGTACGCGGCGCGCGGCGAAGTCGGACCGCAGCGCGTACTCGTAGGTGGCCACGTTCTCGACCAGCGCGTCGCTTGTGAGATCGTCGCGCAGGTCGCGCACCGCCAGAATATTGTCGTCGCGCGCCATGAGATATACCGCGTCACACTTCTCCTGGTAGATCAGCCGCTTGGCGCGCCTGCGGTAGGGGGTCAGACCCTCAGTTTCAAGCTTGCCTCTCAGCGCAACGAAGATGATTCCAGTGCGCAAGTAACGGCCCTTGTACTGCAGCGGAATCGTGTAGTCGTACGGCTCCCGACGCGCAAGCTGGCCCAACCAGGTGCGGAACCCGCGCGCGTCACGAAGGCAGACCTCGTCACACTGGCCCGGATGGAGCATGTCACCCATAATTCGGTACTCACCGAGCATCACGCGCGTCAGCCAGCCATGGAGATCGATCGCGTCTACCTCCTCCAGCCGTTCGCGCAGATCAGACTCAGTTGCGAGTGCCTGGTCGAGGTGCTGCTCGAAGAACATGTCGAGTGCGCCTGTCGGCATGTCGCTGAACCGAAGGATCTCGCGCGCGATCGTCAAATCTATGGCACGCATCGTCTCCCGGTCAACGTAGCGCCGCGCGCGCGGCACGACCGCTCTGGGAAGGTAGGCCATGAGGGCGTTAGCGATGTTCTCCTCCTGGTGGCGGGACCGTCGCATGAACACCACAACCTCGCCGCCTCGCATGTGTGCCTGTGCCTCCTCGGGGCTGGCCCACACCACCTTGAGCTTGCCGCCGATCACGCCGTCCGGAATGTTCTTCGCCAGCGCTGCGCGCGCGGTGTTTACGTCGCCCTGAACGGAAAACGCCACCGCCTTCTGGTCGAAGGCTCCGTGGACGCGCGCGCAGCCACGCCAGATCCAGCCCGCGATCTTCTCCGCCTTGTCGGGATTTGCCAGGACGTAGCCAGCAGTTGCCACGAACAGAAGCGGAACGGTGATCGTCAGCACGATCACGCCCTGTGAAACTCCTCAAGGCAGTCGAGCCGCTCACACGCGAACCGGTAGCTGTCATCCCTCTTGCTCGCTGCGCCGAGGCAGTGTTCCCGTAGAGGCGTACCGCAGACGGCGCATCGCAGCGTCCCAGCGCGATAACCGTCGCCCACGCCGAGTAGATCGAGCAGAGCCATTCCGTCCTTGTCCTGGACGGCCGTGACCTCGGCGGGCTTCATCTTCATGTCGTCCAGTCTACGGGGACGAGCGGGGCGTGGATCAAGTTCCGCGGCCCGGAGCCGCTATCCCCCGTGCAACCGCGACATCGGCATCGTTGCCCGCACCTTGCTGGTGGCAGGCTCGTGGGAATCGACGTGAGATACGGAGCGAATCCGACGCGCCGCCTCGTGCGCGCGCTTCGGCAGCAGGTGGGAGTACACGTCCACGGTGGTCGATGTCTTCGCATGACCGGCGAACGCAGACACGAGCATGATGTCCTCGCCTTGGCTGATCGCGTTGGTGATCGCCGTGTGGCGCAGGTCGTGCAGCCGGATCGTCTTCGGTAGCCCCGCACGGTCGGCGTACCGGCGAAAGACCCTCGTGACCATGCGGGGGCTCAGCGGTCGGCCGGTCGGACGCACCACGCCATCTCGGCCACGCTTGCGCTCGACCGTGGCGAACACGGGCGCCTCGTCGCGCGTGTCTACGGCCATCGTGAGCACCGCTTCCAACGCCTCCTGGGCACCATCGAGAATCGGCACGAGCCTCTCCCCCGCCTCGGTCTTCGTCGTCAGCGAATCCTCGTCGTCATCGCTTTCCTCCGGATCGTCATACGCGCCGATGCTACGCCGCACGTAGAGGACACGCTCAAGGAGGGCCACGTCGCGTCGCTGCAGTCCGATCATCTCACCGCGGCGTAGGCCGGTGTCGAGCGCGACCGTGAAGAACAACCGCCACCGTGGCGAACACTCGTTCAGAAACCCTGCGATCTGCGCAGGGCTGAGCGCCGTTCCGCGTGCACGTCGGCGCTGCTTCTGGCCGCGCTTGCGTGGAGCGCTCGCCGGGTTGACGGTGAGCAGCCCAGCGTCCTGCGCGAACGCAAACATCGCGTGCATGTGTCGGCGAATCTTCGCCACCGTCTCCTCGCTCAGGCCCTCCGCGCGCTTGCGGCCGAGCAGCCCCTTGACCATTTGCGGCTTGCAGTCGTCCACGCGGACGGCGCCGAGCGACGGTGCGACGTGCCGGTAGAACGTGCCCTTGTAGTTCGCGGCGGCACCCGGCTTGAGGTTCGGCTGTACGTGCTCCCGCAGCCACTTCCGGCCGAGCTCGAGCACCGTCATCGAGCTCGGGACATAGCTGCCCTCATCGACAGTGGTCTGAAGCCCGCGGAGGGTCTTCTCGGCCTGCCGGCGACTCTTGCCCGCCGCCTTCTCGACCTGCTGCCAGCGGATCTCACCCGTGTCCGAGTCGATGACCTGCACCCGGGTCCTGATGTAGAAGCGCCCGTTGCGCTCCCGGATACTCCCTACCGCCATCACTTGCTCCTTCGATCGTCGTTTCCTCAATCTACGCCATGCACCGGAGGGCCAAGCATCCAGCCGACGACGGCGTTCTTTACGCGGTCGATCGGCGGGTCGAGCAGGCTGCATGGACACCGTGTGGGTTATCCAAGGCACCAATTCTCGTCCTTGCGCCAGTCACCGGGCTGGGCGTATTGACGTGGCTTCAAGCGTCGCTCCGCAAGAAAGCGCTCCACGTCGCTCGCCCGGAACCGGATCGGGTTCCTGCCACCGCCTTCGCTGAGCCGGAACGCGCCGAGGTCGGCCTGATGACGGCGCACCCAGTCGGGCGTAACCGCGAGCATCTCGGCCAGCTCACCAACGGTCAGCAGAGGCTCACGCGCAACAGCGGCCGGTGAGCGCTCGGGCAGCAGCTCTGCAGTGCGCCCGGCGATCTGCACAAGCTGCTCGTCGGTGAGCCTGACGGTCAGCTCGATCATCGCTTCACTTTTCGCGGACCCGTTGCCTGGGGATGGTTGTGTAGGTGCCATCGGTATTCATGACCGAGACTCGCCAGAACCGGCCAACAAGTTTTCGGGCCGTGGTCCCAGCCGACATCCGCGACGTAACCTTGCGCGCCTCAACAGGCCGGTCCGGTGCTCGCCCGCGATCACGGCCCACGGTCTCACGACCGTCTGCCGACATCCGTCGGCCACTCGCTCGCGCTGCGCTTCAACAGCCGGCACAGACAACATGCACGGCCGTGCCACCGCACAGCGAGCCCTGTGCGAACTTCTCGGCCGTTGCAGCGCGCTCGTGGTCATCACTCCATGTGATGACGGCGGCGAGCATAGGTGCGTCCCGGGGCGGCGGATACGCGCGCTACCTGGAGAGCAAGACGGTGGAGCCCGAGCGCGGGGATTATTACTTGGCGCCGGATGGGGAACTGACGCAGGCCCCCGGCCGCTGGCTATCCGACGCGGAGACTCTGGAGCGCCTGGGGATCGCGGCGGGCAAGCCGGTGGAGGGCGCGGACTTCATCGCGTTGATGGAGGGCCGCCACCCGGGTACAGGCCGCTGGCTGCGACCCGAGGGCGCCGGCGGTGGCCGGGGCGGTGGGATCGACGTGACGCTGAGCGCGCCGAAGTCGGTCTCGACGGTGTGGGCACTGGGCGACACATGGCAGCGCAAGCAGATCGAGCAGGCCCACGGTCGCGCGGTCGAGCAGACCATCCACCACCTGCGAGAGCAGGTGCCTGTTGTGCGCCGCCGCTACAGCGGGCAGGTCGTGGAAGAGCACGCCAAGGACGTGATCGCAACCGAGTATCGCCACACAACCGCCCGCGGAGTCTCGGGCGCACAGGCTCCAGACCCGCAGCTGCACAGTCATGTCGTGATCACCGGTGCAGTCCGTGAGGACGACAGGATCGTGGCGGTTGCGTCGCGGCCGATCTTCCGCAGCGCGCGGGAGATGGGCGCGTTCTACCGCTCCGCGCTCGCCGACGAGCTCGTGCGAGAGGGATACGCGATCGAGCAGTGCACCGGCAAGGACGGCCGCTACTTCGAGATCGCCGGTGTCCCCCGCGAGCTGCGCGAGGCGTTCTCCGGGCGCTCCCGCGAGGTCGCCCGTGCGGCGGAGCGCTTCCGTGCCCGCTACGGCCGCGCTCCTGAGCGCGGCGAGCTGCGCAACCTCGCGCTGGAGAACCGCCGGGCGAAGACGCTGACCACACGCTTTGACCTGCAGCGGGTGTGGGCACAGACCGGGCGCGCTCACGGGTTCGGCCCCGATGAGGCCGTGCGACTGATCGGCGCGTCCGAGCGCCCCACGGCCGCCCACGCGATCGAGGATCGCATCGAGGCGAAACTGACCGAGCAGCACGCAGTCTTCGAGGAGCGCGACCTGCGCGCGGTCGCCCTGGAGCAGGCCGCCGGGGAGATGGCACCGGACCAGGCGCTCGCCGTCGCCCGGGGGATGGTCCGTGACCGGCGGGTGCTGACCCTTGAGGGCGGGCGAATGACCACCCTGGCGGTGCGCGCCCAGGAGCAGGCGATCGAACGTCGCGCCATCCAGCTTGCTCGGCCAGAGGGCCGGGACGTCGGCGACGTTGTACGCGATAGCGCTGCCCGGGAGGTCGCTGAGCGCATCGGCGGGCCACTCAGCCCCGAGCAGCACCATGCGCTTGAAGTCCTCACCGGCCCTGAGCGTGCCGCGGTGCTAGTCGGTCCCGCCGGGACCGGCAAGGGAGTTGTGATTGACGCCGCCGCACGCGCCGAGCAGCACGCCGGGCGCGAGACGATCGGAATCGCCGTGTCCGGCTCCACCGCCGAGCGTCTCGGAGCGGACAGCCCCGCCCTGGCTGGACGCACGCTCACCTTGGACGCCCTGGTCGCTCGGGCAAACACGGGCACCATGCAGGTCGATCAGAACACGACGGTATTCCTCGACGAGGCCGGGATGGTCGATCACAAGCGCCTCGACGCCCTCACCGCTCTCGTTGAACGCTCGGGAGCGAAGCTGATCGCTGTCGGTGACGGCAAGCAGCTCCCCTCGATCGGCCCTGGCGGCATGTTCGACCGGCTCACCGGCCACGCGCCGACCGCCGAACTCGCAGACATACACCGCACCAAGGACCCCGCCGACCAGCGCGCGTGGCAAGCGCTACGCGCAGGGGAACCCGAGCGCGCGATGGCGCACTACGCCTCACGCGGCCAACTGCACCTCTCCGACACCCGCGACCAAGCGGCAGAGCACGCCGTACAAACATGGGCTGCGCTCACGGAGGGGCGCGATATCCGCGAGGTCGCGTTGATCGCTGACGCGGCGAACACGAAGATCGACCGGCTCAACGCCCGCGCGCAACACCTACGCGCACAACGAGACGAACTCGGACACGACGAGATCCCGCTGCCCAGCGTCCACTACGGCCTTCGCGAAGGCGACCTCATCGCGTTCACCGCGCAGCACCGCCCGCCAGGGCAGCCGCGGGTCGAGAACGGCACTCGCGGCCAGGTGAGCACCATCCATGAGCGAGGCGTGACCGTCACGCTCGACGGGTCACAACGCATGGTCCAGCTCGCCGGCGAACACCTGGACTCGTTGAGGTTGGCCTACGCGCAACATGTCTACCGCCAGCAGGGCGCAACCGTCGAGCGCTCTGTCGTCGTGACCGGCGGTTGGCAGACCAGCAAGGAGACCGCCTACGTCGAGGCGACCAGGGCACGCCACGGCACCGACTGGTTCATCGCCCGCGACGACCTCGGTGCCGAAGGACAAGACGTCACGCGCATCACACGGCTCGCCCAACAGATGTGCAACAGCCGCGCGCAGACCCCATCGCTCGCGCATCCCGAGCGCGCCGACTCCGGCTGGGCGCCGAGCCGCAATCCTCTACGGCTTCGCTCCGCCCTCTCGCCAACACGCTGGCTCACCCGCACACCCCACCGCAATACGCCCAACCGCGGCGTCGGTCGCGGACGCTGATCGATCCCTCATCTCCCAGCGCCGATTCGCGCAAAGAGCGACACGAGCTCCTCGCGATTCCGAGAGCCGTCCGAAGTGCGGCGTATCTTCATCAGCGATGACGGAACGACAGTCAAGCGAAGTCGAGAAGGTGCTCCTGCACGTCAGCGACGCGAGGTCGCGGGCTCGAAGGGCGGCGGAGGCCTGCGCCAAAGATGGAGCTGAAGCCCATATCGTCGCGGCGCTGGCCGACGCGGAGCGTCAGCTTGCCGAGCTTCATCGCAAGCTCTCGCAGGGCACGTACTACGCGGTGCCTGACAAGTCCCTGAAGCTCGCCGTATAGGCACGGGCCGGCCGGCCCGTGACCGCTGAAGAGATCAAGCGCAACCTCGTCGAGTTCGCGCGCAAGTGGAGCCTCTACGACGGCAGCGAGCGCGCGGAGGCGCAGACGTTCCTCAACGAGCTGTTCGCGGCCTACGGTCAGGATCGCTATGAGGTCGGCGCGCGCTTCGAGGAGGCGCAGGGCGGCCGCTTCTTGGACCTGATCTGGCCGCGGGTCTGCCTCGTCGAGATGAAGCGCCCGAGCGAGGCTGGGCGCCTGGCTCGGCATCGCGAGCAGGCGTTTGGCTACTGGCGCAACGCCGCCGATCCCGAGCACAACCTTCCGGCACCGCATTTCGTCGTCCTCTGCGCCTTCCATCGCTTCGAGATCTGGGAGCCGGGCGAGTACCCCAACGCGCCGCGGGCTGAGTTCGACCTCGTCGAACTACCTGAGCGCCTCGACGCGCTGATGTTCCTCGCGGGCCACGAGCCGATGTTCATCGGCACGCAAGCCGCTGTGACGAAGGATGCAGTTGGGCTCGTCACGGGTCTCTTCGCCGCCCTGGGAGAGCGTCGGGCAGCGCCGTCAGACGAGCTGCGCGACTTTGCGCTCCAGTGTGTCTGGTGCATGTTTGCCGAGGATCTCGGCCAGATCGAGGCCCATCTGTTCACGCACATCATCGATGAGCTGATCGCGCACCCCGAGCGCTCGAGCGTCGATGACCTGGGGCAACTGTTTGAGTGGCTCAATCGCGACGGGCCGCGCCCTGCCGGTGGGCTCTACGCGACGACGCGATACGTCAACGGGGCGCTGTTTCAGCACCCCGCTCGTATCCACCTCGACCAGGACGAGTTGCGCACCCTGCGCCTTGCCTGCGACTATGACTGGCAGAAGGTGGAGCCGCACATCTTTGGCTCACTCCTGGAGGGTGCGCTGGGTCCGGAGAGCCAATGGGCGCTCGGTGCGCATTACACCCACGAGGTCGACATCCAGAAGGTGATCAAGCCTTCGATTGTCGATCCCTGGCGCGAACGCATTGAGGACGCCTCGACGCTCGATCAAGTCCAACAGCTTCAGAACGAGCTTCTCAACTACGTCGTCCTCGACCCCGCCTGCGGCTCCGGCAACTTCCTATACATCGCCTATCGCGAGCTCCGCCGGCTCGAGCGGCGTTTGCATGAGAAGGAGCGTGACCTACGGCTCGCACAGGGACGCCGACGAGCAACGCAAGGAGCGCTCACCGCGTTCTTCCCGCTCACAAACATCAAGGGCATCGAGATCAACGCGTTCGCCGTGTCGCTCGCGCGCGTGACGCTCTGGATGGCGCACAAGCTCGCCGTTGACGAGCTCGACCTGGACGAGACCACGCTCCCACTCGAGAACCTCTCCGGCATCCAGGCAGCCGACGCGCTGCGCATTGACTGGCCTCGCGCCAGCGTCATCATCGGCAATCCACCATTCCACGGCGACCGACATCTCCGGGGTCTGCTCGGCGATGACTATGTCGAGTGGCTCAAGGACACCTTCCGCTGTGGAATCAAGGACCACTGCGTCTACTGGTTCCGCAAGGCCCAGGATCACCTGGAGCCCGGGCAGCGAGCGGGCTTGGTCGGAACGAACTCGATCTCGCAAAACCGTGCTCGATCGGCAAGCCTGAATTATGTCGTCGAGAACGGGGGCATCATCACGGATGCGGTCTCTGCACAGGACTGGCCTGGGGAGGCAAATGTCGACGTCAGCATCGTGAACTGGATCAAGCGGCCGGCGAATGCGCCGGAGGCGTTTGTACTCGACAATGTTGAGGTCGAGGGGATCGATACGGCACTGACTGAGTCGACGATCCCAATCGCCGATGTGCCTGTCATTCCGGCGAATCGTGGGCATGCGTTCCAGGGCGTGATTCCACGCGGTGACGGCTTCGTCCTCGACTACGATGAGGGTAAAGCAATCCTCGCTGACGAGCGCGTTTCCTACGATGACGTCATTCGTCCGTATCTTGGTGGCCAGGACATCACGACCCAGCCTCGACAGGAGCCGTCGCGTTTCATCATCGACTTCGATCTCATGTCACTGGAGGAGGCCATGCGATTTCCAGTGGCACTGAACATCGTTCGCGAGCGGGTAAAGCCAGCCCGCGACCTCGACCCGGTGTACGCCGACTGTTGGTGGCACCTCTGGCGCCCAAGACCGGAGCTTCGAGCCGCCGCGACAGGACTTGCTCGTTTTATCGCGGGCACAGCGACAGGCAAGCGCATCCTGTTCGCTTGGTGCGGACCTACGTGGCGTCCGAGTAACGCCACTAACGTCTTCGCCTTCGACAGTGACTATGCGATGGGCATACTTACGAGCCGCATTCACACCGACTGGGCGGCGAAGAAGAGTTCGACCCTTGAGGACCGCATCCGCTACACCCCGAGCAGTGCGTTCGACACGTTCTCCTGGCCGCAGGCGACGAGTGACCAGCGCGAACAGATCGGCGCGCTAGCCCGCGATCTGCTCGCCGTACGCTCCGCACTCTGCGCCGAGTACACGATCGGTCTCACCGTGCTCTACAACCGCCTCGATGACGGCGCGTTCGACGAGCTGCGATCACTCCACCGCGAGCTCGACTTCGCGGTGATCGCCACGTATGGCTGGGAGGCCGCGATGCTCGCCGATATGCGCGAGCGGAATCGTCGACTCTACGAGCTCAACCGGCAGATTGCACGTGGCGAAGTCGCCTACGGTGGACCGGGTTGATTGCTGGATACCAATCGCCTGCGCAAGGTCGTCTCGCCTGCTGGGGAGCCTCGGCGACCGTTCGCCGTCGCTTCTCTCCCGGCGGATAGGGCTGACTATGTCAGAACGGTATGTCGTCGTCTCCTGAGCCGGCACTCGTTGGCGCCACCGGCACCGGCTCGAAGTCACCTTCGTCGTTGGGGACGTCGCTGCGGCCGATCGACCCGGCGGTGTCTGCCGAGGGAGCCACGATGTTGAACTCGGGCAGGTTCTTGCCCTGCTCAATCTCGGTGAGCTCTCCCTCGCGTTCGGTGAGGTAGCTACGCAAGGCCTGCTCCAGTCCCTTCCCCCGGCGGAAGCCTTCGAACATCTCGTGCACGGAGATGTCCTCAGTGTTCAGGCGCGCGACGATGTCCTTGAGCTCACCGTAACCCGTCTCGAAGGTGATGTCCTCGCGCTCGGTAGTGCTGTTCTCCCTCATGAGCCTTCTCCTTGTTGATGAGGCTTGATGTCGTCTACGGTTGCGGCTGCCTCCCCGTCCGCGAACCGCAGTTCGAGGGGCGTTCCAACCCGTAGGCAAGCGACCGTCTGAACCGCGCGACCATGCTCTGAAGCGAGCACCCAGCCGCGACGGCGAAAGTCCTTTGCGTCAACGAGGGCGCCGAAATGGGAGACGCGATCATGTGCTCGCGCGAGCACCCGGTCGGCTGCTGGTCGCAGCTGGTTGACCTCGGCTGCGATGACCTTTTGCTCGGCAACGAGACGGCGGGTCAGGTCACGATCAGCATCGCCGGCAAATCGCTGAAGCGCGCGCCCATAATCACGACGCTTCTCGCGGATGCGCGTGCCGGCATTATGGACATGCGCCGCAAAGGCATCGAGTGCTACAGGCCCCGGGATGCGCCGTGCTGCGCCGTTGAGGGATACGCTGGAAGCGTCGATAACGTCGCGGTGGCCGGCAATGAACGCAACCGCCGCCTCGTGCAGCTTCACATGTAGGTCGTTGAGAGAGATCGGGCGTGGCAGCTTTAGCGCGACGGCGACGAGGAGACGCGAAGCCTCTGAAAGAACCATCTCGCGCCTGCGGTATGAGCTCTCAGTACGTGAGGCCAAGAGGTCACCCGTCCTATCGACAGCGGTCGCGAGCTCGGTGATGCGCTGGTGGGGGCGCGCCTGCTGCCATAGCTCCGAAACCCGTTCGCCGCGGTGACGCACGCTCGCTGAGATAGATGCGAGAGTGTCGGAGTGGCGTGCGAGCTCATCGAGCAGCTCGTCGGCTGAATAGCGGATAGCGCGCTCAGCGGCCTTGGCGGGTACGGGCGCGAAGGCGGCCGCGACATGGTCGCAGTTAGGACGGTCCTTGGTATGACCGATGCTGGTGATGATAGGGACCTCGCACGCGAAGACCGCGCGGCATAGGCGCTCGTCGTCGAAGGCGACGAGGTCAGCAACCGAGCCTCCGCCGCGCGCGAGAATGATCACGTCGACACCGCAGGCTGCCTGCAGGCAAGCAAGCGCGTCGATGACTGAGCCCACTGCTTCCACCCCCTGGACCAAAGCAGGGCAGACGACGATGTCCTGCGCAGGGAAACGTTCGCGCAAGTGTCGGATGACATCGACCATGGCATCGGAGCCTTGGGCAGCGACGACTCCGACACGACGCGGGAACGCTCTCACCGGCTTGCGTCGACCCGTGACCAGAGTTATGCAGCTTGATGGAGCGAACCTCGCCTTCCACCCAGCCGTCGCCGAGATTCCGCAATGCCCCGTTGATGCGACGAGCAACCTGCGTGACCGAGAGAGCCGTTTGTGAGACAGAGATGTCAAGTGTGGTTGCCACGGCCGATACAAGCTACGACTATCGGCGGACGTTGCCGCCGCAGAGCCTGGCATTGTTTATTTGTTCCCGGCGCATCCACGTGCTCCCCGCAGATTTCCGGATCTAAAACGGGATGTCGTCATCCACCTCGGGCGACGCGGGTGGCGTGGCCGCAGGCGCACTCGTCGGAGGGATCTCGGCGACCTGATCTCTCCAGAATCCCGAATCGAATGCCGCAGCATCGTTAAGCCTCAAGATGATGGGTGCGTTGCACGAAGACGCTCGTCCGAAGACGACAGCGTGACGCTCGGGCAGAGAGGCGAGCAGTCGGGCGTGTGCCGAGCCAATGTAGTTCTCCAAGAAGCCCATGCCGGTCGCGTCATATATGCGCATCCCAACGATGATGTTGCACTGATTCAGGATGCTCTTCGTGACGTTCGCCGTTCGCTGCGTAATCAGGAGGCAGCCAAGGCCGTACTTGCGACCCTGAAGGATCGCCCGAGCCGTTCCGTTGACAGCCGAGCGCTCTGCCTCGTTGACGGTGGAGTTCCACTCGGGGACAAGGCTGTGGGCCTCCTCAAGCACGAGGCAGACGCGCGCGGTATCGCTGAATGTCTCGTCCACGAGTGCGAGCAGGCTCTCGGCGACCATCCGAGTCACGTCGACCATCGTCAAGCGCGCCATCGAGTTTGCTTTGCCGCTAAAGGGCTTCCCGTCCATCCGAGAGACCTCGAACCGGTTGGGGTTCAGAATCAGGAGACGCTCGTCCCCCTCAATGAAGTCGGTGAGGAGTTGCTTGAGTGCGTCGTGAAATTCAACGACATTGCCAGCTTGGTCGTTGCGCACTGAGCGATCGTCGAGATGCTGGATCGTCCGAGCCCGCAAGTCCTCGGCGATCGCTTGCTCGACTGCCGGCCCACAAACTGGGTCAAGGTGACTGCTGTACTGGCCCGTGATGTCCAGGATGACAACCTTCGTGCCGTGGGCAAGCATCCGCTTGACCAACTCCCACGCGAGATGGGTCTTGCCGACACCGAGGATGCCAAGGATCGCGGTGTTGTGGGTGACGGCTAGGTTCAAGTCAACACGGACGCCGTAGGCCGTACCGGGTACGTGCCCGATCTCCGGCGCAGAGAAGTGCTCTGCGTCCGCAGATACGAGTAGACGCACTGGCGAGCCTGGGGTTGGGATCCAGGCCGCGTTCTCGAATACGGTGTGGTGCTCACTCCAGATGCCGAGCTTGCGGGCAGTGACACGTACGACGTCGCGTGGACCCGCGTCGGCTCGCTGACCCGCTATGAGCGCCTCAGTGATCTGGTAAAGAACGTCGCGACCGCTAATACTGGCGACCACTAGTCGGCCCTCCTGGAGACCTGCGTCGGCAGCCATTGGCGCCGTGTCGATTAGGAGATCGGCCAGCGTCGTGCCCTCACCGACGAAGCCGACGATCGGGGCACCCTGCGGAGGATCGGAGACCTCGACCACACCACCTATGACGGCGGTCTCTCCTGCGGGTAGAGCTATGCGCACGCGCGGCTCATCAAGCAGGCTCGTGCTGTCCACTACCACGCCCTCCACGACTGAGCCCTTGAAGCAGGCGCGCATTCCGAGCTTGACGTTTGTGCCCTTCTGAAGCCGAGCTATCACGATGCCGGGATCCTCAACCAGCTCGACGACGCCGCCCACCTTCAGGGGCGTCGTCGCCTGGCGCCGAAGCAACCAGAGCCATACGAACTCCAGCGGAGTCAGGACGAAGATGACAAACCAGCTGAGGTAGAGCGCTGCCACCTTGCCCGCCGAATGGGCGAAAGCAGCGTAGCCGGCCCCGAACAGCAGGGCGCTGAACACCCATCGCGCCTGCCCGACTCGCCCTGAGACGCCCGCGGCCCAGGCGGCCAGACTGCCGAGCCGGTCGGTGCGGTCCTTGAACGTGATCGCCGACACGGACAGCACGATCAGGACGAGCCCGACGATCACGTAGATCAGGCGGCCCGTCGCAGCGGCGGTGTGCTTGATCTCCGCGCCCGCGAGCGACACAGAAGCACAGCCAATAACCAGGGCGATGCTGCTGGCGAGAGCATCGGCCGGGCGCGTAAAGAACGGCTCGATGATGAACTCGCCGAGAATCAGAACGCCGAATGCCGAATAGAACCACAAGCCGGGCAGACCAAATGGCGGCAGGAACCGCCCGTTCAGATAGAGCCCGAGGATGAGCAGCAACGCCACGTAGGCAATGGCGACGGCGAGGCGCGCCGGCTGGCTGAGTGCTGTACGGGCCGGCGCTCGTCGCGGAGAGGGCACAGGACGCCTACGATTCCTCGAGAGATGTCAGCACCACGGTGTCATTCATGAACACAGGATCACCGAATCCGCGGACGAGTCCAACCCCCGACGTATCCCTCCTCGGCCAAGGGCCACATGGTGACTGTGCTCAGCGAGGAAGAGCCGCCCGACTGCGCGCGGCCTCCTCGCCGTTTTCGTCTCATCAGCTACGGGGCATGCCGCGCAAGTCGACGAGGCTTACGAGGCATCATGTGGGAAAGATGTGGGAAAACAGCCTTTGGCCCGCTCGGCTGACAAGCCCGTTAACGCAAAAAGCCCCGCAAACACGGGGCCTATGCAATGGGCGATACTGGGCTCGAACCAGTGACCTCCGCCTTGTCGAGGCGGCGCTCTCCCAGCTGAGCTAATCGCCCTGGGATGAGGCTTAGCCTATCAACGGGCCGTCATCAGGGGTTCGCCTACGGGCCGCGTAGGGGGCTCGCATGCAGCCACATGGTGGGCTTGCCGAGCTACAACAGAATGTCCCGCGGCCGACAGATCCAAGGATCGACCGCGGGACATCGCGCTCTCTGACCAACTCAAGGCACAACCACAATCTGACCTTCGCGGCCGGCTTCGTTTGCGCCGGCGCCGCTGACGCCCTGGCCTTCCGTTTCGCCTCCCGAGCCCTGTCCGTAGCCGTAGGGACTCGCTTCGCCACCTTCGACCTGACCTTCGCGACCGCTCTGGCTTTCGACCTGGCCGCCTTCAAGTCCACGCCGGCTTTCCACCGCGCCCCCTTCGCCGCCACCACCGTAAGGGCTTTCGGAGGGCGATCGTGTGCCGTACGGCGATTCGCTGCCTGCCCGCCCTTCGCCGCCCGCACCGCTTTCGGTGAGCCCGGAGCCACTACCGCTCCCGCCGCCGGACTCGATCGTTTTGATCGCTTCGGAGACCGTGTTCGAGGAGATTGCAAAGCCAACGCCCGTGCTACCCGGCTGGGAGCCTTCGCTACCGGCGGCGTCGCTTGCGATCTGGGAGTTGACCCCAATCACCTCTCCCTGTTCGTTGAGCAAAGGACCGCCCGAGTTGCCCGGGTTGAGCGCCGCGTCTGTTTGGATCGCATTCTTGATCGGGGCGCCATCCGGAGCTTGGATTTCACGCCCCAGTGCCGACACGATCCCGCGCGTCAGGGTCTCGTTCAGACCGTAGGGGTTACCGATCGCATAGACCGGATCGCCCACTTCCACGGGGCTCGAGCTAACCAGTTTCAAAGCTTTCAAGCCCAGCCCTGAAGGATCGACCTTGATCAAAGCCAAGTCCTGATTTGGATCGGTGCCCACGACGGTGGCTGTGCGCGTCAAGTTCGAGGACTTGCCTGGGCTCACCGCCAGGCTCGTGCCCTCCGAGATCACGTGATCGTTGGTCAGGATCAATCCTTCTTCGTTCAGCACGATCCCCGTCCCCGAATCGCCCCCCTGTGCGGTGGTCGCCTTGATCGAGACCACGCCCGTCGAGTCCTGCTTATAGATCTGGGTGGCCGTGAGCGTGCTCGTAGACACCTCGCGCCGAGTCCCCGCTCCGCTGCTCTTGGTCGGGGAGAGCACCGTCGCCACGGGTTTCTTCGCCGCGCCGCCCGAGCCGCTGAGAGCTAGAAAGACAAGGCTGGCCCCCGTCGCTCCCGCGAGGGCGGCAATCAAGAAAACCGGCACACGATGCTTCACGGGACACCTCCAAAGTCGGGCTTTGAGTGTCCGTCGCACTCGTGTGCTTCCCCTAACAGCGCCAGAAAAGGTCGCTAACGACTTCCGAAACTCTCCCTAACGGAATTCGAAGCGCCGCATAAGCTTGCGTGGGGGCCGCCCCGGTCAACAACCGGAAGACGCCGGCTTGTGAAGGAAGTAAGGGCACCCCGGCGTACTGAACAGTGGAATGTGTTCAGCCCACAAGCTCACAGGTGCCCTATCGCTGCTGGTCGGACTCGCCGTGGCCACTACAACTGCGTCCGCCGCTTGGGGCACCGCCATCAATCTGGAGTCCCCGCCGAGTGCTCGTAGCGCGCTCTCCCCCACCCTGCCACCGGCGCCGGCCAACGACGAAAAGGCCAATGCGCAAGTCATCCACAGCCTGCCTGCCACGATCGACGGCACCACCATCGGCGCGACGCTGGAAGCGGACGAGCCCGAAACGTCGTGTCACGTCCCTACCGCCAGCTCCGTCTGGTACAGCCTGCGCGCCCAAGGCGCCGAGCGAATCGCGCTCAACCTCACCGCCGGTGGCGAGCTGGACGCAACGATCGACATCTATCACGCTGTGCGCTCCCAGCTTTTGTCGATCGACTGCCAGCAGACCGAATCCCACGGCAAGTCCTCGCTCACCTTCAAAGCTGCCAAGAACGGCCTCTATCTGATCCGCGTCGCCGCGCTTGCCAACTCGCAGCTTGCGAATTTCACATTGGAAGCCTTCCTTCCCACTCCCGCGATCGGACCGCCCGGCTTGGGGCTGCGCTCCACCGGAGTCAATGGGAAGGTCGACCGCATTCAGAACATCAACGCTGCCTATGCCTTCACCATGCGCGCGGGAGTCAGCTACCTGATCAACCTCGCGAACAAGACCGAAGGCGCCTGTGTCAGCGGATCGCTCTTTGCGCCCGGCACAAGCTCTTTCGAAGAAGGCTCCCCGCTTGCGCACGTCAACTGCGGCGGCTACCGGCTGTTCACACCCGGACCGGGACAGGGCGGACGCTACAGCTTCGAGGTGACACCCCGCTCCTCCTATCGA
>Ga0208586_1000232_pt1 | contig 21467 bp, 32 predicted proteins | sample NGESurshal072012_6_FD_184471 | JGI IMG/M metagenome (GOLD analysis project Ga0208586, IMG submission 184471) | Arctic peat soil microbial communities from Barrow, Alaska - NGEE Surface sample 53-3 shallow-072012 (SPAdes) | ecosystem: Environmental > Terrestrial > Soil > Wetlands > Peat ... | reverse complement strand
CGACGACGGTCCCCTCAACGGTAAACGCGTCTTCCTTTGGCTTGCTCAGGTTCTTTCTCCTTGGTAACGGCACGGCGGGACGTGAAAGAACAAAAACTCCTTCACGGATGGACCTCGAGGCATGCCAAGAGGTCGGCTGACAATTCTACCAAAATTCTGGCAAAACGCAAAATTCGGTAGTGGCCTAGTTTGAAGTCACAATTCTTTGCCGCCGCCTGTACTCCAGTATACGGGCCGAAGTCTCAGCCCCTTCCGTGGCGTATCGTCAGGCGAGTGAGCGAAAACCGAAGCCTTTGGACTGCATTTGGGGTTGCTCTAGTGACCATCGGCTTGGGCGGGTATGTGTCTCTGAAAGTGACCACGGGTCTCCTAACTCGCAAAGTGGATGTGTCTTACGAGATCAACCTGTGCCTTGTTATCGCCTCGGCAGGCGTTACGGTCATAATCTGCTTGACAATCGTGTTCTTCCAGATTTGGCGTGTCCGCCGTCGCATTGGGAAAATCACGCTGAAAGGCATGGATTTATTGGAAAGAACCAGGCAGAACATCATAAAACGAGAGCCCCAATGGGAGCATTTAGAGCGCGAATATGAAGTTTGGAACAAGCAGGCCGAGGATTGGCTAAAAATCAACGATTACACCGCATACTTTCTTTTCAAAAATGAGGCGGGGCTAGTCGCTACCCAGGGGTACAAAGTTATCGGTGGCAAAGAGGGGCTCCTCTGCAAATTGGACGTAAAACTTGCTCGACTGGCAGAGATTACGACACAGAGACTTTAGGCATTCAGTCGAGTAGTTCAGCGATTTCGTGAGTTGTCCAGATGTGGTCATCCAGACCAGCCGCCATTGCCGGTGATCGCTTAGTGAAAGTTCCGTCATCGTTCTTGATACGAAGGCTCTGGTGGGCTCGCGCGAAGTTGTAGTAAAGGAAATTGAGACTCACGGCGTGGGCGTGGAACTCGATTTTCTTTGAGAAGCCGTTGGTCAAACGGGTGAAGCGACGCATACCCATTCGCATGGTCAAGTTATTCCGCTCAACGTATGAAGTCGAAACTCGGCTCATGTCTGGGTTGCCAGCGATAACCCGAATGTCAATTCCAGTGCAGATGTCAGGGCTGTACTTGCGCTCTGGGTTCGACTTCTCGCCTACGGGGCGACCATAAATCTTGTGAAGCATGGCGAAATCAATGTTGTCTGCCCAGAGGCCATCAACAACGGTCAGGTAGTTTCGCAGACCGTCAGTCGTCAACTGAATGCGCGTGTCGTGCAAGCGGCTCTTTAGATCGGAGAGGAATACCCAGGCGTCTGAAATCGTGCGCTCGCCCACGAGCCACGAGGGGACCAGTTTGGTGTCAGCGTCTATGGCGGTCCACGTCCAAACGTCGCCAAAACCGAACTCGCCCGCCTTGTCTGTAGGTACGTTCTTTTCCTTTGAGTAGCAAAAGGACCAGATTTCGTCGCACTCAATGACCTTGCAGGGCAAGTCCACCATCCTCTCGGCTTGGTACTCAGAGGCCGCGTTGCCAACGTTTTGGAGAAGGTCAGAGATGGTCTGACGTGCAACACCAGTCGTGCGGCAAATGGCTCGCATCGACATGCCCTCGCAGAGGAGCCCAACGACTTCGGCTCTTTTTGCTGTGGTCAATTTGTTCATACTAGCCACTATACGTGAGGGTTAAACAGAAGTCAAGTGTATTGAAGACTGTTGTATTCTGTATTACAGAATGATAGTATCAATCACCTATACAGAAGAAAGGTGTATTACAATCATGTTGTTTGAAACACCTCCAATTGGAGACAGAGAGTTAGAAGTCCTCGAAATGATCGCGGATTTCGCAGAGAAATTGAGGCTGCGACTGCATGAGCCCCATCGTTGGCTCGGCTCGTTGAGGCGCGCTCAATTTGCGCGTGCAGTTCAGGGTTCTAACAGTATCGAAGGCTTTGACGCCGAAGTTGACGACGCAGCCGCCATTGAACTGGGTGAAGAGCCACTAGACGCTGACGAAGAAACGCGCCTTGCCATAAAGGGGTATTGCGACGCCATGACATACGTTCTGCAACTCTCATCTGAACCGAACTTTCATTACGGAGAGCAACTCATTAAGAGCCTGCACTTCATGATGACTTCGTACGATCTGAAACTCCGTCCCGGCCTGTGGCGCGTGGGAGGGATATTTGTGCGAAACGAGGAGTCTGGCGAGATTGTCTACGAAGGTGCAGACATTGATGATGTGCCGTCCTTGATGCATGAGCTAATGGCAGAACTACGCGCCGAAAATGATTGCCCGCTGATCATCAGGGCGGGAATGGCCCATCTCAATCTGGTCATGGTGCACCCATTTCGTGACGGGAATGGACGAATGGCTCGTTGCCTACAGACACTCGTCATGGCGCGCAACGGGGTGCTGTCGCCAGTGTTCTGCAGTATCGAGGAATACCTAGGTAGAAATACACAGTCGTACTATGACGTTCTCGCGAAGGTTGGACAAGGTGCTTGGAATCCTTCTGGCGATGCGACCGAATGGGTCAGGTTTATTCTCACCGCTCATTTACGACAGGCGCGGACCTTGCAACTCCGAATCAAAGAAAGCGAAAGACTTTGGGGCGATTTGGAGCGGATAGTGCAACTAAACCACCTTCCAGAGCGGACTATTCCTCTACTCTTCGATGCTGCCATGAGATACCGCATAAGGAACGGAACATACCGGGCGATTCTTGAAGATTCAGATGAAGCAATAACAGACCAGGTCGCGAGTCGAGATCTCAAGCAATTGACCAATGTAGGTTTGCTCACGCCTCACGGCTCTGCGAGGGGACGTTTTTACACGGCAACACCAATACTTGCCGCCATCAGACAAGTGATAATCAATGATCGCGACCCTCGTGACGACTCAGACCCGTTTTCCGGTGTTTCTTGATTTTGCCCAACGAGCATTGACAGCCTTGCGCGCCGATTCAGAACGCTCGTCAGGAGTCATATGGGACGCTCTGACGACTCCACCCACCTTGCCGCCTTTGCGGCCAGAAATCTGAGCGTCGGTTTCTTCCGAATCGTCTTTGCCATCCGTGGCCTGTTGGACGACGGCCCAAGCACGCTGCGCCGAGTCGCCCTTCTTTGGGGACTTCTTCACTACGCGGCTTTTAGTGCAATGTACTGGGCGACGGGAGCGTCTAGACGCTCGTGGACGTAGGCCACGCCAATTGCGGAGAGAGTCGAGAGCAACAGTTTTCCTTCGGACGAAACGTCCGTTAATTCATTGATCGCGATGTGAACCACCACACCGGCAACGATGCCAACGATGAGGTGGCTCGCGGCCCTCTGGCCAGGAGTGGGGACGGGAGCGGGAACTGGGACCAATTGTGCCATGGCAGGATTTTACACGGAGCCTATGGAAAACTCCAAGCACGAATCATTCAAACTAGGCCACTACCCAAAATTCAGCCCGGTTCCGTCCCGACGAACCGATGCTTCCATCATAGTTGCCCACAATGTGACCCGCGACCCTAGTGCCCATACGGAAAATGCCCCCATGCTGGGTACATGGGGGCAGCGAGTCAATCACTTTCAAGCGAACCGGTGACTCGTGACGAGTGTCTACGTCTGTTGCGCGAAGCCAACGTCGCACGAGTGCTGCTTTCGGTGGGCGCCCTGCCGGCGGCTCTTCCGGCCCGTATCCAACTGGTCGGGACAGATCATTTGGTCATCTCGAGTCGAGAGAACGCAGTTTTGGTGGCCGCTCGGCGTGGTGACGTCATCTCGGTCCAGATCGACGGCCTCGATCCCGACGACCGCACCTGGTCCGTCACGGTCACCGGAATCGCGGCCTCGGCCCCGTCCAACACGTTAGATGCCGAGGGATTCAAACGTCCGGTGGACCCTCGAGCCACGTTGATCGTCCTTCCCCTCTCAGTTGTGATCGGACGACGCGAGCACTAACGCTTTTTGCATGTTTTCGAACTGTGAAAGGATTCCCTTAGTGGCGTTTCACCAAATCAACGATCCGCAGCGACTTCACGCCCTGATCGACGCAATTCTCCTCATTGAGACTGACGCGGACTTAGACGGCCTCCTCTCTCGAATCATCGACACCGCGAGCCGGCTAGTGGGCGCGCAGTACGGCGCGCTCGGGGTCATCTCGCGAGACGGCACCACGCTCTCGAGTTTCATCACCTACGGAATCAACCGCGAGCAGCGCGCGGCCATCGGGTCCGAACCGCGCGGCCACGGACTGCTGGGCGAAATCATTCGACGACGAACGACGCTGCGAATCGACGAACTGGCCGAACACTCGACCTCGTCGGGCTTTCCCCCGAACCATCCACCGATGCGTCGGTTCCTGGGCGTGCCGGTGGCGACGGGCGACGGACACGTCTTCGGCAACCTCTATCTCACCGATCCCTTGGACGGCGAACCATTCAGTGAAGAGGACGAGCAACTCATCGAGGCCTTCGGCCGAGCCGCGGGATTGGTGATCGATCAAGAGATGTTGCGATCGAACGTGCGCCAGTTGACGCTGACCGAGGAGCGCGAACGATTGGCGCGTGACCTCCACGACACGGTCATCCAACGTCTCTTCGGTGTCGGGCTCGCGCTGCAGATCTCGCTGCCGTCGATCGTCAACGACGACGTGAGGGCTCGCATCAATAACGTGCTCGACGAACTTGACGTCACGATTCACGAGATCCGCACCACCATCTTCGAAATCGACCAAGACCACCCCATGGATCAGACCCTCGAGGAGCGAGTGCAGGCGCTTTCGAGCGAGGTCGAATCTCGGCTCGGGGTACTGGCCGACGTGAAGGTCGAGGCGGGCATCGACGATGAGATCGGACCGGAGTTGGCGCATCAATGCGTGCAGGCCCTGCGCGAGATTCTCTCCAACGTCGTTCGACATTCGCAGGCCACGGCGGTGGAAGTAAAACTAGAGACGGACGGTAACCTCATTGAGGTGATCGTGCGGGACAACGGAATCGGCTTCACCCCCAATATCGGCTCCGGCCGCGGAGTGCGAAACCTGTCGTCGCGCGCGCGCGAGTTGGGCGGTAACTTCACGATTGACTCGAAAATCGGCGGCGGCACCACGGTGCGCTGGTCCGCGAATCGATCGGTCTGAGATGATCCAACTGCTGTTGGTCGATGATCACGAGATCGTTCGGCGGGGACTGCACGAACTGTTCGAAGTCGAAGACGACCTTCACGTCCTGGTCCAAGCGGGCTCCCTGGACGAAGCGCTGAAGCTCGATCTCGCCGACGTGGACGTCGCCGTGCTCGACGTCCGTCTGCCCGACGGCAGCGGGGTGGACCTTTGCCGACAGCTACGCGCGGTGCGTCCCGAACTCGCCTGTCTGATGTTGACCTCCTTCGCCGACGACGAAGCACTCAACGCCTCGTTCCTGGCCGGAGCCCGCGGCTACGTGTTGAAGAACGTCCGCGGCAGCGATCTGATCACGTCGATCCGACGGATCGCGCGAGGCGAGATGTTGCTCACGCCCGAGCAGATCGAACGCGCGAGGGATCACCTTCGTCGACAGATCTCCGAAGACATCCGCCTCGAGAGTCTCAGTCCTCAAGAGCACCGGATACTGGATCTCTTAAGTGAGGGCCTGAGCAATCGCGAAATCTCCGACGCCATGTTCCTGGCCGAGAAAACGGTGAAGAACTACGTCTCGAACCTTCTCGCCAAGTTGGGATTCCAACGTCGAACCGAAGCGGCGCTCTTCTCGCAGCGTCAACAGGACCGCGCGCACCCCAGGGATTAAGCGGCGGTGAAGACTTCCGGACCGTTCTCGGTGATGGCGATCGTGTGTTCGAAGTGGGCCGAGAGCGAACCGTCCTGGGTCATGACGCTCCAGCCGTCGTCCAACACGTAGGTCTCGTAGCCGCCGACGTTCACCATCGGCTCGATGGCGAAGACCATGCCCTCTTTCAAGGTCGGCCCGGGCGTGCCCGGCCAGTAGTTGGGCACCTGGGGGCTTTCGTGCATCGCGGTACCGATGGCGTGGCCGACGTACTCGCGAACGACGGAGTACCCGGCGGCCTCGGCCACGTTTTGCACGGCCCGTCCGATTTCGTTGAGTCGGTTGCCCTTCGTCAGTTGATCGATGCCGGCCCACAACGAGCGCTCGGTGACCTCGATCAGTCGCTGCGCCTCGTCACTGATGACGCCGACGCCCGCGGTGTAGGCGGCGTCACCGTGGTAGCCCTCGATGATCGCCCCGCAGTCGACCGAGATGATGTCACCCTCACGAAGCGCGTAGTCCCCGGGAATGCCGTGCACGATCATGTCGTTGGGACTCGTACAGATCACCGCGGGGAAACCGTGGTAGTTGAGGAAGTTGGAGCGGGCGCCGCGCTTGGTCAGGACCTCGGCCGCGACCTCGTTCAATTGGCGCGTCGTGATGCCCGGTCGAATCGCCGCGCGCGTCGCTTCGTGCATCTCGGCCACGACCTTGCCGGCCTTTCGCATCTTGTCCAGTTCGTCCGCCGAGCGCCTCACGCCAAGCCCCGTTCGTGGACCGCCTTCATGATCTCGTCGGTCACCTCATCGGGACTCTGGTCTCCGTCGACGGTGACCAGCAGCCCTCGCGACCCGTAGAACGACAGGAGCGGCTCGGTGTCTCGTTCGTAGTTCATCAGTCGAGTGCGTATCGCTTCAGGGTAGTCGTCGGTGCGCTGTATCACGTCACCGCCGCAGTTGGAGCAGGTTCCCGAGATCGCTTCGATGTCGGTGTCCTTATAGGTCGTGCCGCACTCCTGGCAGACCCGTCGCGACGAGAGTCGCTGGGTCACCAGTTCGATCGGCACGTCGAGGTTGATGCAGAGTTTGATGCCGTCCTCGCCGAGCATTCCTTCGAGCGCTTCGGCTTGACCGATGGTGCGCGGAAAGCCGTCCAGCAGAACGCCTCGTTGGGCGTCGGCCTGTTGGAAGCGCTCTTCCACCAGCTGATTCACGATGTCGTCCGAGACCAGGTCACCGGCCTCGAGGATGGAGGCCACCTTCATTCCCAGTTCGTTACCGGCCTTCACCGCGGTACGCAAGATGTCGCCGGTCGAGACGTGCGGGATGCCGAACTTCTCAGAGAGCACCGCGGACTGGGTTCCCTTACCGGCGCCCTGTTTGCCCAGCACGATGAGATTCAGACGTGGCGACGACATGACTAGCGCTTCAGGAAGCCTTCGTAGTTGCGCATCATGAGTTGGCTGTCTATCTGACGCATGGTCTCGAGGGCGACGCCCACCGCGATCAACAAGGTCGTGCCGTAATACGGGAAGCGGTTGATGTTCCACAGCGCCATCAGGATGCTCGGCACCACGGCGACCGAGGCGAGGAAGAACGCCCCCACGACGGTGATGCGCGAGAGCATCTTGGCGAAGTACTTCTCGGTCGGCATGCCCGGTCGGATGCCCGGCACGAAACCACCTTGTTGACGAAGCATCTCGGCCTGCTGGTGCGGTTCGAAGGCGATGTAGACGTAGAAGAACGTGAAGGCCACGATCAAGACGAAGTCCGAGATGATGTAGAAGAAGCTGGTGGGGTGCAACGAGGAGTTCACGAAGTTGGTGAAACTGGCCCAGGGCACGATGTTGCTCAACAGGATCGGGATGTAGAGCACTGACGAGGCGAAGATGATCGGGATTACCCCGGACTGGTTGACCTTCAGCGGGATGTACGTCGAATTGCCGCCCATCTCCTTGCGGCCGACGACTCGTCGGGCGAAGGTGACCGGGATGCGCCGTTGACCGTTGTCCATGAAGACAATGAGCACCAGCAGCGCGATGGAGACCAGGATCAGTACCACGAACTTGACCGGGCCACCCTCGTCGAGCACGGCGTGTCCGCCGGAGGGGATGCCGGCGACGACGTTGGCGAAGATCAACAGACTCATGCCCTGACCGATGCCGCGCTGGGTGATGAGTTCGGCGAGCCACATGACGAAGGCCGTGCCGGCGGTCATGATGGCGACCATGAACAGCCCCAACGAGAGGCTGAACTTGGGGATGAGGTCGATGTTGAACCCGAGCAAGGCCTGGTCGTGACCGTGGAAGGCGTAGATGAGTCCGGTTGACTGCAGCAGCGCCAACCCGATGGTCAGGTAGCGGGTGGTCTGGGTGATCTTCTTCTGTCCGACGGCACCCTGGTCGCGCCACTGGGTCAGCTTGGGGATGACGGTGGTCAGGAGTTGGATCACGATGGAGCTGGTGATGTAGGGCATGACGCCGAGTCCGAAGACCGCCAGTCGGGTCAGGGCGCCACCGGAGAAGAGGTTCAAGAAGCCGAGCACGCCACTGGCGCCGGCCTTGGACTGGAGCAGTTGGACCTGGCTCCAGCTCACGCCGGGGATCGGGATATTGGCGCCAGCCTGGTACAGGCAGATGACGCCAATCGTGAACAAAACCTTGTTGCGCAGGTCTGGTACGCGAAAGATGTTCCCGAGTCGCCGTAGCACGGTCGGACCTTAGCGGTTCTGGTGTTGGTTGCCCGAGGCCGGAGGGCGAACGGCGAAGGGCAACGCCACTTCGCTCGTCGTGCCACCCGCGGCCTCGATGGCGGCCTTGGCCGACGCCGAAAATCGGTGAGCCGATACGTTCAACTTCGTGGTGAGTTCGCCACGACCGAGAACTTTCACGAAATCCTTGCGTCGCGCCAGTCCGCGCTCGACGAGGACGTCGAGGCTGATGTCGCTGACGCCCAGGGCCGCGAGGGCGTCGAGGTTCACCGGCGTGTACTCGACGCGGAACGGGTTGGTGAAGCCCTTCAGCTTGGGGATGCGCTGGAGGAGCGGCAACTGACCGCCCTCGAAACCGGCCGGGATCGTGCGACGGGCCTTCTGGCCCTTGGTGCCACGCCCGGCCGTCTTGCCGCCGCGACCACCGATACCACGACCGACGATCTTCTTGCGCTTGATCGAGCCATCGGGTGACTTGAGATCGTGCAACTTCATTCCTTGACCTCTTCTACTTTCACGAGGTGCGGCACACGAGCGATCATCCCGTGGATCTCGGGACGATCGGGCAGCACGTTGGATTGGCCAATACCGCGAAGGCCGAGCGCGCGGAGGGTTCCGCGGTGCTTGGGCTTGGTGGCGATGCCGGAGCGTATCTGGGTGACCTTCAACATCATCTCAGCTCTCCGTTACCTTGAACAGGTCGCCCTCACGCTGACGCTCGCGATAGGCGCGAAGGGTCCCGCTGGGGATGACGTGGTCGGCCGGCTTGTCGCGCGAGGCGGCGATCTCCTCGGGGCGACGAAGCTGCTTGAGGCCCTCGATGGTGGCGTGGGCCACGTTGATGCCGTTGGAGGATCCCAGGGACTTGGCGATGATGTCCTTGACGCCGGCCATCTCGAGGATGGCGCGCGCGGCGCCGCCGGCGATGACGCCGGTACCGGGAGCGGCCGGCTTCATCAACACCCGTCCGGCACCGGAGGCGCCGAGGACCGGGTAGACGATGGTGGTGCCGGCGAGCGGCACGTCGAAGAGGTTCTTGCGAGCCTCTTCGATGCCTTTTTGCACCGCGAGCCCCGCCTCCTTGGCCTTGCCGTAGCCGAGACCGACGCGACCCTTGCCGTCACCGATCACCATCAAGGCGGTAAAGGAGAACCGACGTCCACCCTTCACGACCTTCGAGACGCGGTTCACCTTGATGGTGCGCTCTTCGAACTGTTCCAGGTCAGCCATTAAAACTCCAGTCCGGCGGCGCGAAGGGTGTCGGCGAACGCCGCCACCCGGCCGTGATAATCGAATCCGCCACGGTCGAAGACGACGGCGGTGATGTTGGCCTCTTTGGCTCGCTTGGCCAGCAGTTCGGCGACGGCCTTGGCCCCGGCGATGTTGCCCCCGGTGCTCTTCTTGAGGTCGGCCTCCACCGATGAGGCGGCGGCCAGCGTGCGACCGGCCACGTCATCGATGATCTGGGCCGAGATGTGCTTGTTGGTACGCGAGACCGCGACGCGCGGACGCTCGGCCGTGCCCGAGAGGCGACGGCGGATGCGCGCGTGACGACGCTTGCGTAACTCCAATGTGGTTCGTGCCATTACTTCGCAGCCTTTCCAGCCTTGCGCACTACTCGTTCTCCGAGGTAGCGAACGCCTTTGCCCTTGTAGGGCTCGGGCTTACGGATCTTGCGGATGGACGCGGCCACTTGACCGACGGCCTCCTTGTCAGCGCCTTTGACGATGACGCGCGTGGGCAGCGGCACCTCGAAGGTGACGCCCTCGGGCGCGGTGAACTTGACGGGGTGCGAGAAGCCCAGGGCGAGGTCCAGCACGCCCGGTCCCCCGTTGGCGGCGCGGTAGCCGACGCCGATGATCTCGAGCTCCTTGGACCAGCCGTCGGTCACGCCGATCACCATGTTGGCGATCAACGTGCGCGTCAGTCCGTGCAGCGAACGGTACTGCGTCTCGTCGTTGAGGCGCGACACCGTCAGCACGTCGCCGGACTGCTCGAGCGTGATGCCGTCGGGAATGATGCGGCTCATGGTGCCGTTCGGGCCCTTCACCGTCGCGACGCCGTCGGCGACCGTGACGCTCACGCCGGCGGGCACGGTGATGGGGTTATTGCCGATTCGCGACATCAGCCACCTCCGGGTTGCGGGGACTACCAGACATAACAGAGCACCTCGCCGCCGAGCTTGGCCTTGCGGGCTTCGCGGTCGGTCATCAGGCCGTGACTGGTCGAGACGACGGCCACGCCGACGCCCCCCAAGACCTTGGGCATCTGATCGGACTTCTTGTAGATGCGAAGGCCGGGCTTGGAGACGCGCTTGATGCCGATGATCGTCTTCTTGCGGTCCTCGGAGTACTTGAGCGTGATCTCCAGTTGATTGCCGGGCTTGCCGTCGACCTTGGAGACGGAGAAGCCAGCGATGAAGCCCTCGCGCTCGAGGACCTTCGCCAAGTTCTCCTTCAACTTGGAACTGGGCATCTTCACGGTGTCGAACATCGCGGAGTTGGCGTTGCGGATTCGCGTGAGCATGTCGGCGATGGGGTCGGTCATGGTCATGATCTACCTACCAACTCGCCTTGGTCACGCCGGGGATTTCGCCGGCGTGCACCATCTGACGCAAGCAGATACGGCACAGGCCGAACTTGCGGTACACCGAGCGCGGTCGACCGCACCGCTCACAGCGCGTGTAGGCACGCGTCGAGAACTTCGGGGTCTTCTGTTGCTTGATTCGAAGAGCTTTCTTCGCCATATTTACTTGTTCTCCTGCTTGAAGGGGAAGCCGTACGCGCGCAAAAATGCGCGTCCCTGCTCGTCGTTCGTTGCCGTGGTGACGATGGTGATGTCGAAACCACGCGCAGCGTCGATCTTGTCGTAGTCGACCTCGGGGAAGATCAACTGGTCATTGATACCGAACGTGTAGTTGCCGTGTCCGTCGAAAGACTTCGGCGACAGACCACGGAAGTCGCGGATACGCGGGATCGCCAGGCTGAGCAGCCGGTCGAAGAACTCCCAGGCGCGGTCTCCGCGCAGTGTCACCTTCACGCCGATGGGCTGTTCCTCGCGGAGCTTGAAACTGGCGATCGACTTCTTCGCGCGCGTCACGACCGGCTTTTGGCCGGTGATGAGCTCGAGGTCGCGCTGGGCACCCTCGAGCAGTGACGCCTGCTGCGTGGCGCGACCGACCCCGGAGTTGAGGACGATCTTGGTCAGGCGCGGGACCCGCATGATGTTGTCGAGGCCCAGTTCCTCTTTCAAGGCGGGACGAATCTCCTCGTCGAAACGGACCTTGAGACGGGGGCGGGTGGTGGTGCTCACAAGACCTCCCCACACTTGCGACAGACGCGGTGCTTCACGCCGTCTTCGGTCTTGTAGCCGACCTTGGCCGGTCCCTTGTGGTGGTCGCACCAGAGCGCGACGTTGCTCGCGTCGAGCGGCATCAACTTGTCGATGATGCCGGCCTGCATGGTGGAGCCGGCCTGCTTGGTGTGGCGCTTGGCGATGTTGAGGCCGTCGAGGATCACCTTGTTGGCGTTCGGCATCGCCTCTTCGACGTGGGCCCGCTCGCCGCGGAACTTGCCGGCCAGGACGAACACTTCGTCACCCTTACGGATCTTCATTACAGCACCTCCGGGGCCAGGGAAATGATTCGCATGAACTTCTTGTCGCGCAGTTCGCGACCCACCGGCCCGAAGATGCGCGTACCGCGCGGCTGCAGCTGGTCGTTGATCAGCACCGCGGCGTTCTCGTCGAACTTGATGTAGGAACCGTCGGGACGGCGCTTCTCCTTGGACGTGCGAACGACGACGCAGCGAACCACGTCGCCCTTCTTTACGGCGGCGCCGGGGATCGCTTCTTTGACGGTGGCGATGAAGACGTCACCGATCGAGGCGTAGCGACGACGTGATCCACCGAGCACGCGGATGCACAGGACTTCCTTCGCCCCGCTGTTGTCGGCGACCTTGAGTCGGCTCTCTTGTTGAATCATCGCGCACGCTCCACGACTTCGGTGAGGCGCCAACGCTTCAGCTTCGAGAGCGGACGGGTCTCTTGGACGCGGACCTTGTCACCGATCTTGGCTTCGTTCTTCTCGTCGTGGACGTAGAGCTTCTTGGTGCGCTGGACGGTCTTGCCGTAGCGAGGGTGACTCACGCGCTCGTTCACCGCGACGACCAGCGTCGAGTTCATCTTGTCCGAGACGACGATGCCCTCGCGGACCTTGCGGGGATTGACCCTGTTGGTTTCATTCGAGTCAGACATGACTACTCACCTTCTCCTTGCGCCTCAGCGGCCGCGATCTCACGCTCGCGCGCGAACGTCGAGAGACGGGCCACGTCGCGTCGCACCTCGTTGAGGCGCGCCGAGTTGTCGAGCTGACCGGTCGCGAGCTGAAAGCGCATGTTGAAGAGCTCGCGGCGCGACTCCGCGAGTCGCTCGAGCAGTTCGCGGTCGCCCAAGAGTCGCATCTCGGCGATTCGTTCACGGGTCTTGGCCATTAGATGCTCACTTCCGGGGTCCCGTGCGTGCCGGGACGAATGACGAATTTGGCCTTGATCGGCAGTTTCTGGATAGCGCGCTCCATAGCCTCGCGAGCCAGGGCCTCATCGACCCCACCGAGCTCGAACATGATGCGGCCGGGCTTCACCACGGCGACCCAGAACTCGGGGTTGCCCTTGCCCGAACCCATGCGGGTCTCGGCCGGCTTTTGCGTAACGGGCTTGTCGGGGAAGACGCGGATCCAGACCTTGCCACCACGCTTCACGTGACGAGTCATCGCGATACGAGCCGCTTCGATCTGTCGCGCGGTGATCCAGCCTCGTTCGAGGGCTTGGATTCCGAAGTCGCCGAAGTTCAGCTCGACTCCGCCCTTGGCGTTGCCGCCACGACGTCCGCGCTGCTGCTTGCGGTGCTTTACCTTGCGGGGCATCAACATGGCTACTCGGCGTCCTTCCGGAAGTGCGGGGTGTCGTTGTGCTCCTGGGCGGTACGACGCTCGATCTCTTCTTCGACGCTCAGCTGCGCCTCGACCTCGGGGGTCACGGCCAAAAGATCGACCGACTCGACCTCGTCGCCGTCCACGACGATCTCTTCGACGACCTCGTCGAGGACCGGCTCGGCCTCGACGCGGCGGCGTCCACCGCCGGCGCGCACGACACCCTTGGGGGCCGAGGATCCGCCCGACGACGCCACCGGGGTCGCGTCGCCCGCGGCCATGGCGGCCTCGCGTACGATCTTCTCGTCGTTGGTCAACTGGTAGGGCAAGATGTCGCCCTTGTAGATCCACACCTTCACGCCGATGCGTCCGGTCGAGGTGCGGGCCTCGCGGAATCCGTAGTCGATGTCGGCGCGCAGGGTGTGCAGCGGCACGCGGCCCTCGCGGTAGGACTCGCGGCGTGACATCTCCGCGCCACCGAGACGTCCCGACGCCTGGATCTTGACGCCCATGGCGCCGGCCTTCTGCACCGTTTGGATACCACGCTTCATGGCGCGACGAAAGGCCACGCGACGAAGTAGTTGGTCGCAGATTCCCTGGGCGATCAAGGCCGCGTCCAGTTCGGGCTGCTTGATCTCTTGGATGTTCAGAGAGATCTTGTTCTTCTGACCGGTGATCTTCTCGAGGTCCTTCTTCAGGCGCTCGGCCTCGGCGCCGCGGCGACCGATGACGATGCCCGGACGCGCGGTGTGGATGTCGACGCGGATACGGTCAGAGTTGCGCTCGATCTCGATGCGACTGACCGCGGCGCTCTCGAGCTGCTTGGTCAGGTAGTCGCGGATCTTCCAGTCCTCGATGACGAGGTCCTTGTAGCCGCGCTCTTTGAACCAGCGCGACTTCCAGTCCGTCGTGATCCCGAGACGGAAACCGTAGGGGTTTACCTTCTGACCCATTACTTCGTCTCCTCAGTGGTCTCGTTTGAATCGTTGCCGTCGGCCGGCGTCTCGTCAATCGGCGCTTCATCAATCGGCGCTTCGTCGACGGGCGTCTCGGCCACGTCTTCGGCGTCGACCTCGTCCGTGGCGACCAGGTCCTCGACCGGGGTGTCGACGGTGTCGAACTCCATGAGGTCGGTTTCGTTGACCTCGTCCTCTATCTGGGCGTTCGCGTCCGCCGCCGCCTCCAGGGCTTCGTTCTCGGCCGCTTCGACGGCGGCGGTCTCGCGCTTGTTCAAACTGGCCTGCTGGTCGGCGCGACGACGCGACGACGCCACCCGGCGAGTGCGCGACACGGCGGCCTGGGCGGTACGTGCGTTGCGAAGGGTCGCGAGGCGCTCGTCATCGAGTCGCGACACGATGACCGTGATGTGGCACGAACGCTTCATTATCTTTCCGGCGCGTCCACGCGCCCGGGGCGTGAAGCGCTTCATGGTGATGCCTTCGTCGGCGTAGGCGGCCGACACGAAGAGCTCGTCGGCCTGCATGGCGTCGTTGGTGACGGCGTTCGCCACGGCCGAGGCGAGGACCTTACCGATCACGTCGGCGGCCTCACGGGTGGTACCGGCGAGAATCTCGCGCGCGGTGGTGACGTCCTCGCCGCGAATGAGGTTCAAGACGACGCGCGCCTTGCTGGCCGACATGTGATAGCCGCGCAGCGTGGCCCGGGTGCCGGGACGTTCGTTCAACTTGGGACCGGTCATCAGCGCTTACCCGTCTTTTCCTGGCCGGCGTGGAAGCGGAAGGTTCGCGTCGGCGCGAACTCCCCCAGCTTGTGGCCGACCATCGACTCGTTCACGAAGACCGGGACGTGGCGACGCCCGTCGTGCACGGCGAAGGTGTGCCCGACCATGTCGGGGATCACCGTCGAACGACGGCTCCAGGTCTTGATGACCTTCTTCTCGTTCGCCGCGTTCATCGCGTCCACCTTCTTCAAGAGGTGTGCGTCGATGAAGGGACCCTTTTTGAGGCTTCGTGACATTCTCTACCTACCTCCGCGCGCCGCGTCCACGGCGACGACGAATAATTAGCGCGTCTGATGTCTTTGGCAGACGCGTACGACCTTCGGGCTGGCCCCACGGCGAGACCGGATGACGTCCACCGGACGTCTTGCCTTCGCCACCACCGAGGGGGTGGTCGACCGGGTTCATGGCCACACCGCGCGTCTGGGGGCGGATGCCCTTCCAGCGGTTGCGGCCGGCCTTGCCGATCGAAGTTAATTCGTGCTCGGAGTTGCCGACGATGCCGAGCGTGGCGCGACAGTCGATCGGCACGCGGCGCATCTCGGTCGAGGGCAGTCGCAACGTGGCGTAGGCGCCCTCTTTGGCGACGATCTGCACGCCCATGCCGGCACTGCGGGCCATCTTGCCGCCGCCGCCGGGACGCAGTTCGACGTTGTGGACCGTGGAACCGGTTGGGATGAAGCGCATCGGCAACGCGTTGCCGTTGCGGATGTCGGCCTTGGGACCGGACTCGACCATGTCGTCGACCTTCAGACCGTTCGGCGCGAGGATGTAGCGCTTCTCGCCGTCGAGGTAGTGCAACAACGCGATGCGACAGGTTCGGTTCGGGTCGTATTCAATGGCGGCCACGCGCGCGGGAACGGCGTCCTTGTTGCGCTTGAAATCGATGATTCGGTACTGCTGCTTGTGACCTCCTCCGCGGTGACGCGAGGTCTTGCGGCCGTAGTTGTTGCGACCACCGGTCTTGGGCTTGGAGTCGAGCAGCGACTTCTCGGGAAGGGTCTTCGTGATGTCGGCGAAGTCCGAGACCGTCTGGAAGCGCCGACCGGGGCTGGTGGGTTTGCGTTGTCGTAGCGCCATGGTCGTCCTTAGTTCTCGAAGAGGTTGATGGTGTCACCGGCCCGCAAGGTGACGATGGCCCGCTTCGAGCCGGGGCGCATGCCCACGACACCGGTGCGACGGTTGCGCGTCGACTTACCCTTGCGGTTGAGAGTGTTGACGTTGGTGACCTTCACGTTGAAGGTCCGCTCGACGGCGTTTCGTACGTCGACCTTGGTCGAGCGCGGATCCACCACGAAGACGTAGGTGCCCTTATCCATCAAGGCGTAGGTCTTCTCCGAGACCACGGGGCGAATCAGGACGCTCATGGCATCGCGCATCAGCTCTTCTCCTTCAGCGTCGGCAACGTTTCATCGGTGAAGAGGATCCAGTCACAGTCGAGGACGTCATAGGCGTTGACCTCGCCGGCGTCGATGGTCTTGACGTTCATCAAGTTACGGAACGAGCGGAGGGCCGTCGCGTCATCGCGTCCTAACACCACCAAGATTTTCCCGTCGAGCCTGAGGGCTTCGAGGGCGCCGATCGCGTCCTTGGTCCGGGGCGTCTCCCACGTGGCGAAGCTGTCGATGATCGCGACGCGATTCATTGAAGCGCGGTCCGACAGCGCCGAGTAGAGCGCCAGACGAATCATCTTCTTGGGCGTCTTCTGGTCGTACTTACGCGGCTTCGGTCCGAGAGCGATGCCACCGCCCGGGTACTGGGGCGCGCGGATGGTGCCCTGACGAGCGCCACCGGTACCCTTCTGGTTGAAGGGCTTGCGGCCGCCACCGCGAACCTCTTTGCGCGTCTTGGTCGACTGCGTTCCCGAGCGCTTGGCGGCCAGTTGCGCCTTGATCACCTGGTGCAACACGGCCATGTTGGGCTCGATGCCGAAGATCGTCGGCTCGAGATCGACGGTGCTGAGCGCGCTCCCGTCGAGGGACATGCGCGCGGCCGCGCGCTTAGCGGGCTCGGGCCGGACCTTCTTGATCGGACCACGGAGGGTAAAGACCTCGGTCATCGCGTGCCTCCGGCCTTCATCGGATTCTTCACCGAGGTACGGAGAACGACCGTGCCGCCACGGGGACCGGGTACGGCCCCCTTGATGAGCACGAGGTGGCGCTCGACGTCCACGGAGATCACTTCGAGATTGGTCGTGGTCACTTGTCCGCCCCCCATGCGACCGGCCATCTTCGTTCCCTTGAAGACGCGACCGGGCGTGGCGCAGGCGCCGATGGAACCGGGGGCGCGGTGGTGCTTGTGGTTACCGTGCGCGGCGCCCATGCCCGAGAAGTTGTGGCGCTTCATGGCCCCGGCGAAGCCCTTGCCCTTGGCGACCGCGGTGGCGTCGATCATCTCGCCCTTTTCGAAGGCGTCGGCGAGGATCTCCTGGCCGACTTCGTAGCCGGTGACGTCATCGAGGCGAAGTTCGACCAGTTTCTTGCCGGGCGTCACGCCGGCCTTCTCGAAGTGTCCGAGCTCGGGCTTGGACAGCGTCGAGAGGCGACGGGTTCCCCAAGTCACCTGGACGGCCGAGTAGCCCTCCTTCTCCGGCGTCTTCACCTGCACGATGCGAGCGGGGCTGACGCGCACGACCGTCACCGGGATGGCCCGGTTCTGGGCGTCCCAGACCTGGGTCATGCCCACCTTCTCGCCGACGATCGCTTTGGTCGCCACGTGTGCCTCTTTCTTCCTCTATGCGTCGGTTGCCGACACACAGACGCTCCGCCGGGTAACGAAACCCGAACGGAGCGCTCGACTGGTTTGGTTCAGCGTTCCCCAAAGGGCAACTGAACACTTCTTTTTTCCGCCCGAACTGCTTTATGGGGGCTATTAACCGTACACCATCAGGCCCCGCGCGCGCAAAGGCGCGCGGGTCCGGTGTCAGACTTGGCGAATCTTGATCTCGATGTCGACGCCGGCCGGAAGGTCGAGACGCTGGAGCGAATCGACGGTCTTGGCGGTGTGGTCCACGATGTCCAAAAGACGCTTGTGCACGCGCATTTCGAAGTGCTCGCGCGAGTCCTTGTGCTTGTGGGGTCCGCGAACGACGGTGTAGCGGTGCTTCTCGGTGGGCAGGGGCACGGGGCCCTGCACCCTCGCGTTCGTGCGCTCGACCGTCTGGACGATCTTCGCGGTGGACTGGTCCAGGACGCCGTGGTCGAAGGCCTTCAGCCGGATGCGAATCATTTGTCGGTTGTCGGCCATGAATAACTACTTCAAGATCTTGACGACGCGACCGGAACCGACGGTACGGCCACCCTCGCGGATGGAGAAGGTGAGACCCTCTTCCATGGCGATCGGCTTACCCAGGGTGACGGTCATCTCGGTGTTGTCCCCGGGCATGACCATCTCGGTGCCCGAGGGCAACTCGATGGTGCCGGTGACGTCGGTCGTGCGGAAGTAGAACTGCGGACGGTAGTTCGCGAAGAACGGCTTGTGACGGCCGCCCTCTTCCTTGGTCAGCACGTAGACCGAGGCCTCGAAGTTGGTGTGGGGCGTGATGGTGCCGGGCTTGCAGAGCACCTGGCCGCGCTCGACCTCTTCCTTCTTGGTGCCACGGAGCAAGGCGCCGAGGTTGTCGCCGGCCTGTCCCTGGTCGAGGAGCTTGCGGAACATCTCGATGCCGGTGACGACGGTCTTGGTCGTCGGGCGAAGGCCCACGATCTCGACTTCGTCGCCGACCTTCACGACGCCCTGCTCGACCTTGCCGGTGACGACGGTGCCCCGGCCGGTGATGGACATGACGTCCTCGATCGACATGAGGAACGGCTTCTCGGTCGCGCGAACGGGCTCGGGGATGAACGTGTCCACGGCGTCCATCAGTTCCATGACCTGGTCGCCGGCCGCCTCGTCGCCGTCGAGGGCCTTCAAGGCCGAGACGCGAACTATCGGCGTGTCGTCGCCCGGGAAGCCGTAGCTGGTCAGGAGCTCACGGATCTCCATCTCGACGAGCTCGAGGAGCTCTTCGTCGTCGACCTGGTCGACCTTGTTGAGCGCGACCACGATGTAGGGCACGCCGACCTGGCGCGCGAGCAACACGTGCTCGCGGGTCTGGGGCATGGGGCCGTCGGTCGCCGCGACGACGAGGATGGCCCCGTCGACTTGGGCGGCGCCGGTGATCATGTTCTTGACGTAGTCGGCGTGGCCGGGCATGTCCACGTGGGCGTAGTGACGTTTGGCCGTCTCGTATTCCACGTGGGCGATGGAGATGGTGATGCCGCGCTGCTTCTCTTCGGGCGCCTTGTCGATCTGGTCGAAGGGCGTGAAGGAGGTGCCGGGCAGGCGGGTGGAGAGGACCTTGGTGATGGCCGCGGTAAGAGTGGTCTTGCCGTGGTCGATGTGACCCATCGTTCCGACGTTTACGTGCGGCTTAGTGCGCTCGAACTTCTTCTTTGCCATTGTCGGGGACTATCTTTCTGTCTAGCGACGGGTTCTCATGAATCCGTCTTGTTTGTTTCGGCCCGCCCCGACTACGGTTTGGACCTTGTTTTCGCTGGTCACCCAGCTTTTACGCGCCAGTGGCCTTGGCCACGATCTCCTTGGAAATCGCGTCAGGTACTTCAGCGTAATTACTGAACTGCATGGTGTACGTCGCTCTCCCTTGAGTGCGAGAACGCAGGTCAGTAGCGTAGCCGAACATGTCGGCTAGCGGCACAAGTGCCCGAATCGCCTGACTATTGCCGTTCTGATCCATGCCCTCGACGCGTCCGCGACGAGAGGAGAGGTCGCCGATGACGTCTCCCAGGTAGTCCTCGGGCGTCACGACCTCGACGGCCATGATCGGCTCCAACAGCACCGGGCTGGCTAGGCGTGCCGCCTTCTTCACGGCTATCGAACCGGCGATCTTGAAGGCCATCTCCGAGGAGTCGACGTCGTGGTACGAACCGTAGGTGAGGCGAACTCGCACGTCGACCACCGGATAGCCGGCCAAGACGCCCGAGGTCAGGGCCTCGGTGATGCCCTGGTTGACCGGCTGGATGTACTCCTTGGGGATGACCCCACCGGTGATCTCGTCCACGAACTCGTAGCCTCCGCCGGGTCCCGTGGGCTCCAGCGTGATGACGACGTGGCCGTACTGACCTCGACCACCGGTCTGGCGCACGTACTTCTCTTCGACCTTGGTGACCGTCTTTCGAACGGTCTCGCGGTAGGCCACCTGGGGCTTTCCGACGTTGGCGTCGACGGCGAACTCGCGCTGCATGCGATCCACCAGTACCTCGAGGTGCAACTCGCCCATCCCCGAGATGACGGTCTGGCCGGTCTCTTCGTCGGTGCGCACGCGAAACGTCGGGTCCTCTTCGGACAACGAATACAGCGCGCGGCCCAGTTTGTCCTGGTCGGCCTTGGTCTTGGGTTCCACGGCGACGTGGATGACCGGCTCGGGGAAGACCAACGTCTCGAGTTGGATCGGCTGGTCGATCGACGACAGGGTGTCCCCGGTCGTCACTTGCTTGAGTCCCACGGCCGCGACGATGTCGCCGGTGCGGATGGTGTCGAGGTCTTCACGGTTGTTGGCGTGCATTAGCAGCAGTCGTCCGAGACGCTCCTTCTTCATGCCCCGGGTGGTGTTGACCACGGTGTCGCCCTTTTCCAAGGTGCCGGAGTAGACGCGCAGGTAGGTGAGCTTGCCGACGTAGGGGTCGGTCTGGACCTTGAAGGCCAAGGCGGCGAAGGGCTCGTCGTCGGAGGGCTTGCGCTCGATGACCTCGTCCTTGCCGGGCTTGGTGCCCTGGGTCGGCGGGAGGTCGATCGGGGACGGCAAGAAGTCGACCACGGCGTCGAGCATGGGCTGGACACCTTTGTTTTTGAAGGCCGAGCCGTTGAGGATCGGGACGCAGAGACCTTCCAGGGTCCCGTGGCGCAGGGCGGTGCGGATGTCCTCGACCGAGACCTCGTGGCCTTCGAGGACCTTTTCCATCAGGTGGTCGTCGAAGGTGGTGAGGATGTCGAGCAACTTCACGTGGTACTCGGCCGCTTGGGCCTTGTACTCGTCGGGTATCTCGATCACTTCGACGCGCTCGCCGTGCTCGTCGTGATGGATGGTGGCGGTCATCGAACAGATGTCGATGATGCCGAGGTAGCCGCCCTCGGAGCCGATCGGCAGTTGGATGACGGCCGGCAGACAGTCGAGGCGGTCGGCGATCATGTCGACGCAGCGAAAGAAGTCGGCCCCGATGCGGTCCATCTTGTTGACGAAGCAGATGCGCGGCACGTTGTACTTGTTGGCTTGGCGCCAGACCGTCTCGGTCTGGGGCTCGACGCCGGCGACGGCGTCAAAGACCGCGACCGCGCCGTCGAGCACGCGTAGGGATC
>Ga0208586_1000231_pt1 | contig 21555 bp, 13 predicted proteins | sample NGESurshal072012_6_FD_184471 | JGI IMG/M metagenome (GOLD analysis project Ga0208586, IMG submission 184471) | Arctic peat soil microbial communities from Barrow, Alaska - NGEE Surface sample 53-3 shallow-072012 (SPAdes) | ecosystem: Environmental > Terrestrial > Soil > Wetlands > Peat ... | reverse complement strand
TCGTCCACCGAGTGGGTGGAGACCCTGGACGGCGGCTGGAACACGCTCACCGACCTCGACGTCGAACGCGTGCTCGCCACCTTGGAGCAGCCCCTGCCCCGCGAGCGCCCGCCCCTGTATGGGGAAGGCAAAGCGGCCGAGCACTGCGTCGAAGCGATCGGGGCCCTGTGAGCGAAGCGCCCACCAAACCCTCCCCCGGCGAGCAGGCCGTCTCCGCGCCCACCCCCGACGAACGGGCCGCCCCCGCGCCTGGGGCAAGCGTCCGCATCGGGGTCGTCGGCCTCGGCTACTGGGGCCCCAACCTGGCTCGCAACTTCGACGCGATCGAGGGTTGCGACTTGACCTGGCTGTGCGACGCCTCCGAGCCGGCCCGCACCAAGCTGGCGAGCGCATTCCCTGGCGCGCGCGCCACGGCGGACCTCGACGACCTGCTCGCCGACCCCGATCTGGACGCTGTGGTCTTGGCCACGCCGGTGCCCACCCACGCCGAGTTGGCCGTGCGCGTGCTTCAGGCCGGCAAGCACTGCTTCGTGGAGAAGCCCTTGGCCACAACCGTGCTCGACGCCCAGCGAGCGGTCGACGCCGCCGATGCGAGCGGGCGCATCCTGATGGTCGGCCACCTGCTCGAGTATCACCCGGCCGTCACCCGGCTGAAGGAGCTCCTCGACGAAGACGAGCTGGGCCCGCTCTATTACATCTACGGCAATCGCGTCAACCTGGGCCAGCTCAGGGCCGAGGAGAACGCTCTGTGGAGCCTGGGCGCCCACGACGTCTCGGTCGTGTTGCACCTGATCGACGAAGAGCCCGTCGAGTGCTCGGCCCACGGGAAATCCTATGTGCGCGGAGGTGTGGAGGACGTGGTCTTCTGCTATCTACGCTTCCCCTCCGGCCGCGTCGCCCACCTGCACCTCTCCTGGCTCGATCCCCACAAGGAACGGCGCATCACGGTGGTCGGCGCAAAGCGCATGGCCACTTTCGACGACATGCTCATCCAGGGCAAGCTCACGGTGTATGACAAGGGCTTTGACGAGGACACCAGCTCCTGGGGCGAGTACATCGCCCGTGCCGGAGAGTCGTTCTCGCCGCGGATCTCCTCCGCCGAGCCGCTGCGCCTGGAGTGCGAGCACTTCGTGGAGTGCATCCGCCTCGGCCGCACCCCCCGCTCGGATGGGCGCGTCGGTTTGCGGGTCGTGCGGGTCCTGGAGGCCTTGCAGCGGTCTTTGGAGGAGTAGCACTCCTCCCTTCGGAGGCCAAGCCACCGATCTTTGGGACGAAGCCAGCGCCCTTGGAGGCGAAACGTCCCACCCAGACGAGGCGCTTGGCAGGATAATTGCCACTTTTCTCGACGCCTTTCAGAGACTTGCGGAAATATTCTGGGCATGCCATGACAAGGTCATGGCCCCTCCTATGAACGCCTGAACGCTCGCCAGAGCCCCAGTATCCATGCGGTATCTGGCGCCCCGCGTCCGATCGTGCGATCACTCGCCCTCACCGGTCGAGTGGTGTAGGGCAGCGTTCATGACCTGAACGAAGGTAGCGACGTTCGGGCCATTGCGGGTCCGAAGAGGGTTACCCATCATCACTGCTCACAAACCTCCGGCGTACAAAACGAACGCCGCAGGAATCACTCCAGTTCTCCGCTGCGGGCCGGATGCACGTAGGGGAGATTTCACCGCCAACCACGGGGAAATACATATGCAACGCCGCCTCAATGTCACGGATGGACACGTAGGCTTCCGTCGCCGTGCGACTCTGGATGAGTCGCCCGAGACGGCCCAGGAAATTCGCTTGGCGATCGCACGCACCAAGGCGGGAGACCGCGACGCGCTGCGATTCCTCTACGTCCGCTACTCGGACAACGTGTACGGCTACATCTGCTCCATCGTGCGCGACGAGCAGGAGGCCGAGGACCTCACCCAGCACGTCTTCATGAAGCTGATGACGGTGATCGTGCAGTACAAGGACTGCGGCGTCCCGTTCTCGGGTTGGCTGTTGCGGATGTCGCGCAACGTCGCCCTCGACCACCTGCGCCGGCGTCGCCCGACGCCGACCGAAGAGGTCTTCGGCCCCGACGATCACATCGATCCCGAGTCCCAGGACCGAGCGCGGGACCTGCACGCCGCGCTCGCCACGCTGCCCGAGGAGCAGCGCGAGGTGATGGTGATGCGCCACGTCGTCGGGCTCACACCGCCGGAGATCGCCGAGCAGATGGGCCGCACCGAGAGCTCGATCCACGGTTTGCACCATCGCGGCCGGCGGGCGCTCCAGGAAGAGCTGGCGCGGCTGGGCTCCTCACCTTCGACCGCCGGTACGGCCCTCGCAGTGGCATGCTGAGCACCACAGGAGCAACCACACACGAGGGCAAGCTCGGAGCGGTGCCTCTGATGCGCCTCGACCACGCCGACCCTGTGCTCCTGGAGGAGCTGATGGGCGTGGTGCGCGAGGTCGCCGAGCACGGCGCCTTCACGCTCGGCGAGCATGTCGAGGGGTTCGAGCGCGACTTCGCCGCCTACTGCGAGACCGACTTCGCGATCGGCGTGTCCTCGGGCACCGAGGCGCTCGCCCTGGCGCTGCGCGCCTTGGAGATCGGCCCGGGCGACGAGGTGATCGTGCCAACCAACTCGTTCATCGCCACCGCCGAGGCGGTCAGCGCGGTGGGCGCCACGCCGCGGCTGGTGGATGTGGATCCCGATTCGCACCTGATCACCGCGGAGATCGTGGCGGCCAACCTGTCGCCCAAGGTTCGTTGCGTCATCCCGGTGCACCTGTTCGGGGCCACCGTAGATCTCGACCCGATCCTCGAGTTGACTCGCGAGGCGGGCATTCATGTGATCGAGGACGCCTGCCAAGCCCATGGCGCGCGCTACCGCGGCCGCCGCGTCGGCTCGGTCGGGGTGCTCGGCTGCTTCAGCTTCTACCCCACCAAGAACCTCGGCGCGTGGGGCGACGGCGGCGCCGTCGTGACATCGGTCCCGGAGCTCGACGATCGCATCCGCCTACTTCGCGCCCACGGCGAGCGCCCGCGCTACAACCACCGCATCGTGGGCACCACAGCGCGCTTGGACGCCCTGCAAGCGGCAGTCCTTCAACGCAAGCTGGGCCGCCTCGAGGAGCGCAACGAACAGCGCCGCCGGCTTGGTCGCGAGCTGCGAGCCCGACTGACCTCCGCCGGAGCACTCGAAGGCGAGAATGCGATCGAACTGGTCGAGCTTCCCTTTTCCGAAGCAGACCACGTTTATCACCTGTTCGTCGTGCGCAGCGAGCGTCGCGATGACCTGCGCTCTTATCTCAAGGAGCGGGGCGTCGCGTCAGCCGTTCACTATCCCTCTCCGATTCACCTCACCGAGGCATATGCCCACCTCGGCCTCACCCCGGGCAGCCTGCCCGTCAGCGAGGCCCAGGCTGAGCAAATCTGCTCGTTGCCGCTGTTCGGAGGCATGAGTGAAGTCGAGCTTGAACAAATAGTGGATGCGGTGGACGGATTCACGAAAGACACAACCGCATCCACGCGTTGATCGGATATGAGCGCGATGCCCACACAACCGGTCCAAGGGCTGGCTGTGGCCGTGCTCGACCGCGCCGAGCCGGAGCTCGCCGGGGCTGAGAGGGCCCCCACTCTCGCCGCGGCCAGCTCCCGGCCGGCCGTGGCGGCCACGGGCAAGGCGCGCACCCTGCGCTCCGCCCTCCTACGGGGAGTGCGTCGCAGTCTCGACTTCACGGTGGCGGCTCTCATCTTGCTTGTGGCCTCACCCGTGCTGATCGCGATCTCGCTGGCGATCCGACTCGACTCGCCGGGTCCCGTGTTGTTCCGCCAGCGGCGGGTGGGCCGGGGCCAGCGTGAGTTCACGATCCTCAAGTTCCGCACGATGCGCCACGACGCCGATGCGACGCGTCACCGCAAGTACGTCCAGACCTTGATCGGCGGCAACAGCCAGGCTGAGCGTGGACGCCTGTACAAGCTCTCCGTCGACGATCGCATCACTCGCGTGGGGCGCCTGTTGCGCTCGTGGAGCCTGGACGAGCTGCCCCAGTTGATCAATGTCCTGCGCGGAGAGATGGCCTTGGTGGGTCCTCGGCCCGTGATCCCTTACGAGGTCGAGATGTATCCCGAGGATTACCTGCGTCGCTTTGCCGTCAAGCCCGGCCTGACCGGCCTGTGGCAGGTGAGCGGCCGCAACGAGCGCACCTACGACGAGATGGTCTCCTTCGACATCGAGTACGCCGAGGCCGACTCGCTCCTGCTCGACCTGCGCATTTTGCTCAAGACAGTGCCTGTCGTACTACGTCGCCAAGGAGTGGCCTGAATGTTCGATAACAGCTTCCCCCCCGCCCAGAGCATCCTGCGTCGCGAGCCGCCGATCGGCACCGCAATCGTGGGCTATGGCTACTGGGGGCCCAACCTGGCGCGCAACGTGGCCGAATGCCCTGAGCTGCGCTTGGAGGCCCTGTGCGATCTGGACCCCGCCAACCTGAACCTCTTCAGCCGCCGGCACCCCGAGGCCCGCGCGGTGAGCGACCTCGACGCCGTCCTGGTCGACCCGGCGATCGAGGCGGTCGTGATCGCGACTCCACCGCAGACCCACCACGCGCTGGCCAAGCGCGCCTTGGAAGCGGGCAAGCACGTGCTCGTGGAGAAGCCGCTGGCCACGCGCCTGGAGGATGCCCTCGATCTAGCCGATGTGGCGGCCGCCAACAAACGACTATTGATGCCGGGTCACACCTTCATCTACAGCCCGGCCGTCAACACGGTGCGTGACCTGCTGCACCAAGGCGTGATCGGCGACGTGCACTTCGTCACCTCCTCACGCATGAATCTGGGCAAGTACAACGAGGACGGCGTTGTCTGCGACCTGGCGCCGCACGACCTCTCGATCCTCCTCTACTGGCTCCAGGACCCGGTCGTCGAGGTCGCCGTGTCAGGCAGCAGCGTGCTGCGTCAAGGCGTGTCAGAGACGGCCTTCATGACCCTCACCTTCGAGCAGGGCCAAACCGCCAACGTGCAGATCTCCTGGCTGGCGCCGCGCAAGGTCCGCCAGATGATCGTCGTCGGCAGCCAGAGAATGGTCCAGTACGACGACACCGCCTCTGACGAACCGGTGCGCATCTATGACCGCGGCATGGACATGCTGCCGCCCACGCCCGCCAATTTCGGCGAGCACCAGCTGATCTACCGCACCGGCGACGTCCTGATCCCGCGCGTGGAGCCCAAAGAGCCGTTGCGCTTGGAGCTCGAGGACTTCGCGCGATCGATCCGCACGGGCGAGGAGCCCCGCTCCAGCCTGGCCCTCGGTATCGAGATCGTGGCGACGATCGAGCTGGCCGAGGAGTCGATGCGCCGCAATGGCGCCCCGCTGTCGCTGCCCGTGCTCGCCGACAAGGCCGCCGCCTGAGGTCATCGAGATGTCCCAGCTGACCATGCCCCTCGAGTCGCTCGACTCGCCACCCATCTACCGCACCGCCAAGCCGCGCGTGCTGTCCGTGATCGGGGCTCGCCCAGAGATCATCCAGGCCGCCCCGGTCTGCGAAGCGCTCGCGGAGGTGGCCGAGGAGATCCTCGTGCACACCGGCCAGCACTACGACGAGGCGATGTCCGACGGCCAGATCCTGGCGACCAGGCTGCCTCGCCCGCACCACAACCTGGGCGTCGGCTCGCGCGCCGCCGCCGAGCAGGTGGCGCTCGCCCAGGAGCGCCTGGAAGATTTGATCGCAAGCGAGCGAGCAGACGCGGTGATCGTGCGCGGGGATACCAACGCCACGCTCTCGGGCGCGCGCGCCGCGGTCGCGGCCGGCGTCCCCTTGATCCACGTGGAGGCCGGCCTGCGCTCCTATCGCCAGGACATGCCCGAGGAGTACAACCGCATCGAGACCGACAAGCTGTCCCAGGTGCTGTGCGCGCCGAGCCCCGGCGCTCGGCATAACCTCGAAGTGGAAGGCGTGAAGGGCGAGATCCATGTCACCGGCGACCCTCTTTGCGACATGCTCGAGCGCTGGCGCCCGCGCGTGCGTCCGGCCGGCGACGGCGACTACATGCTCGCCACGGTGCACCGCAACTACAACACCGACACGCCCGAGCGCCTCGGCGCCGTGCTGGCCTGTCTGGAGCGCTCGCCGATGCCGGTCGTGATGCCCCTGCATCCGCGTACGCGCGCCTGCATCGACGCTTGGGGACTGGCGACGCCCACAAACGTGGAGCTGATCGACCCGGTCCCCTACACGCGGATGCTCGAGCTCGAGCGCGGCGCCGGCGCGATCGCCACCGATTCCGGAGGCGTCCAGCGCGAGGCTTACCTGTGGGGCGTGCGCTGCGTCACCTTGCGCGAGGAGACGGAGTGGACCGACACGGTCGAGATGGGCTGGAACACGGTCGTGGGAGTGGACCCTGACGCGTTCGCCACAGCACTTGAAGGTCCCCTGCCGGCCGAGCGCCCGGCAATCTTTGGTGACGGCCACGCGGCGCAACGGATCGCAGAGGTAGTCACATCGTTCTTGGGGGCACGCATCTGGCCCGGCGGCGAGGCAGGAAAGCTCGCCGCCGGGACGGGCGTGGGAGCACGGGCATGAATATCGAGACGACCAAAAGGAGCGCCGACGGATGGATGAGCTGAGCATCGGACTGATCGGCGCCGGGCGCATGGGCGCCTACCACGTCGAGACTTGGGAGCGCATCCCCTCCGGACGACTGGTCGCGATCGCCGATCCCGACGAGGACACCGCGCGCACGCGCATCGGGCGCAGGCCGATCGAATGGGTCGGCGACTACCGTCGCCTGCTGGAGCGCGCGGACATCCACGCGGTCTGCATCTGCACGCCTTCAGAGCAGCACGCCCGCGTCGCCTTGGACGCGATCGCCGCAGGCAAGCACGTGTTCGTGGAGAAGCCGATCGCGACCGCTTTGGAGGATGGGCTGCGCATGGCCGCGGCCGCGCGCCTGGCCGGCCTGAAGCTGATGGTCGGCCACGTCGAGCGCTTCAATCCTGCCGTCGGCAAGCTCGCCGAGCTGATCGACGAGGGTCGCATCGGCCGCGTGTTCCGCGCCCACGCCACACGCGTGGGCCCGTTGCCCGCACGCATTCAGGACACCGGCGTGGCGGTCGACCTGGCCACCCACGACCTCGACCTGATGCAGTTCGTGCTCGGCCACGACATCACCAGCATCTATGCCGAAGGCCGCTCCTGCGTGCACCCCACCCAGGAGGACATGATCACCTGCCTGCTGCGCTTCGGCGACGAGGGCCCGCTCGGCCTGCTCGACGTCAACTGGCTGACGCCCGAGAAGCGTCGCGAGATGACGGTGATCGGCGAGGGCGGGATGCTCAGCGCCTCCTATTTGACCCAGGACGTTTGGTTCACCGAGTCCACGGGATCGCCGATGGGTTGGAGCGAGCTGGCCCGCATTCGCGGCGACGCCGAGGGCGCCGCGATCCGCTTCGCCTTGCCCCGTGTCGAGCCGCTACAAGCCGAGCTGGAGGCGTTTGCGCATTGTGTCCTTGACGATACGCCCGAGCCGGTCGGCGCAAGCGAGGGCTGTCGTGCGCTCGCCGCCGCGCTCGCCGTGCGCGACTCGGCCGTCAACAACCGTGCCGTGACGCTGCTTGGCACACCCACCGACCAGCCCCTGCGAATCGCGGCCTAGCGCCCAACCGAGGAGAGCACAATGATCCGCTTCGTCATCCCCGCTTACAACGAGCGCGAGAACATCCCCAACCTGCTCGCCGAGCTCGGTCCCGTGGCGCGCGAATTGGGCGCGCGCGTGATCTTCGTCGATGACGGGTCCACCGACGGTACCGCCGAGGCGATCGAAGCGCACAGCGACGCCGTGCACCTTGCGATCGTGCGTCACGAGGTCAACCGGGGCCTCGGCACTGCCATCAACTCCGGTCTCAGGGCGGCCCTTGGCGAGTCTCAAGACGGCGACGCGATCGTGACCTTGGAGGCAGACAACACCTCCGACCTCAGCGATCTGCCTCGAATGCTGGAGCGCTTCCACGAAGGCGCCGACGTGGTGCTGGCCTCCGTGTACGCGCCCGGCGGACGCATCCTCGGCGTGGCGCCCTGGCGCCTGGCGGCCTCCAAATCGGTCTCCAACGTGTTTCGCTACACGGGCGGCCTGCGCGAGATCCACACGCTTTCCTCGCTCTACCGCGTGTATCGCGCCGGCACGCTGCGGCGAGCGGCCGAAACATATGGCTACCTGCTTGTTCGCGAGCCGGGCTTCGCCGCCAATGTGGAGCTCCTGCTCAAGCTCTACAACGCCGGCGCCACCGTCGCGGAGGTGCCGACCGTCAACGACTGGTCGCGCCGTTTGGGCACCTCCAAGATGAACCTGAAGCCGACTCTGCTTGCCTACGGTCGCTTGATGGCCGCCCACGTGGTGGGACGCATCCAGCCGCCTCCCATCTCCCCCTTGGGCGGCGAGCACTCTGCGGGACGCCCGGGCGAAGAGCGTCCCGTGACCCATTTGCGTGCGGTCGCCGAAAAGCGATGAGCCCCGGCAGTCTGGTCATGAACCGGGAGCCATCGAGCACCGGCACGGACGACGATCGCGACCGGCGCCCCCACGTGGGCATCGTCGGGGCCGGCATTCTCGGCACCGTGCTCGCCTTGCGGCTCGCCCAAGGCGGCGCCAAGGTCACGCTCTTGGAGCGAGCCCCCACCCTGGGCGGTCTGGCCGGCTCGATCGACTTCTCGGGACATCGCGTCGACCGCTTCTACCACGTGATCGTGCCCTCCGACCTGCGCATGATCGCGTTGACCGAGGAGCTTGGCCTGACAGAGGAGCTGTCCTTCAATCCGGTCGGCGTCGGCTTCTTCGTGGACGGCAAGATGCACCCCTTCAACGGGATCGGCGATTTCCTGCGCTTCCCGCCGCTGTCTTTGCTCGGCCGCGCCCGTCTGGCCTGGTTCGTCTTGTATTGCCAGCTGCGGCGCAACTACAAGGCGCTCGAGCGCAAGCCGCTGGAAGCTTGGCTTGCCCGCCATTGCGGGCGGCGCGTGGTCGATCGCATCTGGCGGCCCCTGCTCGACTCGCGCTTCAACGCACGCCACTCCGAACTGCCGGCCACCTATCTGTGGGCGCGTACCAACCGCATGCGCTCCGCCCGCGAGCAGGGCAGCTCCGGCGAGCGCATGGGCTGCCTGCGCGGCGGCCACGAGACCCTGATCGCAACGGCAGCCGCGCGCGCCGCCGAGCTGGGCGTGGACGTACGACTCGGCGCGGGCGTCGAAGGCCTCGTGCACGAGCCGGGCGGCGCGGTGAAGGGTGTGATGGTCGACGGTCACGCCGAGCATTTCGACCTGACGATCCCCACATTGCAACCGCCGGGACTCAAACACCTGCTGCCGGCGGACCTGCAGCCGCTGCTCGAGGCCTACCCGGAGCGCTACCTGGGCGTCGTTTGCCTGATCCTCAAGCTCAAGCGCTCCTTGACGCCCTATTACTCGATCAACATCTGCGACCCCACGCCGATCACCACGGTGGTCGAGACCTCGCATGTGGTCGGCACCGATCACACCGACGGTCTGCGCCTGGCCTACCTGCCCAAGTATTGCGACCCGGATTCGCCCCAATTCGCCGAGGACGACGCGTCGGTCTACAGGAAATACACCGAGATGCTGGGGCGTTTGGTGCCCGACTTCAGCGACGATGACGTGGTCGACTGGACGGTGCAGCGCGCGCCGCTCGTGGAGCCCGTCCACGCGCTCGGCCATGAACCACGCACGGCGCCGGTTTGGCCCGGTGTCGAGGGCCTTGCACTGGCTTCGGCCAGCCAGATCTATCCGCGTCTGCTCAACGGCGAGTCGGTCGTGGGTCTCGCCGAGCAGGTGGCCGGGGAGGCCTTGGAGCGTTTGGAGCGGGCCGAGCTATATGCGAGAAATACCGGATCCGACTCGTTTGTGAAACATGAGCTCCCCTAGCGCCACCCTCGCCCCGCCTGGAGTCCAAGCTTCCCTCGCGCCAGGGCAAGCGCAGGCAAGCAGCCAGACCGAGGCAAGCAGCGCCGCTCGCAAAGCGCGGGCCGGGATGGCCATGTCGATGGCGACCTTCGCGATGGCGGCCGCTTCGGCGATCCAAGCCGTCCTGTACCTCGGCCGCTTCGGGACCAACGATCGCACCGACGGTTTCTTCATCGCCTTTGCGCTCTACTCGACTTTCGGCGTCTTCAGCCAGAGCCTGCGACTCACCTCGGTCCCGTTGCTGGTGCAGCCCGGGGCCAGGCTCAGCGGACGTCAGTTCGCTGCCACGCTTGGGTTTCTCGCGCTGCTCGTGCTCATCGTCACGGTCGCGCTCGCCCACCCCCTCGCTCATCTGATCGCCCCCGGCTTGAGCGCACAGGGACGCTCGGTCACGGCCTCGGCCCTGCCGGTGCTCGGTTTCGCGATGGTCCTGCAATTGTGGGCCGCGGGGGGAGCCACGGTTCTGGCGATCAGGGGTCGCTTCAACGCGATCGCGGCCGCCTACATGGCGGGCGCCGGCATCGGCTTGGTCACTTTCGTGGCGTTGATGGGTAGCGCCGGCGAGCAGACCTTGGGTTGGTCGATGCTGGCGATGGCTGTCGTGACGTGTGGCTTCATGCTCACAGGCGTCAAGCGCTCGGGGGGCTTTGATGGCTCAAGCTCGCATGGCGTCGCGGGCGTTGGCGGCGTCGAGCGCGTTGGCGGCGTCGAGCGCGTTGGCGACGCCGAGCTCGTTGGCGACGCCAAGCTCGACACGAGACTCGCCTCGCTTGCACGCGACGCTGTCCTGGTCCTCGGCCGCACCGCCGTCTATCTGGCCTTCAACGTCCTGTTTGTGATCACGCTTGCGTTCGCGAGCCATGCCACTGCCGGCGGGACCACCGTCCTGTCCTACTCCTACCTGTTCGCCAGCTACCTGGTCGCGGGCACCGGAATGGCCCTGGGCATGTCGAGCATCTCTGACTTGACGCGCCAGGCCAGAGCCCGCGAAGCCGTGTTCACCGACGCCTTGCCGCAGGGCTTCCGCTTCTCGATGATGATCGTGGCCCCGGCCCTGGCTGCCCTGATCGTCGCCGGCGCGCCGCTCGTTCACGCCGTGCTGCCGGGAAGTCTGTCCGCAAGCCAAGTCCACACCCTGCGCACCTTCATCGCGCTGCTCGTGCCTTGGACCATATTTGCGCTGCTGGTCAACTTCCTGTTGCCGGTGATGTTTGCCCTCGGACGCACCCGGCTGCTGAACTTGCTTGCCGTCCCCTTGGTCCTTGCGCACATAGGCGCCACCGCCCTGGGGAGCCTCCTGTTCGGGGTGGACGGTGCCGTCGGCGCCTTCTTCGTGGCTCCGGCATGCTTTGCGATCGTGCTCTTGGCGACCGGCGCGGGGCGCGACATCCGCGTCCAGCTGGCGCTCCAGCTTGCCGGCGTGACCGTTCGCTTCCTGCTTGTCGCGATCGTGGCCTTCGGTGTGGGTTGGGCTCTCGGAGCCACGCTTTCCGCCCCCTTTGCCCAAGCCGTCGTCGGGGGAGCGGTCGGTGTCGGCCTGTACCTGGCCGGCCTGCGCCTGTTCGCTCGCCCGCAGCTCGAAGTCCTGTTGGGCGCCCTCAGCTCGCGCCCGAGCACTGCGTAAGCGGCATCGGCCATGAGCGAGAGCGCTCCCGCAAGCGAGACCGGCTCGAGCTCGGCCGCGCACGATGTCTCGAGCTCGGCCGCGCACGATGTCTCGAGCTCGGCCGCGCACGATGTCTCGAGCTCGGCCGCGCACGATGTCTCGAGCTCGGCGACGCACGATATGTCGCGCGAGGAGCTGCACGAGGCGACACTCGACGCCGTTCGCTGGATCTCGATCGCGCGCATCTTCGCCGAAGTCGTGGCGTTCTCCTCGGGCATCGTCCTCGCTCACCTGGTCAGCCCGGCCGAATTCGGGCGCCTGGCGGTCGCGGTGATCGTCAACGAGATGGCTGAAGCGATCACCGGTCAGGGCCTCGGCAACGCCCTCGTACAGCGCAAGGTCCTCCGGCGCGCGCACCTGCAGGGCGGCATGGCGATCGGCGTGGGTACCGGTTTGATCCTGATGGCGCTCACGCTGCTGCTCGGGCCGCTCCTCATCACCCCTCTTTTCGGGGCCCAGACGGCCACCCTGTTCGAGCTGTTCTCGATCGTGTTCCTGCTCTCGGGGATCAAGATCGTGCCGCTGGCGATCCTGCAGCGCAAGCTCGACTTCCGCACCAGCAGCCTGGTCGAACTGAGCGGGTCGCTGCTCTCGGCCTGCCTCGCGGTCGCCTTGGCCGCCTCGCTCGGGCTGCAAGCAAAGTCCTACGTGTTCGGGCAGATCGCCGCCGGCGTCCTGACGCTCGGCCTGCTGCTGTTTGCAACCAAACCTCCGCTGCCGCGTATCCGTTTGGCCGAGATCCGCGAGCTCCTGTCCTTCGGCCTGCCCGCCGCTTTCGCGGGGTTGACGTGGGTGATCCAGCGCAACATCGACTACATGATCCTGGGGGTGCGCCTGAGCGCGGCCCAGGTCGGCTACTACTACCGCGCCTACACGGTCAGCTTCGAAGGGGAGAGCAAGATCAGCGGGATCATCACGCGGCTCGCTCTGCCCGTGTATGCGCGCACCGAAGATCTGGCCCACATGCGCTCTCTGCGCGCCCGCATCGTGCGGGCCAACGTGACCACCGTCTTCCCGGTCTTGGGACTGTTCATCGTGCTGGCGCCCGAAGTGATGCCCTGGCTGTTCGGCGCCCACTGGCAGCCGGCGGTGCTGCCGGCCCAGATTCTCGCCGTGGCCGGGATGGCCGCCACGATCAACAACGCCAACTCGCCGCTGCTCTTGGCAGCCGGGCGACCACGCGAGCTGTCCGTCTTCAACGTCTTCCAGCTGGTCGGCTATGGGGCCACGATTCTGTTGTGCTCGACCCACGGCCTGGTCGCCGTGTGCATCGGCGTGGTCGCCTTCCAGCTTGCCGTCACGCTCGCCTACGCCGTGATCCTCAACCGGCTCGTGCAGATGCCGGCCGGGCAGCTCTTCTCGGACCTGGCGGCCGCGGTGCTTTGCACCAGCGCGATGGCCGCGGTCGCCGTTGTCCTCTCGAAGGCGCTGGCCGGAGCCGAGCTGCCGATGCCCCTGAGCCCGATGCTGGTGGGAATCGGGGCCGGCTTGACCTACCTGAGCGCCTTGCGCCTGGCATTTCCGGCCGCTTGGTCGGACGTCTTGATGATCGCCATCCGCATCGTCCCCGCCCGTATTCGCCGGCTCGTTCCCTCCGCTGTGCGGGGAGTGCTCATAGGAGGTGCCGGCGCGCGCGCAAGCGCCGAGGCGCCTGACGCGTTGCATACATCAGAGTCCTCGCACGGCGAGGAAGGCCAGGAAAGCGCCCCACCCCAAAGTCCTTCTTCCAGTCAAATCACCCCAGCCCAGAGTCCCTCTCTCAGTCAAATCACCCCAGCCCAGAGTCCCTCCCTCAGTCAAGTCAATGGACAGCACACCATGGCCGATCCAACAATCAGCGTAGCCATCCCCGCCTACAACGCCGCGGCTTGGATCGGCGCGACGCTCGACTCCGTTCTGGGTCAAACTCAGGCGCCCTTCGAGGTGATCGTCGTCGACGACGGATCGACCGACCACACGGTGGCCGAGCTGGAGCGCTTCGGTGAGCGGATTCGCCTGATCCGCCAGGAGAACCGCGGGCCTTCCGCGGCCTACAACCGAGCTTTTGCCGCCGCGAGCGGCGACTACATAGCGATGTGTCCCGCCGACGACATCTGGGAGCCGCACAAGCTGCAATGGCAGACCGAAGCGCTCGCGGCCGATCCACGGATCGACATCGCCTTCGGCCACGCGCGCGAGTTCGGTCTCTCAGACGCCGACTACGAGCGCCCACCCGGAGAGGGGATCCTCGAGAACAGGAGCTTTCGCCGGGCGATGTACGAGGTCTGTCTGATCCCCGCCCCGACCGCATTGATCCGTCGCGCGCTGTATGAGCGGCTTGGGCCGTTCCGCGAGGACCTGGCCTGCGAGGACTACGAGTTTTGGATGCGTGCGCTCGCGGCCGAGGCCGTCTTCTACTACGACCCTCGCCTGCTGATCAACTTCCGCCGCCACGGCGCCAACGTTTCAGCGCGCCTGCTCGACATGCGTGAGATGGCCTATGCGATCCATCGTATGTATGCGCAGGATCTCGGTGACCCGGACTTCGCGCGAGCGGTCATGGCAGACGACCTGCGCCAGATCGGGCGCTACCACCTCGACGAAGGCCGGCTCGCGGGTGCCGCCAATGCTTACCGTCGTTCGCTTCGCTATGGCCTCAGCGCCCGCGCTTTGGTGGGCGCACTTGCGCTGGGCGTGCCGGGGCTCGGTGGCGCGGTCAGGCGAGTCGACACTTTGGCCAGGAGCGCATGATGGCCTTGACCGCCGAGCCGGCGTATGGCAAGGAGCGCCTGATGGCCTTGACCGCCGACACGGTGTACAGGAGCGTGACATGGCTGTAGCTCAACCGCCCGCATCCACTGCCGCCTCGCAACGTCCCTTCCAGCCTTCGCAGGCACTGACCCACGAAGGCTGGGCACCCGGCGATCGGACCATCCTGGGCATGCTCGGCGCCTTGCTCGTGGTACTGGTCGCCCTGACTTGGCGGCACTGGGGGATCATCGACACCGACACCGGGCTTGAGCTGACGGTTGCCGACCTGATCGCTCATGGCCATCTCGCCTACCGGGACGTGCAGTACTCCTATGGCCCGGCCGGCCTCTACAGCCTGGCGCTCGCTTTCGCGGTATTCGGCTCCAGCATGTCCACCGCGATCGCTTTCGGCCTGCTGCAGACGGTGGCGATCCTGGCCGTCTTCTACGCCCTCACGCGCACCTGGGTCCGTCCACTCACGGCCGGGCTGGCGACCGCGGCTCTGATCGCGATCGGCCTCTCGGGCTGGGCGGACTTCGTGCTGCCCAACACCAACTCGGCGACGTTCGGCCTGCTGTTCCTGCTGCTGGCACTGCTTGCGCTGAGCCGCGACCGTACGATCCTGGCGGGCTTGGCCTTCGGTGTGCTCGCGCTCACCCGGATCGAGTTCGCGGCAGCCGGGGCCGCCGCCGCGCTGGCTTACGCATTCGGGATAGCCCGCGTGCAGGACCGCAGGGCGGCGTTGCACGCCCTGCTGCGCATGGCTGTGCCCGGGATCCTGATCCCCCTGATCGTGCTCGGTTTCTTTGCAGACCGTGTCGGGACTTCGCGCCTGATCACACAGAACCTGTTCCCGGTCAACTTCGCAAGCTCGGAGGCCAACTACCAGCGCAGCCTGTCTCCGCTCAGCTTTGCGAGCCTCGTGGCCACGCTTGGCCGGGGGCTCGTATACCTGACCCTGCTCGCCGGCCTGCTCGCCTCGGCTCAGCGCATCCAGGACTCCACCCGTCGTGGCTTGGCGCGCCTGAGCGGGGCGTGGCCTCTGGCAATTGCCGTGCTCAGCCTGCTGGTTCTCGACGGGGCCCTGCGGGTCGTTGGAGCCTTTCCTGACACGCGCTCGTTGATCCAGACCGAGAGCAAGCGCCTGCTGCTCGGCATGAGCTGGCTTCCTGCCCTGATCTTGCTTGCCGTGGTCCTCGCCTTGGCCCGCCTGTTCAAGCGCGCCGCCCCCTTGCGCTCCTGGCCCCTGGACCTCGCCCTGCTGGCGGCAGCCGCCGTGCTGGCGCTGCGCGCCTATGACAGCTTCACGACCGACACCTTCGCCCCCTACTATGCAGCCCCGGCCCTGATCCTGCTCGCGATTCTGCACGAGCAGATCGGCAAGCGCCGGCGCGGCTTGGGCTGGGTCTCGCTCACAGCTTTGGCGCTCGTCGTCCTGTCTCTGCTTGTCGCTCTGGGCAAAGGAACCACCAGCGGACAGACCGCGCCGGTGGCAAGCGCACGAGGCTCCTTCGGGACAACCACAGCCGCCGCGCCGGCGCTGCGCCAGACGATCTCCTTCATCGACACGCACACACGCCCCGGAGAGCCAATCCTCTCACTCCCTTATGGGGGCCTCTACTTCCTGGTCGACCGTCCTGCGGCTCTCTACAACCTGGCCTTCCTACCGGGCGACGTGGCCTCGACCGCCGATCAACAGAAAGCGATCGCCGGCCTGCAGCGCAAGCGTGTCGCCTACGTGGTCCTCGGCAATGCCCGCTTCGACGCTTGGGGCGAGCCGCAAATCGGCGTGAACTACGACCGCTTGCTGCTCGCCTACATAGGCCAGGCCTACCGCCCAGTCAAGGAATTCGGCGACTTCGCCTCGCGCTTGGGCGGCCCCCTTTCGCAGGCCTACCGCGTCTACGAACGGCGCGAAACATGAGCTGCCCCCAGCCCCAGCCGCCGGTGCCCTCTGTCCGCAGAGCCCCGTGGGAAATTCTTGTTATCCGCGAAAGAAACGCGGCTCCGAGCACGTTTGTTCCGTGGAACGGGCGTGCGTCCGCACCCGTTCTCCGCTGAGCGCATCGGTTCCGCTCGACCACTCCGAATCAAGGAAGAAGAAACCATTCCCACCTCCGCCCACCCAATCGATCGACCGGCCATCATCCCCCAGCGCGCCCGCCCCGCGACCTGGTTCGCGATACTCGCGCTCGGCCTGGTCCTGTGCGGGTTGCTGAGCTTGACCGGAGCGCAGGCCGCCTCGGCCGCGGTCACCTGCCCCAACTCCAATCCGATCGTCAACGAGAACAACTGCAAGGGCGCGGGCTCCAGCGCCTGGCAGATCAGCAACGGGCGCACCTACGATCTCGCCGGCTTCGCCACCCAGACGAGCTACAACCTCGGCCAGAGCATCCCTCTGAAGATCGGGGCATACGCCGACACGGTCAACATCCAGCTGTTCCGCATCGGCTACTACGGCGGCAAGGGCGGACGACTCATCTCGACAGTCAACGAAGTCCCCGTCAACAACGGCCCCTCGTGTAACGCGATGAACGCGAAAACGGGGGAAGTCAACTGCGAAAACTGGGAAACGACCTACACGATCCCGGCCGCCACGATCCCCACGAGTGGGGTCTACATAGCCAAGCTCACCGACGCCGAAGGCGACGATAACCAGATCATCTTCGTGGTCCGCGAAGACACCCCCACGCCCGGCTCGGAAGTCCTCGCGAAGATCCCGATGTCCACCTACCAGGCCTACAACTGGTTCGGGGGCAAGTCGCTCTACAACTACAACTCCTCCGCCCCCAACCTGGCCAACGGCGCGCCGAGGGCCTTCTCGGTCTCCTTCGAGCGACCCTTCCAAGACATCGCCTCAAGCGCCGATGAGAACTGGTTCTTCAAGGTCGACTACCCGATGATCTATTGGCTTGAGAAGGAGGGCTATGGCGTTTCCTACACCGACGGTGTGGGGATCGACGAGAACCCCGAATCTCTGCTCAAGCACAAGCTCGTGCTGTTCTCGGGCCACGACGAGTACTGGTCGGGCAAGGAGCTTGCGGCTGTCAAGAACGCCCGCGAACACGGTGTCAGCATCGCCTCCTTCGGCGCCAACAGCGCCTACTGGAAGGTGCAGTACGAAAACAACCACCAGCGGATGACTGTCTACAAGACCGTCCAGGACGGCTCTGAAGGCGTAAACGACCCGGGCGGCGAAACGCCCACGACGACCTTCCGCGACCCCGGTGCCCCAGCCGGCTCCCCCGAAGCGCCCAAAGGCGGGCGGCCCGGCCCCAACACGCCCGAGAACTCGCTGTGGGGAGTCATGTATATGGGCGATACCACCACCGAAACCAGCTACGGCTTGACCGTTCCGCCGGCCGAAGGACAGGATCAGTACTCCGGCGACTCGATCTGGCGCAACACCGGCATCAACCCGTCCACCGGGGCGACGATCGGCACCAATCTCGTCGGCTGGGAGTGGGACGTCGTCCCAAGCCAACCTGGCTACTTGGCCTTCCAGCCGGGCGGCGTCATCCAGGTCGCCAAGACCAACGTCAATCTGCCCGGTACCGAGTGGCTACAGGACTACGGGCGCGGATACGCCTCCACACCGCCGCCGGGACAGCCTGGCTATACCGAGGCCGTCAAGTACAGGGCCGCCAGCGGCGCGCTCGTGTTCGCGGGCGGCACGATCCAGTGGTCGTGGGGACTTGGCCCGCACTTCCTCAACCAACCGCAGGACACCTACACCGAAGCGCCGGTCGAATCGAGCGACTCGCGCATCCAGCAGGCGACCTACAACATCCTCTCGGAAATGGGTGTCCAGCCCGGTACCCCTGTAGGAGTGGTCTTGGACGGCACCAGCCCTCCACCTTCAGCATCTTTCTCGACCACTCCCACGGTCATCACCGCGGGCCAGACGGTCACACTCAATGCGTCGAGCTCCTATGCCTTGGGCGGAGCGAAACTGGTCGACTACAAGTGGGACCTGAAAGGGACCGGCGAATACACGACCGATACCGGCACAACGCCGACCTTGAACCATGAATTCCCGGTCGCCGGCTCCTACCTGGTCGGCCTGAAGGTCACCGACAGCAACGGCCAGACCGCGACCACCACCCGGACCTTGAACGTCGGCGGCGCGGTCGTCGGACCCTACCCACAGGCGGTCCTTGCCACGCCGGGGCTTGCCCACTACTGGCGCCTGGACGAGAGCTCAGGCTCGAGCTTTGCCGACCTCGCCGGCGGCGACGCCGCGCTCGTCACGGGCTCGCCCGGTGGGGTCACGCTCAACCAGGCCGGCGCGCTGTCCGGGAACACCGACACGGCCGCAGCCTTCGACGGGCTCAGCGGTAGCGCCCAGGCTGCCGTCAACCTTTCGGGTACCAGCACGATCACCGTCGAGTTCTGGCTGAAGTGGAACAAATACGAAAACAACGACTCGCTCGCGATGGAGTTCACCCCGAACTTCAATCTGGCCCAAGGTGGCTTCCTGATCGACCCCAACGCCCCTCAGCAGGGTGGCGAGTTCGGGGTGGGCATAGGTGAAGGCAGCTCGCGCAACAACGTGTACTTCGCCCGTCCCAGCGCCGGTGCATGGCACTACTACGCCTTCACGATCAACACCGGTGCCGCCGCGGCCTCGGAGATAACTCCCTACGTGGACGGCCAGCCCGTCGCCTACACCAAGACCGAAAGCGGCACTGGGGCAGGCAACTTCGCCAACTCCACCGTGAACTTCATGTCGCGCGACGGAGCCGCGCTGTTCGGCGCGGGAACGCTCGACGAAGTCGCACTCTATGAACAGGCCTTGAGCAAAGAAACGATCCTCCAGCACTACGAGCTGGGCTCTGGCAACACGACCAGCCCAGAACCGACCGCGGCATTCACGCAGACCCCGAGCACGGTCAAGGTCAACCAGCCGGTCACTTTCGAAGGCGCTTCCTCCACCGACCCCGACGGCGCGATCGTCGACTACAAGTGGGATCTGGACGGCAGCGGAACCTACGCGACCGACAGCGGCTCGATCTCTAGCGTCACACACACCTTCACCTCCGCCGGCTCGGTCGCGGTTTCGCTGAAGATCACCGACAGCAACGGGCATACCGCAACTGTGACGCACACGATCCAGGTGCAAGGTCCCTCGACCTACGCCCAAGAAGTGCAGGAAACCCCCGGCCTATCTCACTTTTGGCGCATGAACGAGACCTCTGGCTCCAGCTTCGCCGACCTGGTGGGTGGCTCGCCGGCCACGATCACCGGCTCCTCAGGGGCGGTCACGCTGGGAGTTCCCGGCGCCTTGTCAGGCGCCTCTGACAGCGCGGCCAGCTTCGACGGGATCAGCGGAGCCGCGCAAGCCCAGGTCAACCTGTCGGCGACGAACAAGCTGACGATCGAGTTCTGGTTGAAGTGGAACAAATACGAAAACAACGACTCGCTCGCGATGGAGCTGACCCCGAACTTCAACAACAACGCGGGCGGCTTCCTGGTCGACCCCAACGCCTCCGAAGAAGGCGGCGAGTTCGGCGTTGCGATCGGGATGGGCGGAACCCGCAACAACGTGTACTTCCCCCGCCCGAGCGCCGGCGCGTGGCATTACTACACCTTCGTGATCGACACCAACTCACCCGGGGCGACCGAGATCACTCCATTTGTCGACGGCCAGCCGGTCAGCTACACCAAGACCGAAAGCCGGACCGGCGCGGGACCCTTCGCCAACTCGACGCTCAACTTCATGTCGCGCAACGCAAGCGCCCTGTTCGGAGCGGGCAGCCTGGAGGACGTCGCCCTGTACAGCGAAACCTTGACCGCCGCCACGATTCTCACCCACTACAGGACCGGCACGGGACAGGGCGTGGGCTCACCCCCGACGGCCGTCTTCAAAACGAGCCCCACCATCTCAGCCGGGCAGGAAACCACGCTCGACGGGAGCTCCTCCTTCGCAGCGGGCAGCGCGACGATCACCGACTACAAGTGGGACCTCAACGGGAGCGGGGAATACGCCACCGACACGGGCAGCTCCCCGACGCTCAAACACACCTTCACGACCCCCGGCTCGGTCGCCGTCTCGCTCAAGGTGACAGACAGCAACGGGCAGACCGCTACCGTGACCCACACGATCACCGTGGGGGGCTCGATCTCCAGCGCCTACGCCAAAGACGTTTTGGAAACACCGGGCATCTCTCACTACTGGCGCATGGGCGAGGGCAACGGAACCACTCTGGTCGACTCTGCGGGCAGCTCACCCGCAAGCATCGTCAGCGAAGCCGGATCGGTCGCTCTGGGTCGCCCCGGGGCACTGACCGGGGATCCTGACACTGCGGCCGGCTTCGATGGAATCCATGGCGCCGCCCAGGCGCAGGTCAACCTGTCGGGCACCGGCAAGCTGACGGTCGAGTTCTGGCTGAACTGGACCAAATACGAAAACAACGACTCGCTCGCGATGGAGCTGACCCCGAACTTCAACAACGCCCCGGGCGGCTTCCTGGTCGACCCCAACGCCCCCGAAGAAGGCGGCAAGTTCGGCGTCGCAATCGGGACGGGAGGCTCGCGCAACAACGTGTTCTTCGCGCGTCCCAGCGCGGGCGTGTGGCACTACTACACGTTCGTGATCGACACCACGGCCGCGGGCGAATCGGAGATCACGCCATATGTGGACGGCGAACCTGTCCCATACGCCAAGACCGAAAGCAAGACGGGCGCAGGCAACTTCGCGAACTCCACGCTCAACTTCATGTCGCGCAACGCGAGCGCGCTGTTCGGAGAAGGCAGCCTGGATGAGGTCGCCCTCTATAGCGAAACGCTCGCCCCCGCCACGATCCTGCAGCACTATGCGACGGGCATCGGCAAGGACACGACGCCGCCCACCGGTGGTTCGCTTACTGTGGGCGGTACCGCCGCCAGCGCTGCAGGCAATACAGGCGTCAATGCCACCGGCAGCCTGGCGATCGTGCGAACCGACTACAGCGAGGAACAGGTCGGCAACCAGTCTGGCTTGGCATCAAGCACGCTTACGGTCGTGAGCGCACCCTATGAAAACGGGACGTGTGGGACGTTCGGAAGCACACCTGTCACGATCGCGGGCAACCCGACCCAGACGGTCGCAAGCGGCTGCTACAGGTACACCCTGACGGGCACCGACAATGCCGGTAATTCGGCTCACGTGTCGAGCACCATCAAGGTCGATACCACCGCGCCCACCAAGCCGACGCTTGCCTTCG
>Ga0208586_1000227_pt1 | contig 21717 bp, 17 predicted proteins | sample NGESurshal072012_6_FD_184471 | JGI IMG/M metagenome (GOLD analysis project Ga0208586, IMG submission 184471) | Arctic peat soil microbial communities from Barrow, Alaska - NGEE Surface sample 53-3 shallow-072012 (SPAdes) | ecosystem: Environmental > Terrestrial > Soil > Wetlands > Peat ... | reverse complement strand
AGCCCGAGACCCCGGACCCGGCCGGCCTGCGGGCGGCGGCACCCGCGGCGCCCACCATCTCGCGGCGCGGGCTGCTGGCCGCGGTGACCGGCGGATCGCTCACCCTGGCCGGGCTGGCGGCCGGCCAGTCCATCGGGGGCTGGACGCGGCGAACCGCCCTGTTCGCGCCGCGCGGCCTGTCGGCCGCCCAGTCAGGCGAGCTGCCCGTCAACCGGACGGCGGCCACCATCGGCCTGACCGATGCCGACGTCGGCCCGGCCTACCGGCTGGTGCTCGTCGGCTCCCGGCAGGTCTCGCTGACCCGGGACCAGGTCGCGGCCCTGCCGCAGCAGTCGGCGGTACTGCCGATCGCCTGCGTGGAGGGCTGGTCGGTGGCCGCCCGGTGGTCCGGCGTGGCACTGACAGACCTGGCGCGGCTGGCGGGCGTGAACTATCCCGTCGGCGCGCTCGTTGAGTCCATCGAGCGGAAGGGCTCCTTCAGGACGGCCGACCTGTCCGCCGCACAGGTCAACGACCCGCGGTCGATGCTCGCGCTGCGGGTCAACGGCGCGGACCTGCCGCGCGACCATGGCTACCCGGCCCGGACGGTCATCCCGGCCGCGCCCGGCGTGCACAACACGAAGTGGGTTAACAAGATTACTTTCACGGAGCAGGCATGAGGGGCCTGACCGGCCGGGTGCGCCGCTGGTACGGCGCGCATCCGCTGCACTTGCTGGCCCTGCTGGCGGCCTTCGCCCTGGCCGGCTACGCGCTCAGCGCCGTCGTCGCCGCAGGCCAGTGGCGCGGCTTCGCCGCCTGGTTCCTGGTCGCCATCGTGGCTCACGACCTGCTGCTCTTCCCGCTGTACTCGCTCGCCGACCTGTCGCTGCGCCGCCTGCTGCCCGGGCGGCCCGGCCGGAGCGAGGGCGCGCGGCCATCAGCGCCGGAGCCACCCTGGCCGCCGGTCCTCAACTACGTGCGCGTGCCGGCCGCGTTCTCGCTGCTGCTCCTGCTGGTGTGGTTCCCGCTGATCCTGGGCCTGTCGGCAGGCACGTATCACCGCGCCAGCGGCCTGACCGCCGCGCCCTACCTCGGGCGCTGGCTGGCGGTCACGGGCTTGCTGTTCCTCGCGTCGGCCGCCGCCTACGCTGTCGCGCTGCGCCGGGCCGCGGCCCGGACGCGAGCGCAGGCAGCGGCCGTCACGGCGGGGCGCGGTCGCTGACGTGCGGGTTTCGTCAGGGGCGCCGCGATGTGACGATGGAGTAGTGGCCGTCGCACCGAGAGTGAGCCAGCCGTGCGCTTCCTGAGCCCCCGGGTGCGCTGGCGCTGGGTCGTCGTGGTCTGCGGCGTCGCGGTACTGTGCGCCATCCCGGGGATCGTGGCGGCGCTCCCGGTTCCCGGTTCGCCGATCACCGCCGCCGCGCTGCGCGCCCGCATCCTGGCTTCCGGCAGGCTGCCCTACGAGGGATACGTCGAGAGCACGGCGAACTTCGGCCTGCCGTCGCTGCCGGACCTGTCCGACGTCAGCAAGCTCCTGGATGGCACCACCGAGCAGTACGCCTGGTACCGCTCACCCGCCCACTGGCGCGCCGACACTCTCGGGACAGCCGCGGAGAACGACGTCTATCAGGTCTGCCACCACACCTACCTGTGGTACCAGGCGGGCAACCTGCTCACCCGGGTGGCCGGCAGCCAGCCCGTCCGGCTGCCGCGTGCGGCCGACCTGCTGCCCCCGGCGCTGGCCGTCCGCCTGCTCAGGCTGGCCGCTCCCGCCGATCACCTGTCCCGGCTCCCCTCGCTGCGGATCGCGGGGGTGGACGCCGCCGGGCTGCGGCTCGTGCCGGTGAGCCCGATCACGACGGTGGGCGCGATCGAGGTCTGGGCCGACCCGGCTACCGGCCTGCCCGTCGCGGTGAAGATCTACCCGCGCGGCGCCAGCCAGCCGGTCCTGGCCAGCAGCTTCCTCCAGTTCAGCTACCACCGCCCGGCGCTGACCACCGTCATCCCGCACCCGGCGCCGGGCGTCGACCAGGCCACGGCCCGGCTCTCGTCGCTGAACGGCATCCTGGACGGCGGCGGGCATCCGTGGCCGCCGGAGCTGGGCGGCCTGCGGCTGACCGCGACGCCTGCGGCGCTCGACGGCGTGGCGTTCTACGGCAGCGGGTTCGCCCGCCTGGCCCTGCTGCCGCTTCCCGAACGGACCGGCCCGCAGCTGGTGCGGGCTGCCACCTCGGCCGGCGCCGGCGCGGTCACGCTGCCCGGCGGAACCGGCGTGCTCGTGCAGACACCGCTGCTGACCGTGCTGCTGGCCAGCTCGCAGCGGTTCGGCGGGCTGACATTCCTGTTCGCCGGGCCCGTGACGGCGGCGGCGCTGGAGCATGCCGCGGGTGACCTGCTGACACTGATCGCGAGGGCACCATGATCATCACACGGTCGCTGACGAAGCGGTTCGGGAGCTTCCTGGCCGTCGATCAGGTCAGCCTGGACGTCCGTGAAGGCGACCGGTACGGATTCCTGGGTCCCAACGGATCCGGCAAGACGACGGTGATCCGGATGCTGCTCGGCCTGGTCTACGCCACCAGCGGCCAGATCGAGGTCCTGGGCCAGCCGATGCCGGCCAGCGGGCCGCAGGTGCTGGCCCAGGTCGGCTCGCTGGTCGAGGGCCCGTCTGCTTACCGGCATCTGTCGGGGCGGGCGAATCTCGTCCTCATCGACGCCGCCGGACCGGGCGGCGGGCGGCGCAGCCGCCGGACCCGGATCGAGGAGGCGCTCGACCGGGTGGGACTGGCCGGGATCGACAACCGCGCGGTGGCCAAGTACTCCCTCGGCATGCGGCAGCGGCTCGGGCTGGCCGCGGCGCTGCTGCGGGCGCCCCGCCTGCTGATCCTGGACGAGCCGGCCAACGGCCTGGACCCCCGCGGCATCCGCGAGATGCGCGACCTGATGACCGCCCTCAACCAGGCTGGCACCACCATCTTCCTGTCCAGCCACCAGCTCACCGAGGTCGAGCAGCTGTGCACCCGGGTCGGCATCATCGACCGCGGGCGGCTCATCCTGCAAGAGGACCTGGCGGCGCTGCAGGCACCGACCGGCCGGATCGTGGTGCGCAGCACCGACCCGGGCCGGGTGGCCGCGGCGCTGGACGGACAGGTGCAGCACCGCGACGGCGACCTGCTGATCGTGGCTGCGCCGGACCCGGCGGCGCTCAATGCCCGCCTGGTCGCGGCCGGCATCCCGGTCGACGAGCTGCGACCTGAGCGGCGCTCGCTGGAAGACCTGGTGCTCTCCCTGACCAGCGCCGGCGCGGACCGCGTGGACCGGCCCGCCGGGCCCGCGGCCGCGGCTGGCTCCGAGCCGGAGGACGGGGCCAGCTCCGGGCCCGAGGCCGGGCCCGGCGAAGCAACCGCGGCTGACCTGACGGAGGGCGGCTCCAGATGATCAGGGTCGAGCTCGTGAAGCTGGCCCGCCGGCCGCGGAACTGGGTCAGCCTGGCCCTCCTGTGCGGCCTGCCGGTGCTCGTCGCGGTGTTCGTCGCCGTCACTCACCTGGCGCCGCCGCCCGGTCAGGGACCGGCCCTGCTCTCGGATGTGCTGTCCAGCGGATCGCTGTACCCCGCGGCGGCGCTCGCCATCGTGCTGCCGGTCTTCCTGCCGATCGCCGTCGCCGTCATCGGCGGTGACTCCATCGCCGGCGAGGCCGGGTCGGGCATGCTCCGGTACCTGCTGGCCAGGCCGGTCGGCCGGGCCCGGCTGCTCACGGCCAAGCTCGTCGCGGTCATGGCGTACGTGCTGACGGCAGTGGTCCTGGTCGCGGTGACCTCCTACGTGACCGGGATCCTGCTGTTCGGCTCGCAGCCGGTCGCGGCCTCCCCCGGCGGCGTGACGGCGCCGAACATTGCCGCAACCTCGCTGTCGGGCTCCGGGATCACGCCGGCCGAGCTACTGCTGCGCATCCTGGGCGCGGTGGCGTTCATCGCGGTGTCCATGCTCGGAGTCGGGGCGATCGCGCTGTTCCTGTCCACCGTCACCGACTCCTCGCTCGGAGCCGCCCTGGGCGCGCTGGCCGCCCTGATCACCAGCCAGGTGCTGGTCACGCTGAACTCCGCCTCGGCCATCGCTCCGTACATGCCCACCCGGTACTGGCTGGCCTGGCTCGACTTCTTCCGCGACCCGATCCTGTGGCGCAACATCGACCGCGGCCTGGCCGTCCAGGCGGTCTACGTCGCGGTGTTCCTGGCCGCCGCCTGGGCCCACTTCGCGACGAAGGACATCGCGAGCTGATCGCGGGCAGCCCGCCGCGGTCGTCAGCCTGGGCAGTCCGCCCGGGCCGGGTGCCGGATCGGGCCCGCCCCGATGGCCTGGAGCACCATCGCGGTGACCGCCGGGCTGGTCGGCAGCTGCGAGTGGCTGATCTGCTGCCCCGGGCAGACCGACTGGATGGGCACGTCGATCGCGCCTGCCAGCCGCGCTGAGTCCGGCGGGGTAACGGTCTGGTCGTCGGTCGTCCACAGCGACAGCCAGGGAAGATGTCCGGGTGCTCCGGCGGCCAGCCCGGCCAGCAGGCTGCTGCCGGGCACCAGCTGGGCGCAGGCGGCGGGACAGGCGCCGGGCGCGAATCCCTGCGCCGTGGTGGCGAGCGTCGTTCCGTGGAACGGAGAGCCGAGCGTGATCACCCGGCGGGCCTTGCGGTCGCCGTTGTCCCCGCGGGCCCACACCAATGTGGCGACCCCGCCCGCTGAGTAGCCGATGACGTCAACGGAAGGCGCCCCGCCGCGCAGCGCGCGGGCGACCGCGGCATCGAGCACCCCGGCGTCGCGCACCAGGCTGCCCGTGCCGTTACCGGGCAGGCGGACCACCGTGGCCCTCCGGCCTGTGGCCCGGATGTGGCCGGCCAGCACCGACAGGGCACTGGTACTGCCGCCATAGCCGGGGACCAGCAGCACTGGTCCGGGCTTGCCCTGCGCCGGATACCCGGCCGGCAGCCGGGGCCGGCCGGCGATGACGGCCACGGCCAGCGCGCAGCCGCCCGCGACGACCAGCGCAACCACTCCGGCGAGAAAGAACCTGCGGCGGGGGGCCAGACCGCGGAACCAGGCTGTCATGCGCGCCGCGCCGACTGCGATCGATGGTGGTGCATAGCTGCCAAGGTAACGGGAGGGCCAGGCCAGCGGCACCCGCCATGGGGCTTCTTACCCACATGGCCCACCGCAATAGGCACTTTCATGTAAGTCTATAACGGCCGCACGCCGCTATTATCAGAGCCCCGGATGATGAAGTTATTACCGAAGTATGACCAGTGCGGCAAGCCGGGCCATCAAGCATTCCTAATCTGCTAGGGACTCGTCCCCGGCGAATAGCTTCCGGCTGGCGCGATCAGCGGACCATGACTCCGTCCGAACGGGCACGCCTTCCCGGCTTCCCTGACGCATAGTCCTAGCTGGGGTAACTACCTTGCGTCCCGAATTGCTTACTATAGGTGGCAGCGGTGATTCGGATATCTGGTCCTAAATCAGACAAAATTACTAATATTTCGATTCGGTATCACCGGCTATCTCCTAGGTCTACTGTGACCTTCTGGGAGCGGGTCCCGAGAGAGAGATGTTGCCATGTCTTATCGGCGAGTCGCCAAGTCTTACCGGAGAAGTATCGCCCGCCGTTATCGGCAATTGGAGGAGCGGCCACGGCGTCGCCTGGCGGCGGTGGCCGGACTCATGGTCGTGGTACTGGCAGTGGGAATGGCGCTCCTGATCGCTCCCCACTTCGCGGCCACGCTCAGCGCCTCGAGCAACGCGAACCTGGCCAGTGCCTGCGTCTCGCCTTCCGCGAGCGCGTCGGTCTCGCCTTCCGCGAGTGCCTCGGTGACCCCGGCGACGGCGATCGCGGGGGCCACGGCCACATCGGCAGCCGCGACCGGTGCGCGAGTTCCCGGCGGCCGGCATCGGCACTTCCCGATTGCCGTCCCCAGCCTGACCGCACCTGTCGCCACCGCACCGGCCACCACGGGACCCGCCACTACCGCGCCGGCCACCACCGCGCCGTCCACCACGGCCTCCGCCATTCCGGCTCCTACCTCGCCCGGCACCACGGCCACGGCCGCTCCGACCTCGACGGCCGTCGCCACAGTCACCCCGACCACCACGGCCACGGCCACCCCGACCACCACGGCTGTCCCGGCGCCCACGCCGACGGCCGCCTCGACGCCCTGCCCGTCGCCGACGCCGACCACGCCGGTCGCGGCGGCGAACACGAGCTGCGCGATCATCGTGCCGGCGGACCCGCTGAGCGCGACCGGGCTGGCCACGCCCTGGCAGCTCACCGGCACGGACGGCGCGACGCCGGAGGCATCTGGCTGCAACATGGCCAACAACGCGAACCTCGGGGCCTTTGTCCAGGCGACCATCCTCAACCCGGCCAACGGGGCCCTGCAGGTGTACGAGCCGCTGGTCATCACCCAGGGCACGACGCCAGCGGCCGCGCCAGTAGTGCCGACCCTGCCGGCCGGCGCGATCGTCACGATTGACGTCGGCTTCAACGGCACCAGCCTCAGCCAGGTGGGAGCCACCCCCGACGCCCTCCAGCAGGGCAAGTGCGTGGACGGCCTGAACGGGTCGATCTTCGGCCAGGTGTCCTTCTGCAACGGCGCCGCCTTCTTCCGGGCGGCCCATCGCGCCGAGGCGCAGGGCAAGCTCGTGGTGCCGTCGGCCGGCATCTCGCCGAAGACGGGCCAGGCCTGCCCGACGACGCGGGACTTCAACATGGTCGACCAGGACCCGAGCGACAACGTGACGACCGCGTACCTGCTCACCGCGGCCGGGCTGACCGCGCAGGACAACGCGGCCAACGCCGCTGCCCTGGCCGGCGCAACGCCCATCGTCAACGGCAGCGATAACAAGCTGCTGGCCGCGTTCCTTGACCCGATTCTCGGCTGCACGCCATTCCAGGCGCCGGACCTGTCCGCGGACGGGACGCCCGGCACCTCGCAGGTCCTGAACGAGATGTCGGCGGCCAGGAGCCAGGCGGCACCCGCCGCGCTGATCCCCGAGAACGACGAGATGGTGCTGGTCAACAACGCCTTCAGCGTCGCGAAGACCAACCTGTACCGGTCGGAGATCGGCCAGCCGCTGATCCGGTTCCGGAACAGCCGGAGGGACACCCCGGCCATGTTCTGCCAGAACATGGTCAACATCCAGACCCCGTTCCTGAACACCAGCCAGGCCCTGCTGGCCACCGATGCCTCACCGGTGCCGGCGGTGGGCAACAACCTGTTCACCTTCCTGGCCAACCGGCTCAGCATGTCCTTCGCCAACCTCGGCTGCCAGAACTACGGGCTGACCAATCCGGTGACGGTCACCCTCGACGTCAACGGCGTGGCGACGGCGGCGACGTTCACCACCATGCCGCAGACGGCGACCGCGGGACCGGGCGGCGGGACCGGCCCGGGCGGGCCGGGCGGGCCGCCCGGGCCGAGGCATCGGCGGGGCCGCCACCACCACCGGCTGATGGACCCGTCCGGGATGTAACCCGCCTGCCCGATCCGGGCAGCATCACCCTCATGGCGCGGCGGTCCAGGGATATCCCTGGACCGCCGCGCCATGAGCATTTCCGGCCGCGCCGCCGGAAATGACGCGCGCGGGCTAGATCTTACGATCCGCGAACCCATGCGCGGATAAGCCCTGAATGACCCGCTGCACTACTAACGTCATTCACGCGATCAGTTATGCACACAGCAGTGGATCACCGTGAACGGCTGTCAGCCGTTGCGGAGGAGGTGGATGACGCTAGCCGCAGTTGTGATGCCAGCTTGGGGAGCGGACCCAGAAGCGAGGTATCAGATGGGAAAGGGATCTTCGTGAAAGCGAGACATGAAGGAGAGCGTCCACACCGGCGCGGTGCATTCGGGCACGGTGCATTCGGGCACGGTGCATTCGGGCACGGGCCCAGGGTCAGCCGGAAGATGGCGATAGCGGCCATCGGCGCGGGCGGCGTCGCGCTCGGCGGGATACTCGTCAGCGTCCTCGTCCCGCACGGGCCAGCCAAGATCAGCCTGTCAGCTGATGCGAGCCGGGCCCATGAGCGGCACATGTCCCAGCGCCGTGAGACGGACAGCCAGATGAGCCAGCGGCATCGCCGGAGCCACTGGGTGTTCAGCACGATCAACAATGCGAATGATCCCACGTTCAATCAGCTGCTGGGCATCAACAACCGCGGCCAGATCTCCGGGTACTTCGGATCCGGCGCAGCGGGGCACCCGAACAAGGGCTACCTGCTGATCATGGGACGCCACCGGACGCGCTACCAGAACGAGAACGCTCCCGGCGCCCTGCAAACGCAGGTCACCGGGCTGAACGACCTTGGCGTCACGGTCGGCTTCTGGTCAGGCCAGAACACTGCCAGCCAGAGCAACGACAACTTCGGCTTTTACCGCTGGGGCGGCCACTTCGCCACGGTCAACTTCCCGACCGCGAACAACGCGTCGCCGCCCGTCAATCAGCTCCTCGGAGTGAATGACTCCAACATCGCGGTCGGCTTCTACACCGACGCGCAGGGGAAAAACCACGGTTATATCTACAACATTGCCCGGCACAGGTTCCGCATTGTCAAGATCATTGGCGCGACCAGCGCAACCGCTTCGGGCATCAATAACCGCGACGACATCGTCGGCTTCTACACCGACGCCGCCGGGATGACTAAGGCGTTCGTCCGCCACTGGTTCGGCAGGCGCACCACGCTGGCTTATCCGGGCGCCTCCGCAACCCAGGCCTTCGGCATTAACGACTTCGGTGAGGTAGCCGGCAGCTACACGACCGGCAGCGGCAGCAGCGCCAAGACCTACGGATTCACCTGGACCCGCCGGCGCGGCTTCCGCTCGATCAGCGATCCGCGCGGCGTCGGCGCCACGACCGTCAATGGCGTGAATAACGCGGGCGACCTGGTCGGCTTCTACACGGACGCCGCCGGGAACACCGACGGCTTTCTCTGGGCCACCAGGCATCATAGGGCGCCGTTCGCTCCGATGCCGCCCGCCAGCCCCACCATGATGCCCGCCCCGACCATGTCAGCCATGCCGACCATGACTCCGATGCCCACCATGACCCCGATGCCGAGCAAGTCGGCGATGCCGACGATGTCCCCGACGACCATGCCGTCAGCCGCGCCGCCGTCGACGCCGGCGCCCGCCCCGACATCGAGCGCATCGCCGCCGGGAGGCCCCTGGTAAGCCGGCGAGCGAGGAGGAGCGGGGCAGCGGGGCGACTGAGTGGCGGGGCGGCCGGGGCTGGGACCCGGCCGCCCCGCCGCCCTTTCCTGGCCCGCAGGCGAGAACCGGACGCAGCCCCGTTCCCCGGGCGGGTATTAGCATCGCGGTCATGCGGCACGAATCCTGCACGGTAGTGGCCCTGGTCACCGCGGCTCCTGCCCCGGTGGGCGAGCCGCTGCTGGCCGAGCTGGACAGCCTGGCCAACGTCTCGATCGTGCGGCCGTCGGCGCCCGAGGATGACGTGGTCGAGTCGGCGGCCCTGGCGCTGGGCCAGGCGGCGCGCAGATCGTCACCGTTCGCCCTCGTGCCCGCCGATCCGCTCGCGGCCGTAGCCGAGCAATGGCAGGCCATGTGGGACTTGTCCCGCAACGGGATTACCGCGGCGGTGCTGTTTGACGAGCAGGCCGCGCATGCCCTGGCCGCCTGGCGGGCCCGGCGGTTCGAGCTGCCCGACTACTACCTGGTCCTCGCCGGCAACAGCGCACCCCCGGCCCTCCCGGACTTCTACCTGGGACCGCTGCGCGCGGCGCGCCCGCACCGGGTCGCGGTGGTCCCCGCCGCCGGAGGACCCGAGCAGGCGACCGGGGTCCGTGACGCGCTCCGCTCGCTGCGCCACGGCCCGTGGTGGCCGCCCCTGGACGAGCTGCTCGATGCCACCCGCCGGTTCTTCGCGGGCGGCCTGGCGCAGGCGGGCTCCAGCCTGGCTATGGCGCCGCGCTGATCCCGCCCAGCAGCTGGCGGACCATGGTGGGCGCCAGCTCGTCGTCCAGCAGCCCGTGGCCAAAGAAGAGCCGGTAGTAGACGGGCGCGTACAGCTCGTCCAGCGCGGCCTCCAGGTCGGTATCCGGGCGTATCTCGCCGCGCTCTATCCCGGACCGCAGGACCTCCAGGGCCACCGCCCGGCGCGGAGCCAGCCAGCGCTCGCGCAGCGACCGGGCGATGTCCGGATCGGACTGGGCGGCGGCCACGAGGGCGCGCATCAGCGGCCCGGCGGTGGTATCCCGTAGCAGCGTGATCAGGGCGCCGAGCTGCCAGGTCAGCGCCTCGCTGGTGGACAGCCCCTCGGGGATGGCCAGCGTGCCCGACACACGGTCGAGAAACCCGTCCAGCGCCACGGCCCCGCGTGACGGCCACCACTTGTAGATCGTCGCCTTGCCGACTCCCGCCCGGGCCGCGATGGCGTCCATCGTGGCCGCGGCCAGGCCGCCGCTCAGCATCAGGTCGCCGGCCGCGGCCAGGATGGCCAGCCGGGCCTTCTCACTGCGCGGCCGGCCGCGCGGCCGGCGCAGCGCGGGCTCAGTTCCGGTCATGTCCAGCCCTAGCTCCCGTGACCCGGCCGCGAAGCCGCCGGCATCCCGCCGGGACCGGCCACACCGCGCCCGGTCCCGGCGCGACGGGCGTCGCCGCGCTGGCGCGCGAGATCGTAGCCGAAGATGCACCCGGCCAGCAGCGGGAGTACGGCACCGAAGACGGTAACGCCGGCCCAGCCGTGGGTGTCATAGAGCCAGCCTGACACCGCGGACGCGATCGACCCGCCGATAAACGCCGACGTCATGTAGACGGTGTTGAGGCGGGCGCGGGCATCCTCGCGCAGCGCGTAGACGTCGCGCTGGCTGAGCACCTGATGGCCCTGCACGGCGAGATCGAGCAGGACGGCGGCGCCGGCCAGCGCGATGATGCTGCCCGATCCGGCCCCGGCCAGCACGAACGCGGCGACCGCCGCGGCGATGGCCACGCCCCGGCCCAGGCGGCCGAATCCGCGGTCCCCGATGACCCCGGCGACCAGCGCGGCGGCTGCGCCTCCCGCGCCGACAAGGGCGAAGACCGCGATATGCAGCTGAGACAGGTGATGGGCGTTAATAAGTTCGTAGGCGATCGACGTCCAGAAGCAGCTGAAGGCACCGAACATCAGCGCCTGTGACGCCGACCGGCGGCGCAGCACCGGCTCCTGCGCGACCAGCTGAAGCGCCGAGCGCAGCAGCTTCCCGTACCGGACGGCCGTTCCAGGCCGGCGCTCGGGCAGGATCCGCCACAGGGCCAGCGACAGCAGCAGCATGGCCCCGGCCGAGATGAGGTAGATGCTGCGCCAGCCCCAGGCGGCCGCGGTCACGCTGGCCAGGGAGCGAGCGAGCAGGACGCCGAGCAGCAGGCCGCTCATGACCCGCCCGACGTACTTACCGCGCTGATCGGCGGGCGCGAGGTAGGCCGCGAACGGGACCAGTACCTGCACGACCACCGACGTCACGCCGATGCAGACCGACATGACCAGGAAGAGCGTGAAGTCCGGCGAGAACGCCGCCACGGCCAGCGCGACAGCCGTGATCAGCAGTGTCCGGCAGGACAGCTTGCGGTTAGCCAGCACGTCGCCCAGCGGGACGAGGAACGCCAGGCCCGCTGCGTAGCCGAGCTGGGTCGCCGTCACCACGATCGCCGCGGTGCCCTGGCTGACGGCAAAGGACCGGGCGATCAGGACCAGCAGCGGCTGGGCGTAATACAGGTTGGCGACCGTCAGCCCGCAGGCGATGGCCATAGTCAAGATCACGACGTTCAGCCCGGCCTGGCGGCGGCCGCCGGCTGGCCCCTGGCCGCTGTCGCGGTCGCAGGGCGGCAGGCTGGTCGTCGGTGTCGTGGTCACTAGCGCTCCCCCTGGATCGGCTGCCCGGTTCCCCGGCTCCTGCCTATTTTCTAGACGCTCCGTCTAGAATATACATCATGACCGTCGGCTGCGCCAGCTCGGCCCTGCCGCAGCAGGATCAGCGCTGGCTACCTGCCTTCATTAACTAGACGACGCGTTCTGGCCTGGACTCTTCCGGCCGGCTGGGCGGATCGTTCGCCCCGCGGGCGCGGCAGCCAGCCGCGCGGGTCGCCGCCGCTCCGGCGGCGAGGGCCGGCGGATACTGGACCATGACCAGTCAGGCGATCGCCGCCGTCGAGTCCGCGGGCCTGGCCCACCGCGTCATCAGGCACGGCCCCGTGCGAAGCCTGGCCGAGGCAGCCGCGGCCCGCGGCGTGGCCCCGGCCGACGTGGTGAAGACAATGGTGGTGCGGCGCGGGCCGGATGACTTCCTGTTCGTCCTGGTCCCCGGCGACCGGACCATCTCCTGGCCCAAGCTGCGCGCGCTGCTGCGGGTCAGCCGGCTGTCCATGCCCGACGCGGCGGTCGCCCGGGACGTGACCGGCTATGAGCGCGGCACCATCACCCCGCTCGGGTCGACGGTGGCGTGGCCGGTGATCGCCGACGAGCGGCTCGCCGGCCGGCAGATCTCGCTCGGCGCCGGCGAGCCCGGGACGGCGATCGTGCTCGGCGCGGACGACCTCGTCCGCGCTCTGGAAGCCACGGTCGCCGACGTCACCGATCCCGAGCCCTGAGCCCCGTTGCCGAACGGCGGCAATCCGCCGCCGAATGGCGGCATGCCCGTGCGGATAGCGGCGCCGCGCTAGCCCGGCCGGTCACCGGGCGCTGCGAGCCTGCCGGTTAGCCAGCCATGGCGGGGCCGGCTGTTATTCACTGGGACAACGGGCGGACACCCCCTTTGTTCCGGTGAGAGCCCCATCATCGTGACCGCGATCGCAAGGAGCTAGAAGATCATGGCCGACGCATCGTTCGTGCCGCTGCCGGGCAGCGAGCGCGCCCCGCTGAGCGCCGCCGAGCCGGCGGGCACCCTGGAGGGGACCGAGCGCATCGAGGTCACGCTGGTGACCCGGCGGATGGCGGATCTGCCCCGCACGGCGTCGGGGGCGCCGGCCCGGATTTCCCGCGACGAGCTGGAGCAGCAGCACGGCTCCGACCCGGCCGACCAGGCCCTGGTCGCCGAGGTGCTGACAGGCCTGGGCACCGGCATCGAGGTGGTGAGCCGGGATCCCGCCGCGCGCCTGATGACCATCAGGGGAACCGTCTCCGCGCTGTCGGCCGCCTTCGGCGCCTCGCTCAGCGTGGTCACCAGCCCCGGCCCCGGCGGCACTCCGGTCCGGCACCGGTACCGCGAGGGCGGCCTCCGGGTGCCCGTGCAGCTGGCCGGCATCATCGTCGCCGTGCTCGGCCTGGACGACCGGCCGCAGGCCCGGGCGCACTTCAGGCTGCGGACCGTGACCGAGGCCGCCGCGGCCGCGTCCTACACCCCGCCGCAGGTCGCGGCGGCCTACCAGTTCCCGGCCGGCACCGACGGCAGCGGTCAGTACGTGGCCATTGTTGAGCTCGGCGGCGGCTTCGCGACCAGCGACCTGGACGCCTACTTCACCGGCCTGGGCATTACCCCGCCCTCGGTCACCGCCGTGAGCGTGGCGGGCGGCCAGAATGTGGCCGGCCAGGACCCGTCCGGCGCGGACGGGGAGGTCCTGCTGGACATCGAGGTGGTGGGCTCGGTCGCGCCGGGCGCGGCCCAGCTGGTGTACTTCGCGCCCAACACTGACCAGGGATTCGTCGCGGCGGCCACCGCGGCGGTGCACGCTACCCCGACGCCGGCGGCGATCAGCATCAGCTGGGGCCAGTCGGAGGACTCCTGGACCGCGCAGGGCGCCGCGAGCCTGGACTCGGCCATGGCCGACGCGGTCGCGATCGGCATCACGGTGTGCGTGGCGTCGGGAGACAACGGCAGCGGCGACGGCGCCGCCGACGGCCAGCCGCACTGCGACTTCCCGGCGTCGAGCCCGCACGTGCTGGCCTGCGGCGGGACGAGCCTGCAGGCCGACCCGCAGACGGGCACGATCACCTCCGAGACGGTGTGGAACGACGGCGGCCGGGGCGGCGCGGGCGGCGGCGGGGTCAGCGATGACTTCGCCCGGCCGGCCTGGCAGGCCAGCGCCGGGGTCCCGGCCAGCCCGGCGGGCAACTCCGGACGCGGCGTCCCCGACGTGGCCGGCAATGCCGACCCGAACACCGGCTACCAGATCCAGATCGACGGCCAGCCGGCGGTGATCGGCGGGACCAGCGCGGTGGCGCCGCTGTGGGCCGCGCTGGCCTGCCGGCTGGCCCAGGCGACCGGCCATTCCCTCGGCCTGATCCAGCAGATCCTGTACGCGGGCGTCGTGCCCGGCCAGCCGGCCGCCGGGCTCCGCGATATCACCAGCGGGAACAACGGGGCCTATCAGGCCGGGCCAGGCTGGGACGCCTGCACGGGCCTCGGATCGCCGGACGGTCCGGCGCTGCTGACCCAGGTCAGTCCCGCACCCGCCGGGTAACGGCGTCACGGGCGGACGAGGCTCAGCCGCCCGGCGCGTTGCCGAGCACGGCCGGGGCGCCGAAGGGCCGCAGCACTTCCGGCACGGCCACGGCGCCCCTCTCGTCCTGGAAGTTCTCCATGATCGACAGCAGCGCCCGGGCGGTGGCGCCGGTCCCGTTGAGCGTGTGCGCGAACTCCGGCTTGCCGTCCCGCCGGAACCGGATGTTGAGCCGGCGGGCCTGGTAGTCGGTGGTGTTGGAGCAGGAGGTGATCTCCCGGTACCGCCGCTGGACCGGGAACCACGCCTCGATGTCGTACTTCTTCGCCGCGGGCGCGCCCAGGTCACCGACCGCGATGTTCATGACCCGGTAGGGGAGGCCCAGCTCCTGAGCGATCTCTTCCTCAACGGCCAGCAGCTCGTCATGAAGCTCGGCGGACTGCTCAGGCCGGCAGTAGACATACATCTCGACCTTGTCGAACTGATGCACCCGGAACATGCCCTTGGTGTCCTTGCCGGCCGCGCCGGCCTCCCGCCGGAAGTTCGTGCTGAACGCGGCGTACCGGGCGGGCAGCTGCTCCTCGTCGAGGACCTCGTCGGCATGGATGCCGGCCAGGGCCACCTCGGAGGTGCCGGTCAGGTAGAGGCCGTCCTTCTCCAGCTGGTAGAGGTTCGACTCCTCGGTCGGCAGGAAGCCGGTGCCGTACATCGCCCGCTCGCCGACGAGGACAGGCGGCAGGACGAGCAGGAAGCCCTTCGCAGTCAGCTTGTCGATGACGTAGCGGTACAGGGCCATCTCCGCCAGCGCGACATCGCCGATCCGGTAGACGAACCGGGAGCCGGACAGCCGGGCCCCCCGGGCCATGTCGATCCAGCCTCGCGGCGAGCCGAGCTCGGTGGCATCCCGCGGCGCGAACCCGAACTGCGGCGGCTCTCCCCAGGTCCGGACGAGCTGGGCGTCTTCCTCGTCCATGCCGTCAGCAGCGGCCGGGTCGGGCAGGTTAGGGATCCGGGACAGCAGCTCGTCACGCTCGCGCCCCGCGGCGGCCTGGTCGGCCTCGGCGGCCGCCAGCTCCTCCTTGAGCTGGCGCAGCTCCTCGATCTCGGCCGGCCCCGGCGGCCTGCCCTTGGACGACCTCTTCTGCGCGGCGCGCAGCGCCTCGGCCCGCTCGGTATGCGACCGCCAGCTGGCGTCCGCGGCCAGCAGCGCGTCGAAGTCGGCCGCCGCGCCGCGGCGCGCGAGCGCCGTCCGGTACCGGTCGGGTTCCTGCCGTGCCGCCTTGACGTCAATCACGGGCGCGAGTCTAGCCGGGCCCCCGCTGGGCGGCAGCTCGGTTGTGCCGCGGGAGGCGGGCCCGGCGACCCCGCGCGCCGGTCGTCGCGCCGCCCGGGCCTCGTCGCCAGTACGGAGCCGCTCAGGATCGCCGCGAACGCCACCGCCATCACCGGTGTCAGCCGCTCGCCGAGCAGCCAGACGCCGCCGGCCACCGCGATGGCCGGGTTGATATAGGTGATCACGCTGGCCCTGGCCGGTCCGGCCGCCGCGATGAGGGCGAAGAAGATCACGAACGCGATGGCCGTGCACACCACGGCCAGGGCGGCGATAGCGGCCAGCACCTTGGCCGACGGCAGCGCGTCCGGCCAGGTCAGCGCAGCCAGCGGCGCGTACACCACCGACGCGAAGGCCAGGCAGGCCGCCGTCATGGCCAGCGGCGGCAGGTCGGCGAGCTTCCGGCTGACGATCAGCGGCCCGGTGGCATAGCACAGCGCTACGAGCAGGACCTCGCCGACGGCTGCGGCGTCGCCGCCGGGGGTCCCGGGTCCCGCGAGCAGGCCCACCCCGGCCAGGCCGACCAGCAGCCCGGTCCACCGGACGGGCGTCAGCCGGTCCGTCCCGCCGGTCAGCCGCCCCAGCACGGCGACCAGGATCGGGACCGACGCCACCAGCAGGCCGCTCAGCGAGCTCGACAGCCTGGTCTCGGCCTCGGACAGCAGCAGCCAGGGCACGATGATCTCGACCGAGGCGAACAGGGCCAGCCAGCGCCAGTGCGGCAGCAGGACGCCGAGCTGGCGGCGCCGGATCGCGATGGGCAGCAGCAGCGCCGCGCCGATGCCGACCCGCGCCAGGACCAGCACGGGCACCGGGACGCCGCCCACGGCCACCTTGATGAGCAGGTAAGGAAGGCCCCAGATCACGCTCATCGCGGCGAACATCAGCCAGCCCCGGCGACTCACAGCCGCTCCCCTCGTCCGAGCCTGCCGCTACCTCAGTCGGCCGGCATGCCCCAGTATGCGGCCCGCGAGGGGACAGGTCTTGAACGGTCTTGCGCACCCGGGGCTTACAGCGTCAGGCAGATCCCCAGCGCGCCGAGTTTCAGGCAGCTGCTACTCGGCGACGGAGACGGCGGAAACGTCGGCGACGGCGACGGCGAACCAGGCGCGCTGGTCGGGCCGGGCTGGCCGGTCGGCTGCGGTGACGGCGACGGCGATGGCGAGGTGCTCGGCGACGGGGACGGGGACGTCGAGTGGCCGGCGGAGCGTGACGGGTGCGGCGACGGGGCCGGCCGTCCGGGCCGCCGGTGACCGGCTGCGACCGTGCTGCCGGGGCCGCCGCCTGAGGCCGGCCGATCGGCAGGCGCGGCGGACCGCGACGGCCCGGGGCGTCCTGGCACCGGGCCGGGCTGCGGGAACGGGCCGCCGGCCTGCGGACTGCGAATAACGAGGGTGCCCGAGGCCAGCATGATGTAGACGAGCGTCGCCGTCGCCGCGATGATCACCGGCGGGAACAGCAGCAGGGGATGCGCCCGGAAGGCTAGGAGGCCGTTGCGCAGCGTGGCCTTGATCTGGTCGACGGTGACGGCAAGCGCTACGCCCGCCGCCGGCAGGCTCGGGCCGTGGCCTAGGCTGGCGCTCCGGCGGGCCCGTATCAGTGCTGCCCGCCGCTGCGCCGGGGTCAGGCCGGGCAGCAGGAAGATGATCGTGCTCCGGCCGCGAGCCTCAGCCCGGACGTGTAATCCGGCGGGCAGCTCTGCGTATCGAATCTTGATCAACGGTATGACCTCGCAAAAGCCCTAAAGGGTGATATTAGGACGCCAATTTCTACGTTGCGTGACGAAGATATCACTGTGGATAGCTGCAATTCCACGGACAAGCCATCTTCCGGGCGGCGATGCGCGCCCGTCGGCAGACGCGGCGGCGGACGCGGCAGCGGACCCGGCAGCGGTCACTGCCCCGGCCAGCCGGGAACCAGGGCTACGCTCACGAGAGCCGGGAATGCGGCATCGTGGCCCGCTTCGCAGGGGGCGCCACCCGCAGTGGCCGGCCGGCGCTGGCGAACCGCGAAGGCAGCCGCCGGACGGGCCTGCTGACCGCGAGCCGGAGGAGGAACCGTGCTGCGGAGGGACTGTGCTGCCGACTAGCAAACGCGGGGCGGGCCCCAGCCCGGGCGGCCAGGACCAGGCCAGCCCGGACGCCGGGCGGCCCGCGTCTGCCCCGCGGCCGGGGCCGGATGCCTGGCCGCGCGCACTGGGCCCGTGGCAGGCCGCGGCCGTAGCACTGGCCGGCGGCCTGGCGCTGGCCGCGGCCTTCCCGCCCGCCGGGCTCTGGCCGCTCGCCGCCGCCGGGCCGGCGCTGCTGGTCATCGCGCTGCGGGGCCGCAGCCTGCGCGGCTCCTTCCTGGTCGGGCTGGTCTTCGGGGCCGCCTTCTTCGCCCCGCTGCTGTCGTGGGTCCTGAACGTCGCCTGGTACGCCTGGGCCGCGCTGGCGGGAGCGGACACGGTGATCTTCGCCGTCCTCGCGATCGGCCAGCGGCTGCTGCTGCGGACGCGCGCCTGGCCGGTCGCGGTGGCTGGCTGGTGGGTGGCCGTCGAGTCGCTGCGTGACCGCTGGCCGTTTGGCGGTTTCCCCTGGGGCCGGCTGGCCATGAGCCAGGCCAGCGCGCCGACCATGCACTGGGTGGCGGTCGGCGGCCCGTCCCTGCTGACGTTCCTGCTGGCGCTGGCCGGAGCCTGCCTGGCGTGGCTGATCGTCGGCTCGCCCGGCCCGCGCGGCTGGCTGCGCCGCCGCGCGCTGGCCGCGGCCGGGCTGGCGGCCGCGGCGGCCCTGGCCCTGGCCGCCCCGCTGCTTCCGGTCGACGGGGGTGCCCCCGGCACGCCCACCGCGGTGGTGGCCGCGGTCCAGGGCAACGTGCCGCGGGCCCGGAACCTGCCCGCCCTGCTGCGCGCGAACACGGTGACGGACAATCACGCGGAAGCGACGCTGCAGCTAGCGGCCCGGATCCGGTCCGGAGCGGCGCCCGCGCCGGACGTGGTGATCTGGCCCGAGAACTCCACCGACCAGGATCCCCGGCTGAACCCGTTCGTCTACGCCGCGATCGGCCGGGCGGTCACGGCCATCGGCCGGCCCGTGCTGGTCGGCGCGGTGCTGCAGAATCCGGTGCGCAACTCGGGCCAGCTATGGCTGCCCGGCCGCGGGCCGGTCCGCGCCTACATCAAGCGCCGGCTGGTGCCGTTCGGCGAGGTCATCCCCTTCCGGAGCTTCCTTGACCTGTTCACCTCGCTGCCCGCGCTGCAGCCAGTCAACTTCACGCCGGGTCACCGGGCCGTGGTGTTCCGCCTGGGGCAGATCAGGCTGGGGGACGTGATCTGCTATGAGGTCGGCTTTGACGGCCTGGTGAGCTCGGAGGTCGCGGCCGGGGCGAACCTGCTCACGGTGCAGACCAACGACGCCGACTTCGAGCTCGACGGGCAGACGGGCGAGACCCTGCAGCAGCTGGCAATGGCGCGGGTCCGGGCGGCTGAGCACGACCGGGCCGTCGTGGTGGCCTCCACCACCGGAGTCAGCGCGATCATCGCGCCGGACGGGAAGCTGCTTGCCCATACCCGGCTGTGGCAGCGGGCCGCCGTCGAGGCCAGGGTGCCGCTGCGCAGCCAGACCACGCTCGCGGACCGGCTCGGCGGCTGGCCCGAGGGCGTCATCACCGGAGCTACCATCGCGGCCCTGGCCTGGCTGATCGCCGCCGCCCTCGTCCGGCGGTCCCGGCGGCCGGGCCCGGCGCCGCCCGGCGCCGGCCAGGGCCCGGCGCCCCGGAGCCGGGCCGCAGAATAGAGCTGTGGCACACCGATACCGGGCAGGACTGCGGCGCGCACTGACGCAGCCGGCCCGGTACGCCGTCCTGGTGGCGGGGGCCGTCCTGGTCCTGGCCTTTCCGGCCCCGAACCTGGAGCTGCTGGCCTGGGTCGGCCTGGTTCCCGGCCTGCTGCTGATGCTCGCCGCCCCCGCGCGGCGGGAGGCGGCCGTGCGCGGCTGGTGGTTCGGCACGGGCTACCTGCTGGCTGCCATGTACTGGCTGGCGCCCAACCTCGGCCCCGGCCTGCTGCTCGTGGCGATCGTGCTCGGCGCGTTGTGGGGCGGGGTGGGGCTGGCCGCCTGGTCGACCCTGCGGCCGCCGGTGACCTGGCGAGGCGCGGCGGCCGCGCTGATGATCGTGCCGAGCGCCTGGCTGGTGACCGAGTGGCTGCGATCGTGGCAGGGATTCGGCGGCCCGTGGGCCGTGCTGGGCGTCAGCCAGTGGCAGCACCCGGCCGTGCTGGCGCTGGCCGCCGTCGGCGGTGTCTGGCTGGTGACCTTCGCGCTGGTCGCCGCCAACACCGGCGCCGTGATCGCCATGGTCGCCCGGGGTCTCGCGCCGCGGCTGGTCGGCTGCTGCGGGGCGCTGCTGGCCGTGGCGGCCGGACCGGCCGCCTTCGCGCTGACCGCACCGAGCCCCGCGCCCCGGCGGGTGACCATCGCGCTCGTGCAGCCTGGCCTGCACCGCGCGCCCGGGCCGCGGGTAGCCGCCAGCGAGCGGCTGACCGCGGCAGCGGCCCGGAGCGCGGACCTGATCGTCTGGGGCGAGAGCAGCGTGGGCTTCGACCTGGGCACCAGCCCGCGGCTGCGCCAGCGACTGCAGGTCCTGTCGGCCTCGGTCGGGACGCAGATCCTGGCCAGCCAGGACGCCCAGGACCAGGCCGGGACAAAATCAAAGGTGGCCGTACTGATCGGTGCTAACGGCATCGACGGGGACTACGTCAAGTCCCGGCTCGTGCCGTTCGGGGAATACATTCCCTTCCGGGCCGAGCTCGGCTGGCTGGCCGCGATCAGCCGGGCCGCACCGCAGAACATGGCCACCGGGAACGGCGCGCACGTGCTGCAGGCCACCCTGCGCGGCGGCCGCCGGCTGTCTGTCGGCGTCCTGATCTGCTTCGAGTCGGCCTTCCCTGACATGTCCCGGTACGACGCCGACCATGGCGCCCAGGTGATCATCTACCAGACATCGGACTCCACCTTCCAGCGCAGCTGGGCGCTGGAGCAGCATGCCTCGCTCGGGGCCCTGCGCGCGGCGGAGACCGGCAGGCCGGTCGTGCAGGCGGCGCTGACCGGCGACTCGGCCGCGTTCGATCCGCGGGGACGGCTGCTGGCCTGGGCCGGGCCGGGCGACCGAGGTGCCGTGGTGGTCCCGGTCAGGCTGCCGCCCGCATCGGCCCGGACGCCCTTCGACCGGCTCGGCGACTACGTACCGCTGACGGCGCTGGCCATCGTCGTTCTGGCCGCGGCGTTCGGGCTAGGCCGCCGCCTGCGCCGCGGCGGGGTCCAGCCGGCTTCGGGCCCGGGAGATGCACAGATCCGCATACTCTGGACCGGCGGTCGCGCACCGGACACGTCCGCTCCCGTACCGGGAGTGCCGGATGGGCAGCCGGGCCATGAGGCAGCCGCCGGAGAGCCGTAGCCGGCCGGCGTGCAGCGGAGTGCCCGCGCTGCCACGTCCTGGCCGGAAAGTCGGCGATATCGGCAACCGATCCGGGTCCGCCGCCGTCACAACCCTTGGAGGTCTACCGTGCCCGTGAGTACCCGGTCCCGCGGCGCTGGCGCACCAGGCCCGCGCCGGCGCCGATCGCTGGCTGCCATCGCCAGCTGCGCGACCGCCGCCATGCTGACGGCCGCCTGCTCCGGCGGCGGCGGCGGTAGCTCCGGCAGCGCGGGCAGCGGCGGTTCCGGCACGGGCCACGGCACGAGCAGCCCGGCCGCCAGCCGGGCCGCCGGCGCGCAGCTGACCATCAGCCCGGCCAACGGGAGCAAGAACGTCCAGCCCGGCCAGGGCATCACGGTCACGGCGGCCCGCGGCAAGCTCACCCACGTCTCCGTCAGCTCGGGCGCCGGCCCGGTGAGCGGCCAGCTGAACGCGGCCGGTACCTCCTGGCGCAGCACCCGGACCCTGGGCGTCGCCGCGACCTACACGGTGACGGCCAGTGCGACCGCCGCCGGCGACAAGCCGGTGATCCAGACGAG
>Ga0208586_1000224_pt1 | contig 21843 bp, 18 predicted proteins | sample NGESurshal072012_6_FD_184471 | JGI IMG/M metagenome (GOLD analysis project Ga0208586, IMG submission 184471) | Arctic peat soil microbial communities from Barrow, Alaska - NGEE Surface sample 53-3 shallow-072012 (SPAdes) | ecosystem: Environmental > Terrestrial > Soil > Wetlands > Peat ... | reverse complement strand
CCATGGCAACATCGACGTCGGACGGCGGGTTAATCAGGTTGAATCGAACGTTGAAGCCGTGGGCGAAGAGCAGGCACTTACCCTTGGTCAGGTGCGGCGCGATCTCGGCGTCGTAGGTTCGCTTCTGCTCCGTGTCGGGTACGAGGACCATGATGACGTCGGCCTCGGCGCACGCGTCGGCGATAGACAGCACCCGAAGTCCGGCTTCCTCGGCCTTGAGGACGGAGGACGATTCGTGGCGCAGGCCAACGCGGACGTCGTAGCCACTGTCGTGGAGGTTGAGCGCGTGGGCGTGACCCTGGGAGCCGTAGCCGAGAATGGCGATTTTCTTGGACATCAGCAACTCGGGCTTGGCGTCGGCTTCGTAGTACATCGTGGTCATGGGGAGTCCTTCTTTATTGGTATTGGTGAGGTTTCGGTCAGCTCAGTCTAGGGAGCGCCACGCGACCGGTTCGGTGGAGCTCCACGTCGGTGAAATCTTCGAGGGCTCGTTCGAGATCGTCACACGCCCCGGGGGTGCCCGCGAGCATGACGGTGACCGAGGTCGCTCCCACGTCGACGATCGACGCGCCGGCTCTCGTGACCGTGTCGAGCATCGTCGGCCGACTTTCGTCGTCCACCGAGAGCGTCGCGAGCAGCAACTCTCGTTCCACGGCGTCACGTGGCGCGAGGTCGGTGATGGCAACGACGTTCACCAATTTGTCCAGTTGGCCAACGATCTGCTCGAGCGGTGCGGACTCGGCGTCAACGACGATCGTTACCCGTGAGAACCGCGCGTGGCTCTCGGCCGGCGCGACCGCCAGCGAGTAGATGTTGAAGCCGCGACGGGCGAAGAGTCCGGCGATGCGCGCCAGTACACCGGCTTTGTTTTCGACGAGGACCGAGAGAATATGGTGGCGCACCGGCGTGCGCGAGACGTCCCCAAGATACGGTTCGGGGCTCACGAACCCTCCCCGCGCTGGAGCGGGTGGACGAGGATGTCGTCGTTGCTGGCACCAGAAGCAACCATCGGAAAGACCTTCTCCGACGCGTCGGTGCGAAAGTCGATGACCACTGGCACGTCGTTGATTGCGTTCGCTTCGTCAATGACGTCGTGCATCTCCTTCACGGTACATGCGCGAAGTCCAACGCAGCCCATGGCCTCGGCCCACTTCACGTAGTCCGGGAGGTCGGCACTCAGGTAGACCTCGGAGTAGCGCTCCTCGTAGAACATCTCCTGCCACTGACGAACCATGCCGAGGTAGGCGTTGTTAAGGATCGCGACCTTAATCGGAATGCCTTCGGACCTCGCGGTCACCAACTCCTGGGCCGTCATTTGGAAGCAACCGTCGCCATCGATGCACCACACCGTGCGATCGGGCCGTCCCACTTTGGCGCCAATAGCGGCCGGCACGCCGAAACCCATCGTGCCCGCGCCGCCGGAGTTGATCCAGGTCCGAGGCTCGTCGAACTTCCAATGTTGACTCGCCCACATCTGGTGTTGACCGACGCCTGCAGCAACGATGGTGCCGGGAGCGGCCTTGGCGGCAATGGCTTCGATGACGTGCTGGGGACGCAGCGGTCCCTCGGTTGCGGGCTCGTCGTAGACCAGTGGATACTGATCGCGCCAGAGGTTGATTGTCTTCCACCAGACATCGAGGTTTCTCGGTGTCGCCTGGGCGGCGTCCCACGCGCGCAGCACGGCGGCGACGTTGCTCTGAATGGCGACGTCGGCATTTCGGACCTTGTTGAACTCCGCCTTGTCGATGTCGACGTGGATGACCTTCGCCCCGGCCGCGAAGGCGGGGATCTTTCCCGTCACACGGTCGTCGAAGCGCGCACCGAGCGAGATCAACAGGTCGGACTTCTGGATAGCGGTCACGGCCGTGTACATGCCGTGCATGCCGGGCATGCCGAGGTGCTGCTCGTGAGAATCGGGGAACGCGCCTCTCGCCATCAGCGTCGTCACGACCGGTATGCCGGTACGTTGCGCGAACGCGAGAAGCTCTTCTGAGGCGTGGGACTTGAGGGTGCCTCCCCCGACGTAGAGCACCGGACGCTCGGACTCGTTGATGAGCGCAACTGCTCGAGCGACTGCATTCTCATCGAGTACGACCTCGGGACGGTAGCCCGGGAGGTCGAACTCCTCGACCGTCGCGGGGTACCACCAGTCCATCATCGACTGGGTGACGTCCTTGGGGACGTCGATGAGCACGGGTCCCGGACGGCCGGTCGTCGCGAGGTGAAGGGCCGCCGCCACGGCACGCGGGATCTCCTGGGCCGATTGCACGAGAAAGTTGTGCTTGGTGATACCCATGGTGATGCCCGTGATATCGCACTCCTGAAAGGCGTCAGTGCCGATGGCCGACGTCGCTACCTGGCCGGTGATGACAACCAGTGGCGTTGAGTCCATGTGGGCGTTACCAATCGGCGTGACGATGTTCGTCGCTCCCGGACCGCTGGTGACCATCGCAACGCCAGGACGACCGGTGGCGAGGGCGTATCCCTCGGCCATGTGCCCGGCACCCTGCTCGTGGCGCACGAGGATGTGGCGAATGGTGGAGTCGATCAAGGGGTCGTAGACGGGAAGAATGGCGCCGCCGGGCAGACCGAAGATCGTGTCGACCCCCTCTTGTTCGAGGCTCTTGATAAGTGCTTGCGCTCCTGTGAGTTGCACCATTGTCCTTTGTTCTTAGATAAGCAAAAAGGCCTCCCTTATTTGGGAGGCCTCCAGAGTACGTGTGAGCGTGACTACCGGCGCCAGGCGCCTACTACTACAAGAAGAATGTCGTTTCGGGTCGTCACGCATTCATCTTTGCACATGAATGCGATCAGCACAAGACACCTACCTCGTCGTAACGGCGCCCCTTTTCGCGCCCTGCACCAATCGAGCGAACTTCTCGAGGACACGTGTCGTATTCCGAGGCACAAATTCGGTCACGTGCTTGAGGCTCCTCGAGCTCGGCCGCGCCGACCACGAGGTCAATGGAAGGCGTGTTCAGGTCGATGCGCAAAGTCTACGAAACCAAAACGCCCCCGATTCGTGAGCGCCTACGTGGGGGCGCTTACGCTCACTGTCTCGCCGGTCGCGAGCAGTTCGACGAAGGTCTGACCGGGTCGAAGATTGATGACGTTGCCCGATGCCGTTCGATACGCCGTCTTGAGCCGAATCTTCGAGCGGAACCACTTGCCCTTCTGCAGTCGACCGTCGGAGAATATCTCGACCGGTCCCGAGCCCACCATCTCCGCATACGAACCCTCGACGCCGACACCGCCGATGTAGTTCACGCTCATGACCACCACGTTGGCCGGAGTCACCCGAACGCCGTTCGCTTCGAGGTCGGGCGCGCCGAAAATCGAGCGCAGCCAGCGATGCGTCGTGGCGTCCCACTGATAGGAAACGGCGTAGCCCGCTTCAAAGTTCACCGTGAAGGAGCCAACGGGGGCACCAATCGCTGGTTTGGCCCTCGATATGTAGGAGAAGAGGGCGGGCGGCGTGTGGACCTTGCCGCCCATCTTCATGAGCGCCACGGCGTTGGCAAAGAGGTTGTGCGGCGGAGGGCGCTTCGAGTCACGGAACATTGCTCCGCCGGCGGTGGACTGGTCGAAGAGTTTCACGGGTGCGGTTTCGATACTCGCGACTGCGTACTGCGCCCCGCCCGAGAAGGCGAAGATCCCGCCGATGGGAAAGACGATCTCGCGGTCAGTGCGCCGGACGGACCGCACCGGACCGACAACGGTCGGCAAGTTGGAGTTGAAGATTGCCGCGAGACGCGTGATGCCGCCCTCGACAATCTCCTCGTAGACAATGTCGGCCTCGTTCACGCCAATCTGGGGATGCGCTTCTGGCGTGTTGTCCATTTTGATGGTGAGCGCCGAACGGCGCTTGGTCACTGCGGTCGGGTCAGGTAGACCAGTCAAGGCCGCGACACGATGGTGGGCCGGCGCCGTGGTGGTTATCGGCGTGGTGGTCGACGTCGTGGTCGTCGTATCAGCGCCAGATGCGGTTGCGACGCCGGTACCGGCCACCATGAGTGCTGCACACAGGAGGGGTAGACGACGCATAGAGAGAAACTAGTTGCTCGCCCCGCCTTAAACGTGCCGGCCTAGCGACGGGTCTGGAGTTCGGCGATCACTTCTTTGCCGTTCGCTTGACCTTTGGTTCGCGCCATCACTTGGCCGATGAAGAATTGGGCAAGTTTCTCATCACCCTCGCGATACCTCGACCACTCGTCCGGGTTCGCCTCGATTACAGCCGCGACGATGTCGCCGACCGCTCCCGAGGCGAGGCGCTCGAAACCCCTTGTCGCTGCGATGTCCTTGGGGTCGCCGCTCTTGGCCAGGAGCTCCAAGAGGACGGTCTTGGCCTGGGTCGCCGAGAGGTCGCCGCTCTGTTCCATTGACAGCGTCTCCACGAATGAGGCCAACGTGAGGTGGTCAAGCGTGTCAATGCCCGCCGCAAGTTCGTTCGCCGCGCGTGCGATGGCCAGTTCGGGCGCAACGTTGGCGTCGATCGCACCGTTGACGTATCCATCCAGGCCCAGGTCGATAACGACCTCCACCGCACCAAGCAGCGCGTCCGTGGGGCTACTGAGGCGCGCACTCAACAACGCGCGACGCTCCGCGGGCATCGGACCCAACGCGTCGCGAACACGGTCCTGCCACGCTTGGTCGGGAATGAGGTCGACGAGGTCCGGCTCGCGGAAGTACCGATAGTCGTCGGCCTCTTCCTTCACCCTCATGGTGGAGGTCGTCGCGAGAATCTCGTCCCAGTGGCGCGTCTCTTGTCGGATCTTCCCACCCTTGTCGAGGAGGTCAATCTGTCGCTGCGCCTCGAAGTCAATCGCGCGCTGAAGGCTACGAAGGGAGTTCAGGTTCTTTATTTCGCACCGAGTACCGAACGGTTCGCCGGACTTGCGCACCGACACGTTGGCGTCGATGCGCATCGAACCCTCCTCCATCCGACCGTCGGACGCGCCGGTCGCGATGAGGATTCCGCGAAGTTCCCCGACGTAGGCGCGCGCCTGCGCGGCACTTCGGATGTCTGGCCCCGAGACGATCTCGACGAGGGGCACACCGGAGCGGTTGTAGTCGACCAGGGAGCGGTCGGCCCCGTGGATTCGCCCACTCCCCCCGAGGTGGGTTGACTTGCCGGTGTCCTCTTCGAGGTGGGCGCGTTCGATTGAAACCGTAGAACCGTCTGGCAGGTCGAGGTACCCACCCGCGTTGATCGGCAGGTCGTATTGGGATATTTGGAAGTCCTTGGGCATGTCGGGATAGAAGTAGTTCTTGCGGTGAAAGGTGGACGGCGAGATCGTGCTGTGCAGCGCGGTGCCAATGGCCATCGCCAGCTCGACGGCCCGCACGTTTAGCACCGGGAGCGATCCGGGCAGACCGAGACAGATGGGACAGACGTTGGTGTTCGGCGCGGCGCCAAAGGCGTTTGGACAGCCACAGAACATCTTGGTTTTGGTCTTGAGTTCGGTGTGTACCTCGAGGCCGACCACCATCTCCCATCCGTCGCTCAGACTCACGGTCGGCCGTTCGCAATCTCGAGGACACGCGCCGCGGCGAACAATTGCGCCTCGCTGCGACCAGGTCCGAGGAGCTGGACACCGGTCGGGAGACCGGCTTCGCCGGTGCCGAAGGGCACGGAGATCGCCGGTTCACCGGACAGGTTGCTCGGAATCGTAAAGACGTCCGACAGGTACATCGCCATGGGGTTACTGGTCTTGGAACCGAACTCGAACGCAACCGACGGCGTCGTCGCTCCGAGCAGTAGGTCAGCCTGCAGGTACGCACGGGCGAAGGCGTCGATGGTCAACGTGCGAACCTTGAGCGCCTGACCGTAGTACGCGTCAAAGTAACCGGCCGAGAGGGCGTAGGTCCCCAACATGATGCGACGCTTCACCTCGTCGCCAAAACCTGCGGTGCGCGTCGCCTCCATCATCGCGGTGACGTCTGCTTCGTTCACGCGCAGACCGTAGCGAACACCGTCGAAGCGCGCGAGGTTGCTCGACGCCTCCGCCGGAGCAATGAGGTAGTAGGCGCTCAGTCCCAGTCGAAACTCCGGCACGGAAAGTTCCACGATCGTGGCGCCAGCCTCTCGAAGCGCTTCGACCGCGAGTTCAACAGAAGCTACGACGTCCTCGTCAGCACCGTCGAACAGTTCGCGCACGAGGCCAATGCGTTTGCCCGCGACGCCATCGTTCACGTGTGCGATGAGCGACGGTGCTGGCTCGGGCAGCGACGTCGAGTCCATAACGTCGTGGCCGGCGATTGCTTCGAGGAGCATCGCGGCGTCGGTCACTGACTTGGTCAGTGGTCCGATCTGGTCGAGCGAGCTCGCGAAGGCAATGAGTCCGTATCGAGAGACGAGACCGTAGGACGGCTTCATGCCAACGAGTCCACAGAGCGCCGCCGGTTGACGAATCGATCCGCCCGTATCGCTGCCGAGAGCGAGTGGCGTCATGTCGGCCGCGACCGCAGCGGCCGAGCCGCCCGACGAGCCACCGGGCACCCGCGATGGGTTGAGAGGATTGCGCGTCGGGCCAAAGGCGGAGTTCTCCGTCGATGAGCCCATGGCGAATTCGTCGAGGTTGGTCTTACCAACGGGCACCGCGCCCGCCGCGAACAGTCGCTCGACAACGGTCGCGTTGTAGGGCGGACGCCATCCTTCGAGGATCTTGGACGAGCACGTGGTGGGAATCCCGTCCTGACAGAGATTGTCCTTCAGTGCAATTGGCACGCCCGCGAGCGGACCGACGTTCTCACCCTTGGCGACTCGGGCATCGATGTTCGTGGCCGCCTCGAGCGCACCCTCTTCATCGACGTAGAGGAAGACGTTCAGTTCTTCATTTCGCGCACGTATTGCGTCGAGCGACATCTCGAGCACTGACGTCGCCGACATCGAACCACTCTGCACGTCGCGGGCGATCTGCTCGGCGCTGTTCACGGCGCTTCTCCAAGTATTCGAGGAACGGCGAAGCGACCGTCCTGCGAGTCGGGTGCCATCGCGATGACTTTGTCGTGGTCGAGGCACGGACGAACGTCGTCGTCGCGCACGACGTTCACGAGTCCAAAGGGGTGGGCGGTGGGCGCCACGTCGTCGAGGTCCAGCGCGTTCATGTCGTTGGCGTGTTCGAGGACCTGACCGAGTTGTTCGGTGAACAGGTCGAGTTCCGTCTCGCTCAACGTGAGGCGGGCGAGCTTGGCAACGTACGCGACGTCCTCACGACGAAGCGGTGAACTCACGCAAGGACCTTCGCGAGAAACTCCATCGTGGCCGACTCGAGAAGGTCCTGGTCATTGTCGATCGTCGCGACGTGATACGACTCTTCGAGCCAGATTCGCTCCACTGGACCAGATGACTGCTCAACAATCGCGTCACCGTTGTCCGAGGTCACGACGTGGTCCTCGCGACTTGAGAGCAACAGGCTCGGGGCCACGATGTTCGACAACTTCGATTCGATGTCCTTCCCGCCGGTAATGAGGCTCACGACGCAGCGCAGCGGCGTTGCGCCGTAGGAGGCCTCGACCACGCCCTCCTTCTTGACGTCCGAGCCAATCGACTCAATGCTCTCGACGCCCGACTCGAGCATGTCGTTGAGTGCTTCTTCCATCCCAGGCGCCGGGGATTTGACGAGCGGGTTGATGAAGACGCAGCCCGCCACGAAGGGGCGCTGCTCAGCAATAAGAGCCGTCAGTCCCCCGCCCATCGACAGTCCGACAATCGCCACGCGCTCGCAGCGCTCGGCCAATTCGTCGTAGGCGTCGAGGGCCGTTCCCGCCCAGTCCTCCCACGTGGTCGTCATCATGTCCTCGACCGACGTGCCGTGGCCGGGCAGACGCGGAAGCTCCACCGTGTAACCAGCTGCCGCCGCCCGCTCCGCGATCGAGCGCACTGACGATGGATTGCCGGTAAAACCGTGCAGGACAAGGACGCCGCTGTCGCTTCCAGCAAAGGAAAACGGTTCGCAGCCTGGCATGATGTCGACGTTCATAGAAGAAATCTTACCGGCTGGTTCAGTGCAACGATTTGGTGCGACTCCGCGGCACCGAGCGTATAAAGAGGGACGAGGCGAGTCCAATCGCGCCGACACACGCTCCGATAAGAAACGGCAGATGGAAGGTGGCGAGCAGCGCCGGTCCCGGTTTGGCGTGACTAAGTCCGCGACGATGCACGAGTGCCTGTTGGATCGTCTCGAGCACCTGGATGCCCGCCACTTCGCCCACCTGCATGGCCAACATCTGCGCCGCGGACATCACGCCAAACTCGTTGGTCTTCACTTCGTTGGCCATCACCGAACTGGACGACGGCATCGCGACACCCATGCCCAACCCCGAGAGGGCGAGCGCGACGGCCACCATCCACGCTCCCGACGTCGGGTGTAGGAGTGCGAAGAGCCCGAGTGACGCCGTGAGGAACGTCGCGCCCGCAATGGCGCTGATTCGTTCGCCAATGCGCACGGCAACATAGCCGGCGATCGGGGAACATAGAGCGAAGGTGAGTGGGCGCGCGATCGCGAGGGCACCCACGCGAGAGATTGAATAGCCGAATCCCTGCTCCATGAGGAGCGGAAAGAGGAAGAATGCGCCGAAGTACGCAAAGTTGGCGGTCGCACGCAGGATCATCGGCATCACGAAGTTACGACGATGGAAGTACTCCGCCGGTATTAGGGGATGCGCGGCCGTTCGTATTCGATGAATGAACGCAATGGTCATCACGACCGACAACACGAAGATACCCACGCACCAAACGCTCGTCCAGCCAACACTTGGACCTATGGAGAGCCCGAGCATCAGCGTCATCACCGCGATCGAGAGCGACCAACTGCCGATCCAGTCCATGGTCTTGAATTCGAGACGGGCCTTCGCCTTCTTCTCCGCTTCTTCGGCGTCGGTACCTCTCCTGCGTGGCAAGATGACCGACACCACGCAGAACGCCACGACGATCAACACCAACTGGAACCAAAAGAGCGCGCGCCACCCGAAGGCCGCGATGATCGGCGCGCCGAGCGACACACCAATGACCGGTCCCCCGGCACCAACAAGGCTCCACCACCCCATGGCCTTCACTCGCTCCTCGCGTCCAAAGACAGAGTTGATCAGCGCTCCCGACGCCGTTCCCGTCGCCGCGCCCTGTACGCCGTCGAGTGTTCGAGCGAAGAGCAGCATGTCGACGTTGTGCGCCAATGCGGTCAAGAGCGCCGAGACCATGGCGCCGAGCAGTCCAAAGAGATACAGCCGTCGGTGTCCGTAGATGTCGCCGGTCTTGCCGAGGATTGGCGCGGCGAGCCCGTAGGCGAGCAGCGGCCCGACCATCGTCCACGTGAGCACCGTCACGCTGGTGTGGAACTGCGCGGCGACGTTGGGCAGGGCGACGATGAAGACCGTGAAGGTGAAGTTGAGCGCGAAGAGTCCCGCGAGCAACGACCACAACACCCACCACTGATACCGCGATGATCCTTCGGCGCGCGCTTGCGCCCGGTGGCGAAGCAACAGCAGCCAGTTGAGGTCACTGCCGGCCTCAGAGCCGAGCGTGCCGAACGCACCCGACGCGGGGTCACTACGAGCGTTCAATAGACCGTCGGCGTCCTCGCGGTCGACGTGCGTCCCGGGACGCTGATCGCTCACTTGAGCAGAGTAGGGAGTTGTGCTGCGAGTTCGTCCACGGTCCAGCGGTCGTTCTTCTCGAGGGTCGCGGTCATTGTCCAGTTCTGGAATTTGCGAACGGTGCCACCTTGCACGAAGAACACTTGACCAGTTGCCTCGCACTCTTCCATTGCGAGCGTTGCGACCAGTGGCGAGATGTTGGCCGGGTCCCAGGTGTCAAAGACGGACGCGTCCGCGGGAGCGACGACGTGGTCAGAGAGACCGGGTGTTGATTCGGTCATTCGAGTTCGCGCGGCGGGCGCAATTGCGTTCGCGCGCACCCCGTAGCGGCTCAGCTCCTCGGCAATGATGACCGTGAAGGCCGCGATGCCGGCTTTGGCGGCGCCGTAGTTGGACTGTCCGATGTTGCCCAGCAGACCCGACGTCGATGAGGTGTTGATGATGGCGGCCTTCACCGGGCGACCGGCCTTGGCCTCTTCGCGCCAGTACGTCGCGGCGTGATGCGTGGGCACGAAGTGACCCTTCAGGTGGACGTTGATGACCGAGTCCCAATCCTCTTCGCTCAAGTTGACGAGGACGCGGTCGCGCAGGATGCCCGCGTTGTTGACGAGCACGTGCAGCGCGCCGTAGGTGTCGAGGGCACTCTGGATGAGGCGTTGACCGCCTTCCCACTCGGCGACGTTGTCGTGGTTCGCTACGGCCTGACCACCCATGGCGGTGATCTCCGCGACGACCTCTTCGGCGGGCGACGCCGCGTGGCTTGAACCGTCGAGTGCTCCCCCGAGGTCATTGACGACGACCTTGGCGCCCTCGTGGGCGAAGAGAAGCGCGTGCTCGCGCCCGATGCCGCGACCGGCTCCGGTGATAATTGCTACGCGACCGTCTAGCGCACCCATGGTGACCCCCTTGAAAGTTCTGGTGTCACGATTGTACCGAGGCTGGCGTGGCTACTTAACCTGGCCGCGACGCCAAAAATACGGCGGCCGTGCATGCGCGTGGTAGTGGTCAGGGATATTGCGCATGTGGTCGTCGACCTTCCAGTTGCCCTCGCCGAACTCGAGATTCGCCACCGAGGTCAGCGAACCATGCAGTCGGGCCTTCACGTCGTCGGGTGGCGACGCGTCATGGACACTCCACACCACCATTGGCACGAGACAGATCTCGCAGTCGGCAATCCAGCAGTCGGCGTCCTCGTAGTAACGGGTCGTGATGATGGCGGCCTCACAGAGATCGCAGCCGGTGCTCATTTCACATTCAAAATGACGTTTGACAGTTTCTTCACCGTCGTGCCCGCGCCCGGCACCTCCGAGACGACACTCGTCCAGGTTGGTTTTGTGCCGGCGCCCTTTCCGCGCGTCGCGTAATAGAGGTCGGCCTTCTTGAAGGCGGCCAGCACCTGAGCCCGGTCCATCCCCACAACGTTGGGCACGGCCACCCGTTGGGCCACGGGAATTGTGGTCGTGGTCGTGGTGGTATTGGGAAGTGTTGACGTCGTGGTTGTCGTTGTCGTCACTATCGCGGGACCAGAACTGCGTTCAAGGATGACGGTCGAGTTGACCGGGACGGACGTGACGACGTGCCCGGCGCGGTCAACGACTTTGGCGATCTTGCCCAGTGGCGTGACCGAACTCGACACCAGTTTCGTCGCGGGGCACGTAGCGTTGACGTGCAACGCGTGGAGTCGGGCTTCGGCCGTCGTGCAGTCTTCGCCCACGAGCTTCGTCGGGAGTTTCACGACGTGCACGCCGTTCGAGACCGACACGGTGATGACCTGTCCGGACTTCTCTACCGTGCCCGCCACGGGCGTTTGGGCCATGATGACGCCTACGGGCACGGTGGCGGAGTACGCGTGCGTGATGTGAATGGTGAAGCCGTCAGTCTCTAACGTCGCCTTCAGCCGTGCGTCGTTCGGGTGGAGCGTCGCGGTGGAACCCTCGAACTGGCTCAAGTTGACATTGACGAGAGTCGGCACCGTATGGCTCGACGTGAAGGCGCCAAAGATCCACGCGAGCCCGCCGCCAATGGCGAGCACGAGTAACAACACCGCCGCGACGAGAAAGGCCAGTCGGCGCGAGCCCGGCAGGCGCGAGTAGTCCGAGTCGTCAAACTCCGGTCGAACACTCCTTCGCGCGCCCAGTGAGCCCGTCGCGGGCGTCATCCATTCGTCGGCCGGACGGGCGTGTCGAGGTGCGCCTCGTGTGCCCTGGGGAGCAACGACTTGTGTGGCACCGGTGATCTGGTCAGGCGACGGCGGGCGAAAACCGACCGAGTTTCTCGGCGCCGAGGGACGATACTGCGACAACAAGGGCACTTCACCCAGCACCGGCGCGATCACCAACGGCGCGTCGTCACTGACAACGGCACCGAGGCGACTCGCGAACGTGTCGGCGTCGAGTCGAAGTCTCGGATCCGCCACGGCCGCCTGCGCCAAGAGCATGTCGAGCGTGCCGAGTTCGGGACGCATCGGCAGCGTGGCGTTGATGCGTGCGCGCAGTACGGACTCCGGCGTCACGCCATCGAAGGGCGTCACCCCGGTGAGCGCTTCGTAGATGATGAGCGCCAACGCGTAGACGTCGCTCTTAGGGCCGGCCGGGTCGCCAATCGCCTGCTCGGGGCTGAGAAAGCGCACGTCGTTGAGGGTCAGTCGCTCGCGATAGGCACTGCCGATCCCCGCCAACGCGACGTCGCTGACGCGCACGCGACCTTCGCCATCCAGCAACAATTTCGATGGCGACAACGCGCCGTGCACCATGCCGCTCTCGTGGACGTAGGCCAGCGCACTCGCGACATCGCGTCCCAGTCGCGCGCCGTCATCCACGCTGAGCGTGCGGCCACTGGCGAGGACCTGCTCGAGGGACCCGCCGCTCAGGTACTCACAAATCATGAAAATAGAGCCCGACTCTTGGCCTCCGTCGTAGACGCGGGCCAAATGGGGGTGACTGAGCGTCGCTGCGCGCACGATCCGATCGCGGAAGGCCGCTCGAACATCCTCGTGCCCCGCCAGTCGCGGTAACAACACCTTCACCACCACGGAGCGCTGCAGTGAAGTGTCCTCGGCGAGGTAGACCTCGGCGGTCTGACCGATGCCCAGGAGCTCGCCAATCCGGTAACGGTTGACCAGGAGATGTCCGGAAGCGAAGGTTGGCGGTGGCATAGTCGTTCCCAACCCTACCGAGGTTGGGAATTCAAAGTGTGGTTGACCACGTCCCGGTCGCCAGAAGCGTGGAGAACTCGCTCGCGGGGATCATTGGGATGGCCAGTTCGTTCGCTCGTGAAACCTTCGATGCGCCCGCAGCCTCGCCCACGACCACGCAGTACGTCTTCTTCGACACTGAGCCCGGCGACGTGCCGCCGCGCGCGACAATCGCCTCCTCCGCTTCGTCGCGCGTGAACCCTTCGACCGATCCCGTGACGACGACGGCGCGATTCAAGAGCGTCGGAGCGAGTGTCGAGACGATCTCGGGCTCGGCGAGTGCCAAACCGTCCTTCGCGAAGCGTTCCGCTCGTAGTCGATTCTCCTCGTCGCGTACGTACTCGTAGACCGACGCCGCAATGACGGGTCCGACGCCCACGACGACCGATAGCTCGTCAAGGGTCGCCGATTCGAGCGCGGCGTAGGTGCGAAAAGCGTTGGCCAGCTCTCGAGCAGCGACTGGACCGACGTGGCGAATGCCCAGTGCCACCAGCAGTCGGTTGAGCGGCATTGCTTTGGCACCTTGAATCGCGTTGACGAGCGACGTGGCCGAGAGCTCGCCGAGCCCTTCGAGCGAACTCAGGTCACTCACTTTCAACGTGAACAGGTCCGCGACGTCGCGCACCAGTCCCTCCGCGAGGAGTTGGCCGACGCGCTGTTCGCCGAGGCCCTCAATGTCGAGGGCCCCTCGAGAGGCGAAATGAACCATTTGGGCGAGTAGCTGCGCGGGGCAAGCGGGATTCACGCAGTACGTGTCACTCTCGTCACCGACACGCACGAGTTGACTAGCGCACGCCGGACAGGTCGTCGGGAACTTCCACGCCGGTTTGCGGCGACGCCCCGGTTCGCGCACGGCGCCGACGACTTCGGGGATGACGTCGCCGGCCTTTCGAACAATCACCAGATCGCCCGGTCGAACGTCCTTCGCCTTCACCTGGTCCTGGTTATGCAACGTCGCCATCGAGACCGTCGATCCGGCAACCACGACAGGTTCGAGTACGGCGAAGGGCGTCACTCGACCGGTGCGACCGACCGAAACTTCGATGTCCTTCAGCCTGGTCGTGCGCTCTTCGGGCGGCAACTTACGCGCAATCGCCCATCGCGGCGCGCGACTCGTGAAGCCCAATCGCGAGCGCAGCGCTAAGTCGTCGATCTTCACCACGATCCCGTCGATCTGGTAGCGAAGTTCGTGTCGGTGCACCTCGAACCAGTCACTGCGCGCGATCATGGCGGTCGCACCGATTTGCGTACTTGCTTCGGGCGCCGTCAAGAAGCCCCACGTCGCGAGCTGGTCGATCGTCTCGACGTATCGGGTGAATGAAGTGACGCCATCGAGTTCCACCAACTGGTACGAAAGAAAGGACAGGGGACGACTCGCGGTGATCGCGGGATCCTTTTGACGAAGGCTGCCCGCGGCGGCGTTACGGGGATTGGCGTACTCCTTCAGGTCGAGTTCACGTTGACGTCGATTCATCTCGACGAAGTCGGACTTGGCGAGGAACACCTCGCCACGCACTTCCACGCGTCCCTTCGCGGCCTTGAGCGTCAACGGCACGTTGGCAATACGGCGGACGTTCTCCGTGACGTCCTCGCCCACTCGTCCGTCGCCGCGCGTCGCCGCGCGCGTCAAGACACCGTCGGCGTAAAGGATGGAGAGCGCGAGACCGTCGATCTTCGGCTCAACGACGAAGACCAGCTCTTCGGTCGCAACGCCCAGGCTCTTCGCGGCCCGCTCGCTCCACGCGCGCAACTCGTCGTGGTCAAAGACGTTGTCGAGACTGAGCATGGGCTCGGCGTGGGTGACGGGCGAGAAGACCGTCGACGCCGGCGCGCCGACCGAGTGACTCACCGAGTTCTCGGTGTTCAGTTCGGGGTGCGACGCTTCGAGCGCTCTCAGTTCGCGTACGAGCGCGTCGTAGTCCGCGTCGGGAATCGTCGGCGCGTCAAACACGTGATACGCCTCGTTGTGACGAGTGATCTCGTCGCGCAACCGAGCGGCGTGCTCCGCCGGGTTCACGAGGGAGCGACGATCGCGGCACCTTCGACGATCACGGGGTCGTTGACGCGATAGAACACGACGGTCTGACCGGCCGCCACGGGTCGAGCCGGTTCGGCGAGATCCAGCCACCATCGGTCCGTGTGGCGAAGAGTCGCTATTTGGGGCGTTCCGTGCGCGCTCCATTGGGCGAGGACCTCCGTCGCGTCAACGAGCTCGGCGTGTGAGAACGTGAGCGACGACGCGTCAAGTGCAATGGCGTCAATGAGGATGTCCTCGAGGCGCCCGACTTCGACGCGGTGGTTCGCTAAGTCGACCCGAGAGACAAATCGACGCTCACCGTCGCGCGCTGGCAGGACCCCGCGGCGCTGACCGACGGTCATCAGTTCCGCGCTCTCGGTACGTCCGAGTTCCTCGCCGGACGATCGATCGACAATGACGGCCGGCGTCAACGCCATTCGTTGGCGTAGGAAGACCTCTCGACCCTTCGACGCCTCTATGAAGCAGACGTCCTGGCTATCGGGCTTGTCCCAGGTGCGCAGTCCGAGCCGCTCGGCGTGTTGACGCACTTCACTCTTGTTCATTGCCCCGATTGGCAACAACAGCGTCGAGAGTTGCGCCTCGGCCAAGTAACCCAAGACGTAACTCTGGTCCTTCTGGTCATCAGCGCCTCGAACGAGGAAGTGTTGTGCATTGCGTTGAACGACCTGGGCGTGGTGGCCGGTCGCCACCATGTCAAAGCCCAGGCGTCGCGCCCGATCGAAGAGCAGATCGAATTTGATGTGGCGATTGCATTCAATACAGGGGTTCGGGGATTGGCCTCGCGCGTGGCCCTCCACGAACGGCGCGACCACGTGTCGCTCGAACTCGTCGGTGTAGTTAAAGACGTGATGATCAATGCCGAGCGTCTGGGCGACCCGTCGGGCGTCGTCGACGTCCGCCACCGAACAACAGCCCGAGTCCGACACACCGCCCCACAACTTCAACGTGGCGCCTACGACGTCGTGACCCTGCTCAATGAGCAGTCCGGCGGCCACCGACGAATCGACGCCGCCACTCATCGCTACGAGGACTTTCACCGCTCTAGTCTGCCAGTCGACGCGGTCGCTACGCCTCAGGGCGCAAAGAGTGCACGACGCCCGAAAGAATCCGAATAACGGCATCGACGTCGTCAGTGGTCGTCTCGGCGCCCATCGAGAGACGCAGCGAACCGCGGGCCCGCTCTCTCGATATGCCCATTGCGGCCAGCACGTGACTGGGGTCGGCGGCGCCGCTCGAACAGCTCGCGGCCGCCGATGCGCGAACACCCTCTTGGTCCAACAAGAAGAGCAGTTCATCGCTCGCCAGTCCGTCAAACGTCACGTGCACGGTCCCGGGCACGCGCAGTGCGCCGACTCCGGTGACCTGAGCGCCTGGCAGTAGTGACAGCGCGGCAACCAGTTTCTCCTGGAGGTCGAGGACGCGGTCGTTGACCTCGGCCAGTTCCTTCATCGTGATGCGCGCCGCGCAGGCGAGTCCGACCGCCGCCGCGACGTCGACGGTCCCCCCTCGTCGACCGCGCTCCTGTCCCCCGCCGGGAATGACCGCGTCGAGGGCGACCTCATTTCGCAAAATCAGCGCACCACTGTTGACGGGTCCACCAATTTTGTGTGCGCAGATCGAGATCATGTCGACCGACGCGGTGATGTTGGGCAGATGCATCCACGGGGCGCCCGCGACGGCGTCGGTGTGCGTCGGTGCGCCACCGGCGAGCATCGATTTGGCCAGCGCCACCATTCCGTCGAGGGGTTGGCGCACGCCCGTCTCGTTGTTGGCGGTCATAACGCTCACGATCGCGGTGTCGTCACTCAGTGCGTCGTGCAAGGAGTCGAGGTCGAGCACACCGTCACCGTCCACGCCGACGACCCGCACGCTCACACTTTCGTAGTCGCGGGCCATCTTGTGGGCGGCATCGCTCACCGCGTGGTGCTCAATCGCACTGATGACAATCTCGGAGTGTTCGTGGCTGCGTCGGTGCGCATTGGTGACGCCGGCCACGGCGAGGTCGCACGATTCGGTGCCGCCGCCGGTGAAGATGACGCCGCCCGGCTTGGCACCGACGAAGGCCGCGACCTCGTCGCGCGCCTCTTCAACGGCGCGTCGCGCGTCGCGCGCCGCTTTGTGGCTACCCGAAGGGTTGCCGACGACGCCGTGTTGCCATCGCGCCATGGCGTCAGCCACTTCGTCACGACGAGGTGCCGATGCCGCGTGATCGAAGTAGTACTCCGGGGTCACGCCACGTAGAAGGACTTGACGTTGGTGAACTCGCGCAAACCGTACTTGCCCAACTCCCGCCCGAAGCCCGACTCCTTGGTCCCGCCGAACGGCAACTCCGGCATCGACGCGACAATGGCATTGGCGAAGACCATGCCCACGTCCAGACCCTTGATGGCCTGGTCGATTTCGCCTTGGTCGGTTGCGTAAATCGAACCGCCGAGCCCCCACGGCGTGGCGTTCGCAAACTCAATCGCCGCATCGAGGTCGTCAACGACCTCCACGACCGCGACCGGTCCGAAGAGTTCCTCACAACCGGCGCGCGAGTCGGTCGGCACGTCGGTCAACACGGTCGCGGGAAAGTAGAAACCACGCCGTTCGAGTGGGGCGCCACCAGTGTGCACTTTGGCGCCCTTGGCGACCGACGCCGCCACCTGAGCCGTGAGCTCGTCGAGTTGAGTTCGACTGACCACCGGTCCGAGCACTGTCGCGGGGTCCATTGGGTCGCCGGTCGGTACCGCGGCCATCGCCTCGACGAACTTCTCAATGAACTCATCGGCGCGTTCGCGAACGACGATGTAGCGCTTGGACGCAATGCAGGCTTGGCCGTTGTTCTGGATTCGCGCCGTGACCGCGAGAGGAACCGTGACGTCCATATCGGCGGAGTTCGCAATAATGAACGGGTCCGAGCCACCCAGTTCGAGCACGGCCTTCTTCAGGTGCTGGCCCGCAATCTCGGCGACTGAGCGACCAGCCCGGTCCGACCCAGTCAACGTGACCGCGGCGATGCGCGGATCGGCGATGATGCCTTCAATTTGGCTGTGACTGACGAAGAGAGTCGTGACGACACCCTTGGGGAAACCAGCACGAAGGAACAGGTCCTCGAGGAACTTGGCGCAGCCCGGCACGTTCGACGCGTGCTTGAGCACCATGACGTTGCCGGCCATGATGGTCGGTGCCGCGACGCGGATGAACTGCCAGAGGGGAAAGTTCCAGGGCATCACCGCGAGCACGGCGCCGATCGGTTCGTAGCGGTAGCCGCTTCGCGAGCCGGTCGTTGTGACGATCTCGTCCTTCAAGATCTCGCCGGCGTGCTCGGCGTAGTAGCGCATTACGTGCGCGCACTTCGCGGCCTCACCCTTGGCCGCGGCGAAGGTCTTACCCATCTCGCTCGTGAGCATCTCGCCCACCACGGGGATCTCACTCTCGAGCAGTTCCGCGGCGCGATTCATCAAGACTGCTCGGTCAGCGACGGACGTGTTCTTCCAGGTCTGAAAGGCGAGACTCGCGTGCTCGAGTGCACGCTCAACCTGTTCTGGCGTGTGACCGTCGAATTCGGCGACGACCTCTTCGGTGGCGGGATTGATTGCGATGAATGACATGGGCCTATTCTGCCAGCAAAACGACCGGTTCATTCGGGGTGCGCGCCATCTCGTCCCAGAATTCGGGGTGGAAAATTGTCACCATCGCCACGACGACCGCGAGCAGACACGCCGCAGCGACGGTCACCGGACGAACGCCCCACGTCCTCGCGAACGCCGACTGGATGAGTGCCCCCACCGGATAGAAGATTGACAGTGACAGGGTGTAGAGCGAGAGGATTCTCGAGCGTTCACTGGTGGGCGCGTGCAGCTGGACTGACGTGTTGAGTCCGGTCAGCGTTCCGACGTAGGCGCCACCGAGCAGCACGAGTGCCGCCACGGCCAAAGCGAGCGTGGGCGCCAGTCCGTACAGCCCAAGGGCGACGGCGATCGTCACGAGCGATCCGCGCAGTACCAAAATGCGCGACGTACGCCTCGCCAGCGCCGGAAGGGTTAACGCGCCAATCACTGCACCAACTCCTTGACCGGTCACGAGCCACGGGGTGCCCGTGCGTCCGGCGTGCAGGGTCTGGATGGCCATCGCCGGCACCAGCGCAATAAAGGGGCTCGCGATGAGCGCGATGGTGCCAACGGCAATGATCGGGTAACGACAGCCCTTCACCGACCACGCGCGCACGGCGCCGAACTTAATCTCGGCCCAGACGCGCACCGGCGTGGTGGGTTTGGGTCGCGCGGGGCTGCGCACGAAGGAGAAGATCACGACCACAAAGACGAACGACGCTGCGTTGAGCGCGAAACAGATGCCCGGCGAGCCAAAGCCCAGAGCGACACCGGCGAGGACGGGTCCGATAATTCGGCCGAGGTTGAACTGCGCCGAGGATAACGACACCGCCGCGAGGACTTCGTCGCGATCCACCAGGTCGGGTAGCAGGGACTGCCACGCCGACCACGAGGCCGAACTCGCTAAGCCCTCAATGATCGCGAGGTAGCACGCGTACTCGGGACGAAGATGGTGGGTCAGCTCCAACGTGGCGAGCGTGCTTGCGGTTATCGCCATCACCAGGTTGTTCGCCTGAATCCAGCGTTGGCGGCTCACTCGGTCGGACACGACGCCACCGAGGGGCGATCCAATCAGGGCCGGCGTCCATGCGCACACGGTCAAGAGCCCCAACCAAAGAGGGTTGTGGGTCGTTTCGGTGAGGTAGACCCCGAGGGCAACGGTCTGCATCCAGGTACCCGTCGAGGAGACGAACGACGAAACGAGGGAGAGCGCGAAACTGCGATGACGCAGTGGCGCAAACGATGCGGAAGCCATCACGCAACGCTAACGGTGTTGCCACGCCGCGGCTCAGTTGCGGCGGCTACTTATCGCCCTGTTTGCCTCGCGGTCGAAGTGCGAACCACCAGACCGAAATGATGGTGGCCAGCGCACCCAGCACGCCAATGCCGGACTTGACGCCTTTTCTCTTCTGGGACTCACTCACGTACCCATCGTAACGAGCAAAGACGCCGGGGGCGTGTAGCCCCCGGCGTTCAGTTGTCGGTGAATCGTTGCTTAGTTCTGCAACGCCGCTTCGATGGCGAACTCGAGCGTGATCTTGTTACCCACGATGAGGCTCCCATTCTCCAGCGTGCCGCCGAAGTTGATACCAAAGTCTCGACGGTCAATGTCGGCACGGGCTTCGAAGCCCACGACGGTGACGCCAGGCGCCATTGACGGGCCGGCCCCGAGGAACTCGAGGTCGAACGTGACGGACTTCGTGATCCCCTTGACGGTGATGTCAGCGACCAACTTGAAGTCCTCCGCGCTCTTCGAGGTGATCTTCGTCGAGGTGAGGGTAAGCGTGGGGAACGTCTCGAACTCGAGGAAGTCCGGGCTCTTCAAGTGCGCGTCACGCATTTCGTTGTCGGTCGTGATGCTGGCGGCCTGCACGGTCGCCTGTACTGAAGACGTCTCAGCGGTCTCACCAATGGTGATGGCGCCCGAGAAGTCAGTGAAACGGCCACGAACCTTCGACGCAACCAGGTGGCGGGCAACGAATCCGACCGTCGAGTGGACGGCGTCGATGTTGTACACGCCCGCAGCGGGGAGGCCGGTGGTAGTGGTGGTGTTTGCGGTGGTGGTCATGGTACATCTCCTGTTTTGTCGGTATTTCCTGTGTCTCCACACTATAGTTGCATATACAACTACTTGTCAAGCAGTAATTGTTTACTGAAGCATATGGTATAGTTATGGCATGTCGATTCAACCGAGCCCCTGCCCTTCCGGGGATGAGAAAGTCCAACTGTTCGGGCTGCTGCTCGAGACGAATGCCCGACTTTCACGCAGTCTCGGCCTAGAACTGGAATCGACCTGCGACCTGCCACTGGCGTGGTTCGATGTCCTTTTGCAACTGCGAAAGTCGCCCGAAGGCCGACTCAAGATGAATCAGATCGCCGACGCCATCGTGCACTCAACGGGCGGCACGACGCGCCTCATCGATCGTCTCGAAGTGGCCGGCCTGGTGGAGCGTCAGAATTGCCCGTCGGACCGAAGGGCTATTCACGTGGCGATCACGGCGATAGGCAACGAGAGGCTTGACGACGCGTTACACGTGCACCTTGGCTACCTCGAAGAGAATTTGGCCACTCGGCTCACCAAAGTGGAGCGAGAGCAACTCGCCGACCTACTGACCAAACTGAACGAGCCTCGTTAATCCTTCGCGACCCATGCTCGGGCGTCGCGACCATCGTCGATCTCCAACACGGTCCCCTCGCCCCAGCCGCTACCGGTGAGCACTTCGATCGCCAGCACTTCGCTCGCGAGCGTTCCAAAACCGTCGGCTAGATCGTCGATGCCTGAGACGTGCAAGACAATACGGTCCGATACGTCAAAGCCAGAGTTCTTTCGAAGGTCCTGGACTTGGCGAATGACGTCACGCAGATAGCCCCGGCGTCGCAACTCATCGGTGAGCGTGAGATCGAGCGCGATCACCTCGCCGCCCTCGCGTGACACGGCGTAGCCGCCCTGACCTTTCACGCGAAGCTCGACATCGTCGCCACCCAGCTCGAAGCGACCGGACGAGAGTTCGATGCTGATCGAACCGCCAGCTTCGAGTGTCTCGGCGGCCTCGACGGAATCAAGTTTCGCCAACGCCGCCTTCAGCTCCTTCACCGCTTCACCGAGACGCGGACCGACCGTGCGAAAGTTCGGCACGAGATCGAAGATCAAGACGTTTGAAAGCTCGGTCCCGTACTCCAGGTGATCGACATTGAGCTCATCCTCGACAACATTCTCTGGCGGCATCGGAGAATTGGCGCTCAGGAACACGAGAGCGCGTGCGAGGGGCTGGCGAACTTTGACACCGGCCTCGGCGCGCGCGGCACGACCGAGCGAGGTCAGTCGGCGTGCAACAGCCATCGACGCTTCGAGATCGACGTCGCGACGCTCGGGTTCGCCCAGGGGCCAGTCAGCCAGATGGACCGAGTCACTCTCGGTGACGTCG
>Ga0208586_1000223_pt1 | contig 21878 bp, 20 predicted proteins | sample NGESurshal072012_6_FD_184471 | JGI IMG/M metagenome (GOLD analysis project Ga0208586, IMG submission 184471) | Arctic peat soil microbial communities from Barrow, Alaska - NGEE Surface sample 53-3 shallow-072012 (SPAdes) | ecosystem: Environmental > Terrestrial > Soil > Wetlands > Peat ... | reverse complement strand
TCCTACCTCAGCGTGACGAAACGATGGACGATATCGAGTAGTTCACCATTGCGCACGAGCTCGCCGACCGCGGCGATCTCGGGCGAGAGCCAGCGATCGTGACCGGGCCCACCGGAGACGGCGTTGACCCGGTCGCTCACCGCGCCCGTAACTACCGAGGGCGTGAGCGGCAGCCGCAGTGCGAGTGCCCGCGCTCCGGCCAGCAGTTCAATGGCCAGCACGTCAGCGAAGGCATCGAGGGATCTGCGAAGCTTCCTCGCGGCGTGCCACCCCATTGAAACATGGTCCTCCTGCATTCCCGACGAGGGAATCGAGTCAACGCTCGCGGGTGACGCCAGTCGCTTCATCTCTGAAACCAGTCCAGCCTGGGCGTACTGGGCGATCATGAGTCCCGAATCAACGCCGGCCTGGTCGGCGAGGAACGGCGGGAGACCGAAGCTGCGATTCTCGTCGAGCATCCGATCAGTGCGGCGTTCCGACATCGATGCGACGTCGGCCAGCACTATGGCCAGGAAATCGAGGGCGTAGCCAACGGGCGCACCGTGGAAGTTGCCATTGGAGGCCAACGTACCGTCGGCGAGGACCGAAGGATTGTCGATGGCCGACGCCAGCTCAACGTCAGCCACGTTCGTGGCGTACGTGAAGGTATCGCGCGCAGCGCCGTGCACTTGTGGCGCGCAACGAAGTGAGTAGGCGTCTTGCACCTGGGTGACGTCGTCCAGGTGCGAGTTCACAATCTCGGAGTCCGCGAGGAGCAACTTGAGATTCGCTGCACTGACCCGTTGACCAACGTGGGGACGTAGCGCGTGAATCTCGTCCAGGAACACCTGATCAGTGCCGCGCAGGGCCTGGATCGAGATCGCCGCCGCCACGTCCATCAACTCCATCAGCGCATCACCGTCGGCGATCGCGAGGATCAGTTGGCCGAGCATGCCGTCAGTGCCGTTGATGAGGGCAAGTCCCTCCTTCTCGGCGAGCACGACCGGCGCGAGGCCGTTGGCTTTGAGCGCATCTTTTGCGAGCAGGCGTTGACCACCGCGGTCTCGAACGTCGCCTTCGCCCATCAGTGCGAGCGCAACATGCGCGAGTGGCGCGAGGTCGCCCGAACAGCCAAGTGATCCGAATTCGTGCACAATGGGCGTGATGCCGGCGTTGAGTAACGCACAGTACGCCTCGGCGGTGCTTCGACGAACGCCCGAGACACCGCTGCAGAGGTTTGTGAGTCGAGAGACCATCATCGCTCGGACCACTTCAGTCTCAACTTCGGGTCCGACGCCCGCCGCGTGACTGCGAATGAGCGAGCGTTGCAGGTCACGGCGTTCCTCGGGCGAGATGAACGTCGTCGCGAGGGAACCGAACCCGGTCGAGAGACCGTAGATCGGTGAGCCCCCTTCGACGAGGGCGTCAATTGCCGCGCGTTGTCGGTCGATGCGCGCAAGCACGTCATCACCGAGGGTGATCGTCTCGAAACGTCGAGCTACCGAGAGGAGTTCCTCTCGTGACATTGGCTCGATGCCGACGACTACGGCCATTGGATTCTCCTTCGTACACCCGCGAGCACTTCGAGCAGCAACAGCGCCGCCAGTCGGACCGTGCGTTCGTCCTTGGCGTCACGCTCGACATCGATCTCTGTGAAGTCAATGGCGCACACCGCATGTTGGACCGCGACCTCGCCAACGAATCGGCGCATCTCGTCGGCGCTCAGTCCACCGGGTGCGGCGGCTGGGCAACCGGGCACGGCCGCCCGGTCAGCAACGTCCATGTCGATGTCGACGTACACCCGTCGACCACCGGCACCGGCCAAAGCGACGGCGCGCCGCGCCGCTTCCTCCACCGGTTCGTGACGCAGCACGTCGCGCGAGATCACGGTGACGCCCGCGTCGTGGGCACGTTGCGCGTAGACCGCAGAGTTAGAGAAATCGGCCAAACCGACTTGCACCACGTGATGACCATCGAAGCCGTCGTCGAGGAGTTGTCGAACCGGCGATCCATTGGAGTCGCCGTCACGCATGTCGAGATGGGCGTCAAGCGTGACGAGTCCGAAGTTCGAATAGTCGCCGCCGGCGAGCGCGTGCAGCACGTGCCAGGTGGCGGCGTTGTCGCCGCCAAGGATGATTCGGAGCGCCACCTCGGGAGCCCACCTCGCCAGTGCGTCGGCCACCCGCTCGCCACCACCCGCGCCGTCGGGATCGTCCACGTCGCCGTAATCAACGAGTGCCACATGATCGGCAATGTCAACGGCTTCGGAGAAAGACCACGTCGAGTACCGCTCGAGCGCGGCACGGACGGCCTTGGGTGTACTCGTCGATGAGCGGGGCGAGACCGAGGTTGCGAAGGTCGAGACGCCCAGCAGCCCGACGTTTCGCTTGCCGTCGACGGGCCGAGTTACGAGCAGTGTGGCGGCCGATGGCCAGTTGGGATCGTTGGGATACGCCACGTTGCCCATGTTACGCATACGCCCTATGACAAGGACTTATGCGTTCGATAGGGTGAACCGCTCAATGTCGAAGTGGTGTTGACTCGTTTTGAGAACGTTGTCGTTGTGTTTAGCGATCGACGACGCGCACGCCGTCGTCCTTCGATTCCTCGGGACTCTCCGTGATGAAGGCCGGTACCGCGGTCGGCTCGAGACCTTGGTGCAGATCGTCGACGTAGGCCGGTGACGCGACGGCGGTGTACTCCCCTTCGGCGGTGCGCGACACGACGTTCGGCGTCTTGCGTTTCCCGCCGCCCTTGACGCCTTGGAGTTCCTTGCAGATCTTGTACGTGATCGGGTACGCGACGAATGGCGAGAGAATCACCAAGAATCGCATCGCGATCAAGACTGTGTTGAGCGACACGTGGAAGAAGTTCGCCAGCACATCGGTGGAACTCGCGATGAAGAGCATGCCGAGCAGGGCCAGCAAGGCGACACCCGCGGCCGTGCGCTTGGGTCGATTGCTCGGGCGGTCCAGGAGATGATGGATCTCGTTGTCTTTCGTGAATCGCCGCTCGAGCGCCGGCCACACGTACGCAATATTGAAGATGATCCCGGGCAAGATGACGGCCGGTATCAAGACCTCGAACGGGATCGTATAGCCCCAACTATGGAACGACCACGAGGGCCATATTCGAAGTGCGCCGTCGAGGAAGCCCATGTACCAGTCCGGTTGCACCGCGTAGGAGATACGCGCCGCATCGTACGGTCCGAACTGCCAGATTGGGTTGACCTGCGCGAAGGCACCCAGCAACGCCGTGACGCCGGCGACGATGAATAAGAAGCCAGTCGTCTTGGCCATGAAGACCGGGAACATCGGCGAGCCAACGACGTTCTTCTCGGTACGGCCGTCGCCCGGGAACTGCGTGTGCTTTTGTCGTACGAGCAAGAAGAGGTGCGCACTGACCAATCCGATGATGATCAACGGCACGATCAAACAGTGCAAGATGAAGAACCGCGGAATAATCACCGTGCCCGGGAAGTTGCCACCGAAGACCCAAAAGCCCAGGTACGAGCCGACGAGTGGGATCGACTCGATGATCGAGTACGCGATGCGGATACCGGTGCCCGACACGAGGTCGTCGGGCAAGGAGTAACCAAGGAAGCCGTTCACGATTGCGAGAATCAACAGCGTCGTGCCAATGGTCCAGTTGAGCTCGCGGGGTTTGCGGAATGCGCCGGTGAAGAACACGCGCGCCATGTGCACGACAATCGCGCCGACGAAGATGTCGCAGGCCCAGTGGTGCATCTGTCGCATCAACAGGCCGCCGCGCACGGCGAAGGAGAGATTGACCGTCGACGAGAAGGCCTGGGTCATCTTCTGTCCGTCGAGGGGAAGGTAACTGCCGTGGTACGTCACGATCGCCGAGCTCGGGATGAAGTACAGCGTCAGGAAAACACCGGTGACGAGGAGGATGACGAACGAGTACAACGCGATCTCACCGAGCATGAACGACCAGTGGTCGGGGAAGATCTTGTCCATGAAGGTGCGGCCGCCGCGCGCCACGCCCAATCGGTCGTCCAACTCGTTGAGGGTCTTACCGACCCGGCCGTACGGGCCGAGGGCCTCTTGCTTGGAGCGCCTGGTGTTGATGACGTCGCTCACGAGCGTTCCCAGAATCCAGGGCCGACCGGCTCGTGATAGCCACTTTGGCTGCGTAAGTAACCCGACGAGTCGATGTAGAGCGGGAGCTGGGGAAGGGGTCGAGGTGCTGGTCCGAACTGCGGCACCGCTCCATTGGTCACGTTGAACATCGACTGGTGACATGGGCAGACGAGTAACTGCAACTCCTGCTCGTAAAGGCCAACGGGACACCCGAGGTGCGTGCAGACTTTCGAGTAGGCCACGTAGCCCTTGGGCGCCCAGGATTCGCGACCCTTCATGGTCGTGAATCCTTCATTCGAGACGCGAATGAGCACGGTCTGGTCGACCGCCTGACCGCGGTCGGTGTTCTGGGTTCCTTCAGGAAAGACGGTCGAAATCGAACCGATCGCGAGGTCGCCTTCCATGACGCGTCGCCCACTCTGGTCGACTACGTAAGAACCTTTCTTCCAGTCAGTGGTGTCGAGTGTCGTCTTCGGTAACGGGCCGAGGCTTCGCAGCAGCGGGAACAGCGCGACGACACCGAAGATGCCGAGGCCGCCTCCGAGGAGGCCTCCGAGCATCTTGCGACGTTGAAGGACGCCGCCGCCTCGCTCGACGATGACGGCCGCGAACGCTTCGCGATCGGCATCTGAGTTGGCGAGCGTGTGACGATCCTCAACGAAGGGACCACGTGGCATGAGGTACTTGCCCCACGCGACAAGTCCGACACCGACGAAGAAGAAGCCGCCGCCCATGGTGGCGCCAAGTTTCCAGGGTTGCGCGTCGATCCAGTAGCACGCCCCAAATCCAGCGAAGCAGAGCGCGCCCAGGACGAAGCACACCGAGATGACCTGCTCGACCAGTTGCGGGTTTCGCGCGGACGGCTGGAGGTGCGGGTCATTGGCCGCGAGTCCAGAGAGGGAGACGGGCGTACGAAGTTCGTGTTCGTCGCTCAATCGCGCTCCCCTACCCAAAAGCCCACGAGGGCCAGTACACCGACGCCAAGCGCCAGACCAACAAAACCCTCCGCGACCGGACCCAGGCCGCCCAACCCGAAACCACCGGGATTGTTGGGGTGCTGGATTTCAGTCGTCACGTACTTGACAATGTCGTTCACTTGGTAGTCGCTCAAGTTGCCGGTGAAGCGAGGCATGTTGCCCGGACCGGTGCGAATGGCTTCGGCGACTTGAAAGGCGGGGATGTGGCGTAGTGATGGCGAGAAGGTGCTCAGAGCTAAGGCGTCGCCATCACCTTCGATGGTGTGGCATGACGCGCAGTTAAGAGCGAAGAGCGCCGCACCGTCCGAGACCTTGGCGATCTTGAGATTCGGATCGGGAATGTACGGGTAGCTCGGCGAAAGTGAGTTGACCCACGAAGCAATCGCCAGCGCCTGGTTCGGGTCAAGTCGCGGAATGCGACGAGCGGCCTCGACGGAGCGGGGATTGGCCGCGGGCATGCGACCCGAGCTGACCCAGAAGTCAATCGTCGCCGGACCGAGGCCAACGAGGTCCGGGTACGCGCCGTTGGTGCCGTTCGCGGGCACACCGTTGGCCTGCGTGCCGTGGCACGACGCGCAGTTCTGTTGGAAGAGCGCGTCGCCCAGTGTTGCGAGCGCGGTAGAAGGTGCGTTGTAGGTAATCGCGGTGTTGCCGTAGGAGATGATGACGCCGTCGCTGTTCTTCTTCACGACGTCAGAGTTCGGCGTACCGGCGTTCTTGCGCGTTGTTTGGTACGGCGTGGTCTTAGTGGACGACGCCTGGGCGCCTCCAACGAAGAGGACTGCCGGACCGAAAGCGAAAAGACTGACGACGCCAAGTGCGAAACAGCGTTTGAAGAGTGGGGACGTCACGCCTCGTCCTACTTCAGCAAGAACAGGGCCGAGTACAGCCCAATCCATACGACGTCGACGAAGTGCCAGTAATAACTAACCCCTTGGAACGTGGACAACTCACCGGGGTCACCTTCGGTCCCGCGCATGCGAAACAGGAGGAACGACATGGCCACGAGACCCAAGATGACGTGCAGTCCGTGCAGACCAGTAGTGATGAAGAAGACCGAGCCGTAGGAGTTCGTGTACCAACGCGTCGCCAGGTGCGTCCACTCGTAGGCCTGGTTGGAGACGAACAGTGTGCCCATGATGATCGTGACAATGATCCAGCGACGCGCTTCGACGCGACGTCGATGCTCAATCAACCACACCGCGTACTGCATGGTGAACGATGACGCGATGAGGATGATCGTGAAGATGCCCGATTGCAGAACGTCGAGGTGCGTGCCGACTGGAGGCCACGCCACCAGGTGGGCGCGAATGGTAAATAATGCGGCGAAGAGTCCCGAGAAGAACATCAACTCGCTGCCGAGCCAGATCATGACTCCAATAGCCAACATCGGAGGACGATCGTGAACAATCTTCTCTTGCTTCGCCAGGCTATTGGGGGAAAACGCCTGACTCACGGCTACATTTCTAGCGGAAATCGAGACCCCGGTGCGTCAAGGTGGACGAAAAGGCTCAGCGGAGTGTGTCGGGTAGCGCCTCGGAGGCGACGATCGCGAGACGGCGCGTTGGACGCGTCATCGCGACGTAGAGGGTGCGCAGTCCTCGCGGCGTAACGGTCGGGCAGCCCTTCGCACCACGACTCGCAATCTGGCAGGGTTCAACGACCACGACGGCGTCGAACTCCAGGCCATTTGCGCCCTCGGCCGCCAGGACCACGAGGTCGGCGTCCAGCCCTCTGGACTCCTGATCCCTCGGGTCAATGGCGTCAAGACCCTTGGAACGAAGAATCGCGACGATCTCCTCGACCCGCTCGCCGGTGACGATGACTGCGACTCGACCAGGCGTTACTGCGTCGACTTCGCGACGCGTGACGTCCACCACCGTGGCCGCGAAATCACTCGCGCTCACCTGATCAATGGTGGGCGCGTGGCCGGCTCGGCGAACCGGGCGCGGCGGTTCGATCTCGGGCGCGGCGGCGAAGAGTGTCGGCGCGGCGAAGTCGAGGACCTCTTCGGGCGTGCGGTAGCTCACGGTCAGGTCAACGCGGGTGGGCGTTCGACGTGGTTCGAGCACCTCGAGGACCGCATTCCACGACGCGGACGATGAGGCGGTCGTGGCCTGACCCATGTCACCGACGATGGTCATCGATCCGGTTAGGTCACGGCGCTTGAGGACCCGTAGCTCCATGGGCGAAAGGTCCTGTGCCTCGTCGATCACGATGTGGCCGTACGTCACGAACTCGGCTTCGTCAAGTTCGGTACTTTGGGTCGGCGCCAGACGCTGCGCTTCGCGCAGAGCGGCCGCGCGAACGTCGCCGGCGTAGGAGTCGAGGTCGATGCCGTCGAGAATTCCCGATTCTGCGAGTTTCACGATCGGCCGGGGTCGACGAAGTGGTCCCAGAAGAACACGAGCCTCGTCAATGAGCGCGGCGTCGGCCTTGGTCCACTTCACTTCTTCGAGCGAAGCCGAACGCGGTCGAAACAACAGCTCAAGTTCCTCGTCGCTCAAGATCCCCTGACCGGCAGCGCGAAGTAGTGCCGGAGCGCCGAAGAGGTCGTGCAGCAGTTCCTGTCCCGCCAGTCGGGGCCAGATCCGCTCGAGGACGTACTTGAACTGCGACGTCGAACGAATGAGATCGGCCAGTTCGCCCACAGCGTTGACCTCGTCAATCCCCTCACGCACGAAGCGCTCGTAGTACTCGTTCGCGAGTCGGTTCGCCAGTTCTCGCCCGACGGCGGAGCGGCGCTGGTTGTGGTTACCGGGACGTCGTCGGGCTCGATCGACCGTCTCTTGTGTGTACTTCGCGCGTAAGACGACGATGGCGCGTCCCACTGGTATCTCGACGTCCTCCTTCAGCGGTCGCTGGCGAGTGCGAAGGGCCCGCGCAAGAAGTCGGGCCATGCGAAGGTCGCCCTTGAGCTGGTCGACGGGCTCGGCGTCACGGCCGCGGATTTCAACGTTGGTGACGAGTCCCGAGATTGTCGAAAGGGTGACACCCGATTCGCCCAGCGAGGGCAGGACGTTCTCGATGTAGTTCAAGAAGAGTGGATTAGGGCCGACAACGAGAACACCTTGGCGCTCCAGGGTGGAGCGGTGGGTGAAGAGAAGGTAGGCCGCGCGGTGCAAGGCAACCGCAGTCTTTCCGGTACCGGGGCCGCCCTGTACCAGCAGGACGCCGGCCAGGGGATTGCGGATGATGCGGTCCTGCTCGCCTTGGATCGTGGCGACGATGTCACCCATTCGCCCGGTGCGCGCGCGTCCGAGCGCCGCGAGCAGTGCGCCCGGTCCGCCCAGCGCGAGACCGCCGTCGACGAGGCCCTCGTCGGTCGCAGAACGGACCTCATCTTCGGGCAACGAGAGGTCGCCGTTGGCATCGGCGAAGTACTCGTCCTCGACGCCGGTGACGTCGTGGCCCTTGATCGCAACGTGGCGACGACGCGAGAGTCCGAGTGGTTCAACGCCAGTCGCGCGGTAGAACGCCTCGGCAACGGGCGCACGCCAGTCGATGACGAGCGGGTTCAATTGATCGTCCGAAACGGCCAATCGACCAACGTGATAGTCGTCGCTCTGACCCATCTCATTGGGCGCGTAGTCAATGCGACCGAAGAACAATGGTTGGTCGCCGATGGCGAGTTGATCGAGGCGATGCAGCGCCGTCCCCATGACAACGTCTCGTTCAACGAGGTCACCGGCACCGCGCATATTCGCAACGGCCGCGCTATCGCGAAGCGAGCGGGCTTCGTCACGCATGTGATCGAGTGCCCGCAAGGCGAGATCGAGGAATACCTGCTCGTCCTTGATCTCACGCTCGTGCGCCATTGCGTCCTCTCACACTCTCAAAATTGAGAAATTTCAAGTCTAGGTCACGACCGAGCGATCGATTCAAAACGACATTCAGCGCATCTCACGTAGATTGAGATTGACAATAAGGAGAGGTGTGAACGAGCCGGTCTTTCTTCGGGCCTGTCGCGGCGAGAGTGTCGAGCACGTACCTGTCTGGTTCATGCGCCAGGCCGGACGGTCGCTTCCCGAGTACCGCGAACTACGTGGCGAAGGGTCAATTCTCGACGCCATCGCCGATCCAGCGCTCGCCTGCGAAATTACGCTGCAGCCCGTTCGTCGCTATGGCGTCGACGCCGCGATCCTCTTCTCCGACATCGTCGTGCCAATTCACTCGCTTGGTTTCGGCGTGGAGCTCGTGCCCGGCCGTGGTCCCGTCATCGAGCAGCCATTCGCGAGCGCCGCGGACCTAGAGCGACTCCGAGACCTGACCGATAGGGACATCGCGCACGTCACCCAGACCGTCGACCTCGTGATCAAGGAACTCGCGACGTCCGACACGCCACTCATTGGCTTCGCCGGCGCACCATTCACGGTCGCGAGTTACCTCGTCGAAGGTGCGCCAACTCGCGACTTCGCGGTGATCAAGACGATGATGCATCGAGAGCCGTTGCTCTTCGACCTCTTGTTGGACCGACTCTGCCACATCACCATCACCTTCCTGCGCGCCCAAGTGGCTCACGGAGCGCGCGCCCTCCAACTCTTTGATTCGTGGGCCGGAGCGCTCACCCGTGACGAATATCGACGGTTCGCCCTTCCCGCAACGGAGCGCGTGATCGCCGGCGTGGCCGACCTCGGCGTGCCGACCATCCTTTTCGGCGTCGGCACCGGTGAACTGCTCGACCTGATGTGCGACGCCCAGAGCACGGTCATGGGAATCGACTGGCACGTGGACTTGGACGAGGGCCGGCGGCGCGTCGGCGGGCGGGCGGTCCAGGGCAATCTCGATCCCGCGCGTTGCCTCGGCGGGAGCAACCTGGCGGTCGAAGCGGCGCGCGAGGTCTTGGCCAAGGCCGGTACCGACGCGGGCCACATCTTCAATCTCGGACATGGCGTGCTGCCGTCCACTGATCCGAAGTGCCTCGAAGCGGTCGTACAGGTCGTGCATGACGAGGGACGGGCTGGCGTGCGATGAGGACCGGCGTGCTCGTCATGGCCTACGGCACACCCGCGACCCGAGATGACGTTGAGGCGTACTACACGAGGATTCGTCACGGCCGCCCTCCGACCCCCGAACTCCTCGCTGACCTCACCCGTCGCTACGACGCAATCGGTGGCACCTCTCCCCTCGCGCAGCGAACGGCCGACCAGGTTGCGGGCATCGCCCGCGTCCTCGATCACGTCGCGCCCGGCGACTTCGACGTTCGATTTGGATCGAAGTACGAACCTCCACTCCTCGAGACGGCGGCAACGTCATTCCGGGACGAGGAATTCACCCACGTCATCGGACTCGTCCTGGCGCCGCACTCCTCCTCGATGTCAACCGACCAGTACATGTCGCGTGCGGGCGAGGCACTCGGCGACGATGTTGCGTTCACGCAGATCGGCGCGTGGTGGGAGTTTCCCGGCTTCCTCGAGATCATCGCCCAACGTGTGATCAACGCCTTGGACACCATTCCCTCTGAACGTCGCGAGATGACCGAGGTCATCTTTTCGGCGCACTCTCTTCCCGAAAAGATTCTCGCGAGCGGCGACACCTATCCCGACCAGTTACGCGACAGCGCGCGGCGCGCGGCCGAGATTGCCGGCGCGCAGCGCTGGGACATTGCGTGGCAGTCTGCGGGGCGCACCGCCGACCCGTGGATCGGTCCAGACATCCTCCAGGTGATTCGAACAAAACGAGAAGAAGGCGTGACTGACATCGTGTCGTGTCCTATTGGCTTTGTGAGCGACCATCTCGAAGTGCTCTATGACATCGACGTCGAGGCACAGGGTGTAGCGCGAGACGTGAACATCCATCTCGTTCGAACGGCGTCGCTGAATGACGACCAACGATTCATGACCATGTTGGCGGCTGTCGTAATCGAGGCCGCGTCCGCGTGAGTCGAGCGTCCGTCGTTATTGTCGGCGGTGGCATCGCTGGTCTCAGTGCGGCGTGGGAGTTAACGGGCGCCAAAGATGGCCCTGACGATAATTCACCTCGAGTCGAAATCATCGAAGCAGACAATCGCGTCGGCGGCGTGCTTCGAACCACGACGTTCGCCGGTCGGACAATCGACCTGGGTGCCGACGGCTTCCTCGCCCGTCGACCCGAGGTCGTCGAGCTGATCGGCGAGTTGGGCTGCTCGAACGAACTCGAAGCAATCGACGCGAGCGGCGCCTCAATCTGGCTACGCGGATCGCTCAACGAATTGCCAACCGGCTTGGTTCTGGGAATACCGATTTCATCAGGACAGTTGGCTGAGGTAAAGGGACTTTCGTTACGCGCTAGGTTCGACGCCGCGCGTGATCAACGTGTGCCTGTTCATATGAACGTCGGCGACGACGCCACCATCGGCGACATCGTTCGCACGAAGCTCGGACGTGAACTTGCCTACCAATTCATTGAGCCAATGGTGGGTGGAATACAGGCCGGTCGCATCGATCAACTTTCAGCGAAGTCGGTCTTCCCAGCTCTGCTGGCCGCGGCACAAAAGGGCGGATCGTTGATGAAGGCGTTGCGCTCCGCGACAGCGAGTGCCCCGGAGGCGACCGGTCCGATCTTCAACTCGCTCATTGACGGCGTCGGCTCGCTTCCCCTCGAAGTCGCCGAGCGGCTGCGCGCTCGCGATGTCGTGGTGCGCACTGGTGTCGCGGTCACCGCGCTACGTCGCACGCCGTCCGGCAACTATCCCTGGGAGGTCGACACTTCCACGACCACGACACCAGCGGACGTCGTGGTGCTGGCCACTCCCGCGCCCACAGTCGCACGTCTGCTCGGGAGCCTCGACCCAGCCCTCGAGCGGCTGTCGTCGATACCGAGTGCCGGCGCCGCGATCATCACGTTGAGTGTGCCGCGCAACGCCATCACGTTGAGTGCCGCGGGCACCGGAGTACTCGTGCCACTCGGGACGCCCTGGACCGGTGAAGGCTCCATGATGGTGACGGCGCTCACGTTCCTCGATCGAAAATGGGCCCATCTACGCCTCGATGATGACGTCCTCCTGCGAGCCCACGTAGGTCGCATCGACGACGAGCGTTGGTCGCAGTTGTCCGATGACGAGCTGACCGAAAGGGTCGCGAACGAGATGCGCGTGTTACTGCCGCGATTCGGAAATGACTTCTCGTCAGTCGTGCAGCGTTGGCCGGCCGCACTCCCCCAGTACTACCTCGGGCACGACACGATGGTGACGAACGCGAGGGCCGCCGCCGCGACGATTCGTGTTGCGTTGTGTGGCAGCGCCTATGACGGAGTGGGTATTCCCGCGAGCATCGGTTCAGGACGTCGAGCGGGACGTGAAGCTCGCGACATGGTCCGCGACGTTGCGCATTGAGTTGTCAGAGGTAGTAACCGGAGTGGATGTAGATGCACGGCACGCCTTCACTCACGTACATCGCGTGGTTCTTCGGGTCATCGTCGAGCGCGAGACGAACGTCAAAACCCTCTTTCACGAGGTCGCGCAGCGCGCCGCGCTTGAAGTCGTCGACCCCGGAGTAGTCGCCATACTCGCGCATGATGAGTAGATCCCAGCGAAGTCCGTAGCGCTCGAGCCAACCGACCGTGTGCGGCTGCACTCGGCGTGGTCGACCGGTCAAAAGCACGATCTGCAGCGACCGGTCGAGCAGTTCGAGCAGACGCTCTATCTCTTCGATGATGGGATCGTCACCACACGCATCGAAGAAACTCTTCCAATCACCCCAATCGAGGTAGTGCTGGCGTCCCGCGGCGTCGGCGATGACGCCGTCGATGTCGAAAATCACTGCCGGACCGCCAGATCGGTGCTCACCGCGCCAATGCCAGTTTTCTCGTACGTAGTCCGAACTCATCTGTGTACTCAGGCTAACGGCGCTCCCTCTGACGATGTCTGCGAGACTGGATGCCGTGGGATGTGCAGAGCGTCAGACGCTACCGATACCGTTCGGACATCACGTTTACGTGGTGAGCGACCTCTCACTCTCACCCACCTCGGACGAAAAGAGCCGTCCGCTGGTCGATCTGGTCACGCTGCTCGGCGATATCGATGACGCCGCGGTCGTCGTGGTCGCTGGCAACTTCTTTCACCCCGATTCAACGTCGGATCTCGCCAAATTCATCGGAGCCACGCTCGAGCACCTTCCAACCTTGCGCGACCAGATCGCGGCCTTCACGAAGAACGAGCGCCACCGATTCATTGTCCTGCCCGGAACCTCCGACCGTGAACTCGCCAACAACCAGATCGCCCGCAATCATCTCGAGGTGCTCGGCGTCACCTTTGCCAATGACCTCATTCTGCAGGTTGCGACGGCCGACGGCGTGCGCGACCTCGCGGTCGCAGCCGGTCACTGTGACGTCGCCGTAGAACGAGCTGACGTGGCCGACCGCTCCGACGCGGATCGACTTGAGGATCCCAATGCCCTGGCACGATTCGTGGCGTCGAGGGTCCTGTACCGTCGACTCGCAGGGTGGGTCTGGTTTCCGTTCGTCGCACTTTTCATCTTTGACCTGTTGGCCTCGCTCAACGCCATCATCTTTCACTTCACGCATCACCACCTTCACGTGCACACGCCCCACGCGGGGAGCTTCTGGGACAATCTGCTCCTCAACCTTCTGATTCTCGCGGGCGTCGAGTTCGTGGTGGTCTGTTGCGCTGGACTCATCGTCCGTCGTCGATTTGACCGCGACGCTCGTCGTTCGGCACCAGAACTGAGTGAACCACTGTCGTTGACATTCGTCGACGATGTCGACGCCCTAGAGTTCGCGCGGCGAAACGCGGAACGAGCCGGCGCGGGCGCCGTCATCGGTGGCGCACCGCGACCGGCGCTCGCCTTCCTCGACCGGGGCGTGTGCGCGGCGCCGGGACCTTCGCGCACGGTCGTCGTCGAACGTCGGGGCCGATTCGGCTTGCCGCCGGTCTTCACTTCGGTCGACCGACTCGGCATCGTGGAGATTGAAGCGGCCAGCACTGTGCAGGTTCGCCTGTACGCCGGAGAATCACGAAGGGCCGGTGGACGACTACTGGAACGCCTCGTTGCCAATACCTACGTGCAACCGGCACCGTCGGGCGTGACCACCACTGTGGGGTCGTGGCCAACGGGCAATCCCTTCCCGGTCACGATCGAACGATTAGGCGAGCAACGCCGGCAACGAACGGTTCGCCGTTGGGCCAGCGGATTGCTCTTCCTCGACGGACTGATCAACGTCGTCGTCACCGTGTCGCCTCCGCTTCGAAGTCGCCTGCACACAGTGCAGGCGATTCTTCCAATTGGCGTCGCGCAGTCGGCGGCGGTGTTGACTGCAGTGGGCGGTATTGCGATGATCATGATGGCGCGCGGTATCCGACGGGGTCAACGTCGGGCGTGGTTCGTAGCGTGTGTGGTGCTCGCCATCACGGTGATCGCACACGTCGCACGAGGTGGCACCTTCGTCGCGTCAATCGTCGCGGCCACAATCTTGGTGCTCTTAGTCATCGAACGCCGCTACTTCCAAGCAACGACCGACCGCTCAAGTGCACGCGCGGCGCTGCCCCGGCTGGGATTGATTGCCCTGGTCGCGGTCGTGGCCGCCACCGTTGGTGTTGAAGCCTCCTCGGGCCGACACCATCTACCATCACTGGGCATTGTCCTGATGGCCTGTCTCGAACGGTTCGTCGGGCAGAATTACATCTCGCTGCCCGACGCCGCAGGTGACTTCGTCGATCCAGCGATGCTCGCCGTTGGGATATCGCTGCTCGTTTCGACGTTGTACCTCTTGACGCGACCGGTCGTCGACCGCCGTCTCTCAATGACGGGGCGTTCGAGCGAGCGACGCTTGGCTGAGTTGCGCGCGCGCGAAATCGTTCGACGACACGGCCGGGGAACGCTCGACTACTTCGCGCTTCGCGACGACAAGCAGTTCTTCTTCTTCCGCGACTCGCTCGTGGCGTACGCGGTCTACGGCGGCGTCGCGCTCATTTCCCCAGATCCCATTGGCCCCGAAGCGGAACGATCCGAAGTATTCAGCGCGTACCGCGCGTACGCCGAAGGACGTGGGTGGACCATTGGCGTCATCGGAGCCAGTGAGGAGTGGCTCCCGATTTACGGCACTGCCGGACTGCATCACCTCTACATGGGCGACGAGGCCATCGTTGATTGTCAGAAATTCAGTCTCGCCGGCGGAAAGATGAAAGGTCTTCGTCAGGCCAGCACCCGTCTCGCGCGTCACGGCTACACCATCGAGTACTTGGACCCGGCGAACATCGAACCGAATCGGGTCACTGACATCGTTGAGCTCATTTCGATGCTTCGCCGCGGCGAAGCGGAGCGCGGCTTCTCGATGATGCTCGGTCGCTTGTTCAATCCAAAGGACAAGGGTCTGTTGTTGACGATTGTGCACGGACCCGACGGTCGACCAGTCGCGGTATGTCAGTTCGTACCCTCGCCAGCAATCAACGGTTACTCGCTCGACTTGATGCGTCGCGACCCCGGTGAGCACCCCAACGGGCTCATTGACTACGCGCTCTGCTCAACGATCGAACACCTACGTGAAAACGGTGCGCGAGGACTGAGCCTCAACTTCGCCGCCTTTCGCTCTGTGCTCGATGGCGAACGTGGCGAAGGCACGTTCACTCGTGTCGAGCGCTGGGCGCTGAAACGACTGTCGGGCATCTTCCCAATTGAGACGCTTTGGACGTTCAACGCCAAGTACCTCCCCACGTGGTTGCCGCGGTACCTCATTTACCCCGCCGCCGAGAGTTTTGTTCCCGTCGCGGCCGCAGTCTTACGCGCTGAGTCCTTAACCGAGTTACCAGTACTTGGTCGGTTCCTCGTAAGCGACCCGTCAAATCGACCGGGCACCGTTGTGCCAGAAGACGTCCTTGAAGCAGCGAAATTGGTCGACGAGAACGTTCTTAATTAATTATTTCGACTGCCAATCATTGCAGGTCGAACAACTCGAGGCAGCCACAAGAGTGCGGGTTTACGTCAGGTCACCGAACCTTCGACCCCACCAATCACAAATTGGGTCGGCCCCGACGGTTCATATCAAATGCGAAATCAAGAATGAGCCACCATGAAACTTCGGAGCAAAGCTATTTCGAATTATCCATTGATCGTGCCCAACGAACGCTGGCGCACTGCCGGGATGGCGCGCCAGAGTCGTCCGACAAATACGGCCAACGCGAAGATGCAAACGTAGACGAATGGCAGCAACGTCCCGCCGACGTCGGAGACCTTTCCATTGATGAAAATGAACGTGTCGTTCGTGAAGACGTACGCGACGCCGGTCGCGTGGAACGTGCCCGTGAGGTGAGGATTGGCCGCGATCGCGCCAGCTTTAAAGGCGTCGATGCGCGCATTTACAAACCAGAACATGAAGTAGAACGCTGCAAACAAGAAATAGGTAGTCGCGATCCAAGAGGGTCCCGGTCCGCCGTACTCAGTGACCAAGTATTCGGCGGCCATTGTACGAATGCTGCCCAAGCGCCGCAGTGCTTCGTTGGCGCCCACGTCGGCAGACGCTGCTCGAAGGTTGACCCTCAGTTCGCGTCGTTTAGCAATCCGAGACTTTCGTGGCAGATTTCGCAGATAGCTGTCGAGGGTCCATACAGCACGCTCGATTCGCATACGGTCATTCCAAGTCAAGGTCGAAGTTTCGGTCATCTCATACTTCCTCTGTAGGTGGTTCGGGTTGGGCCGGTATCGGGTATGTCAGCACCGGGTTGGTCACGTCGACGAAAGCGAGCCAACCGGTAACACCCTCCGCGAGCGTCGAGTAGCCGGCCGCTGTAGGTCGGTAGTACTTCCGCGCCGGACCCGAATGCGACGAGACCAGTCGTGCGCTCACTCGGGACTCGCGTTCAAGCCTGGCCAGAGCTGGATAGACCGTGCCGTCGGAGATATCGGACAGGCCGATCTCGTGGAGCCGCTGCACGAGCTCGTAGCCGTACGACTCTCGCTGCGCGAGCAACTGAAGGAGGAGCAACGACAAGACGCCCTTCAAGAGCTGTGGATCGTGGGTTGACATCACGTAACTAGAGTAGACCAACTACCAGGTATTGTCAAGTAGCAAACTAAATGGACTAGCCAACGTTGCGAGGTCACCGCCCACGTTGGATTCTTTCAATTGGCGAGAAGCTCGATTGGTCATTCTCAGGTGCCTGGAAGCAGATCAGTTGCGTTGACCCGCCGACACTTAAGCGCCCCGGCATTCCAGTCGCCCGTCGGAGAGTGTGGACGTCGGGCCGACTGAGGTCGCACATTCTGATTCTTTCTCGTTGCACTCGCACAGTCTCTCGAGCCGGTTCGAGCGAATCGGACTGTAGGATTGGTGATTCACTAGTTAGGCGCGCCGGGAAGCCTGGTCGGCAGGGGATACCACCATGCGCAACGAACCGGGGCCACGCGATATGTCAGGCGGGATGCATCGACCCCATGTGAACGCCGCGCTGCGCGTCTCGATGCTCAGCATGGCCTGGACGCTCGTTTCGAGCGTGTTCGCCGTCATCATCGGCATTCGCAGTCGGACGTCGGTCCTTGTCGCATTTGGCGCCGTCGGCGTGGTTGATGCGATTGGCTCGGCCACTCTCTCATATCACTTCCTGCAAGCCTTGCGGCACGGTCAGCTTTCCGCGAGGCTTGAGCGTCTGTCGCATCGAATTGTCTTAATTGGCTTGCTCTTGGTGGGCAGCGCAGCGGTTCTAGGCGGCGCGATCAGATTGATACTCAACAGCTCACGGGGATCTTCGGATGCGGGTGTGGTGTTGGCTGGCGTGTCGTTCGTCGCTCTGCTTGTTCTTTCGGGCAGGAAGTTGCAAGTCGCTCGTCGCATCTCAAGTGACGCCCTACGCTCGGACGGTCATCTTTCCGCCGTTGGAGCGGTGTTGGCCGCCGTGACTTTGGTGGGTACCGTCGTCGAACGCTGGTTCGGTTGGAATTGGGCAGACGCCGTTGCAACAATCGTGCTTGGCACGGTTGCGGTTTGGCTCGCAATTTCAACCTGGCGCGACGGACACTTGGCCACCTCATGATTCATCGGCATAAAAGCGCGCCGATCGTTGACGTCAACTTGACCGACTGCCTATTTTCTGAACTTGAGCGGAAACTATTGATGCGATGTCATCCCATGACCACACCTCGTTTGTCGAGGAGAAGCCACTCGAAATGATCCACCGATCAATCGTTCCAACAATGACGCGAGTTCTTCGAAAACCTTCATGATACGGGGAGCGTTCATCGCCAGTCAGAATCGACGACAGTCCCGCGACGTTGACTTTCTCAGTGACGTCAATCAACTCAGTCGCGACACCAGGTCGTTGAAGAACGGAATCGAACAGTTGTGGCGCGAAGGACGTCGCGTCGAGTGCTGAGGCAAATTCACCTATTTGCATCCACAAGGATGTCTTCTCTGATTGATTCGCGAAGCGACGCCACACGTTGAGATTTTCCTTGTCCCGGGCCCGGTCGATCTCAGGTCCCGCGAATCCCCTGTTTCCAATGGTCCACGACTGCTCGCCGTCGAACGACAATCCATAGCTTGTCAACTCAGATTCACTGAGGAGCATTTTGAACTGCTTTGACGCATGTGCGCGACGATCAATAGGCGCAAGGACTCTGCGCAATCGCGAAGCGATGGATTGACGTCTTTCCTTCAACTCATTAACCGTCACGAGGCGATTATGGCATAGCCCGCACAAAGCGTTTCTGAGTTCACTCGTTTCGATGTGACGACTCACGATTCGGACTTAGGAACTTTCTCACTAGGTTTTGTCTCCTATCGATGCGAATGAAGACGAGGTTGAAGTCGATCGCGGGTCGCGTTGTCGGCGCCAAAGTTGACCGCCGTTGTGATTTCTCAATGCGAGAGCAGTTGTGACTCAACTGAAAGTTCATAGGTCCCGGTAAGGTCAGCGTCAATTCGAGCGGAAGGCAGCGTATGTCCAAATCCCATTCGATTCCTGAAGAGTTTCGTGACCTGCTTGACGTCGAAGTGGCAATCTTGGCGACGCTCGGACACGACGGCGCGCCGCAGGTAACGGCGGTGTGGTTTCTGCACGACAAGGACAGCGATGAGATCAAGCTCTCATTGAATGACACCCGCCAAAAGGTGAAGAACCTCCGTCGCAATCCCAACGCCACGCTCTTCATACTCGACCCGGCGAATCCCTATCGATCACTCGAGATTCGTGGTCAGGTCGAGTTCAAAGATGATGCCGACTTTGCCTTCGTGAAAGTAGTGGGTGCCAAGTACGGACAAGACGTCCACCAGTACGACCAGCCGGGAGAGAGTCGCTCAATCGTGATTCTGCACCCGACCAAGGTCCACGCCACGCAGATGGGTGGCTGAACTCACCACGACTTCTTAAGTTCCTTCGCGACTCTCGGGACAAGCGTTGCGAATGTGTCGGCGTCCCATAGGACTGAAATCCCCGAACCGGTTTCAACTATCGGTTCGTCGACGCCCTTCCAACTACCCGAAACGAGGAGGACTCGTCCGCCGTTGTCAAAATGGATTTCCAACGCTAATGGCGCCTGGGGTCCGGAAAAGGGCATTGCGCCGTCCGCGTCGTAATGGTGGGAACTGAAGGCCTTGCGGCGTTTCGGTAAATCAACGTAGGGCGAGTCAACCCAATGAATCTTCGATGACACGATTTTTTGACCAATCACTTCATTCCAAGGCGACTCGTCATTTATTTGCGTGGTGTCGACTTCACCACTGCGTTCAGGTACCGGTCCCACGATGAGCGATAGTTCGTTCGTGCCGTCGGTGAACTCGTCAGACGAAAGTACGCCCACCACATCACGATCGCAAATCAGATCAACCCCGTAGTGGGTCGTGTGCGCTACCCCAGAATCCCAATCAAACCTGTCCGTACTTTCTAAGGGAGGGTCGTAGTAGCGAACACCAAGCAATACGCTTCCGACGAGACTCTTCGCCCGATCCAACAAGGCTCTGGTAAACGTTTCCATTCACACATTCCAACACAGTGGAGGAAGCCCTCATCACAATCCAACACGTGAACATCGCCTGAAGCACTCACTGCGATGCACGACTGCGCGAACGCACCGACTCCCAATCGGTTCCCTACTTCTCGTATCGTCAGCCGATGCGTTCATCCACGACGTCGAACAGTGGACGTGAGCGCCCCGGGGCGACGGTTCGAGCCAGGATACCGAGCGTCGCGCGCAGCGCACTCTCGGGGATCACCGGAAAGATATTCGCGTCCCTCCACGACTGTTCAATGGCGGACCAGTCGTAAAACGAGGTGACGAGAGTGCCCCCTTCGATCGGCGCAAGTCGGTAGCCATAGACGTGTCCGAGGTTCAAGTTTCCTTCGATCACCCACGCAATCTCTTCGTCGAGAGCAAAGGTGACTATTTTCACGGTCACGTCATAGAGACCCAAGGGATAGTCGTTAAGCGCCTCTCGGTCCATGTGCACGACAAAGGAGTCGCCCACCTGACGGACCTGCTGGCCCGACGAACTCATCAGCATCCCTGTACTGTCGATTGCGACGTGGCCCGCAGGTTCAATGAGCAGTGAGAATATCTCACTCGGCGTCGCAGCTATCGCCCTCGAGACCTCGGTTCGTTCGATCATGGCGTCAGTCTTTCACTTCATCATTTTCGTTCACGATCCCTCACAGTGTCGCTCCCAAAAACTTCAACATTCGTTTCGGACTCGCAATAGGATTCGCGGTTATGCCAATGCGTGAAGTTCATGGTGCGCCTCGGGTGAAGGGGCGCGACTAATGTCGAACACCGTCTTTGCCGTCTCGCCCGACGAGGAGGTGCGCCAGACGCTCCACTCGGCACTCAATCGTCGGTACGGTTCGGATTACTCGATTGTCATGGAGAGCTGTGCCGCCACGGCACTAGTACGTCTCTCATCACTGCAGGCTGAGGGCGAAGCCGTGGCCCTTCTGGTCGTCACGTTTCGCCTGGACGACTGCCAAGGAATCGAGTTTTTGCAGCGGGCGCGCCACATCCACCCTCACGCCCGACGGGTCGTGATCCTCGATGTCGGCGACAAACTCGCGGCCGACGACATCATTTCAGCCCTCACCCGCAATCACCTCGACTTCTATGTCGGTCAGCCGTGGGCGAACCCCGAGGAAGAGTTGTATCCCGTCCTGAGTGAAGCACTCTGGGGATGGTCAATCGAGAACCAACCTCGGAACATCAAGGCAACCATTATTGACGTACCCAATGGCGGTCGGGGCCTTCATCTACGCGGAATGCTCGAGCGCAACACGATGGCGACAGTACTGCTGGGGACCGAAGACGACGCCGCGCTAGTCCTCCTCGACGCGCACGGCCTTTCGTTCGAACAGCTGCCTGTCATCATTCTCTTCAACGGCACGGTCCTCGTTAATCCTGACGACTACGGGCTCATCGAAGCGCTCGGAGCTCCGCTCCATCCCAAGAAGAATCTCTACGACGTGGTAATCGTCGGCGCCGGTGCGGCCGGTATGGCCGCCGCCGTCTACGCCGGTTCCGAGGGGTTGGAGGCACTCGTCATCGAGCGCGAGGCGCTCGGTGGACAGGCCGGCACGAGTGCCAAGATCCGTAACTACCTCGGATTCCCCTGGGGACTTCGCGGCCCGGACTTCACCTACCGGGCGTTTCGCCAAAGTGAGCAATTGGGTGCTGAAATCATCGTCTCGAAGGTGGGTGGACTGCGCCCAGACGGGGAGGGTCACGTCGTCACCATTGTCGATAATGAAGAAATCACCGCTCGCGCGATCATCATCGCGAGCGGCGTCGAGTACCGACGACTCGGCGTGGACTCCGTTGACGGACTCGTCGGCGCAGGCGTCTTCTACGGTGCGTCCCCGGCTGAGGCCATGGCGATGAACGATCTCGACGTCTGCGTCTTGGGGGCGGGC
>Ga0208586_1000222_pt1 | contig 21984 bp, 17 predicted proteins | sample NGESurshal072012_6_FD_184471 | JGI IMG/M metagenome (GOLD analysis project Ga0208586, IMG submission 184471) | Arctic peat soil microbial communities from Barrow, Alaska - NGEE Surface sample 53-3 shallow-072012 (SPAdes) | ecosystem: Environmental > Terrestrial > Soil > Wetlands > Peat ... | reverse complement strand
GCTGGCGAGCCAGTTATTGGCTACGGAGCGGGCGAGCCCGACTTCTCGACGCCGGTTCATATCGTTGAGGCGGCCGCGAAGGCCTGTTACGACCCGACGAACTACAAGTACACGCCGACGGCCGGACTTCAGGAGTTGCGCGAAGCCATTGTCGCCAAGTCCATGCGCGATTCGGGCCTCGAAATCACGCCCAATCAGGTACTGGTCACGAACGGTGGCAAGCACGCGATCATCACCGCGATGATGACCAAACTTGGCCCGGGCGACGAAGTCTTGATTCCGGCCCCCTACTGGACGACCTATCCCGAAGCGGTCTACCTCGCGGGAGGAAATCCTGTCCCGGTCATGACCAGTGACGAAAATGGCTTCCGGGTCACTGTCGACGAGTTGGAACGGGCCAGGACCGAGAAGACCGCGATGCTCATCTTCGTCTCGCCGTCCAACCCTTCGGGAGCCGTCGTTCACCCCGACGACGTTGCCGCCATTGGCCGCTGGGCCGCCGAGCACGATATTTGGGTCCTCTGTGACGAGATCTACGAACACCTGGTGTACGGCGACGCCCGAAGTGTGTCCCTCCCGGTCGTCGCGCCGGAACTGGGTGATCGTTGGATTGTCGTCAACGGCGTGGCGAAAACTTACGCCATGACGGGTTGGCGTATTGGCTGGATGATCAGTGCGCCCGACGTGATGAACGCGGCGGTGAACTACCAGAGTCAAACGACCTCCAACATGTCAAACATTTCTCAGCGCGCGGCGATTGCCGCCCTCAACGGCGACCTCAGCGCCGTCTACGAAATGCGCGTGGCGTTCGATCGCCGTCGGAAAATGATGACGTCCATGCTCAATGAAATTGACGGCGTCACCTGCCCTGAACCGGAGGGTGCCTTCTACTGCTTCCCGAACGTCACGGCACTGCTCGGACGCTCACTCGGCGGGCGTGTCGCCAACTCCTCGTCGGAACTGGCCGAGAATCTCCTCGAACTCATAAAAGTCGCGGTCGTTCCCGGCGAAGCATTCGGCACGCCCGGCTACTTCCGGCTCAGTTACGCGCTGGGGGATGACGATATCGCTGAAGGTCTCGATCGGCTCGCGACATTCGTCGCGGCGGGCTGAGTCTTCGCAATCGCCCTTTAGTGTGAGGGGACCAAACGAAAGGTAGTGCTGTGGCCCGTGTACTCGTCACCGAAGAAATCGCCGACTCCGGACTGCAGCAACTGCGCGACGCCGGCCACGAGGTCGACATCCGATTGGGGCTCTCGCCGGCCGAAGTCATCGCGGCGTTGGATGGGGCGCATGCGCTGATCATTCGCTCGGCCACCAAAGTGGACGCACCGATGCTCGAAGCGGCAAAGGATCTGATCGTCGTCGGACGGGCCGGCATTGGCCTCGACAACGTCGACGTCGCCAAGGCCACGGAGTTGGGCGTCATGGTCGTCAATGCGCCGGTCTCCAACATCCTGTCGGCCGCCGAGCAGACAATGGCCCTTCTTTTGGCGCAGGCCCGCAATATTCCACAGGCCCACTCGGCCCTGAAGAACGGCAAGTGGGAGCGTAGTAAGTGGGAGGGCGTGGAGCTCTACGGCAAGACCCTCGGCGTCATCGGTCTCGGCAAGATCGGCGCCCTCGTTGCGCAACGCGCGTCGGCCTTTGGCATGCGCATCATCGCCTTCGATCCCTTCATCACCGAAGAGCGCGCCCGTCACATGGGCGTTGAGCTCGTTGAACTCGACACGTTGCTCGCCCAAAGTGACTTCATCACCATTCATCTGCCGAAAACGAAAGAGACCACTAACCTTTTGAACGCCGAGTCGTTGAAGAAGACCAAGCCGGGCGTGCGAATTATTAACGTCGCACGAGGGGGCATCGTCAACGAAGCCGATCTCGCCGACGCGATTCGCGACGGTCACGTACAAGGTGCTGCGCTCGACGTCTTCGAAAAGGAACCAACGACCGAGTCGCCGCTCTTCGAGTTGCCGTCCGTGGTTGTCGTGCCGCACCTCGGCGCGTCGACCGTTGAGGCGCAGGACAAGGCGGGCGTCACCATCGCCGAGCAAGTGCAGTTGGCGCTCGCGGGTGACTTCGTTCCCTACGCGGTCAACGTCGCCGCCGGCGAAGTCTCAAACGCCGTGCGACCCTTCATGGGACTGGCTGAGATCCTCGGACGGTTCATCGGCGGTCTCCTCGACGGCAAGCCGGCGGACCTCGAAGTGACGTACTTGGGAGAGTTGGCGGGCTCGGGCACGAAGATTCTGACGCTCTGTGCGCTGAAGGGGCTCCTCACCGCGACCGGTCACGACGGCGTCTCCTTCGTGAACGCACCGCAACTGGCCGAAGACCACAACCTCACGTACGGCGAAGTGTCGAGCGTCGAGTCGCCGGAGTACGTGAACCAAATCACCGTGCGGTCGGGCGAACATTTGGTGTCGGGAACTCTGGTGACAATCGGTACCCGCCTCGAGACCCGGATCGTCGGTGTCGACGGCCACAGCGTCGAGATTCCACCGGCCGCGTCGATGTTGGTCGTGCACAACGACGACCGTCCGGGCATGATCGGCATGGTTGGTGTCGCGCTCGGGGAAGCGGGCGTATCCATCAGTTCAATGGCGGTCGGTCCCGATCAGCGCACGAAGACCGCGCTCATGGTGTTGTCAACGCAATTGCCCACGCCCGCGGAGGTCATCGAGCAGCTGCGCGACACCGAGGGAATTCAAGACATCCACCTGATCACGCTGCGCTGAGTCACGGCGCTGGCTCGCAGTGCAGCAGGTAGCCGACGCCCGGTACGTTCTGAATGAGTTCGCCCGACTCGTCGTTCAGTTTCTGACGTAGTCGGTGCACGTAGGCGTGCACGTACTGGGCCTCGGCCCCGTAGCCAACACCCCACACGGCACTCAGGATCATTTGATTGGTGCAGGTCTTGCTGGCGTGGCGCGTCAGGAAGACCAGTACTTCGAACTCCTTCGTCGTGAGAGCGACGTTCGCGCCACTCAAGCGGACCTCGTGGTGCACGAGGTCGATGTCGAGAGCTGCGCAACTCAGTGACGTCAACTCGAGGTCCTCACTGTCAAGACGTCCGCGAATGACGACACGGATTCTTGCTTCGAGTTCGGGCATGGAGAAGGGCTTGGTCACGTAATCGTTCGCGCCGGCGTCGAGGGCGGCGACCTTCTTGATCTCGGCGCCGGTCGCCGATAAAATGATTATGGGCACATCGCTCCAACCTCGAATGGTCCGGCAGACCTCCATGCCGTCCATGTCGGGCAGTCCCATGTCGAGGACAATGACGTCGGGCGCGTTGAGTGCCGCCTGGGAGACACCCTGCTGACCGGTCTTCGCCGTCGTCACGTCATGACCGAACGCCTTGAGGCCGAGCGGCAACGCCCGAAGGAGCGATGGATCGTCATCAATGACGAGAACTTTGGCCACGGTCGCTACCGTATCGCCGCTGGTCCTTCGACCAACGGAAGTGAGAAGACGAAACGAGCTCCGTGCTGGGAAGCGTCCTCGTACCAGATCTCCTCGCCGTGGGCTTCGACGAAGGTCTTGGCGATTGTAAGGCCAAGACCTGCTCGCCCGCCCTTGTCGAGTTGGGCGAAGCGTTCAAACACCGCGTGTCGCTGACCGGGAGCGATACCGGGACCCTGGTCCGCCACTGACAGGACCACCAGGTCGTCGCGAAGCGCCGCTTCAATCGTGATCACGCCGTGTTCGGGGGAGTGTCGATTCGCGTTGTCCAGCAGATTGATGAGCACCTGGCCAATGAGCAAAGGATCGATGTTGACATCTGGAGTTGACGCGGGAATTATTGAATCGACGCGGTGTCCACTCAGAGTCGGTTCCATTGCGCTCACCGCGTCACTCACGAGTTGGGCGACGCTGGTCGGTGACCGGTGGACGGTGAAGACACCGGCCTCGATGCGCGTGATGTCGAGCAAATTCGACACGAGGCGGGTGAGTCGATCGGACTCGACCTCAATCAGGCTGTAGAGTTCGGCCGATTGGTCCTTGGTGAGGTACTCCGCTCGAGTGGACAGCGTTGATGAGGCGACTTTGATGGTGGCGAGGGGCGTTCGCAGGTCGTGCGAAACGGCCCCCATCAGACTTTGTCGAAAACGGTCGACCTCTTCGAGAAGCTTTGATCGAAGCGCCTGATCGCGAAGTTGCGCGCGTTCAATGGCGAGCGCCGCGTCATTGGCAAAAGTATTGAGTACGGCTCGGTCACTTTCGGACGTCGGGAGACCACGTACCACCAAAATACCGACCGCACGCCCCGAAGCTGAAAGCGCGATGGTTCGCAGTTCGTTCGACGTGCCGGCGGTGCCGACGCTGATCGGTTGTCCCGAGTGAGGAGCGAGCTGTTGAAGTTCGGCGGCGTTGAGTTGCTCGCCGGCCGAAGCAACGACCTCGAGACGGCCCTCCTCAAGCACGAGCAGCGACACACCGGGAATGTCAAAGACCGCGTGCACCGCCGACACGATCGTCTCCAAGAGATCGTCGACGGGACGGTCGCCGACCAGGTGCTCCGAGAGTTCCGAGAGATGGTGGGCCGCCTGGCTTCCTCGCTGGGCCTCGATCTTGGAGGAATCGAGCGATGCGACGACGCGCGCCACGAGCAACATGACAATGACGTAGACGACCAGGGCTGCCCAGTTCTGAGTCGTACCGACGTCGAGCGTGCGATACGGAGGAATGTAGGCGTAGTCGTAGACGAGGAAGCCGGCGATGACACTCGCCATGCCCGCGCTAAAGCCGCCGACGGCGGCCCCGATGACGACCGGAATAACCAAGATGAGAGCGGCCGTCGACACGCTGACGTCCGAGCGAAGCGGCAACATCGCGAGTCCGAGTACGAAGACGCTCGCGACACCGACCAACGCTCCGACGAGTTTCTTACGCACGGTCTCAGTATGGTACAGACGCCAAAAACAGGCCTGACGAGTGAAAATGAAGAGATTATTAAGGTGTCCACGAGAAATTGAAGAATCAGTTAAGACCGTGATCAGAAGACTGTGTTCATGGCAGATTTCTACACAGCAATAGGCATCCTGGGGTTCGCCTTCGCGATGCTCGGACTGATTTGGGTATTGGATCGCGTATGAGCTTCTCCCAAATCGCACTACTCATCGTCGCCGTGGTGATGTTCCTCTACCTCGGTTACGCAATGTTCAAGCCGGAGAAGTTCTAAATGGGCTTCTTCCTCACCATCGTCCTCTTGGTCGTCACGCTCGGTTTGGCGTGGCGCTACCTCGGTTCCTACATGGCGGCCGTCTTCGACGGTCGCGTGCACTTCCTCGGGTTCGTTGAGCGACCGATCTATCGGCTCCTCGGCACGAGTCCCGAACAAGAGCAGACCTGGAAGCGATACGGCGGCGCGCTGATCATCTTCTCAGCCGTCTCCATTGCTCTCACCTACGCGATTCTGCGACTCCAGGGGTCGCTGCCACTCAATCCCCAGCACCTCGGCGCCGTTGGTCCCGCGCTCAGTTTCAACACCGCCGTCTCGTTCGGTACGAACACCAACTGGCAGAACTACGGCGGCGAGACGACGATGACGTACTTCTCGCAGATGGGCGCATTGACGGTCCAGCAGTTCGTCACGCCGGCGGTCGGCATTGCGGCCGCCATTGTCCTGGTGCGGGGTTTTTCGCGCAAGAACTTCGCGACCGTCGGCAACTTCTGGGTTGACGTCACGCGATGCTTGTTCTACATCCTTTTGCCGATTGCGTTCATCTCCGGCATCATCTTCGTTGGCGACGGCGCCGTGCAAACCTTGGCCGGTACCGCGACGATTCACGACGTACTGAACGGCGTCACCCAAACCATTGCACGAGGACCTATTGGCTTCATGGAGGCGATCAAGCAGTTGGGCACGAACGGCGGCGGATTCCTTGACGCGAACTCCGCAACACCTTTCGAGAACCCCACCGGCCTCACCAATTTCCTCTCTATTTTCTTGTTGCTCTGCATCCCCTTCGCGCTGACCTACACGTTTGGCAAGATGGTCGGCAGCGTTCGTCACGGTGTGGCGTTGCTCGCGGCGATGGTCTTGCTCTTCGGCGTCTGGGTGGGCTTTACCAGTGCGGCCGAGCACCACAACAACCCGGCCGTCGCCATCGCCGGCGTGCATTCGACAGTTGGCAACATGGAAGGCAAGGAAGTTCGCTTCGGCGACACCACCACGGCCCTCTTCGGTGTCGCCTCGACGTCGACGTCGACTGGTTCGGCCGACGGCGCCTACGACTCCTTCACGCCCATTGGCGGGATGGGACTACTCACCGGCATGATGATCGGTGAAGTGACCCCGGGCGGTACCGGCAGCGGTCTCTACACGATGCTCGTCTACGCCATCATCGCGGTCTTCATCGGCGGTCTGATGATCGGACGAACACCCGAATACTTAGGTAAAAAGATCCAAGCGAGAGAGGTCAAACTCGCCGGTCTGGCCGCGCTCGTCATGCCCATTACCGTATTGATCGTGACGGCAATAGCTGTGTCGGTCGCCGCCGGACGGGCCGGTCCGCTCGCCGGACTTTCACCCCACGGCTTTACCGAGATTCTCTACGGCCTCACCTCGCAGGGCAACAACAACGGATCAGCCTTTGGTGGCCTTTCGGGCGGCACTCCCTTCTACAACGTCGTCGGCGCTATCACCATGTTGCTTGGTCGCTTCGCCATCATGATTCCGTGCCTCGCGCTCGGTGGAGCGTTGGCGGAGAAGAACGTCGTACCGGAATCGCTCGGGACGTTCCGCACCGACAATGGCATGTTCGTCGGACTCGTCATCGGTGTCATCTTGATCATCGGAGGACTCACGTTCTTCCCCGCAATCTCACTCGGACCGGTCGTCGAGCAACTTAGTCACTTGAGGATTTTCTAATGAGCACTGTCCTAACTCAAACCCCGGCCGAGGCACCTCGTGGTGGCGTCGCGAAATCGCGTGGTCTCTTCGATCGCGAGATCCTTCGCCAGGCCTTCCGTGGAGCATTCGTGAAGATGGATCCGCGAGTCCAGGTTAAGAACCCAGTGATGTTCGTCGTTCTCGTCGGATCAGTCATCACCTTCATCGAGGCATGTGCCCATCCGAGCATGTTCACGTGGTCGATCACGGTGTGGCTCGTCCTCACCGTGTTGTTCGCCAACTTCGCCGAAGCCATGGCCGAAGGACGAGGTAAGGCCCAGGCCGACACCCTTCGAAAGATGCGTTCCGAGACCGAGGCCCGGCGTCTTCGCCCCGACGGGTCCGAAGAGCTCGTGGCCGCCGCGCTACTCGCGAAGGGCGACCTGGTTGTTTGCGAAGCCAATGACGTCATCCCTTCGGACGGCGAAATCATTGAAGGCATCGCTTCGGTCGACGAGTCGGCCATTACCGGTGAGTCGGCCCCGGTCATACGCGAATCGGGTGGCGACCGCTCAGCGGTGACTGGCGGCACCAAAGTCCTGTCGGACCGCATTGTCGTGCGCATCACCGCCGAGCGAGGTCACACCTTCATTGATCGGATGATCACGCTCGTTGAAGGTGCCAATCGACAGAAGACGCCCAACGAGATTGCCCTCACGATTCTTTTATCCGTGCTCACGATTGTCTTCATTCCCGTCGTCGTCACGCTCGTGCCCTTCGGTAACTTCGCCGGTGCCTCGGTGAGCGTCGTGATCCTCGTCTCACTATTGGTCTGTCTCATTCCGACCACCATTGGCGCGTTGTTGTCGGCCATTGGTATTGCGGGCATGGACCGTCTCGTGCAGCGCAACGTGCTCGCCATGAGCGGACGGGCCGTGGAGGCGGCGGGCGACGTCCAGGTGCTTCTGCTCGACAAGACCGGGACGATCACGCTCGGTAACCGCATGGCCGCCAACTTCTTTCCCGTTGGTGGACACAGCGAGCAGGAGTTGGCTGACGTGGCCCAACTGGCCTCTCTCGCCGACGAGACGCCCGAAGGGCGCTCGATCGTCGTGCTCGCCAAGGAGAAGTTCAACATTCGTGAGCGCGACCTCGGTGCGGAGCACGTCTTCGTGCCCTTCACCGCGACGACTCGCATGTCGGGACTCGATATCGGCGCCCGGCAAATCCGCAAGGGCGCCGGCGACTCCGTCAAGCGATGGGTCACCGAAGCGGGTGGCGCGGTGCCCGGCGACCTCGACGCCATTGTGGAGCGAGTCTCGCGCGCCGGTTCAACTCCGCTCGTCGTCGCCGACGGCAGCGACGTCCTCGGTGTTATTGAGTTAAAGGACGTTGTGAAGCAGGGCATCAAGGAAAAGTTCGCCGAGATGCGTCTGATGGGCATTCGCACCGTCATGATCACCGGTGACAATCCGCTCACCGCGGCAGCCATTGCCCAAGAGGCCGGAGTCGACGACTTCCTCGCCGAGGCGACGCCTGAGGCGAAGATGGCGCTGATCAAGAAGGAGCAGGAGGGCGGCAAGCTCGTCGCGATGACCGGTGACGGAACGAACGACGCCCCGGCCCTGGCGCAGGCCGACGTGGGCGTCGCGATGAACACCGGCACGACCGCCGCAAAAGAGGCCGGCAACATGGTCGACCTCGACTCCAACCCCACCAAGTTGATTGACGTCGTCGAAATCGGCAAGCAGCTCCTCATCACCCGCGGGTCACTCACCACGTTCTCGATCGCCAACGACATCGCGAAGTATTTCGCGATCATTCCGGCGCTCTTCGTGGTGGCCTACCCGCAACTGAACACCCTCAACATCATGCGCCTGCACAGTCCGCAAAGTGCCGTGCTGTCGGCCGTCATCTTCAATGCGCTCGTCATCATTGCGCTCATCCCGCTGGCGCTACGCGGCGTGAAGTTCCGAGCAACCGGCTCGGCGGCAATCCTTCGGCGCAACGTCTGGATCTACGGCGTTGGCGGCATCATCTTGCCGTTCATTTTCATCAAACTCATCGACCTCGTGCTCGTCGCGTTGCACGCCTACTAAAAGGAGACGCTGATGCTTATTCATCTTCGCCGCTCGCTCGTTTTTGCCATCATCTGCATGGTCTTCTTCGGCTTCATCTACGCCTTCGCCGGCACCGGCGTCGCCCAAGTGCTCTTCCCCTATAAGGCGAATGGGTCGCTCACGGCCAACGGGTCGACGTTGATCGGGCAGAATTGGTCCAGTCCCAAATGGTTCCACGGACGTCCCGACGACACTGGCCCCTACGCTGCAAGCAAGGCCAACGGCATCTCGGGCGGCGACAATCCCTTAGTGGCGAACGGTTTCTCTGGCGAGTCCAGCGCCACCAACTTGGGACCGCACTCCGGAACGCTCATTAAGAACACGCATGCCCTGATTAAGTACTGGCACGCACTCGGTGTCAACCCGACCGTAGACCTGGTTACGACGTCGGGCAGTGGTTACGACCCGGACATCTCGGCGCTCGACGCGACCGTGCAGATCCCAATGGTTGCCAAGGCCACCGGCATCTCACCGTCACAACTCCGGACCCTCATCAAGAGCCAGTCGCACTCGGCCGAACTGGGATTTCTCGGCAGTAGCTACATCGACGTTCTGCAACTGAACGAAGGTCTCGCGAAATTGGAGAAATGACCACGAGGACCCTTTTCAACTCGCGGTGTCGCGGGCCACTCGTCCCCCCGGGTGCCCCCGACATCGTCACGTGTCAACGCGAGCGTTCGAAGCGTTGTTCACTTACGGTGAGGGGGAGTGATGGTTGATGTCCTTCGTACCAATCGGTCTCGAGTCTCGGATATCGCGGCACTCGTCGCGCCCTTCGTCGTCGCACTCGCGCTGGTGCCCGTCCGAGGCACCTTCGCGAGCACTGCGGCGGCGCTCTCCATGGTGGTCGTCATTGCGGGCGTGGCTATCTCGGGAACTCGCGTCGCGGGCGTCCTCGCGTCCCTGTCGTCCGCCGTCTGGTTCGACTTCTTCCTCACCCCGCCGTTCGAACGACTTACCATTGCGCGCCGTCCCGATTTGGAGACGACGATAAGCATCGTGGTCGTCGGGCTGATCATCACCGAACTGGCCGCGCGAAGTCGTCGCCACCTTCGAGCGTCCAACGAGTCAATTGGCTACCTCGCCATGGTCCACGACGTCGTCGAGCTCGCGGCCGATTCGGCGCCGGCGTCGACGGTCATCGATCACGCGTCGCGCTCGCTCGTGGCAGTCCTGGAACTCCGGTCGTGTCGCTTTGACCGTGGCCTCGCCGACCCACCATTGGCCCGCATTGAGGCGAACGGCGACGTGGTGCACGTCGGGTTGCGTTGGCCCGTTGACGATGCGGGCATCCCCGGACCGGAAGCCGAGATTATCGCGCGGTGGCGCGGACGCACCGTCGGTCGCTTTGTACTCACCCCGACGCCCGGCACGCCAATCTCACTCGAACGCCGCGTCGTCGCGGTCGCCCTTGTCGACGTGGTGGCCGCCTACGTCATAGACGAAGATCGTGCGAGGTAGTCGTGCGCCGACACGTCCGTCGTAGGGGAGAATGAGGACATGGGACGAGGTCATCTTCGCGTCTACCTAGGTTCCGCGCCCGGCGTCGGCAAGACCTTTCGCATGTTGGACGAGGGGTGGCGACGAAAGGAGCGCGGAACCGACGTCGTCATTGGTTTCGTGGAAACCCACGGCCGCACCCTCACCGAGGCGCAATTGCGCGACCTCGAGATGGTCCCGCGAATTGAGCGCGACTACCGAGGCACCAAACTCGAAGAGATGGACCTGGAGGCGATCCTGGCCCGTCATCCCGCCGTGGCGCTCGTCGACGAGCTGGCCCATACCAACGTGATCGGCAGTGCGAATGAGAAACGCTGGCAGGACGTGGAGGCGTTGCTCGATGCCGGCATCGACGTCATCACCACGGTGAACATTCAGCATCTCGAATCGGTGAACGATGTGGTTGAGAAAATCACCGGCATCCGTCAGCAAGAGACGATTCCCGATGCAATCGTGCGTCGCGCCGAGCAGATCGAAATCGTGGACGTGACGCCAGAAGCACTTCGGCGCCGCATGGCGCACGGCAACATCTACACCGCCGACAAGATCGACGCCTCACTGTCCAATTACTTTCGCGTGGGCAACCTCAGTGCACTGCGGGAGTTGGCGCTGCTCTGGTTGGCGGACCGGGTCGAGGACTCATTGCAGCGCTACCTGGACGACCACTCGATTGATCAAACATGGGAGACCCGCGAGCGTCTCATTGTGGGCGTCACCGGGACGTCGACTGACGAGGCACTGTTGCGTCGAGCGGCCCGTATTGCGTCGCGCACCGGCGCTGAACTCGTCGCCGTCCACGTCGTGAAGGCCGACGATATTCGCCACGTGCCGACGGACACGTCCGTCGCGCAGGCTCTCGTCGCCGAGTTCGAGGGGAAGTTCCAGGAAATCGTCGATGACGACGCCGCGACGGCGCTCGTCGCCTTCGCTCGCTCCGAACGCGGTACCCAGATCGTGCTCGGGGCGAGTCGACCGCGTCGTCGGTGGCAACCCACGGGAGGGGTCGTGGAAAAGGTCTTGCGGAACGCCCGCGACCTTGACGTGCACATCATCGCCGTGGGCGGTGAACGGCCGGCGCACGAGCACCAGCGTCGTCAGAAAGCGCGGGTGTCCTGGCAACGACGAGTGCTGGCCCTCGTCGTTGCGGCTGCGTCACTGCCCCTTTTGACGGTCGTAATGACGGCCGTGCGTTCGAGTCTCTCTCCCTCGACCGTGTTTCTCGTCTACCTCGTCGCCGTCCTCGCCTTGACGACGTGGGCCGATGTGCTGGTCGGCATCGTCACGGCCCTTGCCGCATCGGCGTTAGAGAACTTCTACTTCGTGCCGCCCCTCCATACGTTGCAGGTGGCTCGGCCCGACGACGTTGTTGCGCTCGTCGCCTTTCTCGTCTTTGCGGTCGGCGCCAGCGTTGTGGTCAGTCGATTCACCCAACGATCCACTGAAGCCGATCGGGCCCGCGCCGAGGCGGCGATTCTGGCCAAGGCCGCGGCTGCGGTGGCCGCGAGTCACGAAGACCTGCTGCCGATGCTCGAGTCGTTGCGAGCCGTGTTCGACGCTCGATCGGTCGCTCTGCTCAACCGTCGCGACGACGTGTGGACCAGTGACCTGGTGAGCGGAGAACCGCTCGTCGACGCCGAGGAGGGAACCCACTTCGACATTGATGACGACCACCAACTGTTCGTCACCGGCGCCAAGTTGGACCTCGAGGATCGCCATCTGATTGACGCCTTCGCCGGTCGAATCGCGGCCGGACTTCGCTCCCAAATCATCGAACGTGACGCCACCCAATTGACGGAGATCGCAGAGGCGGAGTCGCTGCGACTCGCTCTCTTTCGAACGGCGTCAAAGGACCTGCTCGGCCCGCTCGAGAAGGTGCAAGCGAACATCTCGGTGTTGGTAGGTTCGCACGAACGACGCTCCCTGGACGAGCGCAACGCAGTACTGAGCGGCATCCAGTCGCAGGTTCACCACCTCACCCGCCTCGTCGAAAATCTCCTCGACGCGGGACGACTCGAGGCGCACGAGGTGGTGGCGCGACCGGTCGTGGTTGACGTGCGCGAGTTGGTGAGGAGCGCGATCGCCAAGGTCGATGCTCGAGGGCGACGGATCGACCGGGACTTCGCGAATGAACTGCCGCCCCTCCACACTGATCCGGTGCTCGCTCAGCGCGTGCTCGCCAACGTGCTGAGCAACGCCTGTCGTTTTGGTCCCATTGACGAACCGGTCAACGTCAAGGTTGGCGTGGTTGGTGACCTCATTGAGTTGCTCGTGATCGATCGAGGACCCGGCATGGACCAACAACAGCGCGACGTCGTCCTGGCGCCGTTCGAGCGCCTTCGCGGCGAACAACTGAACGCGGGACTGAATCTGACCGTAGCCTCGGGCTTCGCGCAACTATTGGGTGGTCGGTTGCACTTCGAGGACACCCCCGGTGGCGGACTTACCGTCGCCGTCGAACTGCCTCTCGACGTCGCATAGATTCGGACGCGATTGAGAAGCCGAGGCGACGCGCAATCGACGCTCGAGAGATGGTTAGCCTCGTAGTGGTGCAACGCATCGAAGGCGTCCGGGTGAATTCTCTACGCCTTTCGTCGCAGGCCCGACTATCCATTCGGGCCGCTTTTTGCCTCGCGCTGCCGCTCATTATTGGCCTCCTCATCGGTCAACGGTCCTACGGAACCTTGGTCGCCCTCGGCGCACTTTGGGCCGTGAGTCAGGACGGACTTGACCGGTGGCGCAATCGGGCACCCCGAATGCTTGGGGTGGCATTTGCCGCCGGACCGGGAATCGCGCTGGGCGCCCTCTTCGTCAATCACGTAAGCGCGAGCTGGGGTTTGGTGGTTCTCTTCGGAGTCGTCGCGTTCGCGGCCGGTCTCATCGAGGCGTCATTGTGGGCGACCCAGGGCATGTACTTGTTGCTCGGCGCGATTCTTGGCGGGGGTCTTCGCTTCACGGGGAGAATCTGGCAATCGGCCATTTGCGTGAGCGCCGGGGCGCTCTTTGTCTACTTCGTCGCCAGCATTACTGACCGGCGCAGTCGCCGGACCGATCAGCGACTCTGCATCGCGAACGCCTTCGACGCGTTAGCGCAAATCCTTGACGCCATTGACAGTGAGGCGTTCAATCATGCCCGCAGTCGTGCGGTCGTTATCATCGACGCCGCTCAGGACGTCGTCGGGGCGAAGCGACTGCCCAGTGATGACGAGGGTATCGCCATCCACCAATGCTTCATCGTCGTCCTGCAACTAGGCGAGCTCAGTTCCTATCTCGCGAGCAAGGATGAACGGGTCGATGTCGCCGTCACGGCGGCTCTGCGCGAGGTCGCCCGCGACATCCGCGACGGCTCAAGCATCAATGTCGTCGCTCAACTGAACCGGTTCGCCGGAGCGTTCACCTCGTTACTCACGACGCCGTCGCGTCGACTCATCGCGTCGGCCTTTCGGTGTCCCGAACGCACCGAACTGGTCGCCGAAATGCCTTTTCGTTCTACCATCCACCGCCTACCTCTGATTGACCGCTTTCGCTTCGCCCTGTTGCTCGCCGGTGCCATCGTGGTGGCGACAGTCATCGCTCACTCACTCGACGGTCCGAAGGGTTACTGGCTGTCCACCACCGTGGCCTTTATATTTCGTCCCGACCTCGGGCCGGTCATGCGTCGCGCAATATCGCGCATCATCGGCACCTTGGCTGGCGTCGGTATCGCCGCACTCATTTCGTTGGCGGGCAATCAGCAAGTGTCATTGATCGTCCTCTGCTGCGCCATGGCCGCGGCGGTGCCGTGGGCCGCGCAACGCAGTCACGCGCTGACGGTCATGGTGTTCACCCCGATCATCTTCGTCTTCATTGGGGTGCTCGGTCCCGATCAGAGTCTCTTCGGGCCGCGAATCGTTGATACCGCCATCGGTGCGGTACTTGTACTCACCATTGACTACGTGATGTGGTTGCACGCACCGTCACTTCGTCCGCGCCAGCAACTCGACCAGGTGGGGATCGCCACCCAAAGTTACGAACGAACGACCTCGGCGACTAATCCGGTCACGCGGCACTCGAGACGGCGAAACGCGCTGCGCGCGGTGACGCGTGCCCGGAGTGCTATTCGCTTGGCCGCCGTCGAACCACACCTCTTCCACGAAACGGGCGCGAAGTACCTGTCGCAGTTGAATGAGTACATTGAGGCCATCGACCAACACACCGTGCAACTCATAGAAAGCCAGGGCACCGCGCGAGACTAATTTTGACGAAGGACAAGTCTTCACCTCAGACGAGGAGTGCGCGCACGTGGGCCTTGGTTGAGTCGATGACGGCGAATGCCTCGTCCTCACGCATGAGCATCCCGAACTCGGTGCAACAGAGTCCGACGACGTCGGCGCCGCGATCGAGCAGGGAGAGCGCGACATCGCGTAGATACTCACGCGACGCGCTCGTCACCGCACCCTTCGTGAGCTCCTGAAAGATGATTTCCTGCAGTCGGTCGATCTGTGAAGCGGTGGGCTTCAGTGACGAGAGGCCTAGCTCCGCCAGTCGGTCTGAATAGAAAGACCCTTCGAGCAGGTATTTCGTACCAAGAAGGGCAATTGTTTTGTGCGAACGAGCAAGTGCTTCATTCGCCACCGCGACGCGAACGTCCACGACGGGAATCTGCACGGCCTGTACCACCTGCTCAAAGTTGATGTGCATCGAGTTGGCACCGATGCCGAGGACGGTGGCGCCGGCACGTTCGAGGCGTCTCGCCGAGTCGGCCAGTAGTACGCCGGTCGCATTCCAGTCGCCCTCTCGTTGCAGCGGCACGATGAGTCCGAAGTCGATCGAGTCGATGAGCACGTTGGGCGCGGACCACTCGTTGTCGCCGCCAATGGAGAATTCGTGGAAGTACCGGTAGTAGGAGGCCGTTGACTCCCACGACAGCCCTCCGATGAGGCCAATCCGCCGCGACGACACCACGCGTGTTCTAGAAGAAGCTGATGAGGTCGACGCGCTCCATGATTTCGGGCGTGAGCAGCGGCATCACGTCAAGGGCGGTCATATTCTCGCGAACCTGCTGCGCCGAGGAGGCGCCGGTGATGACGGTGGACACGTGCGGGTTCTTCGCGCACCACGCGAGTGAGAACTGCGCGAGCGTCACGTCGAGCTCATCGGCGATGACCTTCAGGTCAGCGACCTTCTTATTACGGGCTTCGTCGGTGAGCATGCCCTTCAACCATTCGTAACCGGGAAGGGAGGCTCGAGAACCGGCCGGCACGCCGTTCAGGTATTTGCCGGTCAGCAGACCCGAGGCCAGTGGCGACCAGATTGTGGTGCCGAGACCAATGTCGTCATAGAGGCGCCGGTACTCTTTCTCCACGCGGTCACGGTGAAAGATGTTGTACTCGGGCTGTTCCATGACCGGCTTGTGGAGGTGGTGACGCTCCGCGATGTCCCAGGCGGCGCGAATTTCGTCGGCGCTCCATTCAGAAGTGCCCCAGTAGAGAGCCTTCCCTTGGCTCACCATGTCGCTCATTGCCCACACGGTCTCCTCGATGGGCGTCTTGCGGTCGGCGCGGTGACAGAAGACGAGGTCGACAAAGTCGAGTCCCAATCGTTCTAATGATCCGTCGATCGCCTGACTGAGGTACTTGCGATTAAGGGTGTTGCGCATGTTGGGGACGTCGTAGATACCCCAAAAGAGTTTTGTCGAGACAACGTACTCGTGGCGCTTCCAACCGAGTTCGCGGAAGGCTTCGCCCATGACGCTTTCCGAACGACCGGCCTCATAGCCTTCGGCGTTGTCAAAGAAGTTGACGCCCGCCTCCTTGGCGGTCGCGAGGCACTCTGCCGCCTGCTTGCCGGTTTCAATCTGATCCTCTTTGGCAAAGGTCACCCAGCTGCCGAACGACAGGACACTGACTTGCAGTCCCGAACCCCCGAGACGGCGATATTCCATTGCAGCCATGATTTCTCCTTTGGGTGATGCGAATGTAGTACAGGCGTTACTCGGACGCGGGATTCTGGGGAACGTCGGGCCATTGCTCGAACGACACTGGTGGGGTGTCGCTAGGACGTCTCACCTTCTTGGCCACGCCCGCAATGACGGCGGTGACAACAGTCAGCACTGTGAGTTTGAATAGTGACCTGAATAGTGACTTGAGTACGCCCATGCACTTCGAGGTTAGCGGTCGCCGATGGGGCGGCGGCACGTGACGACTCGCTTCCCGGCGCGACATGAGGTGCGCGAACGTGCATTTTCGAGCCTCGAACTTTTCGCCTCTGGACATTGGCGATTTTCGAGGTAGAATGAGCCCATGACAATTGGCCAGAACGAGCTGCTGCTTCGATAGGGTGAGCTCTCGCTCGCCCTGACCCCCGCTGAGGCGGGGGTTTTTTGTTTCTCGCTCGGCTACGAAAGGAGGACCCGGTGCACGACAACCAACAACCCAGTCCCATGGCCTACGACAAGTACCGCCCCACGGTGCCCGTGGAGTTACCCGATCGCACGTGGCCCAACAACCGACTGACCAAGGCTCCTCGCTGGTGCAGCGTCGACCTTCGTGACGGCAACCAGGCCCTCATCGACCCCATGGACCTCGATCGCAAGAATGCCATGTTTAACCAGGTCATTGAGATGGGGTTCAAGGAGATCGAGGTCGGGTTTCCCTCGGCCAGTCAACCGGACTTCGATTTCGTCCGCCACATCATCGAGCACGACCTCATCCCCGACGACGTCACCATCCAGGTCCTCACGCAGTGTCGTGAGGACCTGATCCGCCGGACCTACGAGTCGATCATCGGCGCCAAGCGGGTCATCATCCACTTCTACAATTCCGTCTCCACCCTGCAGCGTCGCGTCGTTTTCGGTCTCGACATGGAGGGCATCAAGAAGATTGCGACCGACGCCGCGGCCTTCTGTTTGACGCTCGAACCCATGTCACCCGAGACCGACTTCTTCTACGAATACTCGCCCGAAAGTTTCACCGGCACCGAACTGGACTACGCGCTCGAGGTCTGTGACGCGGTGATCGACGTCATCAACCCGACGCCCGACCACCCGCTGATCCTCAACCTGCCCGCCACGGTCGAGATGTACACGCCGAACCTGTACGCCGACGCCATTGAGTGGTTTCTTCGTCACGTGCAGCGTCGCGACTGCGTCGTGCTGTCGCTGCACCCCCACAACGACCGCGGTACCGGAGTCGCCGCCGCCGAACTCGGCGTGCTCGCCGGCGCCGACCGTGTCGAGGGCACCCTCTTCGGCAACGGTGAGCGGACGGGCAACGTCGACGTCGTCACGCTCGCACTGAATCTCTTTTCTCAAGGAGTCGACCCTGAATTGGACATCAGGGACATCGACAAGGCGCGTCACGTCGCGGAGTACGCGAATCGCCTGCCGGTCCACATGCGCCACCCCTACGTCGGAGAGTTGGTCTACACGGCCTTCTCCGGATCGCACCAGGACGCCATCAAGAAGGGAATGCTCGCCATTGGCGACTCCTACGACGTGTGGGCCGTACCGTATCTGCCAATCGATCCCAAGCACACCGGCCGTACCTACGAAGCCATCATCCGCGTCAACTCTCAGTCGGGTAAGGGCGGAGTGGCCTACCTTCTCAGCGCCGAACACGGCCTCGACCTGCCGCGCGCGATGCAGGTCGAATTCTCCAAACAGGTGCAAGAACTGACCGAGGCGACGGGCACCGAGATCTCACCGGCCGAGATCTGGGACGTCTTCACCACGACGTACCAACCGGAGAACCCTAAGATCCAACTGCTCTCGAGCGAAGTCTCGGCCGATCAACAGAGCACGCGCATCTTCGCGCAACTGGTGGTGAATGGCCATCACCTCACCGTGAAGGGAGAGGGCAACGGCCCCATTGACGCGCTGATGAGCGGTCTGCACTCTGAGATGGACGTGCGCTTCAAAGTGCGTGACTACTCCGAGCACGCGTTGACCGCCGGTTCCGAGGCGTCGGCGGTGGCGTACGTTGAAGCCGAAGGTGACGACGGTACGACGTGGTGGGGCGTGGGCATGAGTTCGTCAATCCTCGACGCATCACTAGAAGCGGTCATATCTGCCGCAAATCGCCGAAGGTAACACCACTCGTCAGTAAACTTGCCCAATGAGTTATCACGTTTTCACCGTCGAGATGGGGTGGCTCGCCGTACTGAGTGGTGTCGTGGGGACCGCAACGCAGCTGCGCCGAGTCGGCACGCGCGGAGTCGAAGGCGTCTCGCTCGCGACCTGGGTTCTCTTTGTCTATATGGGCTGTTTCTGGATCACGTACGGCTTCGCCGCTCGATCGACCGAGGTCGTGTTGGGCAGTGCGTTGATCCTGCCCATGCAATTGGCGATCCTCGTTCGCTTGAAGCCGTGGCGACGCGTCGCGGTCGCGTTGCGAGCTCTCGGTTACTTCGTGCTCTGCTGCGTCGTGCCAACTCTCGTCTGGGGCTGGGCCGGCGGCGTCCTCGGTACTGGAGTGGCGATGACGATCAATCGCGCACCGCAATTGATCGAACTTGTTCGCTACGCCGACGCCAGCGGCGTGTCGGCGACGTCATGGTTTATCGGCGCCTTCGGATGCACGCTTTGGATTCTCTATTACACGGGCGCGCACCTCTGGGCGGCTTTGACCGCAACGGCATTCGCGGGGGTCGCCAATCTCTCCATTGGACTGCTCGCGACGTGGCGTCACGCGCAGGCGGACGAGTCACTCGTCATTCGCGAGGCCTTCGCGACCTAAGGTCTTCTCCCTTCGCCGTCCCGAAAGGAATCCTTTCCATCCCTAGGATGCGGACGTGCACACGCGAACGTCCACAGGCCGCGAGAACCCGTGACCTCCGAGATCTTCGCTGACGCGATCGAGATTGCGAATGCGTGGACGGTGGGACTCGATCTCGGCCAATTGATTGTGGACGGACTTATCCGGACCGAGGCACTCGACGTGGACGTCGACGTGATCGCGATTGGCAAGGCGTCGCGCGAGATGGCGAACGCCTGTCACGCGCAGCTCGGCGACCACGTGCTTCGAACGTTCGTCGTGACCGATGAAAAGTGGGATCCTGCCTTCGACGCCGAGGTCGTGATCGGTTCGCATCCACTGGTGAGTGACGCGAGCATCGCGGCCGGCGAGCGACTGCTTGCCTTTTTGGCAGAGCCGACGTCGGCCACTTCCACGCTCTTCCTCATCTCGGGAGGTGCGTCGAGCCTCTGCGCCATTCCCCTCCCACCACTCACCGTCTCGGACGTTCAGTTGCTGTGGGATGCCGCGGTTGAAGCAGGACTCGATATCACGACACTCAATCAACTTCGTGCCGCAACCTCGGGGATTGCTGGCGGTTTGGTACTTCGCAAGGTACGCACACCTCATTCAGCGTCGCTCATCATGGTCGACAATGTTGTCTCGGGCGAAGAGTGGGTGGCCTCGGGCCTCACCTACGACTTTCGACCGTCGCCGGCGGAGCTCGCGGCACTCGTCGACCGGCTCAATCGATCGGGTCTGCCTCTCGTCGACCGACTCTTGCGGGCCGGCGCCCATCGTCGCACGTTGACAACCGAGCGAATCGTAACGACCCACCAAAATGTTGTCATCGCGCAACCGTCGCTCGTCCTGGAGTGGGCGACCGGCGCCGCGCGGCGACTCGGTTACCGGGTCGTTGATCTCGGGAGCGCGGTTCACGGTGACGTCGTCGACGTGGCGAAGCTCTACGAGTTGGTCATCAACGACGAGATGCAGCGAGACGACTCGTTCTGTGTGCTGGGCGTTGGCGAGGTGACCGTTCGCGTGACGGGCATCGGCCGTGGTGGCCGATGCCAGGAGTTGGCGTGGACGGCAGCACCAATGCTCGCCAGCCTCGACCGCGACGCCCTCGTGGTCGCACTCGCGACGGACGGACGCGACTTCGTTGACGGCGTCGGTGGTGCCTGGGTCGACCGCGGAACCATGTTGACCCTGGAACGGATGAAGGTCTCTTGGGAGGACATTGCACACAACAATGACAGCTTCCGTGGGCTTTTTTTGCTGGATCAGCTCCTCGCGGGGGGCCGCAGCGGATGGAACCTCTGCGACCTCTACCTCGCACTCGTGCGGTAGAGGTTCACGTACGAAGCACGACGTTGAGTGGTTCGTCGCCGTTGAGCATGCGATCGATCTGCACGTGAATCAGTCGCGACATTCGAGGCAATGCCGCCGACGTCGCCCCGCCAATGTGGGGTGAAATCAGTACGTTGTCGAGTGCGAAGAGGGGATGGCCGTCGGGCAGTGGTTCGGGATCGGTGACGTCGAGGGCCAGTCGAAGTCGCCCGCTCGAGGCGTGAGTGAGCAACGCCGCCGGGTCGGCGACCGGACCGCGCGAGACGTTGACGAAAAGGGCGCCCTCGCGCATGAGCGAGAGAAATGCGTTGTCGACCAGATGGTTCGTCTCGCTGGTGAGCGGTACGCACACGACGACGATGTCCGCCGAGGGAAGCAACTCCTTGAGCGACGCGAAGCCATAGATCGTGCCGCGCTCGTCGGCGCGCTCCGATCGCGCCACTCGAACGACGTTGGTCTCGAAGGGGAGAAGTCGCCTCTCGAGGGCCTTTCCGATGCCGCCGTAGCCCACGATCAGCACCGTTCGGTCGGCCAGACTTTGATACCACCCCGGCGCCCACCGGGCCTTCGCCGCCGCACGCACGAAGTCTGGAATTCCCCTTTGGGAGGCCAAGATGAGCGCCATCACGAGTTCGCTCGTCGACGTTTCGTGGACGGACGCGGCGTTCGCGAAGACCATGTTCGGGGGCAACGCCTCCTTCACGCCGTCGTACCCGTTGGAGAGACCCTGAACCAAACGAACGTGTGCGCCCTCCAAATGCGTGAGAGCGTTGACGGTCCCCATGTACGGCGGTACGACAATATCGATGGGGTCCGTTGGCGGCGGACCGGTCATCTCCCACTCGAGAACGTCGATGCCACTTGGTACGTCGCCTAACGCGTCGCGAATCGCTCGGCCGGGCACGGTGATGGTCAATCGAGGTGAAGTCACTGTTTCGTTTCTACTTGAAGAGGCTGGCGTAGGCATTGAGCGCCGGCTGACCTCCGAGGTGGGCGTAGAGCACGTTCGCGTCCGGTGGAATCTCGCGGTTCCGAACCATGTGGATCAGTCCGGCGAGGGACTTTCCTTCGTAGACCGGATCGGTGATCATTCCCTCGAGTGACGCGCCAAGTCGCATCGCCGCCAAGGTGTGCTCGTCGGGAATGCCGTACGTGCCGGCATGGAATCGGTCGTCGAGAATGATCTCTTCTTCGGTGAGTTCGCGTTTCACGCCAATGAGCGCCGCCGTTTGGCGAGCAACGCGCGCGACCTGATCCCTTGTCAACTCGGGCTTCGCAGAACCATCGACGCCGATGACGACGTGGTCGAGGTCGTGGACCGCGAACCCGGCAATCATTCCGGCCTGCGTCGAACCGGTCACCGCGCAAACGACGACGTAGTCGAAGTGGACACCGAGTTCCTCTTCCTGGTGTTCGACTTCGAGTGACCATCCGGCGAAGCCGAGACCACCGAGCGGATGATCGG
>Ga0208586_1000221_pt1 | contig 22024 bp, 20 predicted proteins | sample NGESurshal072012_6_FD_184471 | JGI IMG/M metagenome (GOLD analysis project Ga0208586, IMG submission 184471) | Arctic peat soil microbial communities from Barrow, Alaska - NGEE Surface sample 53-3 shallow-072012 (SPAdes) | ecosystem: Environmental > Terrestrial > Soil > Wetlands > Peat ... | reverse complement strand
CTTCTTCGGACTCCGTCGAGCGCTCCACGTGATGCGCGCGTAACCATCGCAGCCCGGTACCGAACTGCGTTGACTGCTGCGCGCACGACGGGTGACTCGTGAGGCGTCCCTCGTAGATCTGCTTCGAAATAAAACGACACACGTCGGGATGCATTCGACGCGTCTCGGAGAGGAAGACGCCTTCGTTCTCGGGCAACGTCGCGAGGCCACCCAGGATGTGTTCGAGCACGCTCTTCCCCGATCCGTCAGGATGATCGGCTTGCGAGACGTGACTGAGTTGGAGCGGGTCACCGAGCAACACGAGATTGCGCGCGGCGTTCGCGGACGCAATCGCGTCGGCCAACGCCAACTGCCCGGCCTCGTCGACCACGAGCACGTCGACTGGATACGGCCGCATTCCGGCGCGAGCCCAGAGCCACGTCGTGCCGGCGACGAGGTTGTATCGATCGTTCTCGGCCGCGTCCCCCTTCCTCGAATAATTGACGCCCGGCAGAGCATCGAACTTGGGTTTGTCGCCATGTCGGTGGGCTCGGAGAAGGTCGAGTCGACCCTTCTCGGCAAAGACGTCGTAGGTCGCGCGAAAGAGATTGTCGATCGCCGCGTGGCTCATGGCAGTGATGCCGACACGTTTTCCCACCGCAATGAGTTCGTAAATGATGTGCGATCCGCTAAAGGTCTTGCCGGTTCCCGGTGGGCCCTGGAGCGCAACGTAACTGTCGTCGAGATGACTAATCCACTCGGGTGGCGATTCCGGATCAATGATGAACAGTCCATCCGTCGGACCGCAACCCGACTCGAATCGAGGTCGTTCCCGAGCAAGCAGTGCCATCGATACTCGACTGGTCGGATCCAATTCGTTCGGCGTCACTACTTGCTGGGCGAGATGAGAAAGCACAGCCGGCTTCGGAGTGGGCCAGATGTAATCATCGACGCAGATCACCGACGGCATGACACCGGACTCGTCGAATGCGTCCTTCCACCGCAGTCGAAGCTCGCGCTCTTCCAGATCAATCTTGGGCACGTAGGCAAAGCCAGTTTCGACGCCGACGGCGGTGAAGAGCACGTAGCGTTTCTTCGGATCAGCGAACGATGCATCGACCGGCTGCGCGGGCCACGTGAAGACGGCATTCTTCGCCACGGCTCCGCGACTGATTATGTCTTCAAACTCGACGAAATGAAGGTTCGCAATAAAGTCCGGGTCGCTATAGAGCGCGGCGAAATCCGATGCCGATTCGGCGAACTTCGGCTCGATATTGGCACTGCGCTCGCGTCCCCAGTAGTTGAGAAGGTCGCTCAGGAGGTGCTCGGGACTGCCCTCGTCGAACACCTTTAGCGCTTCGACGAGGGCGTCCGTGTCCAGTTCATGGTCTGGCCGTTCCAGGACCGCCTCACGCCACGTCGATCCGTCCGGTCGGTGCGCCACCAGCCAGTCGCGAAGCGCCATCGTGGCCGCGACGTCGTCCTCGTTGTAGCGCGCAATCGCCTCAAGCAACAGTGGATCCTTGGTGGACATGTAGAGGTCGTACTCGACGACCGCGCCGGCGCCCTGCTCGATGCCCCCGCGGCGCTCGAATCCCGTGAGATGTTCGAGCGACTTGAGTCCGTACGACTCGGTGCCGACCTGGAACGCGTTCTTCGACACGACGTAGAGGTCCACGAAGAGGCCGGTCTCGACGAGCGTCGTGAAGTGGCTCTCACTCTCGCTGCCTCTCGTGAGGCGCTCCATCGACGACTTCTCGGTGTGGTTGTAGTGATAGACGTGCATCGAGGGATACAACGCTCTTCGTGCGATGAAGAACACGACTAACTCGCGAATCATGGCGGCCTGCTCGTCGAGGTCGTGCGCCCATCGCGCGTCGTAGATCCACTGACCGTCATCGTCGCGGTAATAGAGGCCGGCCAGGAAGAAGAGGTCGCTTTGCGCCGTCCAAAAGGGGTGTCCTTCAAAGTCGAAGAAGACGTCGCCCTCGTCGCCCTCGGGCAACAGATCAAAGCCGTGACCGAAGACGGGATCGTCGGTCGCTTCCACGAGCTCGTACTTGGGAGGTTTCGATGGTTGCTGTCGTGAGGCCACTTGAAGTTTGGCCTGTCGACTCAACCGGGCCAGGTTCTCGTCGTGCAGTTCGGGCACGGCGTCGCGTCGCGTTGACAACTCGACGACCGTTCGTACGCCGTTCGCCTCGAGCGCCAGCCATTCGGGTCGTCGAATGTTCGCAACGTAGACCAGGGAGTCCTCTGCACGCCACCGGGCGTCACAGACGCGATTGAATTCGCAGTAGTCGCAGTGATTGCAGGGCTCGGGTCGCGTCCCTTCGATCTTGTCGCGATTGAGCAGTTCGGCAAGTTGACCACGCAGTCGACGCCAATACGGTCGAAACTCTTCGACCCGGAGTGACTCCTGTAGGCCGGAGCCGAGCCACAAGTGCATCTCACGCGGTGGCACGCCGGTCAAGGCTTCGAGTGCGTCAGCGTAAAAACAGAGCTGAAGCACATGACCGGGCTTTCCTTCAACGCGCGTCAGCTTGGCGTCGACCGGTTCGTAGTTGTAGTAGCCGTCCTCCGGGCTCTCAACTCGAATCAGGAAGTCCGCGATTCCTCGAATACCCTCGTGGACGAAGGGCATTTGGTAGACGACATCGTAGCCGCTCTCCATCGGATTGCCAGTCCTCGCCACCCACTGCACAAAGGTCTCATCCGGGTTGCGACCGGGCACCTGATAGACGGAACGGCCGTCGTTCTCCAACTCGATCAGGCAGTTGCGTTCGTGCGTCGCACCCTTTTCGATCAACAAATCTGCGAGCGAACCCATGGGTTGTGGCTCGACGCGGAGCACGCCCGCGTCAACCTGATTTCGAAGTGAAAGGAAGTGCGCACACTCCAACCACGCCGTGATCTTCGACGGGGTTATTAGACGTTCGACCATTCATCCTCACTGTAGGTTTTCGCCGCGGCGATTTCGCCACCGAGTCCACTGTGACCGGCTCCTGTGACATCCCGCTCGAACGCGTGGTTTTAGAGACGCGTCGAAGCGCTCGCTCTGGCTTCATCGAGTTGTAAGCGCTGCACTGCGGCGACCTCGGGCCCCGAGGCGCCGGGTGACCGACGACGACCAAGCGCGACTCCGGGTGTGAAGAGTTCGCTGAATCGGGCCAGGTTGACGTCGTCGTTCACCACGTCGGCGAGCGAACGCGAGGAGGACACGGCCTCCCCCACCAATCGACCAACCTGTTCGTGGGCTTGACGGAAAGGAATGCCTTCCTTAACGAGTTCTTCGGCGATATCGATGGCGACGAGAAACTGGTCGCTCGCAGCCGCTGACGCGGACGCCGCATTGAATGTCAATGACCCGTACGCACCGCGTAGCGCCACCAGTACTAAGAGCACTTGGCGCACCGAATCGAAGAGCGGTTCCTTGTCCTCTTGGAGATCACGATTGTAGGAGAGTGGCAATCCTTTCAAGGTCACCAACAGGCCCGTCAAGTTGCCGACGAGTCGTCCGCTCTTGCCCCGCGCCAATTCAGCGACGTCGCTGTTCTTCTTCTGGGGCAGCATTGACGACCCCGTCGTGAAGTCGTCGCCCAGTGAGGCGAAGTTGAACTCTGCGGTCGTCCAAAGCACGAGCTCCTCACCCATTCGAGAGAGGTGCACGCCCAGCAGCGCAATGTCAAAGAGCGTTTCGGCGACGAAGTCCCTATCGCTCACGGCGTCCATTGAGTTGGCGAAGGTCCCATCGAAGCCGAGGATCTCCGCCGCGACCAATGGATTAATCGCGAGCGAAGTGCCCGCGAGGGCACCGGCGCCCAGTGGTGAGACGTTCATTCGGTCACGCGCGTCGAGCAGTCGATCAACGTCGCGAAGCAGTGACCACGCGTGGGCGTTGAGGTGGTGGCTCAAGAGGACCGGCTGCGCCCTTTGGAGGTGGGTATAGCCGGGTAGATGGGCACCTTCGTTACGATCGCTCAGGTCCACGAGGGCGTCCACCAGGTTGAGGGCCAACAAGGCGACCTCGGTGAGCGCGTCACGCGTGAACAGTCGAAGTGTCGTGGCGACCTGGTCGTTGCGGCTGCGCGCCGTATGGAGCTTCGCGCCAACATCACCTGCGAGTTCAGTGACTCGGCGCTCGATCGCGGTGTGGATGTCCTCGTCGCTCGACGCGACGACAAAGCCTCCGCCTTCAATCTCGTCGCCCACGCGATCGAGTGTCGCCAAGAGCAGCAGGCACTCCTCATCACTCAACAGTCCGGCCGCGAGCAGTCCCTGTACGTGCGCTTTCGACCCGAGAATGTCGTGCGCGTAGAGCACGTGGTCGAATGAGTAACTCTCCGAGAGGTCCCACATCGTTGCATCCATGCCCGACGAAAACCGCCCGCTCCAGAGCGTCATGGCGTCGGCGGCATGGCGTTCTTCGCGCCCTGGCGAGCGGCCCACGTCTTCACGCCCAAGCCGTAGATCTTGATGAAGCCTTCGGAGTCGGCGTGGTGGAACGTATCGGCGGCGTCGTAGGTCGCGAGGCCGTAGTCGTAGAGCGCCTCGGGGCTTCGACGCCCGACCACGCGCAAGAGTCCCGGCGCCTCGAAGCGCAGGCGCACGTCGCCCGTGACGTGGCGTTGCGTGTCGGCAATGAAGGCGTCGAGTGCCTCTTTGAGCGGCGAGAACCACATGCCGTCGTAGACCAGTTCGGACCAGCGCGTCTCGAGTCGGCCCTTTTCGTGGGCCACGTCGCGCTCTAGGACGAGGTCCTCGAGGTCGGCGTGCGCCGTGATCAACGCCAGAGCGGCCGGGCATTCGTACACCTCGCGGCTCTTGATACCGACGCGACGATTTTCCACCATGTCGAGACGTCCGAAACCGGTCGCGCCCGCACGCGCATTGAGTATCTGAATGAGGTCCGCGAGTGGCATGTCGGCGCCGTCGAGCGCGACGGGGACGCCTTCACGAAAACTCACCGTCAGTTCCACCGGTTCGTGATTGGTGACACGCGTCAAGGTATAGGGCTCTTCAGGGGGGGCGTCCCACGGGTCCTCGATGGCACCGCATTCAATGGCCCGTCCCCACAGGTTCTCGTCGATCGAATAGATCTTCTCTTTGGTCGCCTTGATCGGGATATCCCACTTCGTCGCGTAGTCCACGGAGTCAGCACGGGTCATGCCCCAGTTGCGCGCGGGCGCAAGCACTTCGAGGTCGGGAGCCAACGCGTGGGTACCCACTTCGAAGCGAACCTGGTCGTTGCCCTTGCCGGTGCATCCGTGCGCCACCGCCTGCGCATTGAACTTGCGTGCCTGATCGACGAGGTGACGCACAATCACTGGACGTGACAGAGCCGACACGAGCGGGTACTTGTTCTCGTAGCGAGCGTTGGCGAAGATGGCCTTAGCGCAGAACTCCTCGGCCATCTCGCGCCGAGCGTCAACCAGCACGAAGTCAACGGCGCCCGCGGCGAGTGCGCGGACGCGAATTTCGTCAAAGCTTTCCGAACTGTCGACGTCTTGGCCAACGTTGACGAGCACGCCCACCACTTCAACGCCCCACTCTTCAATCATCCAACGGATGGCGACGGACGTGTCGAGTCCCCCGCTGTAGGCAAGCACGACGCGCTTGGTCATTGCATCTTGGCTTTCTTCATTGAGGAGTTTGAGTCTTCCAACCCGGCCAGCGCGCGAAACTCTGTCGCGAGCGACATTCCGCCGCGCTTCTCGTCCGCGATGACGAGGACGGTGTCATCCCCCGCAACACTCCCGAGCACGCCCTCGAGCGCGCTGCGGTCCAGCGCCGACGCGACCACGTGGGCGCAACCCGGCGGCGTGCGCACGACGACCAAGTTCTCTGAACTCTCGACGGAGACAACCCATTCGCCCATCATGCGGCGCAAATGGTCCAGCGGCGCGTGCGTGAACGTGGACGCCGTCGCGGTCACAATGCGGCGAACGCCATTTTCATCGCGAACCTTGATGGTGCCCAGTTCCTGTAGGTCTCGCGTCACCGTCGCCTGCGTGGCAGAGATGCCCTCAGATTGCAGACGCGTCACCAACTGGGCCGCCGTTGAAATTCGCTCGCGTTCGATGAGCTCACCGATTCGGTGTTGTCGTTGCGTCTTGGTCATGAGTTCTCCCCCTTTATCCAACGTAAGATGCCGATCATTGCTGAGCGACGGTGAAACACTTGGCGCCACACGAGTGACTGGGCGCTATCGAGCACCGCGTTCGTGACCTCGTCGCCACGATGCGCGGGCAGGCAGTGCAGCAGCACCGTTCGTTTCTTCGCGAGCGCCAGCAACTTCTCGTCGACCCGAAAGGACGAAAGGTCGCGGCGGCGTTGGTCGGTCTCGGCTTCCATGCCCATTGACACCCACGCGTCGGTATAGATAACGTCGGCCTTCTTCACCGCTTCAGTTGGTGAGTCGGTGAGTCGCAGTGTGCCCACGCTCGTCATGGCGAGCGGATCTTCCGGCCCACCCTCGCTCAATTGGTAGCCGGTCGGTGCACCGACGGTGACGTTCACGCCGAGTCGAAGGAGGGCGACCGCTAACGAACGGGTCACGTTGGTGGCGTCCCCGACGTAGGCGACCTCGAGTCCGGCCAGGCCGTGGACGTCACCCTTGGCGAATTGGTCAGCAATCGTGAGCACGTCCGCAACCGCTTGGGTCGGGTGCGCGGCGCCGCTCAACAGATTGATCAACGACATTCGGTCCATCGAAGCGGCCCTCATCCGCTCGAAGATGGCGTGATTGCGGACCCTGAGACCAGCGATGGCGAACATCTCGGCGAGGGTGCGCGCAATATCTTCCGCACATTCGCGACTATCCATTCCGACTTCTTCATCGCTGAAGAACGTCGCGAAGCCGCCGAGTTCATGCACGGCCACGGAACTTGAGGCCCGAGTGCGCAGACTCGGACGTTCAAAGACCAACGCAACTCCTTGCCCCTTGAGAGTCTCATCATCAAAGGGCGAACGGGCCAGGGCGTAAATCGAGTCAAGGTCAACGTCGCTTGACTGTTCAATGGTTATGAAGTGACGAGTCATCGCAGCACCTCCGTGGTGGGGATCGATCGCGCCAGCGCACTCGCCAGCGCGTGTGGTCGCGTGCCATTTGCAATGAGGACCGACGTGGCACCCCCCTCGAGTGCGTCGAGCGCGGCCAAGCCCTTGGGCCGCATGCCGTCTCGAGCAGAACCTGACGAAACCAGATCGAGAAGTTGTGCCATCGTGATCTTCTCCACGCCGGTCGTCGCGTCATCTGGGTCGCGCCGAAGTTGGTCGACGTCACTGAGCAGTACCAGCGTCGCGCCGAGCGAACTCGCGATGGCGCCGGCAGCGGTATCGGCGTTGCAGTTGAGCAGCCCACCTTCGTCGTCGACCGCGATCGAGGTCATGACGGGCGTGAAGTGCGCATCCCACAGCGAGGTGATGACGTCGGCGCGCACTTTGGGCGCCGCCGCGGCGCGGCCCCACTCGTCGCCGAGTGGCGTCGCAGACAGGACGGAGCCGTCCGTACCGGAGAGCCCGACACTCACGAGGCCCCCTTGATTGAACGATGACACGATGGCCAGGTTCACTTCGCTCAACGCCATTGCCACGTAGCGCATGGTCGACGTGCTCGTCACACGAAGTCCTTCGTGGAACTGACCCTCGAGGCCGACGTCCGCGAGCAGTGTTTGGATTTGCGGTCCCCCGCCGTGCACCACGACGACGTTGGTTCCGTCTGATTGCAACTGGGCAATATCGGTGGCGAGATCCACCAGCACCGGCGACGTGGGACGGAGTGAGTCGAGGGCGTGGCCGCCAACTTTTACAACGATCGACGTCACGGTGTCACGCCCGAACGCGGCAGACCGAGTATTTCATCGCGACCAGTCGCGACGTTCCACGCCTGGAGAGCTTGGCCGGCCGCCCCCTTGATGAGATTGTCGAGCGAACTCATTGCCACGAGCCAACCCGTACGGCGGTCCACTCGGGCGCTCACGAAACAGAGGTTGCTACCCACGGGGTCCTTCATCGTCGGCGGCTCATCGGTGACGACCACGAAGGGGTCGTTGGCGTAGACGTCGCGCAGCACGTCGAGTGCGCCGCCCGTGGTCAGTGCGCTATCGCTCAGTTGGCCGTAGGCCGTGACCAGCATTCCGCGACTGGTGGGCACGAGGTGTGGCGTGAAGATGACCTCGGCCTCGAGTTCCTGTTGTATTTCAACGGTGTGTCGGTGCGTGAGTAGTCCATAGGCCTCGGCGTTGCCGGCCAGTCGTGAGAAGTGCAATCGGTCACTGGTGGCGCGACCGGCTCCCGATGTGCCACTCAGTGCATTCACGATGATGCCGGTGCGATCGATGAGCCCAGCGTCAAGAAACGGTCCTAGCGCCAGGGCGCTCGCCGTCGGGTAACAGCCAGGTGCGGCGATCAGTGTGGCGCCTACGAGTTCGCTTCGGTGACGCTCGACAAGTCCATAGACCGACGAGGCGAGCAAATGCGGTGCATCGTGCTCCTGCGCGTACCACTCTCGATAGTCCTCGGAGCGCTTCAGTCGAAAGTCGGCACCGAGATCAACGACCATCGTTCGACGTTCTACGAGGTCCGGGACGATGTGCTGACTGTGACCGTGCGGCAGCGCCAGGAACACGACATCGAGTTCGGTTGTCGACAGTGCGTCGACCTTGGAGAACTCCATTGATGGGTAGAGCGACGCGAGCGCGGGCACGAACTCACCGATTCGCTTTCCGGCGTTCGAGTCCCCCGTCGCGAGTACGACCTCAAGATCAGGGTGGGACGCGCAGAGACGCAGAAGCTCAGACCCGGCGTACCCTGTGGCACCAATTACTCCAACACGCATAATGCCATTTTATGCACATGGAGTCATAAAAACGCAAGCATTACGGGCGAGGACTAGACTTTTTTTCATGTCGCGACGCGGATGGGTCCTTTTTTTGGCAATGGCCGTGATCTGGGGTATCCCTTACTTGTTGATTCGCGTGGCCGTTCGCCAGCTTGATCCTGGGGTTATGGTGCTTTTTCGCACGGGTCCGGCCGCAATCTTGTTGATGCCAATTGTCATTGCGCAGGGTCAGTTCCAGGTTCTTATTCGAAATTTCAAGTGGATCGCCGCCTTCGCCATAGTTGAGTTCGGCATTCCGTGGTACTTCATGGCGACGGCCGAACGCCATATTTCGAGTTCGCTCACGAGTCTCCTGATCTGCTGTGTGCCCTTGTTGGCGGTCCTGGTCCAACGGATACGACGCACGGATGAACACATCTCGCGCCAGCGGTACTTCGGACTTGGCATTGGGGCCGTCGGTGTTGCGCTGCTCGTGGGACTCGACCTTCGAGGCGGCTCCATCACCTGGATTGCGATGATGATGATCGTCGTCCTTGGTTACTGCGTTGGACCGATTCTGCTCGCGACAAAGTTGTCGCACGTGCGGGGCGTCGTGGTGGTGGCGGGCGCAACGGCGCTCGTCGCCGTTTGTTGGCTCCCGTGGGCCATCGTGCACTGGCCGACTCACGTCTCGGGCGAAACAATCAGTTGTATGGCCGTACTCTCCGTCGTGTGCACCGCCGGTGCGTTCCTCGTCTTCTTTGAATTAGTGAAAGAAGTCGGATCGTCACGCTCCGTCGTTGTTACCTACTTCAACACCGCCATTGCAGTCGTGCTCGGTGTCATTGGACTGAACGAAACCTTGACGTCGGGCATCATCTTTGGGTTCCCACTCGTCTTAATTGGTTGCATCTTCGCAACCAGTCGCCCAAAGGAACCAGCGTCGCAGTCGGAGGCGCAGTCGGAGTTAGCCGGAGAATTCGGCCGAGACTTGGACCACGCCGTCGACCAACAACCAGAGTGATCCGGGCGCGCTCGCGAGGGTCACGTCATGCCCGCTCTCGACTGGGCCATGATGCACCACCGTCACCGACGAGACCGGCGCAGTAACGATCTCGCTTACGGCCTGCCACACTGCTGCGTTGTTCACGTGTCCCACCACGTCGAGATCGGCCCGGCGTAGGGGCCACGGCCTCAACGTGGCATCGGGCGACACCACCGGCTTCGCTACGCGACCCGAGACCCTCCGCTCCCGTATTGCATCGCCGTAGATGTCGAAAAATTCCGGTCGGATTCGAACGGGATGGCCCGACGGGTCTATAGGCACCCAGAGGGCGACGGCCTCGACGAGCAGTTGGCCGTCGAGTGCGATGTTCGTTCGACGCTCCGCCCACGCCGCGCCAACGCCACCACACCATGTCGTCAATGTCACTCGCTCTTTGTAGCGAGGCCAGCGACCGCCGTCAGCAACGCGAAGCGCGGTACGTCGAACGACCCACGTGTCCGTGGATGCACTACGCGTGTCGTCCCAGTCATCGGTCGCGATGTCCTGAAGCATGCGCGCTACCCCGTCGAGTCGAAGAATGCCGGTCGCGTCGGCGTCACCGAGGCGAACGGAGAACTGACCGCTGAACCGTCGCCCCTCATCGGAGAGCGGTACGAATTCGATCACACTGGCAAACTACCGTGGCTAACGCAGTGAAGCGCTAGCGAAGCGTCGCACCGAGCGACGTGGCCGCGGTGATGAGTTCGTTGCGAGCGTGGGCAACCTCGGCCTCACTGAGCGTGCGCTCGGACGAACTAAAGCGAACGCTGTAGGCGAGGCTTCGTGTCCCCTCGGGCAAGGTGCTCCCTTCGTAGACATCGAACAGCTCCACGCGCTCCACGACCGTGGACGCCACGCGAAGGGCGTTCGCCAGGTCCTGCGCGTGCAGTGATCGCGGAGTAACGAACGCCAGGTCGACCACCGCGCTGGGGTACTTGCTCGGCACCGAGGCGAACTCGCTTCGACGCGTTGCCTTCGCGCGATCGCACAGTGCGTCGAAGTCAATTTCCAATACGCCAAGACGTCGTGGCGCCGACGCCGAGAGCACGGCCTCCACCAAGTCACTGTCAACCTCGCCCACGCAACCGAGTACAGCGCCCGACGCGCGGTCAACGAGCCAGGCACACCGCGTTGGATGTAGTCCCTTGGGAGGTCGATCACACGTGCGAACAACGACGTCATCAAGCCCGAGACGCTGCGCCAGCGTCACCCATAAGGCCACCGCAGTCGTCGCGTCATCGCGGGGGCGTCCGAGGACAACGGTCACTCGCTCACGCTCCTCGGGCAGCGCGAGCTCAATTGAACCGCCCTCGCCGCCCCTGGTGAACCGCGGCGACACGGCGACGCTCGGGTGGGCAAAGACATTGCCAATCTCCGCGACCACGATGTCACCGTTACCGCGCTCGTAGTTCCTCGCCCACGTCCGCACGAGACTCGTCAGCAGCGTGGCGCGCATCACCGACTCGTCCGAGGCCAGTGGATTCGTGATTCGAACTCGCGCGACACCGCGATGCAGCAAATCGAACTCCGCGTCGCTGCCGAGCGTCGGCGTCCAGCATTCGACGGCACCGAGATCGACGAGAATGTCGCGGACTCGGCGACGAAGTTTCTGACGTTCGCTCAAACCACCGGGTTCCGGCCAGGTTGGCGTGTGTCGAGGAATCCGTCGGTAACCGTAGAGACGGGCCACTTCCTCAATAACGTCAGCTCGACCGGCGACGCCACTTCGAATGTCCGGGCGCGACGTCGGCGGCACGACGCGCAGTCCATCCCCGTCGGACGTTACGTCGAAGTTCAGACCGCGCAACAGGGTGGTCGCCTCATCGAGTCCAATGGACACACCGAGGAGTCGCTCGATGTCACGTTCAAAAACGGCGATCGTCGGCGAAGCGGGCGTCTCGCCACGCACGTCGATTGGGTCGGCCAGCCACTGAAGTTCTGGGCAACTCTCCGCGAGGATGGCGGCGAATCGGGCCGCCGCACGAAGACCAAGTTCGGGGTCGACGCCCCGCTCGAATCGATTGGACGCCTCGCTGCGCAGTCCATGACGTTTTGAACTGCGCGCCACGCTCATGGGATCGAAATAGGCGGCCTCCAACAGAACATCGGTCGTCGTCGCGCTGATCTCGCTCGACGCGCCGCCCATGATGCCCGCCAGGCCGAGCACTGTGTCGTCGCCATCGACAATCACACAGTCTTCACCGGTGTCGCCGAGTCCGCGGCCCTTCTGCGCGAGGGGACGCTGCACACCGTCGAGCGTCTCGAGCGATTCGCCGACCCGAGCACGACGCGCACGCAACGTCTGCTTAGCCACGTGCGCGGCATCGTAGGGGTGGGTGGGCTGGCCGAGTTCAAGCATCACGAGGTTCGACGCGTCGACGACGTTAGAGATCGGCCGTTGTCCGGCACTCTGGAGTCTCGCCACGACCCATGCGGGCGACGGACCGACCTTGACCTGACGCAGCACTGAGACCGTGAGTCGCCCGCAGAGATCGGGGTCCTCGATGCCGGCACTGGCGCAGGAGTCAGTCGTCGCCTCGCTGTTCGTCTGGGCGAGGTTCGGCTGCACGAGTGGTCGACCGAGGCGCGTCGCCAAATCGCGCGCCACGCCCATTACCGACCACGCGTCGGGTCGATTGCCCTCAACCGTGATGTCAAAGACCACGTCGGGCGTAATGGCCAGTGCCTCGAGCAGGCGCATTCCCACGACAGGATCAATGAGGTTGTCGAGGAGCATGAGTCCGGAGTGGTCGTCGCCGAGTCGTAGCTCCGTGGCGGAGCACAACATTCCGTTTGATGTGACGCCGCGCATTGTGCGTCGCGCAATTTCGAAGTTGCCCGGCAGCACCGCACCAACTGGCGCGAGCGGGACGTGGTCCCCCACCGAGATGTTCATGGCGCCACAGACGATTTCTAGGGGACCCTCGTTCGCGTCGACGACGACGAGTCGAACACGATCGGCGCCCTCGATTGCGCGAATCTCATCGATGCGCGCGACGACGACGTCGTCCAGTCCCTCACCAACGTGTTCCGTGCCCTCGACGACAAGACCAAGGTCGTCGAGAATCTCGCGAAGTTCATCCGTCGACTCGGGCAGGTCCACGAACTCACGCAGCCACGAAAGGGATATTTTCACGAGAACTGCTCCAAGAACCGTGTGTCGTTCTCAATGAGTGCGCGCATGTCCCCAAGTTCGTGGCGCATCTGTGCACAGCGGTCAATACCGAAACCGAAGGCGAAGCCACTCCACTCTTCGCTGTCGATGCCGACCGCGGCGAGCACCGCGGGATCGACGACACCGCAACCACCCAATTCGATCCAACCGGTGTGGGAACAGGTTCGACATCCCTCGCCGCGACAGATCGTGCAGGTCACTTCGAACTCCGCGGACGGCTCGGTGAAGGGGAAGTAACCGGGTCGCAGTCGCGAGGCGATATCCGGTCCGAAGTAGGCACGCGTGAAGGTTTCGATGACGCCCGCCAAATCGGCAAACGCAATACCGCGGTCGATGACGAGCCCTTCGATCTGGTGGAAGGTCGCGAGGTGGCGAGGATCGGGGGTGTCACGGCGATAGCAACGTCCGGGCATCACTGAGTGGATTGGAAGTGCGTTCGAGGCGACCGCCGCCTCCATCAAGTGGATCTGCGTGGGCGACGTGTGGGTACGAAGTACCACCGTCTCGGGCTCGCCGAGTTCGACGTAGAAGGTGTCCCACATGCCACGCGCGGGGTGCGCCGGCGGGATGTTGAGCGCCTCAAAGTTGTACCAGTCACTCTCGACTTCGGGGCCCTCAGCGACGGTAAAGCCCATGGCAACGAAAACGTCCTCGAGTTCACGTTGGGTGATCGCGACCAAGTTCGGGTGACCGACGGACGCGGGCCACTGCACTGCACTCACGACCACGTCGCCTAAATCCAATCGGTCGTGCGCCAGTACCTCGACGCGCGCGAGGGCCCGTAGCTCCTCGCGACGGTCTTCGAGCGCACCTTCGACCACTCGTCGGGCCTCTTGGAGTCTCGCTCCGGCGTCCTTACGATCTTCGGGAGCGAGGACACCGAGTGATTTCTGCAACGTCGACAGTACCGAGCGACGTCCGGTAATGGACGCCTCGGCCTCACGGAGTTCGTCGATCGTCGCCAGGGCGGCGATGGTCGAGAGCAGTTGCTCGGTTTGATCGGCGAGGTTGTCGAGAGGTGAGGTGGTCATGACGATTAAAGGCTAGGTGTTGGCGGTGGGGTGATGGCGTAACCACCCTGCCAGAGCGCCTCGAAAGCAATGAGTGAAGCGGCGACGCCCGCGTTGAGCGACTCACTTCGCCCGGCCATTGGAATCGAAATTGAGCGATCACACTTCGCGATCACTTCCTTGCTCAGACCGTCGGCCTCGTTGCCGATGACCACGACGGTCGCGATCGTGAAATTGACATCGCGGTGACTGGTACCGCCGCGCACGACGGTGGCGAGCGTCTGGGCGCCCAAACTCGAGAAGTGCGCGAGTGTCGCGTCGATCGTCGCCACGCAGACGTCGAGATGGAAGATCGATCCGGCCGTGGCTCGAAGCGTCTTGGGGTTATAAGGATCGACCGACTGTCCCGTGAAGATCACGGCCGATGTCCCCGCGGCGTCGGCCGAACGGATGATCGTGCCGGCGTTGCCCGGGTCTTTCAGGTCGTGCACCACCAGAATGAGTCCCCGACAGGCAATAGTGTCGACATCTTTCGATGCAAAACGTACGGCCGCGAGGACCGGTTGGGGTGTTTGGGCGTCAGCGACCTTGGCGAGGACACCATCGTCGAGCGCGAAGACTCGCACGCCGAGTTCGTTCGCTTTTTTGGTGAGCGCCACCAATCCCGGCGACGATGCCTCCCCCGCGTCGACGTAGATCGCCTCGAACTGGGCGCCGCTCTCGAGCGCCGCCGCCACGAGGTCGGGACCTTCGATGACGCAGACGCCCTCGCTCCAGCGCAGCGATCGTTTCTGGACAAGTCGCCGCAGTCGGCGCACTCGCTGGTGCGTCGACCCCAACCGCTCGATCAGAACGACTACTTGGCGAGCGCGGCGCCAGCCTGGGCGACGATCGCCGCGAAGGCAGCGTTGTCGTTCACGGCCAGGTCCGCCAAGATGCGACGGTCAACTTCGATACCCGCGGCGTTGAGGCCGGCGATGAATCGGCTGTAGCTCATGCCGTAGGCCCGGGTCCCGGCGTTGATGCGCTGGATCCAGAGACGTCGCATGTCGCCCTTGCGCGCGCGGCGGTCACGGAATGCGTAGACGCCCGAGTGCTGCACGGCCTGATTGGCGGAACGGAAGGTTCGGCTGCGGTCACCGTAGTAACCCTTGGCCTCCTCCAGAATCGCCTTGTGGTGCTTCTTGGCGTTAACCGCCCTCTTTACGCGTGCCATAAATGTCCTTCTCTCTTCTCGATCTCTCTACAGACCCATGAGGCGCTTGGTCTTCTTCTCCAACGCCTTGGATAGGTCCGTCTCACGTCCGAGGCGACGGGCGCGCACGGATGACTTCTTCTCCATGAGGTGGCCACGGAAGGCCTTGCGTCGGCGCAGTTTGCCGCTGCCGGTCACTTTGATCCGCTTCTTGGCACCGCTGTCTGTCTTCATCTTTGGCATCTCAGCCCTCCTCTGCGTTCACTTCCACCGAAACACTCGGTGCGGCTACTTCTTGTTCTGCGACTCTCGGGCTCTCGGCCACTTTGGGCTTCGCCTTCTTTTCCGGTCCGAGGACCATGATCATGTTTCGACCATCGAGTTTCGCGGCCGACTCGACCTTCGCGACGTCATCGAGCTTCTCGACGATCCGATCAAGAATCTTCTTGCCGAGTTCGGGGTGCGCTGACTCGCGTCCACGAAACATGATGGTGACCTTCACCTTGTGACCATCGTTCAGGAACTTCTCCACGAGCCGCGTCTTGGTATCGAAGTCCCCGGGACCGATCTTCGGCCGGTACTTCATCTCCTTGACGCCGACGTTGAGAGTCTTTCGACGCGATTCCTTGGCCTTTTGTGCCTCGTCGAACTTGAATTTCCCGTAATCCATGATGCGACAAACGGGTGGTTGCGCGGTGGGCGCAATCTCTACAAGGTCAAGGTCGAGGCTTCGGGCCAACGCCAATGCTTCACGGGTTGCCATCACGCCACGTTGGTTTCCATCGTTGTCGATCAGTCGAACAGTCTCCACGCGAATACGTTCATTGACGCGGTGGTCTCCAGGCACTGTTGCGATAACTCTCTCCTTGCTCTTCGTAACGCCTCGATGGCGCTACCACGGCAAGCGGGTCGCAAAACTCCTGGGAACCCGGCGCACAATGGTGGCCAGGTGGACGTTGGCACTGCCAACCTCACTTGCTGAACTGCCCAAGTACTTTAGCAGACCGCGTTCATGGTCACTTTGGAGGTCTTTTCCTTCATGAGGTCACGACGACGAAATCCTTCGGCGCGATACCTTACTCGTATGACTGATGATCAAAATGAGACGTCCTTCGATGAGTCAGAAGAGATCGCCTACCTACGCGCAACGCCCGTGGAGACCGTGCTCGGCAACCATTTCTTTGTCCTTCTGCAACTGGCGGCTCTTCAACTGAGCGCCACGCCGGCGAACCTGACGGGAGCACAGTTGGTCATTGACACGATCGCTGCGATGCTCCAAGCCGGGGGAAGTCGACTCGGTGAGCACGTGGATCTCTACAAGAACGCGTTGGCTGAAGTGCAGCAGCTCTACGTGCGAGCGGCGAGCGCCCCGGCGCCGACAGCCGCGCCCGCGCCCGAGCCCGAGCCCGAGCCCGAGAAGGAGTAATCCCCGCCTCGTTCAATTTTCAATGGCGAACGTGAAGTTAAGCGCGAGTCCGCCCATTGAGCTCTTTGATGTCGTCATCGAGCCGCCGAGTCCTTCGGCGATGTCAGCCATGATGCTCATACCGAGCCCAGACCCGCCGGTCTCTCGCGAGCGCGACTCGTCGAATCGACGGAAGCGTTGTGGCCGAACGCCATACTCCGGAAGACCCGTGCCAGCGTCTTCGATGACGAGCAGCGCGTTGAGCCCGTCGAGGTGAAGTCGCACCCGCACCGCGCTCTCCTTTGACGTGTGGCGGATGATGTTGGAGAAGGAATTGGTAATCAGTCGATCAATGAGGTCTTCACGTCCGCGGATCGCGAGACCGGCATCGATGTCGCGCGTGACCTCGCGTTCAGGATGATCGCTGACGAACTCATCGGTGCGCGCACTCACGAGCGTGCTGAGCGCCACGCGCTGATCGAGGTGGTGCGGCGCCTCTCGAGCTTCCGCTGAGAGAAGGAGGTCAGCGACGAGGGAGTCCATGCGATCAACCTCTCGGCGTACGCGCTCCACTGCGCGTGTGCGCTGCTCTTCATTGATGGTGGGATTGGTGAGAAGTTCGTTGTAACCCTTGATGACGGTGAGCGGTGTGCGTAGTTCGTGCGACGCGTCACCCACGAACTGCTGCATTGTTTCCACGCTCCGAGTTTCAATGGCGATGCGCTGATGCAACGCCACGACCATCGTGGCGAGTGCCGCCTGGAGTTCTCGGACATCGCGGCTACCCACGCTTGGCGGAATCTGTCCCTGGTCGTCGCCCTTCGCGACGTCACTGGCGTAACCAATCAAGCGCTCCATCGTGCGCAGGTCCTTGCGCATGACGAGCCGGGCAAACACCATCATCACGAGGGCGACGAGTAGTCCAGTCAGTGCCACCTCTCGAATCAGGTGCTGACTCTGCACGTTGATCTGCGAGGTCGAACCGGCGACCAGGAGGTAGTCGCCTCCCCCGATGAACACCGATCGAATGCGAAACCCCGGCAGCGTGGGTAGTGACGTGACGAACTTGAGTGATGCTTTCGCGTCAGCGAGCGTCGGCTTCTTTCGAAGCGGCACGAAGCCGGAGTTCACCTGCACGACACCACCCGAGGGATCGACGACGTCAAGGGTGAGGTCATAGGTGTTGGCCTGGACCACGTTGAGCGCGTTGCTGAGCGCCGCGGTCGAATCACCGTGGCCGCTGCGGATCACGACGTTGATGTTGTGGTTGAGCACGGTGTACTGCGAACGCGTACTCGCCTCGACGGCGAACCAGCCCACGGAGAGTGCCACCAGGGTGGTGAGGACGATCAAGAGGATCGTCAGTCGAGTGGCAATCTTCACTTTCCCGCGGTCCAGGTGACGAGCTTGAAGCCCACGCCCCGAACGGTGGTAATCGGTGCGAAGTCGCCGTGATGGATCTTTCGTCGAAGGTACGAGATGTAGGTGTCGAGGACCGACGTCTCGGAGTCGAAGTCGATGTTCCACACTTCACGCAGCAACAGCTCACGCGTGACGAGGCGATCCTTTCGCTCCAGGAGCACTTCGAGGAGTCGAAACTCAGTGGCCGAGAGCGTGACGGGCTCGTCATCGACCGAGATCTCGTGCGTGTCGACGTTCATCACGATCGGACCGGCGCTCAGCACCAGGTCGTCGGCCGCTTCGGCGTTCGAGCGTCGCAGGATCGCCGAGATCCGCAACAGGATCTCTTCGATGCTGAAGGGCTTGCGCACGTAGTCGTCGGCGCCGAAGCGCAGTCCCTTGGCGACGTCCACCGGGGAGTCGCGAGCCGAGAGCATCAGCACCGGCGTTTGGGTGTCGTGCTCGCGAAGTTTGGCCAGAAACTCAAATCCATCCATGGTGGGCATGTTGATATCCACGATGCACAGGTCGGCGTTGTGGCGTCGCAGGAGGTCGAGCGCCTCCGCGCCGTTCGTGGCGACCTCGGTCTGGTAGCCCGCGATCTCCATGGCGTCGCGCAGCAGATCGCGGACGCCGGGCTCGTCGTCAACAATCAAAATCGTGGTCATCGCACTCCTCGCATTGACCGAGCGTACCCGCCCACTTCTGGTCACTCACGAGGAGTTTTCCCCTCTCGGTACTTCACAGCCAAAAAACAAGCACCTCACAGGCTTTTCAAAAACTGGATTTCTACTGTTGGAACTGTTCCTTTGAAAGGGGTCCATATGAAGAAGTTCCGTACACGAGGCGTTGTGGCAGTCGCCATGATTGCGGCCATGGGTATCAGTACCCCTGCGATCGCATTCGGCGCAAGCTCATCGTCCACCGCATCAACCTCAACGCACATTGCCCTGTCGGCACACACGGACGGTCCGTGGAAGGCCTACCGCAAGCAAGAGAACGCCTACCTGAAGCAACTGCGAGTAATCAACGTCACGTTCCAAGCGAGCGTCTCGGTTGCGCGCAAAGAGTACTGGGCCGCCATCAAGGCGTCCAAGGGCTCATCAGACCGTGCCGCCGCTCGCGCTGCTGCCCGGGCCGCGCTGACGCTGTCGATTGCGAACGCCATGGGCGCCCGCTCCACCGCGCTCGTCACCCTTGGTGCCCCTCCGGCGCCACCGGCCGGCGGTGCCGATTCAGCGTGGATCACCTCGCTGCACGGCATCAATGAGACGTACCGCTTGGCAGTAGCCGCTGCGGACGCCGCGTTTGCAGCCGCGTTCCCCACCGCCGTCACTGCACCTGAGCGTGCCGTGGTTCGTGCGACGCTCGCCCTGGCCGTTGCCAACGCAGAGGTTGCCCGAGCTGCTGCGCTGGTAGCCCTCGGACCACCGCCGGCACCAAAGCCCGCGACGACCATCACGACGGTCCCTGCAACGACCACGACAACGGCTCCCGCCACTACGACGACCGCTGGTTAGTCACCGCATCTCCCTCAATCGGCGCGCTGTCCTACGGGACAGCGCGCCGATCCCTTTTGACGTTGACGTAACTCACCTGAACCGATACGCGGCATAATTCGTAGCGCCGCTGAATTTTCTGTCACCGATCTCACAACTGAAAATCACCGGATTCACAGGATTTTCAAAGATTGCGTCAGTACGCTTTTGAGTATTCCATTGAAAGGTTTCAACATGAAGGGTTTCGCTGCTCGCACGCTCGCCGCGATGGCGATCATGGCGACGCTCGCCCTCGCGGCCCCTCTGGTCTCGTCGGCGGCCTCTGCCGTCCCCACGACGACCACGACAACCACGACCACGCTGGCCATAACGACCCTGAAACAGTACCGAGCGGCGGAGAAACTCTACCTGGCCAAACTCAAGGTGATTAACGACACCTTTGTCGCTGCGGTCGATATCGCGAAATCCAACTACGCCACCACCGTGTCAGTGGCCACCAACTCCACCGAGCGCATCAGCGCTCGCGCCACCATGCGCCTCGCGATTGCCGATGCGACAATTGCTCGCGCCAGCGCGTTGATTAATCTCGGCAAAGCTCCCGTGAAGCCAAAGGCTCACAAGGCCATCGCTTAATCATTGGCGGCGCCCGCTCGCACGAACGGCCGCTTCCACGTCAGACACTCTCGATCCTTGTCGCTTCGTCATGCCCGCGTCGACCGACCGAGCGTTGTGCTCGGACTTTCGCCCCTACGGCAATTGTTCGGGTCCCATCTGCGATGTCGACGCAGTGAAAACTCAGTGCCACGTCATCGACACTTCGAAGCACGCCCACACCACGGGCTGCATCAAAGGATTCAACGGTCCCTCGGATCTCCATTACGAGCCCAAGGATCCTTGGTGGAGGACCGACACCATCTCCAGAGCGGTCAGCGCCGCCTCGCGTCCCTTGTTGCTCTCGTCCGCGCGCGAGCGGTCGCGCGCTTGCGCAAAGGTCTCGGTCGTCAGGACGCCAAAGGCAACAGGCACTCGCGTACTCAGTTGGACGTCCTGGACACCGCGCGCACACTCCCCCGAGACAATCTCGTAGTGGCTTGTTTCGCCACGTACGACGGCGCCGAGAGTAATCACGGCTTCGACGGGGCGTTCGCCGTCCGCGTACGCGAGCGCTAACAGGGGAATCTCGAACGCGCCCGGAACCCAGCCGATGGAAATATCACCTCGATCGACGCCGGCCTCGCGAAGTGCGTCGAGGGCTCCGTCGAGCAGGCGCAGGGTGATGGCGCCGTTGAAACGACTGCAGACGATACCAATTCGCACGCCGCGGCCGAGATGGGAACCTTCTAGGTGTTCGCCGACGCGCGCGCGAAGGCCGTCGAGCGATTTGGGATCGAGTTCGCTGTCCTCACTCGAGGCCATCAAGTCCCCCGAGCATGTGGCCCATGCGCTCACGCTTGGTGCGCAGATAGTCAATGTTGTATGCCGTGGGGTTCGTTTCAAGTGGCACGCGTTCAACGATGTTGAGACCGAAGCCTTCGAGCCCCCCGCGCTTGCTGGGGTTATTGGTCAGGAGTCGCATTGAAGTCACCCCAAGGTCCACGAGGATCTGTGCCCCGATGCCGTACTCCCGCGAGTCGACGGGTAGCCCCAGTTCGAGGTTGGCGTCGACGGTATCGCGTCCGTCCTCTTGGAGAGCGTAGGCCTGGATCTTGTGCGCCAGCCCAATGCCGCGACCCTCGTGTCCGCGCAGGTACACCACCACGCCGGCACCTTCGGCGGCCACTTTGGCGAGTGCCGTTTGGAGTTGCGGCCCACAGTCACAACGCAGTGATGTGAACACGTCACCGGTCAAGCATTCAGAGTGCACGCGTACCAGCACGTTGGGGGTTGTTGTGATATCCCCGTAGACGAGGGCCATGTGCTGTTCCCCGTTCAAGACGCTCTCAAAGACGTAGGCCTGGAACTGACCGAACTCCGTCGGGAGGGAGGCTTCGGCGATACGGCGGACCAGTTTCTCGGAGTGGCTTCGATAGCGAATGAGATCGGCAATCGAGATGATGGGAAGGCCGTGCTCCTTGGCGAACGCCTCGAGCTCGGGCAGACGGGCCATGTCGGACTTGTCGGACGTGACGATCTCACAGAGCACGCCCGAGGGATACTTCCCCGCGAGTCGACAGAGGTCAACGGTCGCCTCAGTGTGGCCAGCGCGCTTTAAGACGCCGCCTTCGCGGTAGCGCAGCGGGAAGATGTGGCCCGGGCGGTTTAGATCGTTCGAGCGCGTCGCGGGGTCAATGAGCGCCCGAATGGTCGCGGCGCGATCGCTGGCCGAGATACCGGTCGTCGTGCCGTGGCGGTAATCGACCGAGACGGTAAAGGCGGTGCCGTGGATCGCGTCGTTCTCGGCGACCATCGGCTGCAACGCGAGGCGTCGCGCGATCTCGCCGGTCAGCGGCGCGCAGACGATGCCGCAGGTGTTGCGGATGATGAACGCCATCTT
>Ga0208586_1000220_pt1 | contig 22071 bp, 20 predicted proteins | sample NGESurshal072012_6_FD_184471 | JGI IMG/M metagenome (GOLD analysis project Ga0208586, IMG submission 184471) | Arctic peat soil microbial communities from Barrow, Alaska - NGEE Surface sample 53-3 shallow-072012 (SPAdes) | ecosystem: Environmental > Terrestrial > Soil > Wetlands > Peat ... | reverse complement strand
CCAAGCTGGTCGTCGCGGGATGTCGCAGCGCGTACTGGTAGTACGTGCAAGACGTCACGTGACGATCCAGCGCCGCGTCCAGGGACGCATCTCGGGGTGCCGCAGGTTTTTAGACACGTTCTTAAAGCTCATACTCGCTTGGTCGCACTCCTTGTTTGTGCGTGTTTCCTGCTCGCGCCGAGCGCTTTGGCGGCCGAAACGCTCGTCGTGCACGAGAACTTCACGCCCAACCGGCTTGGTGTCCCGACAAACCTCTCGGTCACCGCCAATTTCCTTTCGAGCAACGGCACGCCACCCTCGCCGATCGTCAAGCTCACCCTTTACGCACCGGGCGGACTGAAGATCGATGCCCATGGCGCCGGGACCTGCAGCCAGAGCACGCTCACCCTCCGCGGACCCAGCGGATGTCCACCGAACTCGCGCGCCGGCTTCGGCGGCGGAGTGGGCGTCGTTGCGTTCGCCAAGACCGTCATCCGCGAGCCCTACACGATCGACTTCTTCTTCGGCCCGGCTTCCCACGGTCATCTGGCCTTGCTCGCCTACGCCAGCGCCGTGGCTCCCGTCCCAGTCGAACTGGTGGTGGTGGCCCACGAAGTCCCTGCGCCCAAGCCATACGGTCTCGGCTTCAGCGTCGAAATACCTGAAATCTCGACGATTCCCGGAGCCTCGCTGGCATCGGTCGAAAGCGCCTTTGCCACTTTCGGCGCGACCAATGTCGCCTACTACGAGACAGTCCACGGCAAGCGCACCTTGGTCCATCTACGCGGCATGATCTCCCCCAAGCACTGCCCTCCTGGTGGCTTTCCCAGCGAGGGGATCGTGGATTTCGCCAACGGAACAAGCTTGACCGTCAATCCCACGATTCCCTGTCCCCGAGGGTAGCCGTGCGACGAGCCTTCACCCTGACTGGATTGCTCGTCTTCACCATTTGCCTCGCCCCACCCCTCCAAGCAAGCTCAGTGGCCGGCCCAGGGCACGCCAACGCCGCCACGATTGCCCCACCGCTCAGCACGACCGCTTCGACCGGTGCGCAAGAGCTGAACACAGCCACGATCGCGCCCTCTCTATCGCCTGATCGACTCAACGCCAAGGGCGCCCTGCGGCTGACAGTCAACTTTGGCGAAGGACCCTCCGAGGAGATACCCCTACCTGTGCGCCGCGCCGTCCTGCGCTTCCCGTTGGGCCTGGGCATCGAAATCCCCCACCTGCGCAGCTGCTCGATCGCGCGCCTGCGTGCGCGCGGACCGAGCGGATGCTCCTCACAGTCCGAGCTGGGACGAGGGAGCGCGCTCGCGGAGGCCTTGGCCGGCTCCCAGCTCATCACCGAGAAAATCTCTTTGTGGCTGTTCCTGGGGCCCTTCCACAATTTGGAGCCCACCTTCGAGATCCTCGGCCAAGGCACCACACCCTTTGACGAGCGCGTCGTACTGACCGGCACCGTCGTACCCGACCACCCTCCTTATGGGGAAGACCTCGTGCTTTCAGTCCCTCCGATCCCAACGGTCCCGCTGGAGCCCGACGCATCGATGGCAAGCATGTCGCTAACGGTGGGCACGACCAAATCCCCCCACCCAAACCAAGCCAACACAGTGGTCGTGCCTCCGAGTTGCCCAACAGGCGGCTTCCCCTTCGCTGCCGAAATCACCTATGCCGACGGATCGTCCGGCAGCGCGCTCGCAAACGCTACCTGCCCTGGACGATGAGAGCCACGAGCAAGAAAGTGAGTGTCACAAATGAGCAATGAACTCGAGCGATCGGCTCGCGTGGGAGGTGTGCTCGCAGCCATCGCCTACTTGGTGGCACTCTCGCCGCTCACACCTCTTGCACCCGCCACGAGCCTCGCGTCCAAGCCCTCTGCCGGCCCGATCGCGCACCACAGCCGGACCGTTTCGTTGCGCGAGAGCGGCAACCTTCACCTGACCAGCCGTCACGGGTTCACCCTGAACGAGCAAGGCACCGGGACCGGCACGATCTCGGGCACGATCTACGTACACCTGAAGATCGTCTCCACCAAAGCGGTGACCGCCGAAATGAACATCTATCTCAAAGGCGGCTCGATAACCGGCGAGGCGAGCGCCGCTTACCGCAGGGAAGGAGCCACCGGCCATTTTGCAGGATCGCTCTCGGTCGCTCGCGGCAGCGGCAGTTATGCCAACGCCCACGGCTCGGGCCTCAGCTTCAGCGGCACGATCCAACGCTCTGACTACGCGGTGACTGTGCACGTCAGCGGCACAGTCTCAGATTGAGCTGAGGGAAAGCGATGCTGGAGCTGCGTGAACTGGTCAAGCATTACCCGTCCACCGGCGGGGAGACGGTGCGCGCCGTCGACGGAGTCAGCCTCAAGGTGGACGGCGGCGAGATGGTCGCCCTGTACGGACCGTCCGGCTCGGGCAAGACCACCTTGCTGTTGATGGTCGCCACCTTGCTCGCACCCACCTCTGGCGAAGTGTTGATCGGAGGGCGTGACATCTCCTCCCTGTCCGAGCGCGAAGCCTCCCATTTCAGGCTCTCCGAGATGGGCTTCATCCGCCAGAACTTCGACCTCTTGCCGGGCGTCAGCGCGATCGACAACACAGTTTTGAAGCTGCTCGGCGAGATGCGCTGGAGCGAAGCCCAACGTGAGGTCGCGCCCCTCTTGGAGCAGCTCGGCCTCGGCGAGCGTTTGTACCACCGTTCGGAGACGCTCTCGATGGGAGAGCGCCAGCGCGTGATGATCGCGCGAGCTCTTTCCACCAAGCCATCGATGCTGCTCGCCGACGAGCCCACCGGCAGCCTCGACACTCAGCGCGGACGGGAAGTGCTCGAGCTGCTACGCGGCCTTTGTCGCGAGCGCGGCGTCGCGGTGGTACTCGTCTCCCACGACCCGATGGCGGCCGATTACGCCGACCGCGTGTATGGCCTGCGCGACGGCAAGCTCTCCGACAACCACTCCCCCGAGCGCGCGCTCGCGCCGTCGTGAGACTGCACCGGACCGGCCCCGCACCACCGAAGTGGCCCACGCGGGATCGCGCGCAAGCCGGTCGCCCCACCAGCCTCGCCGGTGCCCCGCGCTCGAGCGTTCCATGAAACTCAGCAACGCCCTGCACCTGTACCGCTTGCGCCTGCGCGCCCGTCTGGTGCAGGAGTGCCTGGCGGTCCTAGGAATCGCGGCCGGCGTGGCCCTGCTGTTCGCCTCTCAGGTCTCCAGTACGAGCCTGCAGAGCTCGGTCTCCCAGCTCTCGCGCGGGATCGTGGGCGACGCAAGGCTGCAGCTGATCGCCCGCGATCCACACGGCTTCCCCCAAAGCATGCTTGCGCGCGTGAGGGCGATCCCGGGAGTTCGGGTCGCCGCGCCCCTGCTGGAAGCTCAAGCCGAGGCGATCGGCCCTCACGGTCGCGAATCGATTCAGCTGATCGGCGCCGATCCCAGCCTCGCCCGCCTCGGCGGCCGGCTGGTGCGCCACACCTCGCTCACTCCTTTCGGTGAAATAGGCGCGGTCGTGCTGCCCTCCCCCCTGGCGCACAAGCTGGGGGTAACCAAGTTCGGCGAGGAAGTGACCCTCCAGCTGGACGGTCATTCCGTGGAAGTGCCGCTCTACGCGCAGCTCCACGAAAGCCAGATCGGCCCGCTCGTGGCGAGTCCGCTTGCGATCTCACAACTCTCCTACACCCAGGAGCTGACCGGCCTGAACGGTCGCGTGAGCCGCATCCTGGTCTACCCCTCGCCGGGCGCCGCCGGCTCGGTCCGCGACGCGCTCGAGCGCCTGGCCGGCGGACGCCTGAATGTCGAGTCGATCGACTACGACGAAAAGCTGTTCGCCACGGCCGCCACGGCCAGCAACCAGTCGACCGCCCTGTTCGCGGCGATCAGCGCTCTCGTGGGTTTCCTGTTCGCCTTCAATGCAACTTTGCTGACTGTGCCCCAGCGCAGGCGCCTGATCGCCGACATGCGTCGCGACGGCTACACGCCGGTGACCGTGATCGGGGTGCTCTTGCTCGACGCGGTAGCTCTGGGGCTGTTCGCGTGTGCCCTGGGCCTTGTGCTCGGCGAGGAGCTCTCCATCCACCTGTTTCACTCAAACCCGGCCTTCCTGTCCTTGGCGTTCGCGCTCGGCTCTGAGCGTGTCGTGACCTGGCAGAGCGTCGCCATCGCCGTCGCCGGAGGCATGGGCGCCGCGATCGTGGCGGTCTTGAGCCCGCTGCGCGACATCTTCGCCCGCGATCCGCTCGCGGCAATCGCCCCCCGCGAACGTGGCGGGCGAGGACCGTCACACGGTTGGCGACGCTCGCTGGCAGGACTCGTATGCCTCGCAAGCGCCACGGCGGTGCTGCTGGCTGCCCCTGACGCGGCCATCCCGGGCATGGTTCTGCTGGTCGCAGCGTTGCTGTTGGAGCTGCCGATCGTGCTGCACGGCACGCTCCTCGCCGTCAAGCAAATCGCCGGGCGGATCGTGAGCCCGATCCCTCACGTGGCAACGATGGAGCTGGGCGCCGCGCGCTCGCGCGCAGTCGCAATCGCGGCGACTGGCGCGGTTGCCGTGTTCGGCAGCGTGGCCATCGGCGGCGCCCACGGGGACCTGTTGGCCGGCTTGGAAAACGCGGCCCAGGACAGCAACGCCTCCACCGACCTGTGGGTCGCTCCCTCCGGTGCCTACAACTTGCTCCAAACGGCGCCGTTTGCGCCAAGCCGACGGGGTGCGCTTGAAAAGCTCCCGGGCGTGCGGGCGGTGCGGCTGTATCGCGGCGGGCTACTCGACTACGGCGAGCGGCGCATACTGGTCACCGCCCCGCCCGGCGAATCGACTCCGCTGTTGCCCTCCGATCAGCTGCTTGCCGGCAATCTGAATCAGGCCACCGAGCGGGTGCACTCAGGTCATTGGCTCGTACTCTCGCAAGCCCTCGCCGAAGAACTCCATCTCGGCGTGGGCGACGCGCTTACACTGCCCAGTCCCAATCCGCTTCCGTTCAGAGTGGCTGCTCTATCCACGAATCTCGGCTGGGCGCCGGGCGCGATCCTGATGAGCTCAGCCGCCTATGCCCGTGCTTGGGCAAGCCAAGACGCGGAGGCCTACGGTGTCCTGCTTGCGCCCGGGGCCTCCCCGCACGCGGTGGCTCGTGAGATTGGAGACGCGTTGGGTCCGAACTCGGGCCTGTCGGTGCAGACGGCGGGCGAACACGCCGATGAGCAGAGCTCGCTCAGCCACGAAGCGCTGGCCAGCCTCACCCAGATCGCGACCTTGATCCCGATCGTCGCCGTGCTGGCGATGGCGGCCGCGATGGGCGCGATGGTGTGGCAGCGCCGCCCCCGCCTGGCCAAGCTCAAGCTGGAGGGCATCGCGCGCATATCCCTGTGGCGCACGATTCTTCTGGAGAGCCTGATGCTGCTGCTCGTCGGCTGCCTCACCGGAGCGCTGTTCGGCCTCTACGGCCAGCAGCTGGCCGACCGGGCCTTGGCGCACGTGATCAACTTCCCCGTCGTCTACTCGCTCACCGGAGCCGGCGCGGTGCGCATCCTCGCGCTCGTGTGCTTCACGGCGCTCGCAATCGTCGCGATCCCCGGCTACTTGGCCGCATCGGTCCCGGCCGCGCTCGCGCTCGAGGATTGACCGTTGCCCGAGAAGCCCAAGCGCCCAGCTGGCGATTCGAAGCGTCCCTCGGGCGAGTCGCGCCCCACCTCGGGCGACCCCAAGCGTCCCTACAAGAAGGTCGCGCGGGCCGAGGCCCAAGAGCGCACGCGCGAGACCCTCCTGCAGGCAGCCGCGGAAGAGGTCGAGAAGGACCGCTGGACACAAACGTCACTGGAGTCGGTGGCCGAGCGGGCCGGTGTCACCAAGCAGACCGCCTTGCGCCACTTCGGCTCCAAGCAGGGTCTGCTCGACGCCGTCATCAGCCGCACCACCTCGACGGTCGTCAAAGAACGCTCCGAAGCGCCGATCGGCGACATCCCCGGCGCGGTTGCCAACCTGGTGCGCCACTACGAGCGCTACGGGGACATCGTGGTTCGCATGTTGCCCTACCGCGACGCGGTCGTCCGCGTCTTCGGCAGCGAACATCTTGGCTCTTTGCGGCGAGTGGTCGATCGGGGGCACGAGGTGCACGAAGACTGGGTCCTGCGCACATTCGCACCCCAGCTGGCTGACCTGGAGCCCTCGACGCGCCGCCGGCGCCTGGCGCAGCTGGTGGCCATGTGCGACGTGTACGTGTGGAAGGTCTTGCGACGCGACCTCGACCTGGACACCGACCAGGTGGAAGCCGCGCTGGTGGAGATGCTGGAGCGGCTGCTCGGACCCGACGCGCCGCCGACGGCTGCCAAGGGCAAGCCAAGTCAGCGTGCGAAGCCGGCGAGGAGCAGGAGCAAGCGAACATGAATGAGCCGCTCACATGAGCCGCCTACTCGCCTATACCTCGCCCGCGCGCGGGCATCTTTATCCCTGCGTCCCGATGCTCGCCGAGCTTGGCCGGCGGGGACACCAAACGATCGCCTACGGCCTCTCTGGCGAGCTCGACCATCTGCGGGCACTGGGAATCGAGGCGCATGCGATAGATCCCGTCATCGAGGAGAACCAGATCGTCGATTGGCGCGAGCGCTTGCCTCCACGCGCGGCCGCTTCGGTGCTGCGCACATTCGCGCAGCGCGCCGAGAGCGAGGCGCCCGACCTGCAGCGCGCGATCGAAGATCACAGCCCCGACGCGCTCCTGATCGACGTCAACTGCTGGGGCGCCGGCGCCGTTGCGCAGGCATCGGGGTTGCCCTGGGCGGTCTATTCCCCCTACCTCCTGCCCCTGCGCTCCCGCGACACGCCCCCCTTCGGGTTGGGCCTGCGCCCACGCAGTGGACCGCTCGGTCGGCTACGCGACGCCGGCGCAGCCAAGGCGGTCGATGCCGTGTTCGCGCGGGCCGCGCAGGGCTCCTTGGGCGCCCTGCGTCGCTCCTGGGGCCTCAGCGAGGTCCACAACTTCGACGAGTTGTTGCGGCAAGCGCCGCTTCTACTGTCGCTCACCGCGGAGGGCTTCGAGTACTCGCGCACCGACTGGCCCTCCAGCGTGCGCCTCGTCGGCCCGATGAACTGGTCGCCGCCACAGCCTCCGCCAACGTGGCTCGAAGAGCTGTCCGACCCATTGGCGCTCGTCACCTGCTCGACCGAGCGCCAGCGCGACAAGCGCCTGCTGCACGTCGCCTTGGAAGCGCTCCCCGCAGGCGGTGTCACGGTGATCGGCACGAGCGCAGCTCACGATCCCGACGAGTTCCAAACCCCGCCTCCCAGCCGTGTCGTTCGCTTCCTGGCCCACGACCCGATCTTGGCGCGCGCCGCCTGCGTCGTCTGCCACGGCGGCCTCGGCATAACCCAGAAGGCCCTCGCCGCCGGCGTCCCCGTGGTGGTCGTCCCGTTCGGGCGCGACCAGATGGAGACCGCGCGGCGCGTAGAGATGGCCGAGGCGGGCGTACGCCTCTCGCCAAGGCGCCTCTCCTCCTCGCGCCTGCTGGAAGCCGTAGAAGCCGCGGCCCAGATGCGCCCAGGCGCCGAGCGGGTGAGCAGGGCCTTTGCCGCAGCCGGCGGTCCAGCGGCGGCCACCGACGCTATCGAGGCGCTCCTCTCCAGCTCGCAGCAGCGAGAACACCCTTGAGCGGCCCGTCAACACAGAACTGGCTGGCTAGCCAAATCCGGTAGGTCGCGCTAGGCTCAAGACCCCAACGCAAGCACCCACCCCAAGATCGCGCCCGAAACTCCCAGCGGACGCCCCCAAGACGAACAGGAACGGAGCCCCACCGTGAACAGCATCCTGGAGAACCGTCGACTGATGCAGCAAATTCCGCCCGGCCCCAAAGTCCCGGCCAGCATGCAGATGGCAGGCTCATGGCTGCGCCCCACGAGTGTCATCCTGCGCGCCCGCGAGCGCTACGGCAAGCGCTTCTCGGTGCGGCTGCTCGGTCAGCTGCCATTCGTGATCCTCTCAGACCCCGATGAGATCAAGGAAGTTTTCCAAGCATCCCCCGAGGTGCTGCACCCCGGTGAGGGCGCCCGCATCCTCGAGCCGATCGTCGGGCCCAACTCGGTGATCCTGCTTGACGAGAAGCCGCATCTGAGCCAGCGCAAGCTGATGCTGCCCGCTTTTCACGGCGACGCGATGCAGAGTCTCGCCGAGTTGATGAGCGAGCTGACCGAGCGCGAGATCGCCACCTGGCCACAGGATGAGCCGGTCGCGCTGCATCCTCGCCTGCAACAGCTGACGCTTGAGATCGTGCTGCGAGCAGTCTTCGGACTGGAGCAGGGCGCTCAGCTGGATCGCCTGCGCGAGCTACTCACGCAGGTGCTCGAGTTCGCGGAGAACCCGATCTCGCTGCTGCCGTTCGCACAGCGTGCTCTGGCAGGCCGCGGCCCGATGGGTCGCCTGGAACGGCTCGGCGAGGAGACCGACAAGCTGATCTTCGAGCTGATCGAGCAACGTCGCAGCGAAGACGCCCAGGGCCCTGACGTGCTCACGCTGCTGCTGGGCGCAGAACACGAGGACGGCTCGCCGATGAGCCCGGCCGAGCTACGCGACGAGCTGGTGACGGCGCTGGTGGCAGGCCATGAGACGACGGCCTCGCAACTGGCCTGGGGCTTTGAGCTGCTGGCACGCAGCCCGAGGGTGGCGAGCCGCCTGGCAAGCGAGCTCGACGAGGACCCGGACAGCCCCTACCTGACCGCCACGATCCACGAGATCATGCGCATGCGCCCGGTGTTGATGAACGCCGAGCCGCGCCTGGTCAAGCAGCAGGTGGAGATCGGCGGCGTCAGCTACCCGCCCGGCGTGGTCCTGATTGCAAGCGCCTATCTCGTACACCACGACCCCGACATCTATCCGCAGCCAAATGCCTTCCGTCCCGAGCGGTTCCTTGAGAGCGAAGGGGGCAAAGCGCCGGGCACCTACACATGGCTGCCGTTCGGCGGAGGCCGCCGCCGCTGCCTCGGCGCGAGCTTCGCGATGCTGGAGATGAAGATCGTGCTGCGCGAGGTGCTCGCCCGCCACCTCGTCCTCCCCGTAGGCGATCGTCAGGAGAGCGCGCGCCGGCGCTCGATCACGATCAGCCCGTCGCGGGGATGCGAAGTGATCTTGCGCGACCGCCCTGAAGAGACCCCCGACTCAGAGCCGGCAGCGGTCATCCAAGAGAAGGTCGCAGCGCTCGCCTGAGTGCTCGCGCCAATCCGAGTAGTCGAGCAAGTTTGTCCCTCGCGCGACGGGCGCGGGGGCTCGGCCTGCCCACTGGTTGACAAAAAGACTCATATTCGTTTGGTCGCGCGGCCGCCCGGGTAGCACTGTTAGAACGGTCCGGGGCGGGCGCGGTTTGCCTACCCGGCAAAGCCATGTAGCAGGGAGGCAGAGATGGTCAGTCGGCTTCGGTTGTATGTCCGCGCGCACGCGTGTATCGCCGTGCTCGCAGCGATTCTCGCAACGATGGGACTGGCCTCGGCGGCCGGCGCGTCCCAGGGAGCACACGAAGCGCGCCACGCCGGCTACCAGCGAGGGCGTATCCACCATGTGTTGGGTAAAGAGGGCCCGGCGTCCGGCCATCCAGGGATCGGGCACGGCCCCGGGCGCCCGTCCAGCTATCTGGCGCTCGGCGACTCGCTCGCCTTCGGCTACTCGCAAGCCAAGTTCGAAAGCCTCTTGCCGAGCGAGCCGGCATCGGCATACAACACAGGATATGTGGATGACTTTGCGCACCTCCTGAAATTGGGCAATCCCAAGCTCGAAGTCATCAACGACGGCTGCCCCGGCGAGACCACCGAATCGTTCATCAAGGGACCGTGCGAATACCAGCTGGCCTATCCCCTGCACCACCCATATGTGGGCGGGCCAACGAGCTCACAGCTATCCGACGCGCTGGCCTACCTACAGGCCAACCCAAACACCAACCCGATCACGCTGGACATCGGCGCCAACGACGCGCTCGGCGTGATCGAGCACACGTGTGAAAAGAAAGTGGAATGTGTCATCAAAGAAGCCCCGGCCCTGTTCGCCCATATAGCCGCGAACCTGGGCTTGATCCTCACCGACCTGCGCGGCGCGGACCCGCATGCCACGATCGTCGTTCTGGGTTTGTACAACCCGTTCGGTGAAAAACTGCCGGGGGGCAATGCGTTGACGGCTCAGCTCAATGAAGTCATGGAAAAGGTCGCGTCAGCCGTGGGTGCTCGCTTTGCCGATCCGCTGCCGATCTTCAATCCGCCAGGCGCACTCGAAGAACCGACGATCTGCCTGTTGACGAACATGTGCAAAACGCCAGAAGACATACACCCGACCGACTTGGGCTATGGCGTGCTGGCGGGGCTGATCGCCAAGGAGTACTACTTCTAGATGAGTTTTGCGTCGGCCCCGCTGGTCGTGGCCGGGCCGACGCGCCAGTCTCGGCCGCTCATGGCGGCGGGCCGGGTGCTGGCGACCCTTGGTGGCGAACCCGCTCGCGCACATCCGCGTAGCGGGTCACCTCGTAGACGATCAGCAAGCTCAACACCGCGGCCAAGATCGCCAGCGTCACAAGCGATGAAGTTTTCAGCGCCAGCGTGATCGGCACAAGCGCCAGCAGCGCCAGAGCGCAACCCAGCCGCCGTCCGCTGAGCGTGTGGACGTTGCGCAAACGGAAGGCGACGTGCGCGAGCAGATAGGTGGCACCGCCACCGAGCAAGGCAACGGTGGGCACCAGCTTCAACGGATCGTCGCCCTGCTCGATTGTTACCTTAAAGCCGACGGCCAACAATGCGATGCCGGCGACCATCGGGAAGTGCAGGTAGGAGTAGGAGTCGCGCGCGAGCTCGTTGCGCTCACGTCCAACCTCTGCATTCGACAAGCGCCGCTCGGCGACGAGCGCAGTGACGTCGAAGTACACCCACCACAACGTCGCCGCGACGATCACACCGAGCACGGCGGCAAGCACGATGTCGGCGTCGATCACGGTACGCGCGCCCACACCGAGCGCAACGATCGACTCGCCGAGGGCGATCAGCACGATCAGGCCGTGTCGCTCGGCAAAATGCCCGGGCACAAGCTTCCAGCCATCGGCGCCGAACAGGAACGGCCCACCCATGTCCAGCACCAGCGCCACAGCCCACAGCCCGAGCTGCAGCGCGCCGCTCGTGGCTGCCGCGACGAACAACAGCCCTACCGCGATTGCCGTGCTGTAGGCAAGGCCCGCGACGGAATGTCTGAGCGCCGGATCCTCGCGGCTTGCGATCGTGAACAGGGCGATGTGGGCACCGCGGACCACCGCATAGGCACAGGCGAACAGCAGGGCCTCGCTACCGAAGGCGCCAGGCACGCACAGAGCCGCCACTAGCATGGCGGCCATTGCCGTGAAGATCACGAGCCGCACGCTGCCCTCCTCGGGGTCCACCACGCTCGTCAGCCAGGCATAGCCGGTCCACGCCCACCACAACATACCCAAGGCGAGCACGCCTTTGAGCAGGCCGATCCATGTGGGACTGCGCACCATCAGGGTCGTGCACTGGGTCAAGGCCAGCACGAACACGAGGTCGAAGAACAGCTCCAAGGGCGTGACGCGCTCGCCTTCGCGCATCACGGCTGTAAGGCGGGGGGTGCGCTCCTCGGAGGCGGTGCTCACCAGCCCATCTTGGCAAGCCGTCGCCGGCGGCACGGCCCGGGATGTCGCGCTTGTGTGCGCGACCGGTTTCGCGTCGCCGCTGTGACCGCCTAGGCTGAGGGTGTGGACCTGGCAGGCAAGACCGCGCTCATCACCGGAGCCAACCGGGGTATCGGCCGCGCGCTTGCCGAAAAGCTCTCCCAGCTGCCTTTGCGATCGATACTGGCGGGGGTACGGGATGTCGAGGGCTTCCAAGCACTTTGCATCCCGGCCGGCTCCGCCGGGGAGGTTCGGGCCGTGCACATCGACCTCTCCTCGCAAGCGAGCATCGAGCGATCTTGCACAGAGCTTGGCGATGAGCTCGACAAGATCGACCTGCTGATCAACAACGCCGGCCTGATGACCGGTGGGCTTCTGGAGGAGCAGTCGGTCGACGATGTTTACGCGATGTTCGCAGTGAACCTGGTCGGTGTTATCCATCTCACGCAACGGGTACTTCCAGGGATGCTCGCCCGGCGGGAGGGGACAATCGTCAACAATGCATCCATCAGTGGCTATGCCCACTTCCCCGCGGCGAGCACTTACGCCGCCTCGAAGTCCGGGATCGTCGGCTTCACCGAATCGTTGCGCCGCGAGCTGCGCGGGACGGGCGTGCACGCCATGCACCTCATCACTCCAGGTGTGGCTACCGACATGCTGAGCGCCACCGATGAGGTGTATGGGCGCTACATGGACACCTCGGGATGGGATCGCATACCGGCCGAGGAGTGGGCGAGCAAGGTGGTGGCGGGGATTCAGGCTGAGAAGCGCGTGGTCGGTCCGGGTGGGCGCTCGAGGTTGGCGATGCTCGCGGCACGGGGCCCGACGTTCCTGCTCGACGCGATCACCGCAAGGGCGTTCAGCCGTAAGCCGCGCCGCGTTCAGCCGTAAGCAGCGCCGCCGAGCTGGACCGTGCCGACGGAGGAGCGCCGGCGCGGCTTGGCCAAGAGGATCTGGATGTCCCCGATGCGCCGCTCGGCGAAGCCGGCCTCGCAATAGCTCAAGTACAGCCGCCAGATGCGCTGGAAGCGCTCGTCGTAGCCCAGCTTCGCGAGGCGTCCGAGATTGGCCTCGAAGTTGGCGCGCCAGTGACGCAAGGTCTGAACATAGTTGGCAGTGATGTCCTCGACCTGCTCCAATCGCATGTCGGTGCGCCGGCGCACCTCGCGCTCGATCACTCCCAGCGACGGCAGGCACCCGTGCGGGAAGATGTAGGTGTTCATGAAGCTGCGCGAGGCCTTCTCGACCTCATAAGCGCGATCGTCGATTGTGATCGCCTGCAGCAGCATCGCCCCGTCGGGCTCCAGCAGAGACGAGCAGCGGTCGAAGAAAGTGCCGAAGTGCCGCCAGCCGACCGCCTCGACCATCTCGATCGAGACGAGCTTGTCGTAGCTACCGCGCAGGTCGCGGTAATCCTCGAGCAGAACTTCGACCCGATCCTCGAGGCCGGCACAGGCGACTTGCGCGAGCACGTGGCGATGCTGTTCTTGGGAGATCGTGGTGGTGGTGACACGACAGCCGCGGGTGCGCGCGGCATACAGGGTGAATGCACCCCAGCCGCTGCCGATCTCGAGAACATGGTCGGCGGGGCGCAGGTCAAGCTTCTCGCAGACTCGCTCCAGCTTGGCCAGGGAAGCTTCGTGCAAGCTCATCCCGGGGCGCTCGAACATGGCGCAGGAGTAGGTCATCGTGGGGTCCAGCAAGACTTCGAAGAGCTCGTTACCGAGGTCGTAGTGGGCGGCGATGTCGCGGCGGCGGCGACGGCGTGTATTGGCGTTGATAGAGCCACGGATTCGCTGTGCGGGGACCAGCAGAGGCGCGAAGCGGGCACGCATCCGGTCGAGCGCCTGGGCGTTGCGGGCGGCCACTCGCACAACCGCGGTCGGGTCGGAGGAGTCCCACAATCCCCGGGCATACGCCTCGGCCAATCCGTTACTGCCGCGCAGCAGCCGCCACCAAGCTTGCGAGGAGCGCACGTTGACGGTCGCGTGGGGGAAGCCTTCGCCAAACCTCACCACAGGACGACCGGGCTCGAGCACCGTGAGGCTGCCCGAGTGGATCCGCCGCAGCAGCGTGTGGGCGATGGCGCGTGCCACGCGGGTCCTCATGGAGAGCCCCCCACAGTTGCGCCAGTGCCTCTCGACGCGACCACGGCGGGAGCTTTGCCGAGGACGCCCGAGGGCGGGCGCCGCTTGGGATGGGGATGGGTGGGTGCGCCCCTCAGCCTAAGACGCAACGCCTGTCCGTAAATCAACGCCAATGCCCGCAACGCGGGGGCCGGATAGCGCGCGCTCATGCGGGCGAGCGTGGCGCTCGTCAGCTCACGACGACGCATCGACAGCGTGGCGTCGAACACGGCGCGCCCCTCGCGAGAGCTTGAGATATGCACCGACAAGGTCTCGCTGGGCGGGGTCAGGCGCCACTCGTAGCGAGAGTCCATGCCCATGAACGGCGAGACATGCAGAGACTTGGCAGAGCCTCCCACGAGCATAGGCGACGGCTCGGCCCCTCGCACGAGCACATAGGAGTGGCGCTCGCCCCAAGGTGTGTTGGTGACCTCGGCCACGACCGCCTGCACAGTCTCGGAGGGCCCCTCCATGCAGTAGTAGAAGCTGACCGGATTGAAGCAGTGCCCGAGCGTGCTCAGGTTCGCGAGCAAGCGGATCGGGCCGGCCGGCCACACGCCCGTCCGCGCCGCCACCAGGTCGCGTACCGATCGTGCCAAGGGCACCGACGCCTCGCCCAGGTAGTCGCTACGGCGAAAGCGCACCAGCCCAGGCCCAGGGCGGAGCAGACGCCCCTCCAAGAGCGTGGGCAGCTCCTCGAGATCGATATAGGCCAGCGCAAGCCTGTAGCGGAACTCCCGCTCGGGCTCCTGCAGACGCCGGTGGCGGATGCTGCCTTCATAAATTGCGCTCACACTCACAGCTCTACCCCGAAACGCCGTCCCACAACGAGGGCACTGGCAACCCCGTCCTCATGGAACCCCCAACCCCAATAGGCGCCGCAGTAGTGGGTGTGGTTGCGCCCACTGATCTCGTCGTGGCGCGTTTGGGCGCGCACGCCCTCGGTGGTGTAGACGGGGTGGGCGTAGGGAATCGTGCGGATCACCTGACTGGGGTCGATCGCGGAGGTCCGGTTGAGCGTCACGCACAACTCGCGCTCGGCTCCCAGGGATTGCAGGCGATTCATGTGGTAGGTGACCGCGGCGCGCTCGGTCTGACTGTCGAGCAGGTGGTAGTTCCAGCTCGCCCAGGCGCGGCGGCGGCGGGGGAGCAGACCGGTGTCGGTGTGCAACACGGCCTCGTTGGCCTGATAGGGCAAGGCGCCGAGCACTTCGTGCTCGCGGGCGTCGGCGTCGGCCAGCATCGCCAAGGCCTGATCTGAGTGGGTGGCGATCACGACCTCGTCGAAGCGCTCGGGCTCCCCGCCACGCGGCTTTAGGAGCACACCGTCTTTCAGCCTTTCGATCGAGTCGACCGGGGTGGCCAAGCGCAGGCGATCCCGCCACGGGTCCACCAGGGCGCGCACATAGCTTTGGGAGCCCCCCGCGACCGTGCTCCAATGCGGTCGCCCCGTGAAGGCGAGCATTCCGTGGTTGTCGAAGAACTCGGCGACGAAGCGAGCCGGAAAACTCCACATCTGGCGCGGATCGGCCGACCATACTGCCGATACCTGGGGCACGATCAAGCGCTGCACGAAGGCCTCGGAGAAGCGATGCTCGGCGAGCCAGGCCGCCAGGGATATGTCGCCGCCGGCGCCCGCAAGAAGCTCGCGCGCACGGCGGTTGAAGCGCAGCAGGTCGGCGATCATGCGGTGAAACCAGGGGGTGGCCAGGTGGGTGCGCTTCGCGAACAGGCCGTTGGGCGAGGCGCTGTTGTACTCGAAGTCGCCGTGGCCGTCGCTCACGCCGAAGCTCATGCTTGTCGGCTGCGTCGCAACGCCGAGCTGACTCAGAAGGCGTTCGAAGTTGGGGTAGTTGCGATCGTTGAGCACCATGAAGCCGGTGTCCACCTGGTGGGTCTGGTGGGGCGTGTCCACGCGCACCGTGTTGGCATGCCCACCCGCATAAACGCCAGCCTCGAAGACGACGATCTCGTGGTGGCGATTGAGCAGGTGGGCGGCGACCAGGCCGGAGACGCCCGCTCCGACGATCGCGATCCTCACGTATTGCCCTGCGTGTCCATACTGGACATTCGCAGAGTCCGCCCGCGCGGATCAGTATTCGCAAAGCGCTCGCTTCGCAAAGCGCTCGCGCATTCGCAGGCGCTCGCGCGGATCAGTATTCGCAGAGTCCGCTCACGCGGATCAGTGGGTCAAGCAGCGTCAGGCGGCTTTGAAACTGCGAGTGGCCTCAGGCAGTCTTTGAAAACTGCGCTTCGACGCCGTCGAGCAGCTCCCAATTGCCCTGCAGGGCGGCGGTTGCCCGTGAGACCATGCGCTCGGCCGAGGCTTGTGCCTGTGCCTCGTCCGCACTCATCAGCTCGGCGATCAACTCACGTGCCTGGCGGGCGTGCTCGACGTCGAGCGTGGCGTGCAGCTGGAAGTACTCGACCGCGGGGCCTTCGGGGCTGTAGCCGTAGCGCTCGGTGAGCCCCTCCAGCTTCGTGCGGGCGATCTCCGGCTGGCCTGCCTCGATCGCATAGATGACCGCGAGATGCTCTAGGGCGTCGCTGCCTGCAGTCCAGGCCTGGGCACAGCGCGCGGTCTCACCCAAGGGCTCGCGCGTGAGTGTGCTTTGCGCGTGCTCCTGGCCCTTGCAACTGGCTGCCTTCGCGAACTCGTCCCACAACGCGACATGGGAGCGCTCCTCGGCCGCGTGGCGCTCCAGACCGCCGCGATGCTCAGGCTCCGCCTTGGCGGCGACGGCTTCGGAGGCCTCGGCCAAAGCGAGGACCGCGTGGCGGTACTCGCCGGCGTAGAAGTCCAGCTCCTCGGCGCTCAACTCGCCGGCCGACCAGCGCTCATAGAAGGGGTGCTCGAGCACGTTGCAGGTGCGCCTGGCTTGGTCGATCCTGGCAAGTACGTCCATCTCGGGTCCCTTCCTGGTGGTGGTCATTGGACAGTCAGCTTGCCTTCCATGCCGGCGGCACGATGGCCTGGAACCGAGCAGTAGAAGACGTAGGTGCCCGGCTTGAGGTTCAGGGTGAGCGTCTTCGTGCCCCCTTCGAACGTGGGCGTTGCCCCCAGAACCTTGCTGCCTTGGGCGATCGTCATGTTGTGCATCAAGGGCGAGGCGTTGGTGAAGGCGATCGTTACCTTGCCGGCCGGGGCGGACAGGTTTTTGGTGGTGTAGGCGAGCTGACCCTGAGGATCGGCTTCGTCCTTGAGCGACGAGGTGCCCGAGCCGGATGCGGCTTCGCGCCCTGTCTGGGTGACCGGCGCGATCGTGGCCTTGGCGGAGGAGCCGCCGGATGTGACGACCGCCATCGAGACCGTCGCCAAGACGAGGACCGCAGTGATCGCCATCACGAGCCGCTGGGCACCCAAGGTGCTGGGGAAGTTCGGGCTGCGCGTGCCTATCCCCAACGACAGGAACATGGCCCAGGCGACGAGTATGCCGCCGGCGATGTAGTAGGGCACCTTGCTCTTCTCGGCCGCGAGCACAGGCGCGATGTGGACAATCGTTGCGTACATGCCCGCGCGAGCCTAGCCGATCCTTCGGTGGGTATGCTCTCTGGCCAATGACCGACGCGGTGCGCACCCCGGAGGAGCTGCTAGAAGGTCTACCCGACTTCCCGTTCAAAGCTCACTACCGCGAGCACGAGGGCCTACGTCTGGCTCATATCGACGAGGGGGAAGGCGCTCCGGTCGTGTTCATGCACGGCGAGCCGACCTGGTCGTTTCTTTGGCGCAAGGTGATCGCACCGGTGCGCGAGGCGGGCTTCAGGTGCATCGCGCCGGACCTGCCGGGCTTCGGGCGCTCGGATAAGCCGATCGAGATCGACTGGTACTCCTATGACCGTCACGTCGAGGCGATCGCGCCGCTGATCGAGGAACTGGACCTGAAAGGCGCGACGATGGTCGTGCACGACTGGGGTGGCCCGATCGGGCTGCGACTCGCCGTCGAGCACGCGGAGCGCTTCGAGAAGCTGGTGATCCTCGACACGGGGCTGTTCACGGGACACCAGAAGATGACCGATGCGTGGACGGCGTTCAAGGATTTCGTGGAGCGCACAGAGGATCTCCCGGTCGGGATGCTTGTGCGCGGCGCCTGCAAGAACGACCCGGGCGACGAGGTGATCGCAGCCTATGAAGCTCCATACCCAAGCGTTGCCTCCAAGGCGGGCGCGAGGGCCTTCCCGCTGATGATCCCGCGCGAGCCCGACGCGCCCGGAGCCGCGGCCGGCCAGAAGGTGCTCGAGGCGCTCAAGGAGGACAAGCGGGCGACCTTGATGCTGTGGGCCGACTCGGACCCTGTGTTGCCGTTTGCGACGGGGGAGCGCTTCGCGGCTGCGATCGGACGGGAGAAGCCCCGGGTGATCGCCGACGCTTCGCACTTCCTGCAGGAGGACGCCGGGCCCGAGATCGGGCGCCAGATCGCGGAGTGGCTTACAGCGGGCTGATCGATGCCCCACGCGCACGCGGGGGCATCGTTTTTGGAGTTATTTGCACACGGTCCGACCGCGACCGACCCCAGCGCCGTGGCGTCAGCCCCGGCTCAGCGCCCCCCGTCGGTGAGCTGCGGCTTCTCCGCCGCCGGCGCCAAAGCCGGCTCTGACTTGGAAGCACGCAGTTCATAGCCTCGCCGCGCGCTTGCATCCGCGCCCGCCAGGACCTGGTCGGCCTTCAGGGCCCGCGCCATGCCCTCGGAGAGGCGTCGCGGCAAGAGCACCCCCAGCGTGGAGGTGCGCTTGGCGGACTTGGGCACCCACACTTCTACACGACCGGTTTGCAAGGCCTCGACGATCGCGTCGGCCACTTCGGTGGGCTGCAGGACCTTCATGCCGCGCGCTTCGCCCAAGCCACCACCCAGTTCGGTGTTGACCACGAACGGCATCACGTAGCTGAGGTCCACATCGGCCTTCATCAGGCGCATCTCTCCGCGCACGGCCTCGGTGAGTCCGACTACGGCGTGCTTGGTGGCCGAATAGGTGGCGCCTCCGGGGGCGCCGAACTTGCCGGCCTGGGAGGAGATGTTGACGATGTGGCCTCGATTGCGGGGGACCATGCGCTCCAAGGCGAGCTTCATGCCGAGGATGACGCCGTGCAGGTTGATGTCGATCATGCGCTGCGCGGTCAGGTCGTCCTCGTCGACGAAGCGACCGACCGGCATGATGCCGGCGTTGTTGACGAGTACGTCGATCGGGCCCAGCTGCTCTTCGGCGCGATCCAGGAAAGCAGCGAAGGACGACCGGTCGGTTACGTCCAGGGGCATGGCCACGGCGCTCGGGCCGAGCTCGGCCGCGGTCTCCTGGGCGGCAGCGAAGTCGACGTCCCCGATCGCAACCTTCATACCTTGGCCCAGCAGGGCCCGGGCAGTCGCCTTGCCGATCCCGCGCGCGGCGCCGGTGATCGCCGCGGTCTGGCCGGCGAGAATGCGGGGCTGCTTGGCCATGTGTCTCCTCCTGAAAATTGGTTGTCTAGCCAAAGCTAGCGCTCCTCGCCGCCCGGCGCATGGTGATTGGGAAAACGGTTGGGGTCGCCCTTGATTGAGGGTGCCCTGGAATCGGGGGCGGCACCGCACCTTCGCGGCGTAAGCGGGGTTTATACGGGCAGGTCATCCCATTAGGCCTAAATCGGATGGCCCCGGAGAGGGGACCGGACCCGGGTGATCCACGGCTTCGCCCGGGTCCGCGTAAATCTCTCATTTCGGCCGCCCGGTACGCTTGGGGGGTGGCGTCGTTCAAGTTCCAAGGTCAGCGCATCGCCTACACCGAGTACGGCGCGGGCCTGGCGGCCCTGACCAAGGACGGCACGCGCGGCAAGACCGCACGGCGCGGCGTGGCCTCAAAGCGCCCGGTGATCCTGGTGCACGGGCTGCTGCTCTCGCAGAACATGCACCGTCCGCTCGCGGAAAGTCTGGCGGCAAGGGGCAACCGGGCGATCACGGTCGACCTGCTCGGCCATGGCGAATCGGACAGGCCTAGGGACATGTGGCGCTATTCGATGCAGGCGTTTGGCGAGCAGCTCGTGGCTTTGATGGATCACCTGGAGATTGGCGAAGCGGTGATCATGGGCACCTCGCTCGGCGCGAACGCGGCGTTGCAAGTGGCCGCCACGACTCCGGATCGCCTGCGCGGGATGGTCATCGAGATGCCGGTGCTCGACAATGGGCTGCTGGCCTCCGCGCTCACATTCACGCCGATCCTGGTGGCGCTCACCTTCGGCGAGCCGGTGATGAAGCGCGTAGCCAGTCTCGCCAAGGCGGTGCCGCGCAAAGCGCTTCCCTACTACGGCAACGTGGTGCTCGACCTCGTACGACAGGACCCGGGGCCCGGCGGCGCGCTGCTGCAAGGCCTGTTCTTCGGGCGAATCGCTCCGCATCGCAGCGACCGGCGCACGTTCAAGACGCGGGCGCTCGTACTCGGCCATCGGCGCGACCCGGTGCATCCTTTCTCCGATGCGGGCATGCTGGCCGAGGAGCTCCCCAACGCACGCCTGATAGAAGCGGACTCGCTGGTGGAGCTGCGGCTGCGCCCGGAGCGCTTGACGGACGAGATCGCCGGGTTCTTGGACGAGGTGTGGGCGAGCAAGGCGCGCCGCCGCAAGACGACCCGCTCCGCCTGAGGGAGCGGGGGCGGCGTCAGGCGGCGTCCTCCCTTCCTCATGCGCTGAAGCGCACTACGGTCGGTGCGTCCTTGCCTGGCTTGCCCGCGCTCCCTCAGGGGCCCCCCGCTATTTGGGCGGGAACAGTTCGAATTCGTTTATGGCCACAGTGCCCGGCGCGGCGGCGGTCGATGAGGCGGGGGCCTTGGCCAGCCAGAGCACGATGTAGCGGTAGCCCTTGCCTTCGGTTTTCAGCTTGAGGGTGGTCGTTTTCTTGGTGAGCACTTTGAGGCCCGCCAAGCGCTTCCAGGCGGGTTCGGAGATCGAGGCGGGCGGGGTCTTGCCGGCGGCTCCATAGACTTCGACGGTGATGCCGGTGGTGGTGGTCGTGACCGCCGCGGAGCCAAGCTTTTCGGGGCTCTTGAGGTCGAGTAGCAGGCCCTCGGCCATCTTCGGCGCTACGGCCGCTTGCACCTGGGCGGTCCAGGCGGTCTTCTTTTCCCCGTCGATCGCCAAGCTGGGGTCGCCGAACAGGGTGGCCGGATAGGCGTAGGGGTTATAGACGGAGGCGGCGTCGGTGTCGAGCAGTATCGGGCTGGGGCCTTCGGCTGAGGATTCCGATTCGGGTTTCGATTCGGAGCCTTCCGTGCTGCTGCCTTCTTTGGAAGTCGATTCGCCGGTGGTTTTCGTGGGTGTGCTTGTCGTTTTGGTGGTTTTCGTTTCGGGCGGGAACAGGGCGTTGTTGGCTTCGTTGTTGGCACCGCTCGTCGACTGGGGCGTGGGCGTCTGCAAAGGGATCTTGGGCGGCGTGGTCGATTTCACGGTGGTAGGCGTCCCCGGTATGGGGGTCGAGGGTGCGGGGGTCGCGCCCGGTGTGGTGGGCGTGGCCCCGGGGACCGTACTCGTGCCGACTCCTTTGACAACCGCCACCACGACTCTGGGCTTGGGCTTGGTCTTATTGAGCGCGGCATACGCCGCCACCGAGGCGCCGACAACGAGCAGGGCAGTCGCGCCGAGGATCGCGATCCCTGTACGCCAACCGGGGCCGCCGCCCAGGCTGCCCGGCTTACCGGTGCCGCACTGCAAGCACCAGTCCTGACCTTCCTGCAAGGGCAGACCGCATTTGGAACAAGTGGCCATCAAGCGTCATTCTGACATCTCGGGGCAGGGCAGCCCCCCGGCAGGATGTCGTGGGCGGTAGGTCGCAGGTCGGAGTCCAACTCCAGCTGCCAGTAGTAACGCGTGAACGTGACCTCCCGACGGTACTCGCCAATGTGCGGCGCTATCTCCTCGCCGGCGGCCATGCGGACGATCAGCTCGGGATAGGAGCATCCCGGCAAGGCCGCCAGGGCGGGCGCGGGGAAGGCGCCACCGAAGCGGGTATTCACGTCGGTGATGCACACACCCAAGTCCGGGTCGCGGAAAACCTGGATCGTGGCGGGGCCGCGCACGTGCAGGGCCTCCATGACGCGCCCTCCCAACTCGACCAGGTCGGGAGCATCGACGACGGTTCCCTTGATCGACTCGCCGCCGCGCGACTCCAGCATGGAGCGCGGGATCGCGTTGAGGCAACGCCCATCGAGGTCCCCCAAACAGTCGATCGAGAGCTCGGGGCCGGCCATCGCGCGCTGGACCATGGTGGGCTCGGGCACGTAGTCGACGAAGAAGCGGGCTTGGGCGAGATCGTGGGCGAGGTGGACCTGCCGCGCGCCGGAGCCTTGGCGGGGCTTGACCATCACCGGGTAGTCGATCGCATCGAGGTT
>Ga0208586_1000219_pt1 | contig 22101 bp, 26 predicted proteins | sample NGESurshal072012_6_FD_184471 | JGI IMG/M metagenome (GOLD analysis project Ga0208586, IMG submission 184471) | Arctic peat soil microbial communities from Barrow, Alaska - NGEE Surface sample 53-3 shallow-072012 (SPAdes) | ecosystem: Environmental > Terrestrial > Soil > Wetlands > Peat ... | reverse complement strand
CGACGCGTGATGCGCCAGCCGACCAGCCACGCGTCTTCGAGCCGTTCTACCGCGGCGGCAACCAGGCGGCTCGAACCAGCTCAGGCAGCGGCCTAGGGCTAACCATCGCACGCACGATCGTGGAGGCGCACGGCGGACGAATCTGGCTCGCCGAAGCGCGCACAGGCACGCGAATCTGCTTCACGCTGCCGCTCGCAAGCTGACGGCGAAGGTCACCAAGGGCGCGCTCTACCACCACTACACGGGATCGCTCAGGAGTCGAGTGGTTGCGGCCTGGCGATGTGGTAGCCCTGGGCGTAGTCGACGCCGAGCTCTCGCAGGAGCGTGAGCGTCTCTGCGTCTTCGACGCCCTCCCCGACTGTCTGCAGAGAGAAGGCTCGGGCGAGTGCGACGACGGCCTGAACGACGTGGCGGCTGGCTGTGTTTCTCGCGAGGTCTCTTACGAACTCGATGTCGATCTTGAGGTAGTCGATCGGGAGTCGCTTGAGGAAGGTGAAGCCGCCGTAGCCTGTGCCGAAGTCATCGAGCGCTAGCTTGCATCCGAGGCTGTGCAGACGCTCGGCAAAAGCACGCGCGGCGACTTCGTCGCGAACGAGCGCTGTCTCGGTGATCTCAAATACCAGCAGCCTCGGGTCCGCTCCGGTCTGCTCGATACAGCTCTCGATGTGGCTAAGGACAGTCTGGTCGCTGATCGAGTGTGCCGAGACGTTGACTTGAACCGGGCATCCCGTGGCCGCGAGCTTTGCACCGCGCTGGATGACCCAGCGGTCGATCTCACCGATCAGGCCACACTGCTCTGCCAGGGGGAGATAGGATCCGGGGCCGACGACGTGTCCGTCGGGCTCGCGCACGCGCAGCAGCAACTCGCGTTGAACGACCTCCAGGGTGTGCAGGTCGATGATCGGCTGCGCATAGAGCAGCAACCGCTCTTGCGCGAGCGCATCCTCGATCCGCTTGATCCGGGCAAGCTCTTCGATGTCGTGCTGAGCGCTCTCCTCCCACGCCTTGCGCTCGGATATGTCCTTCAGGACGACCACACAGCCCTGCAGCCCGTCGTCGGCCTTGAACGGCGCCGCAGTGTAGGAGACGGAGATCCGCCGCCCGTCGCGCCGCGTAAAGAGATCGCTCTCTACGTGAACCGTCTCCTGGCCGGCCAGTGCCCGCATGATCGGACACTCCTCGACCGGCATCACTGTGCCATCGGGCCGATGCTTATGCGTCAGGTAATGCATGACACGCCCTCGCACTTCGGGCAGAGACCAACCGAGCAGCTTCTCTGCGGCCTCGTTAAGGAAGGTCACGCGGCCATCGGCGTCGATCGCGAACAGTCCCTCACCCATACTGTCGGTAATGGTGCGCAGGTAGTCGCGTGCTTGGAGCAGCGCACGCTGAGAGACAACGCGCCGGGTTATGTCGACATGGGCCACTACGACGCGTGCTTCGCCGGGTCCGCTATAGCGCGTGGCGTGCATGAGATACCAACGCTCGCGCGTCGGACTGTGACAGGGGTACTCCAGCGAGAACTCCTCAAGGGCGCCTGAGATAATCGCGCGCAACCCAGCAGACGCTTCCACAGCCGTCTCTTCCCCCATCGCGGCATCGGACACAGCCAAGTAGTTCTGTCTACCAGCACGTGTATTAGCGCCATTCTCGGCGGCGAGCCGCGCCCACGCACGGTTGGTCATGATGATCTCGCCCTCCGCGTCGAGTACCGCGATGTGCGCCACAAGCGAGTCGAGCGTACCCTGAAAGAACTCGCGCGACTGAGCGACCATTTGACCGGCGAACATCCGGTTACGGCGCTCTCGCTCGCTGTCTGTGAGCGTCAGCCAACTCCTCGGCGCAACACCACCACGCGACAATCCACTCACCCCCCCACTCGCCGGGCCAGCAGGTCGCCATCAGCACGCCGGATGAGATCCTCGACGCGGTCGCCATTGGAGAGTTCCGCGAGGCCGACTGTGATGGAACCCGCGGCCGGACAGGCCCCCAAAAATCGGGACACTTCGCCAAAGCGCCCGCGAACCTGCTCAAGGGAGGAATTCGGCAACGCACAAACGAACTCATCGCCGCCGAAGCGCATGACCAGGTCATAGGAGCGCAAGCAGGCCCTCAGGGAATCGGCGACCGCGATCAACAGAGCATCGCCCGCGAGATGACCCTCCGTGTCGTTGACTTGCTTCAGATCGTCGACATCGACGAACGCGACCACAAGCCCCTCGCCGGTTCGCCGAGCGCGCTCGCACTCACGCTCGAGCTGTTCCAGGCCTGCCCCGCGCCTTCGGACATGGGTCAACTCATCGACCTCGGACGCCTCCCTGTCAAGCGCCGCTTGAACCCGGTCGCGCGCAGCCACCTTACGATCATGCGCAGACTGCTCGCGATCCGCGGCTGCCCTGAGACGATCGGCTGCAGCAATGGCGCGATCATCCGCGGCCCGCCGGCGATCACGCGCGACCCTCAGCACCTGCTCTCCCGTCAACTCGCCCGCCGGAGCGCCCACCCGACCACGAGACTCAGTGCCCCGGTCCCGCCGGTCAGCTATCTCGTCGCGGGTCGCAGCTACACCAGCGCGCTCCTCGCCCGTTATATCCCGTGTGGCCGCCGCACCCAAACGAGCCCGCGCCTGCCCGACTCGCAACTGAGTCGCGTGCTCACGTCGCGCGCCGATCTTGCCACGAACCTGCTCACTGATTCCCGGCGCCAATTCCTGATCACTGGCGCTCTGATCCTCATCAGAGGCCAACTGATCACCATCGGAGGCCGTCTGATCCCTATCAGAGGCCGTCTGGTCACCGTCCGATGCTGTTTGATCTTCATCGGAAGCTGCCTGGTCTGATTCGACTCCCGAGGCGTCATCATCTGGAACCTGCATACGCCTACCTTTCGGTAGGAGGAGTAACACAATTAGCCCAAGCAGCCTACTACAAATCCGGGCTCAAGTCGGCTATTCGGAATAGTCCAAGAACGCTAGATACTCGGACTTCTCGATCTTCCCTTCTAAGCAATTTTTCCATGCTTGCGCGGAGCTTGTAAAGACCCAAGTGCATGCGACCCTCGACGGCACCGGCAGGCCTGTGCTCAGTGGCCTGCTCCGACCGTCTCGCGTAGACCTGTGAGCGCGCGATCGCCGACTCGTTTGAACGCGAATCGGAGCAGCGGGCCCGCGAGCTTAAACGGTCCCTTCAGTGCGAGATCCGCGTCGTAGGTGATTCGTGTACCCATCTCGGAGGGCTCGAAGGTGATCCGGTCGAGTGAAATGACGGTCGAGCTTTCGCCGCGAAATGTGACGGCGTTTGGTGGATCGTACTCGACGATGCGGTAGATGAGTGGGATCTTTCGGCCGAGGAAGCTGGTCAGGAGCCGGAACTCGGTCCCCTTGCGAACGGGTGCGTCACCGAGGCGCTCAGCTTCGATGACTCCCGGGTCCCACTCCTGGGTGCTTGAGAAGTCGCTCAGGTAGGCGAACATCTCATCGGGCGGACGCGGCGTATCGACGCTTGCGTTGTAGTGAGCCATCAGATTCTCCTTATCGGTCTGAGCCGGCGGGGGTTGGTGTTTCGTGCCAGCCGCTGAGGCGTTCGCATTCGACCCATAGCCGCTCGTGATCTTGGTGGGTCTGTTTGGTCAACGGCACGCGGTGGGTTGGGCGCTCTCGACGGTCATGCCAGAAGCCGCCAGAGCTGCGCGCCGGTCGCGCGGCGGTACCGAGCCAAACGATCGTGTCGGCACCTTCTTGGGGTGCGCGCAGCAGTCGCTTTGTCAGCGCGTAGAAGCGTGGCAGCGAGGACTCAAGGCCCGGGGTGTCCGCCCACCCCGGGTGCATCGCGTGGACGACGATGCCGGTGTCGCGCAATCGTTCTGCCCACAGTTCGGTCAGGATGACCTGGGCGCGCTTGGTGCGCGCGTATGCGGTCGAGCCGTCGAACTCGCCGTGGGCCATCTGTAGGTCAGCGAGGTGGATTCGCTGCGTGTACATGCCGCCCGAGGACACGTTGATGATGCGAGCGAACGCGCTCTGCTCAAGCAGCGGGATGAGGAGGTTGGTCAGCAGGAATGGTCCAAGGACGTTGGTCGCGAAGGTCAGCTCGATGCCATCGACCGAGAGCGTCCGCTCGCTCGTGAGTGTGCCCGCGTTATTGACGAGCACATCAAGGCGCTCCGTCTCCCCAACGAGGCGCTTGGCGAACCGCCGCACGGATTTCAGGTCGCTGAGATCGCAGAGGCCGACCCGGACGTTGCTGTCAGGAGACCGTGCCGCGATCTGCGCGCGGGCACGCTCGCCGCGCTGCTCGCTGCGGGCAGGCAACCAGATCGTCGCGCCGCGGCGCGCGAAGCCCTCGGCGGCGGCGAGACCGAGCCCCGAGGTCCCACCGGTGAGGAGCACGACCTTCCCGTCCATCGACTGCATCTCAGCGGGGTTCCACATGCCTCTGCGCATGCGATAGCCGACGCGGGTATAGCCCGCGATCACGGTGCGGTCGAGGATCGTGTCGAGCAGCGAGCCGATCATGCACTCCTCCTCGAATCCGGGGTTCGGCGCGAATACCGCACACGACAAGCATTGCGCATCGGCCGCCTCATCCCCGTCCTTTCCCCTGCCCTACAGACGGAATAGTGCTATGTAGATGACTCTGGGAACGTTTGCTTTCGTAGAACGCGCATGAGGATCGCGATCGTCGGTGCGGGAGTCTCCGGGCTCGTATGCGCGCACATGCTGCACCGCGATCACGAGCTGGTCGTGTTCGAGGCGAGCGAGGAGGCGGGAGGACACGCCAACACGGTTCACGTTGAGACAGGCACCGGTGCCTATGATCTCGACACGGGCTTCGTCGTCTTCAACGACCGTAATTATCCTGGGTTCGAACGCTTGTTGGGTGAGCTTGGTGTGTCGACGCAGCTGTCGCAAATGAGCTTTGGGGTGAGCGATGGCGTGGACTCCGAGTACAACGGGGCCTCGCCGAACGGCCTGTTCGCGACTCGCCGCAATCTGATAGCGCCAGCCTTTCACCGGATGATCGCCGACCTGCTCCGCTTCAACCGGGACGCCAGCCGGCTGCTCGCCTGCGATGAGAATCCGCCACTTGGAGACTGGCTTTCACAACAGCACTATTCACGCATGTTCCTCGAGCGGCTGATCGTTCCGCAAGCGTCGGCTGTGTGGTCGGCGGACCGTGCGCAGATGTGGTCTTTCCCGGCGCGTTTCATGGTTGAGTTTTTCGAGAACCACGGGATACTGGGATTCCGTAACAGGCCGCGCTGGCGGACGATCACCGGTGGATCGCGCAGTTACGTGCAGGCACTCGTACGGCCCTGGCGCGAGCATCTCAGGCTCTCCACACCGGTGACGGAGATATCTCGTCATCCCAGTCATGTCACGGTGTCCTGTCGCGGCTGTGAGCCGGAGCGCTTCGACGCAGTCGTGATCGCGACACACTCCGACCAGGCGCTCGCGCTGCTGGCCGATCCGGACGAGCGCGAGCGCGAGCTGCTCGGCGCGATTCCCTACCAGCAGAACGAGGTGGTCCTCCACGCCGATCGTTCGCTGCTTCCCCGCCGCCGGCGTGCGTGGGCGAGCTGGAACTTCCATCTCGGCGACGGTGCTCCAGGGCGCTGCACGGTGACCTACCACTTGAACCGTCTGCAATCGTTGCGCGCCGACCGCGAGTTCTGCGTCACGCTCAACCGCACCGAGGCGATCAACCCGGAGCAGATCATCTGCAAAACGCAGTACGCGCACCCTCTCTACACCCCTGCTGGTGTCGCAGCGCAGGCTCGCCACCACGAGATCAGCGGGCGCAATCGCACACACTACTGCGGCGCATACTGGGGATGGGGTTTTCACGAGGACGGCCTCAACAGCGCGCGACGGGTAGTGGGCGAGCTCGTCGGGCAGCGGACGGACCTGGTGCGGATATGACCGTCAGCCGCGATCTATGAGGGCACCATCCGCCACCGCCGCTTTGCGGTGCGCGCCCATGAGATGAGCCACCGCATCGCGCTCGTGTATCTCGATCTGGATGAGCTTGACGGCCTCCTGGACGGCCGGCTCATCGCCGGGCCTCCAGGACTGGTGCGGTTCCGCCGGCGCGACTATCTCGGCGATCCCTATGTCGGGCTCGGCGACGCCGTGCGGATGCTCCTCGAGCGCCGGACAGGCAGCGCGCCCGCCGGCCCGATTCGTCTGCTCACGCACCTGCGCACGTTCGGACACTGCTTCAACCCGGTCAGCTTCTACTACTGCTTCACACCCCAAGAGCAACTCAAGGCGGTCGTGGCAGAGGTGACCAGCACACCGTGGGGGGAGAGGCACGCCTACGTGCTCGAGCGCAGCGGCGAAAGCCCAGCGCTGGCTGCCAGCTTCGCGAAGGCGCTGCACGTATCCCCGTTCATGGGGATGGAGCAGCGCTACACCCTGCGCGCAACCGTGCCCGACGCGACATTGGCGGTTCACATCGAGAGCCACGAGCGCGGAGAGCTCGCGTTCGACGCGACGCTCGCGCTACGTCGCGCACCGCTGAGCAGACGCGGTCTGGCTCACCTCACCACGCGCTACCCGGCGGCGACGCTGCGCGTGCTCGCGCTGATCTATGGGCACGCGCTCGCGTTGAAGCTCAAGGGCGTGCCGCTGCACGCCCGTCCCAGGGAGCCGGCATGACGGTGGCCCAGCGCGTCGCGCGAGGCATCGTGCTTGGCCTGCTGGCGCGTCTGCGCTCTGGCCAGCTGACCATCGTGGAGGGGGAGCGGCGGCTGGTGCTGGGTCACGGCAGCCCGCAAGCGACGGTGCAGGTTCGCTCGCCACGCCTGTGGCCGAGATTGCTGCACGGCAGCCGCGGTATGGCCGAGGCATACATGCAGGGCCTGTGGGAGTCACCGGACCTGACAGCCGTTGTGCGCATCGCGGCGCGCAACGCTAGGAGTCTCGACGAGTGGCGCCGCCGGCTCGCGCCCGCACGAATCCCGCTGCAAGCCGCGCGGGGTCTGCGCAAACGCAACACACACACGCGCAGCCGCCACAGCATCGCCGCCCACTACGACCTCGGCAACGAACTGTTCGCGTTGATGCTCGACGAGACGATGATGTACTCCTCCGCGTACTTCCCACGACAAGGGATGACGCTCGCACAGGGATCGAGAGCGAAGCTCGAGCTGGCATGTCGCGCGCTCGATCTGCAAGCCGGCGACCACGTTCTGGAGATTGGCACGGGCTGGGGCGGGTTCGCGATCCACGCCGCGCGAACAAGAGGCTGTCGGGTCACGACCACCACGATCTCGCGCGAGCAGTACGAGCACGCTTGTAAATGGGTGCAAGCGGCCGGGGTAGCCGATCGAGTCACGGTGCTGTGCAAGGACTATCGTGACCTGCGCGGACGCTATGAGAAGCTCGTCTGCATCGAGATGATCGAGGCCGTCGGGTATCGCGACTTCAACACGTTCTTTGCGCGCTGCTCGAACCTGCTGGCCGCTCACGGGAGGATGCTGCTGCAGGCGATCACCATCGACGATCGAGCCTACGAGGTCGAGAAGGCCTCGCGGAGCTTCATTCGCACCCACATCTTCCCGGGCGGTTGCCTGCCCTCGCTCGCTGTGATCGCGCGCTGCGTCGCGCAGCACACCGACATGCGAACCGTCGGACTCAAGGATCTGACACCGCACTACGCCGAGACGCTGCGACGCTGGCGCGCCAACTTCGAGGCCGCGACCGTCCGCCTTGAAGATCTCGGCTACGACGAGCGCTTCCGGCGGCTATGGCGGATGTATCTCGCCTACTGCGAGGCCGGCTTCACCGAGCGGCGGATAGGCGTCATGCAAATGACGCTCGCCAAGCCGGGATGGCACCAGTACGCCAGCCCAACGAGCGCGTACACGGCGCCACGGGCGCTGGCCCTTTAGGCATGGGCCGTGTGCTCGTCACCGGGGCTTCCGGCTACATAGGCGGCCGACTTGTGCGCGAGCTTCACGTGCGAGGCGTTCCGGTCGGGTGCGTCGCACGCGACCCCAGCCGGGTCAGCTTCGGTCCGGCCGTCAAGGTACACCGCGCCGACATGCTGGACCCGATCTCGCTCAGCGCGATCGGCGAGGGCTATACGACGGCCTACTATCTCGTCCACTCGATGGGTCGCGGCGGCGACTCCGACTACGAGCAACGCGACGCCGCCACTGCCTCCAACTTCGCCCGGTTCGCGACCGCCGCGGGCATCGAGCGGATCGTGTACCTCGGCGGCCTCGGCGATCGCCCCACATCCCCGCATCTGCGCTCGCGACTGCGCGTCGGCGAAATCCTGCGCGATCAGGGACCACCGCTTACCTGGTTTCGCGCCGGCATGGTGGTGGGAGCCGGATCGGAGAGCTACCGAACGCTGCGCTCGCTCGTCGAACGCCTACCGGTGATGCTCGCACCCTCGTGGCTTGCCACCCCCACCCAAGCAATCGCCATCGGCGACGTCCTGCGCTACCTCATCGAGGCTCCCGGCATACCCGAGACGCGCTCCCGGGAGATCCAGATCGGGTCGCCCGAAATACTCACCTACGGCGAGATGCTCGACCAAATGGCAGACGCGCTGGGACTACACCGCCGTCCACGCGTCCCCGTACCGCTGCTGACACCGTGGCTCTCTTCCCACTGGATCGGACTCATCACACCCGTCGACGCAGGCGTCGCAAGACCACTGATCGAGGGGCTTTCCACCGACACGACCGTCACCGACCCATCCGGCATGGAACTGTTCGACATCCAACCCATTTCCTTCAAACAGGCCCTGCACGAAGCAATCGCCGAGGAGAACCAAACCCGTCGCCCCTCGCCATAGTTGGTCTTCCCCCGGTTTCGTGGAGTGTTTGGTCTTCCCCCGGTTCTTTGGGCTCGGGACTACTCAGCATGGATTTGCTTGATCTTCTCCAGCGTCCCCGCTGACGCTTCACTTCTCCCGCCGAACTCCCAGATTGGTCGTCCGACGCCCTGCGCTCGCGGTTCTCGAAGCCCGCAAGAGCTTGACCTAGCGCTTGACCCAGAACCACAGCCAGAGCCGTGCCATGCTTCTGTCCACAAAAAAACCCCGCCTGAGCGGGGTTTTTTCGAGTAGCGGGGGCAGGATTCGAACCTGCGACCTTCGGGTTATGAGCCCATTTCGGGGGTGTTGTGGAGTGTCGCTTGGTCGGGCAATTTGGCTCTATTGCTGAGGATTCGGCTTTCACTCGATTTGCCGATGTCGTGGAATGGTGTGGGGCATGTTTGCACTTTGTTTGCACCTCTGCCACGTAACTTCAGGATGCTCAAGTCCGTTTGCCACCCGTATCAGTGATCGCCAACAGCTGTTCTTCTTCGCAACGCTCACGCCCCCGCCACCAGTACTCGACGAGCAGCGGCGGGATGAAGGTCAGACCAGCAACGATTGCGATTTGTGTCGGCTTGTCGAGGCCGTCTCCGCTCTGGAAAACGAGTCCCGAGAGTGGCCCTAGGGCACCGGCAGCTCCCGCATAGCGCTTGGGAGCCCGACCCTTCTTGCCGGACTGCAGTAGGGAGCGCCACCACGGCATTGGCTTCTCCCCGAACGGGTCTGAGACAAGTCCGCTCACGGTCAGACAGCGTCGCGCTCCGTGCGAGCAGAGCGCAGCTCGTCCCGTACAAGCGCTGTAGCGGCATCCTGGTTGAGATCACTGCGCGCACGAATGCGAGCAACCAGCGATCGTAGGTCATAAGCGCGGATGGCCTGATCGACAATCTCACCCTCGCTGCAGTGCGCTTCGGCGGCGTGCAAGCGCATGATCGACGCGACCTCAGCGTCGAGATCAAGGTTTACCCGCTGGCGGACAGCCATAGATGAAAGCCTACCCCCACCACGGGCTTCTGCGTTTTCTGCATTGACTGTGTCTCTCTCGTTATCAGCGTCTTGTGTGATAGTCTAATCTCATGCCGCCTATAGCCGCTCAGCCCCGCGCCGAGCGGGTCCGCTCGCTTCCGACACTCTCCCAGGCCGCCGGGTTCATCGGACTGGACACGGGCGGGATGAGCCGCATCGTCCGGTCGCTCGGAATCGAGCCCCTACGGTGGGGACGCCGCGATAAGCACTTGGAGGCCGTCCAAGTGCTCCAGATCGCGAGGGTCGCGCAGCGCGCGTCGCTGGAGGAGGTAGCCGGGAGCATCCTGGAGTGGACGGAGCAGAACCACCCAGACGCGGTGCAGCAGACAACCGCCGAGATCGATGCGTTCTTCGCCGAGCTTCCCGCCCCTACCGCTGCACCAGCCGACGAGTTCATCGCCGAGCTGCGCGCCGCGCTACCGCCACGATGGGCGGACAAGGCCGAGGCGATCTGGCGCGCTCACGCGGTCAGCGTGTAGTAGTCGCCACGGTAGCCAGCGCGCTTGCGGCCGCGCTTGAAGCCAAGATCGATCAACGTCGCCGAAGACAGCGCGATTGCACCGTCGAGAACGAGGCCCACCCGACCGGCCTTGATCGTCCTGCGGTCGATTGCCACCACAACGCAGACCAGCAGCCACAGAGCGGTCAGGTACTCGGCGCGCAGCGCTTGATCCGCGACATCCTTGCGTATCGCCGCCGCGATAATAAGGTGCGGCCGTTGGCTACCGCCCGACCCTCCGGGCTCGAAGTGCCACGCCAAGATCGCCGCGACACGATTGTCATTGCGAAGGTCGCTGGCAAGCAGGCACCGGCCCTTGCGTCCCTCGGCCATGTGCCACCCCTTCATAGCCTCGCTTGGTGCAGGCGGCGGATACAGACGCCCCGCACTCGTCGCCAGCCGCCAGCGCGCTGGGGTAGCGCCGCCAACCGACGGGTCAGGCAGCAAATGGTCCAGCTCGACCCGCGTCTCGGGCTCACCCGCTCGCCGTCCATGATGGACAGTGAGCGCGCGCTCGAAGCGGCGGATCAAGTCGTCTCGCGTGGTATCCATGCTCAAAGCAAGAGCAGTCTGCACATGAGGCCGGTCGAAAAGAGCACCGCTACCCGGAAAGCGAAGCCAGCCCGCCCGACAACGCCGCCACATTGGGAACGGTGGCGTGAGCTTGCAGCGGCCGTCCGAGGTCGTTGTCGAGCAGGTGGACATACGTGTCGAGCGTGAAGCTGGCGGAGTGGTGGCCGAGCCAGCGCTGCACCTGCACGACGTTGCGACCCTCCGCGAACAGTTGCGACGCGACGGTGTGGCGAAACGTGTGGAAGCCCGCCCACTCGACACCGGCCGCCTTACACGCAGGCGCGAGCACTCTGGTCGAAAGGTTGTCGGGGTCGAGCACCGTGTCGGCAGCCGAGCGGAAGACAAGCTCATCGGGTGCGACCGCGAGAGCCAACAAGCGAGCCGCCAGCGCCAACGTGATCGGTACGTCGCGTTTGGAGTACCGCGACTTCAACGGACCGATCACAAGACCCTCCCCACGGCGACGGCGCACACGCTGGCGGACCTTCACATGCGGACGGTCCCCGTCGAGCGCAAGATGACAGCCTTCGAGCACCAACAGCTCCGAGCGCCGTAGTCCAGTGGCGGCGAGCAGCTCGAACATGAGCCGGTGCGATTGGTCGATGCGCTCTACAACCAGCTCCATCGTCTCGACCGACTCGCCATCATCCCCCTGGATGCGAGGGAAAGGCCGTGGGCGGTCCTCGTCATCATCCACCGTCGCCCTATGAGGCAACGCCACGTCGGTAGCCGGGTTGTGCCGAATCAGCCCCTCGCGGCGAGCGGTCGCCAAGCAAGCCTTGAGCGGCCCGAGCGCATTGCGCACGGTCTTGTCCGACAGCGGCACCCGCCGCTCCGGCTCGTCGCTTGTGGCGGCGGGCTTCGTCTGCTCGCACAGCCAACTGACGAACGTCGCGATATGCCTGGGCGTGATGTCGGTGAGCTTCGTGCGCGAGGAGAAGTGACTCAACGCGTACTTGTCGAGTAGCGCCCGGTACTCGGTTCGCGTCTCCTCACGGAAGCCTCTGCGCCCGGTGCCTTGGTAGCGCTCGATCCACTCTCTTGCGTACTCGTGGAGAGTGATCCGGGAGTGCTGCTCGAACTCGCCACGCTCGATGTCCGTGGCCCGCGCAGCCTTCGCTCTGCGTGCCTCATCAAGGGTGCGGCAGGACTCCCAGCGTTGCTTGCCGTCCACGCGGTAGCTGAACACGTAACGGCTGCCGCGCTTGAAGACACCCGGCGTCCGAGTCTTCTCAAGCCGGGCAGGCATCACGCTCGCTCCGTAGGGGCGCGTGGGCGCCGCTCCCGAAGGAGCGACGCTCACACCAAGACCGGCGGCTCATCAAACGTCGAGGCGGTCTGCGTGGATCGCTGCGCGCGATGCGCACACCACGCGCTTGTTGATCCGGGTGACGAGCCCCAGCGCGTCCAGTTCGGCGATGGCGTCCACGACGTCCATCCGGTTGCCCTTCTCGCGGACCAACTCCTCCACCGTCCACGGCCGGTCCTCGGCCAACAGCGACGACAGGACTCCTTGTGGATTCGTGCTCATGGTTCCTCCTTTGGTTGGAGGCTCCGGGAAGACTGCACTGGCAAGGAAGCCAAGCCGTCTGACTGGTAGCTTGGCTGGCGTGCCGGGAGTTACAGCTCACGGTGCCACGGCGCCCGGGTGACCTGTTCATCGCGGGCGCCAACTTGTATGTATGTTCGATCAGGCCGAGCCTAGCGCAACTTAGCCCAACTGTAAAGGTCGCTGAGCGATGTCCCCCACCCACCGTCGAGCAGAACCAGATACCGACGCCTACCGCATCCTCGGCAAGGCGCTGCGAGAACTGCGCGAACAGGCCGGACTCACACAAGAGGCGCTGGCCGCACGGGTGGACATCGGCGCTACATATGTCTCGCAGGTCGAGAACGGACACCGCGGCATCCGCTGGCACACCCTCCTCGCGTTCCTGCGAGCGCTCGACGTCAACCTCCGCCAGCTTGGCGAGGCAATCGACAAGCAAGAGCGCACCTCCCGGTAGGGACCGCATCGAGATCATCGGTCGCGTCCTTCGATGTAGGCGTCGAGGTCGTCGCGGTGTAGTAGGACGCGGCGGCCGTCGCGGCGGGGGTGGAGCTTGCCGAGCGCGATCAGGTCATAGATGCGGTCCTTGCGACAGCGCAGCCGCTCGGCGGCGTCGGTGACGTTCAGCCAAGGCGTGCCCTCTTGAGGCCCGGCTGATACGAGTGCGGCGGCTCGCTCGGCGATCTCGGCGAGCTGTTGGTCGGTGAGAGTGACGGTCAGCTCGATCATGGCGCGGCCGTCATCGCGCGTGATCTGCCCCGAGTGTGTAGGTGTGCGGTTCCAATCATCGCTACCTATGACCACGACTATGCGAAACCGTCCAACGAATTCGCCCGTCACGACCCCGATCATCGACGCTCGACACGACCTGTCCCTCCTCCGACGGGCTGATCCACCGGCCGCTAAGCATCCATCGACCGCGCAGCGACCGTCACGGCAAGGTCGCGCCACGACCCTCTCTCGGCACCTACGGCGCCGTTGCAGACCAGATGCACAAGGTGCGATGACTGTGTGACGGCTGTGTGACGAAGTCGCTGGCCGCTTCGCTGCCCTTCTGGTCAGCGGCCTATGTGATGAGTGCATCCAGCATTCCGGCAGCGCGCGGTGGCGACTACGCACGCTACCTGGAGGGAAAGACCGTCGCTCCCGAGCGCGGCGACTATTACCTAACCCCGGATGGCGAGCTGACTCAGGCTCCGGGACGGTGGTTGGCGGACCCCGAAACGCTGCAAGCGCTCGGTATCCAACCCGCAGGACCAGCGAGCGGCGAGGATTTCGTCGCGCTGATGGAGGGTCGGCACCCAGAGACGGGAGCGTGGTTGCGACGGGCCGGTCCCGACGGTGCTCGCGGCGGCGGAATCGACGGTGTGCTCAGCGCTCCGAAGTCGGTCTCGACCGTTTGGGCTTTGGCGGACCCTTGGCAGCGCGCGCAGATCGAGCAGGCACACGCAAACGCTGTGGAGCGGACCGTCGAGTACATGCGCGAACACGTTCCGCTCGTTCGTCGCCGCTACGGCGCGGAGGTGGTCGAGGAGCCAGCCAAGGACCTGATCGCCGTGGAGTATCGCCACACGACCGCTCGTGGCGTCTCGGGCGCCGACTCGCCCGACCCGCAACTGCACAGTCATGTCGTCATCACCAGCGCCGTGCGCTCAGATGATCGGATCGTGGCGGTGGCGTCGCGGCCGGTGTTTCGCGGGGCCGGTGAGCTGGGCGCGTACTACCGCTCCGCGCTTGCCCAAGAGCTGGCCGCAGAGGGCTATCCGATCGAACAGGGCACCGGCAAGGACGGCAAGTATTTCGAGATCGCTGGTGTCCCCGAGGGGTTGCGGGACGCTTTCTCGGGCCGCTCGCGCGAGGTCGCGCGTGCTGCCGACAGGTTTCGTGCCCGTTACGGTCGTGCGCCTGAACGAGGCGAGCTGCGCGACCTCGCGCTCGAGAACCGCCGATCAAAGCAACTCACCACGCGCGCCGACCTTGAAAACGTGTGGCGGGAGACAGGCGACCGTTATGCGTTCGGACCGCACGAGGCTCTGAACGTGCTCGCCGCACTTCCGCCGAATGCGAGTGAGCGGTCAGTGGAGGATCGGATCGAGGAGCGCCTGACCGAACGCCACGCCGTGTTCGAGCAACGCGACCTCCACACTGTCGCGTTGGAGCAAACCGCCGGCGAGCTGACACCACGAGAAGCACTCGACACCGCACGAGGGATGGTGCGCGACCGGCGCATCCTCACCTTGGAAGGCGGACGAATGACCACGCTCGCGGTCCGCGCCCAGGAGCAGGCAATCGAACGGCGCGTGGCGACCCTCGCCAAGCCCACCGACCGTGACGTGGGTCATGCAGCGAGAACGACCGCCATGCGCGAAGTCGCAGAGCGCATCGGCGACCAACTCACAGACGAGCAAGAGATGGCGCTACTCGTCCTCACGGGTCCCGAGCGCGCAAGCATGCTCGTCGGACCCGCCGGGACCGGGAAGGGCGTCGTGATCGACGCCGCTGCTCGGGCTGAGCAGTTGGCGGGACATGAAACGCTCGGGATCGCCGTCTCAGGATCAACCGCCGAGAGACTCGCCACCGACAGTCCCGCCCTCCAAGGGAACACGCTCACCCTCGACGCGCTCATCGCTCGCGCACAGGCCGGGACGGTGCATGTTGGTCCCGCCACAACCGTGTTCCTCGACGAGGCCGGGATGGTCGACCACAAACGCCTCGACGCCCTCACCAACCTCATCGAACGCTCGCAAGCGAAGCTGATAGCCATCGGAGACGGAAAGCAACTCCCCTCCATCGGCCCCGGAGGCATGTTCGACCGGCTCGCCCAACACACCCCCACCGTCGAGCTTGAGACGATCCATCGCACCACCGACCCCGCCGAGCAACGAGCATGGCGAGCACTCCGCGCCGGAGAACCCGAACGCGCGATGGCGCACTACCACGCACACGGCCGACTACACCTCGCCGACACCCGCGACCAAGCAGCCGAGAACGCAGTCCAAGCATGGGCACAGCTCACTGCCGAAGTTGGGATCGACAAAGTCGCGTTGATCGCGGACTCCTCGAACAAGGAGATCGACAGGCTCAACGCCCGAGCACAACACCTACGCGCCACGCGCGGCGAACTCGGTCACCACGAACTCCCGCTCGACACCGTCAACTACGGGCTCAGAGAAGGCGACCACGTCGCATTCATCGCCCAACACCGGCCACCCCGACAAGCCCGCGTCGAGAACGGCACCCGAGGCGAGATCACACGCATCGACCAAGACGGCACCCTCTCGCTCACAATCAACGGGTCCGGACGCCAGCTACGAATCGGACCCGACGACGCCGAGACCCTACGACTCGCCTACGCCCAACACGTCTACCGCCAACAAGGAGCCACCGTCGATCGCTCGATCGTGCTCACCGGCGGCTGGCAAACAAGCCGAGAGACGGCCTACGTCCAAGCAAGCCGCGCCCGCAAAGGCACCGACTGGTACATCGCACGCGACCAACTCGGCACCGACGGCCAAGACCCCGACCGCATCGAACGACTCGCTCGACACATGAGCAACAGTCGTCAGCACACACCATCCGTCGCATACGAACACCACGACCCCACCCTGGAACCAAGCCGCGACCCGCTCAGGCTGCGCGGGCTGCCATCACCTATCGACCTCGCCAGAGCACTGGGACGACACGCACCCGAACACCACGACATCGAACGCGGACGCTGACCAACCCTTGGGCACGGGATACCGGGCGCACCGCCTGCCGCGTGAGAATAGATAGTTACAACCGTTCCTGAAGGAACGGCCCATTCGGAGCCCTTCCTGCACGAAACTGGGACTGGCCTCCGAGAGACGCAGCTTGACCGGCTACCGGACGGGTCGCCTGGCACGCGTCGCGACTAACAGGTACAGCGCGATTGCCACATCTACCAGCGTAGGGATATGGGGGTGTTTGCACTTCTGTTCACACCCCCGCCTTCAGCGCCCTGCGAACACCGCCCCAGAAACCACGATAGCCCTGAAATCCGGGACTATCGAGCGCGTCGGCCAGGCTGATCAACACGAACGACCGAAGCTCATGCCCTCTGCAATCGCTAAAGCGCCGAGCGCTGCTGAGAGCAGACGAGACGCGCTCTGACCCCTACCTCGGGCGGTCCTAACATGGCGGCCCGATGGCCACACCGGACAACCGCCTACGCCTCATCGTCGGGAACGCCCCCGGAGCGCGCTCGGGGCTCTGGCATATCTTCACCGTGGGCGACGACATCTACGTCCAGCACGCCGGGATGCGCAAGGACATGAAGACGAGCCTCCACGCCTCCGGCGCCAACCACGTCAAGTGGACGCCGAACGGCGCTAGCCGGTGGGCGCCGAATGGCGATGGCTACATGATGAAGTGGGGCGAGCCCGAGGAGTTCGCGCCCGGCGGACACAGGCTGCTCGGGATCGTGATCCCCACCGACCACCTCAGCGTGCCCGACGAGGAGCCGCCGCTCTCGCAGCGCGAAAAGATCACACTGCTGGCCCCGGCGGCGCCCAGCGAGGCGATCACGGTGTCCGTCGTGCTCACCGCGCCCGGCACGCGCCTCATCGCGCCCGAGGGTCAGGCGTCAGCGCTGCTCGCCCACTGGACCCTGCCGACGCGCGGTGAGGTGTGGATCGTGGCGACCGAAGGGCCGTGGGACGGGTTCAGGGATGCCATCGTCGCCGCGCTCCCGCAGATGCTCGAACAGCTCGCAGCCGGGATCGGCCACACGCTCCAACCCGGCGACCGCAACGAGGGTCGCGCCGTCCTATGGACCGACCTCGACCGTGCCGGTGTCGCCCACATGATCGAAGTCGGCGTCGAATACGGCGCCCGCTGAGGGCTCGACCAGCAGCGGCTCCCCAAGGTCGCCGTCGAGCAGGTGAACGTTGGGCGGGTGGCAGAATCGCGGTCGTGGAGCCCGAGCCGATACCGCCGTCGCCGCCCGTCGCCGGATACAAGCAGGCGTGCCAGCGCTTCTATGCGGTCTTGCGCAGCGAGGACCGCGCGGAGGCATCGCGGATCTTGTTCTCATCCGAGATGGCTCTTGACGAGGCCCGTCAGCAGACCCGTGACGACGCCCTTGCCCACATCCACAAGCGCTCCCCGCAGCCGCTCAAGGCGTCCGCGCTCCTCCTCGGACACGGCCGGATCGGCGAGTCGGCCGTCGATCAGCTCTAGCAGTTCAGACGCAAGGTCGCCGTTGCCGCCCGGCCAGCCCGCCACTCTCTGCAACGCCTTCTCGCCGAGGCGAAAGGCGATCGGACCGTCGGCGCCATCGACGCTCAGCTCATCTCGAAAGTAGCCGGCTGCGGAGAGCTGCATGAGCGTAGTGCTCGTCTGAGGGTCGCCGAGCGGGCGGCCAAGCGCGGAGTTGAGAGCGTCCTGCGTGATGAGGCCGTCGGGCGAGAGGCTGCCTTCGAGGTCTGCCGCTGTGCGAAGCAGCGGCATGATGTTCTCCTGCCAGTCCGAGCCGACAGGCGCCGAGGGCGAAGGGGACGGTGAGGCGAGACGATCGACCTGCGCCTCCCCTGCCGAAGTCAGCCGCAACTCGCCACGACGCCCATTGGCCGATACGCCCCAATCGACGGCGATGAGCCCAGCGTCGGCAAGGTCCTCGATATCGGCGATCTGCGCTCCGCTACGCGCTGTCGAGCGGGATACCCACTCGCGTGTCATAGAAGGATGCGAGAGCTTGATCCCCGTGCCGCTCAGCACCTCCGTAAAAGACCACTTGATGCGGGACTCGCGCCAGAGATCGTCAAGCTCGACAAGCAACGCGAGGAGACGATCCGACGTGACGGCGACGGTCATGGCTGAGTCCCATTGTAGTCGGGGATGTGGAACATAACCACGAACCTGCGCCGAGGCGCCAGAATCAAGTCTATGGCTACTTGGGATGAAGTCGATGAGCGCGTTTTGCGCTGGCTGCTCGATCAGGACGCGAATCCAGAATGGGTCGGTCGCACCGACAAGCTGACCTTTCGACCGTCGCCGGAGCCGCAAGCCGCCTTTGACAACGAGCTGGACGCGCGTCAGGTCGATGAAGCACTGACGCGCCTCAGCGGCCACGGCCTCATAGCGGGCGAACGCAACTTGACGACGCACTACGCTCGCTGGTCGCAGCTTAGACTTACGGCCCAAGGGCTCGTGCTGCTCGGCGAGTGGCCCGACCTCGATCGGGTCGCGTCAGCGCAGGGGTTGACGGTCCTTCTCGCAGAGATGGCAGAGGAAGCCGGCGACGCCGACGACAAGAAAGCACTGCGACAGGCGGCCGGCGCAGTAAGCCGGCTCGGTGAGGGCATTGTCAGCTCCACCGTCGAAGCGCTCGGAACCGAGCTGGCGTCTTGATGGGGAATTACTGGACGGACCGTGCGTTGCCCGTCCTTCGGGCACTAGAGGCCCCGAGCAACGGCCAGGTCCGCGACGGCTTCTTGAGCATCGGGCGAGGCCGGGCCGAGAAGAACCTCGGGGTAGAGCTGTCCGACGACGCGACCCACGACACGATCCTGCAACTGCACGATGCCGGCTACGTCGAGTTCAAGAACGTCAGCTACGAGACCGGAGGGGGCGCCCATTTCTCCGGCATCCACATCACGGGGCGCGGGCTACAGGTGCTTGGGCAATGGCCTCGCTTCGAGGCAATCCTCTCGCCGCTCACGTTCGCTGCCCTGCTAGACGCGCTGGCCGAGTACGCCCCTGCGGACGAGGCAACCGAGATGAAGCGCGCAGCAAACTTCGTCAGGCGCGTAGCTGGAACGACGCTCACGAGCCTAGCCCTCGGCGCCGGAGGCCAGCTCTTGAGGGGCGCGTTGGGCATCCCGTAGCGTGTGGGGGAGTGTCCGACAACGCAAAAGAACGGCTGGCCGAGGCCCTTAATCTGGTACTCGCCGATGACGAGAGTCAGGCCCTACGGGAGCGGGTCGCTCGGGACGTGCCGTCGGCCTTGTCCTCGAACGGCCTACGGCTGCTCATCCATCACGAGCTTGACTCGAATGCGGCTGGGGTTGGATTCGCCACGGCCACCCTCATGGCGGGCGAGTTGGGCGAGGGCGCACGTCGGCTGTTCGTCGCTGGCCTGTGGTATCCCGGCGCCGCGCTTGTGCGGCAGCTCATCGAGTGTGGCTATCTGCTGACGCTGATGAGCGAGAGCCGCGACGAGGCCGACGCTTGGATGCGGAGCGGCCATGACGAGATCGTTAGTCGATTCATGGTTCGTCACATGCGCAAGCGCGCCGCGCAGAACTTCCGTGCAACCGAGTACGAAAAGCATTGCGACCTTGGCGGCCATCCCAACCCTGCCGGACGCACGCTGCTCCGCTCGCGCGCTGACCACCAACTCGTGTCGTCCCGCTGCCATTGGCTCGACTTGGCACAGCATTTGGCCGACACTTGGACGGCCTTCGTCGCGGCCCTGCCCTTCTATGACCCGCGAATGCAGCCGGGCGATCCGCTTTACGGGCCGCACCGCTCACCGGAGAGCGGCGACTCGATTGCACGCCTAGTTGCCGCATGGCGCCGGGCCGATCATGCCGGCCTGACGGCTTCCGTCCCCGAGCTGGCCTCTGAAGCGACCTGATCGTGGAGCCACTGTCGCAGGAGCAGGGGTATCGGCTAGCGCTTGCTCGCAGTACGGCCAATGACGCGATTCGTGCCGTGGCGTTGCAGCGTGACCGCATCAAACACCGCGAGGACGACGCCTACTTCGCGGCTGCTGGCTTCCGTCAGGAGGTCGATGTGGCGTTCCTGCTCGTCGCCCTGCGCTGGCTACGTGAAGCCTGCCAGCTCGTTGTCGAGCTGACGCAGAACGCGGCGTTGGCCGAAGCCGTCGGCGACTTTGATCGGCGACTGCCGGCCGCCCGCGATCTCCGCGACGTGCGAGAGCACATCCGCGACTACATCCAAGGCAGCGGCAAGCTACAGAGGGACACGACACCGCCGGATCGACTTGTCTCGATGGCCTCGCTCGGCTCCCGCACTTGGCTCGGCCACGACGAGCTATCGCACTTCATATGGGCGGGCAAGGAAATCCGCCTCGATGACGCCCTCCCGGCCGCCGAGAGCTTGTACCGTGCCATGCAGGAGGCGATTGCGCCCTACGTGGTGCGAGGCAGCGACGGACAAGAGGGGATTCAGATGCAGGTCGGTTCGGGGAACAGGGCCGAGACGACCCCCACAGGCTCGGCTAGCTGATCCCGCCTCGCGCGCTATGTCGCTGTCGTTAGCTCGGCAAGCAGACCGTCCCTTTCTCGGCCAGCGGAACACGCGCTAGCATCATGGTCGCCATGAACGCTGTGCTTCCGCGGAAAATCCGCTTCGAGGACGTGCGTGTTGGCGATCGCGTTTGTCACGTCGGACAGGATGGGGTCGTCCGCGGAATCGTCCGTGACGGTGGCGCAATCAGGCTCGATTGCGGCGACCAGCCTTCCCTCCGGGGGATGCAGCGAGAGGGCCTTACGCTCGTTGAACGTCCCGCGCAGGCCGCCATCCTCTGCGACCAGCAAAGTTGCGCGAGCGAGGCGGCCGTGAGCTTCGTCTTTCAGGCCCCCGATGGAACCGCTCTCTCACCGCACTGGAATCGGTGCTGGACGCACGCGACCGCACCCCTCCGAGCGACGGCCCCCGAAGGGTCGATCGTCACAATGACGGCCGCGCACCCGTAGGTCGGGGCGACCGTGGAGGCTTTTGAGTCCTTCGTCGCTGTGGCTCTCGAAGCGGAGGACTTCGTGGTGTCCGGGGGCGTGAAGTTCCGCGTCAAGCTCCCGACCCGCAAGGCGGCATACACCGAGGAACAGACCCACGGGTACGAGGTCGATCTCGTTGGTGCTCGCGCTAACCGGCTCGTGCTGGTGAGCGTGAAGTCCGCCTTTGGGTCGCGTGGCGTAGTCGCTGAGCACGTCACCGGCGAAACCTCTGACGAGCGTGCCCGCCGCCTCTATCGGCTGCTGAATGATGAGGTTGTGCGAACGCGCGTTGTCGAGGAGGCCGCCAAGCGCTACCGCTACCGTCCCAATCAGGTGCGGCTCCGGCTCTACGTCGGGCGCTTCTCCGGGCACAAGGCCGGCGAGCACGAGCAGCGAGTCCGCGCCTGGGCGTCCGAGCAACACGTCGGAGGCGGGCCGATCGAGGTCTTCGGCGTCAAGGACGTTGTTCGCATCGTACGCGAGGCCGCCGGCGACACTCAATACCGCGACAGCGCAGTCCTGGTCACGCTGAAGGCGCTACAAGAGGCCGGCCAGCTCGTCGGTTAGGCACACGCCGTCACGGTGTACGCTCGCGCGGATGGATTGGGTGCAGGCGGTCGGCTACCAGCACGAGGTCATCCATACCGGCGTGCTGGCGTACCTTCTCAACGGCGAGTCAAGAGTCGCAGTCGCTCATGCGCTGCTCGGCGCCAACACGCCAGCGATCCTGAACGTCGAAGATTCTGTGCGCGAGAAGCGGATGCGTGGGCGGCGGCCGATCGACCTCGCCGCCACGCTCCTGCTGTCGGCCGACCGCACCCGCAGGCTCGGCGTGGAGGTGAAGGTGGACTCGCGCTGGACCCCTGCGCAGCTCACGAGCACCATCAACGACGACGACGACGGAGTGCTGCTCGCGGT